>OOKD01000006.1_pt1 | contig 344522 bp, 340 predicted proteins | sample 1691731 | NCBI WGS metagenome assembly OOKD01 (sample SAMN05831947, study PRJEB22555) | human gut metagenome | isolation source: Skin biopsy | host: Homo sapiens
CTTAGCCATATGCAGCTTGCCATCACGATATTTAAACGCGCTGGCGGTCAATTCAGCGACCTGTTTGTGGCGTTTGCTTTTGAATGCTGGATATTTAGCCCGACCTGCAAAAAAGTGAGAAAAGGCCATCTGTTGGTGGCGTAGCGATTGTTGCAAGGGGACACAGAAAACGTCATTGAGCCATGCGCATTCAGGCTCTTTTTTAAGCGCGGTTAACCGCGCATTAGCTTGCAGATAGCCGATCTTCTCCTGGCGCTCATAGTAAGCATCAGTACGCCAGCGAAGGATTGAATATTTGCCGGGCTGGGCGGTATGGGTAGCGCAATGGCCACCAACCTGTTGCAGGCGGGCTATACGCTGAAAGTCTGGAATCGCTCCCCTGAGGCAGCACTACCGCTGGTCGCCGCCGGGGCCCAACAGGCGCAGCAGGCTGATGAGTTGGCCGATGTGGATGTGCTGATCACTATGTTGGCCAACGACGCCGCAACCGAGCAGGTGGTGCTGGCAAGCGGGTTGCTGCAACGGCTGCAACCGGGCGCAATCCACATCAATATGGCGACGGTGTCGGTGGCACTGGCCAAGCGACTGGCGGCGTTGCATATGGAGCACAACGTCGGCTATATCGCCGCGCCGGTGCTGGGGCGGGTAGACGTAGCCGTGGCCGGTAAGCTGAATATTCTGGCGGCGGGCGATGCGCAGCTGATCGCCAAAGTACAACCGCTGTTTGAGGTGCTCGGCCAACAGACCTGGCATTTTGGCGATCAACCCGAACAGGCCAATATCGTCAAAATCGCCGCCAACTTTACGCTGGCCAGTGCGATTGAGGCAATGGCCGAAGGCAGTGCGCTGGTGCGTAATTACGGCGTTTCCGGCGCGGATTACCTGCAAATGCTCAGCAGTACCCTGTTCGCCTCTCCGGCTTATAAGGGCTATGGCGCACTGATTGCCGAAGAGAAGTTCGAACCGGCCGGTTTCAAATTAAGCCTGGGCATGAAAGACGTGAGCCTGGCATTGGAGGCCGCTGCCAATAGCCACACACCAATGCCATTCGCCGGCGTACTGAAGGATAACTTCCTCGATGCGGTGGCGCAGGGCGATGCGGATTTGGACTGGTCAGCGTTGGCCAAAGTGGCCGCACGCAGAGCGGGATTGAAATAAGGCTATCGAGCCCGGTAGAGACACCGGGCTCGTTTTTATCTGGCGATCAGAAACGGATGTCCGCCGCCGGCAGCGCGTTGATCAGCACGCCGAAGCTTTCAATATTCGACAACGTGGCATTGTGATGGGTACGGATCTGCAGGCCAGTGGCGTGCGCTTTGTCGTGACTGGTGTGTGCATCGGCCGCCAACGTTACCGGATAGCCCAACCCGGCTGCGCGACGGGTGGTAGTGTCTACGCAAAACTCGGTGGAGTAGCCGCAGACCACCAAATGTGAAACCCCCTTGGCGATCAGCAATGGCCCCAGTCCGGTGCGCAGAAAGGAGTCCGGGGTGGTTTTACCCACCCGATGGTCGCCGTCGTTCACCTGCAAACGGGAGTCAATCTGCCAGGCATCGCTGCCCTGTGCCAGCTCATCGTCCGGTGTCTGATGCTGGATAAAAATCACCGGCACACCAGCCTGACGAGCGTTAGCACTCAAAGTGTTAATTCGCTCAATCGTCGCTTCGGCATCGGCCGGCGGCGGCGTAAACAACCCTTTCTGCACATCAATAATCAACAGCGCTGACGTCATGATAACTCCCGTGAATTTAATCGAAGATCAGCATAACGGCTGGCGCGGGCGGAAGATATGGTCAACGCCCTGTTCACGCAATTGACTCACCAGATCGTGGCCGCCATTCGGTGTCGCGTGCGCCAGCAGACGCTCGGCTTCAAAAACCGGGCTGGCCCAGAAAATATTCACCGGATCGCCATACTGTTTCGGCAAGGTCAGGTGCTCGCTGTACGGGTAAAACGACGAGGAAAGCACATAACCCTCATAGCCCTGCGGCGCGACTTCAGACTCCAGGGTATGGCCTTCGCCAAACCAGGTAATTTTAGCCCAGGGAGCGTGGGCAAACCCGGCCAGCGCGCTGGCCATCTGCACCGCGTTCTCCTCGGTCATGTACTGGCCGTCGATGGCGATGCCCATTTCCATACGGCGGTAGCGGGGAGCTTCGTCGTTAAACAGGATTTCCACCCACGGCATCGGGCGGATACTGACGCCCATGGTGAGAAAATAGTAGATGCCATCGCGCTCATGCTGAGTAATGGCCATCGGCGGCCATTTACCCTGGTCGATTGCGTAGTATTTCACCGAAGGACCAAAGTGCTGATCGTAAATCGCCTGATAGTCGTTCTGCATTTTTGGCCACGGATTACCCTCTTCCCGCTGCCAGCTACGCCAAAACTGACGGGTACTTTCCGCCAGCGCATACTGAGTATTGGTGGACGCAGAGCCGAGCGGATAAGCCAGCGGGCTCTCTTTGATGCAACTGGCGGAATAGCACACCGAGTGGTCGATATACAGGCTCCAGCCGGGGATCACTGCCAGCAGTTGGCCGTAATACCACAGCGCCGCACCGTCGTCGCTCTCCGTCCAGACCACCATCAGCCCTTCCGGGTTCAGCGGTGCTTCCCCTTCCAGATTGCGGCAAAACTCGGCTGCCAGCATCGGTGGCTGGCCCAACGCCAATGCCGCACTGTCTTCCTGTTGCGGCGCGGCCGCCAGGTTACGCAGCCAGCAGGCTCGCACCTGAAAACGTTCGCTATTTTCTTCTGAAGGATAAATATAAAAATAGGCAGCCCGATGATCTTGCTGAACCACCGCCACCAGCGTCTGGTTCTCATTACTGACTTCAGCAAGTACGTGTGACTCGTTCATATAACCTCAAATAGGCTCAAGGCGCAGAATAATGCTGCACGCTAAATAAAATGGGAATTGGCTTTTGCCCAGTGTAAAGCGCATTAGCGGCCGGATCACCCGTAAAAGTCTCAAAATTTCGGGCTGTTGGCTAATTGATGGTCGGATTGCACCGCATCGGTAATCATTTCCGCCATCGCTCTGGTCGTCAGATCAAAATACCCCTGAGGATCCCCATAAATTAAATATAGCGGCGTGGCACGGATCCGCTGACCGGCGAGCGGTAAGGGCTGCAATTCACCACTGGCCAGCAGCCCGGTGATCCGGTCCTGCGGCAACCAGCCATATCCCACCCCATGACATATCGCCTGTATCGCCGCATCAAAGGTGGTAAAACTCCACGCGGCGTCTGCATCCGCTTGCTGCAGAGGATCGGTAATCACCACGCGATGAAAACGAACCAGTTCGGCCTGGGTCAGTGGGCCCCTCAATTGATGCAACGGATGGTGACGATGGGCGACGGCGATAAAATTCACATCCATCAAAAAACTGCCGTCCACTGAAGCATCCGGCGGCAACGTGGTGATGTATAAGTCGGCATCAGCTTGCGCCAGCAGTTCCCGGCTTTCCCCTCGCAGGATCTCACGCAACCGCACCTGAGTTTGCGGATAGCGCTGTTGAAATTGCCGCAGCGCGCGGAACAGTAACGGCTTCGGAAAAACGCTGTCCGCTACCAGCGTTAACGCCACCTTCTCACCTTGGGTAAACGCCGCCGCCCGCGCTTCAAGCTGGCTGAAAGCGGTAATCAGCGGTTTGGCATGTTCCAATAATGCCCGGCCTTCGACCGTCAACTCCGCCTTACGGCCGACAATCATCAGCAATTTAACCCCCAGCCGCTCCTGCAAGGTATGCAAACTGTAACTCACCGAGGATTGGCTGCGGTGCAGGTATTCAGCCGCCTGAATATACCCCCCTTGCTCAATCACGGTCTGCAGCGTGTGCCACTGATCCAGGGTGGTTTTGGGTGCCCGCATCCTCGCCTCCTAAAACATCTAAAAATTCGATTATTAACCGCCAATATTAGCGTTTTTATATCGATTTTTATCAGCGTAGGCTACTCCTATCGACTTAAAACTCTCCCCATAAGGAACACATAATGAGCAGCTTCGACAAACACGACCTGAGCGGTTTTATCGGCAAACATCTGGTGTATACCTATGACAATGGCTGGAATTATGAGATCTATCTGAAGAATGCCGGAACCATCGATTATCGGATCCACAGTGGGTTAGTGGGCAATCGCTGGGTGAAAGACCAGGCGGTCTACGTGGTTCGGGTGGCCGCAGAAGTGTATAAGATCTCATGGACGGAGCCGACCGGGACTGACGTTAGCCTCATCGTCAATCTGGGCGATCTGATTTTCCACGGCACCATTTTCTTCCCGCGCTGGGTTATGAATAATCCGCAGCACACCGTGTGTTTCCAAAATGAACACCTGGCACAGATGGCGGCCTATCGTGAAGCCGGTCCGGCGTACCCGACTGAAGTGATCGACGAATTCGCCAGCATCACCTTTGTACGCGACTGCGGTGAAAACAATGAGCAGGTGATTAACTGTCCGGCCAGCGAGCTGCCGGCAGATTTCCCCGCCAACCTGCGGTGACCATCAATGTGCTACGGCGGTTTTGTTAATTCGTCGTAGCGCTCGCTGATAGGAACCGTTACGCATCGAAGCCCGCAGCACTTTACCCACCCCACCGGCACCGACCCGCACCAGTTTTTGTCGCAACCTGCCGGAAGAAAAATCAAACTGCTGCTGTGCCCAATCCGGCAGCAGATCAATACCCGCCTGCATTACCAGAGCGCCAAAAGGTTGTGCCAGCCTGCTCGGTGCCGGAGCTGCCAGCAGAATGCGCGCCACTTCCTGCGTGCGCTCATCACACACCAACTGCGGCCGCATCCGCTGCAGATAATCTTCGATTTCACAACAGGATACAGGGATATTGCGCGCCCCCAGGGCAGCGGCGACGCGTGCCGCCTCACGGTAATAGCTGTCCTGCTGTTCGCGGGCAAGATGAGGGTTGCGGTAACGCAGATGGCTGGCCAAAAAACAGCGGCTTTCCACCACGTGCACCCAGGTGAGCAGGTCCGGATCGCTGGCAGCATAAGCCCTGCCGTCGCTGCTGACGCCGTTGACCCGCAAATGAATGGCTTTGACTTTGGCGATCAACCGTTCGGCCTCGGCTGTAGGGCCAAAGGTGGTGACGGAGACAAACTGGCTGGTACGGCGCAGGCGGCCGAGCATATCGTCGCGGAAGTTGGAATGGTCCCAGACGCCGGCCAGCGCCAACGGGTGCAGCATTTGCAGCAGCAAGGCGCTGACACCGCCGCACAGCATCGAGGTGAAATCACTGTGTACCTGCCAGATAACCGACTGCGGTCCAAACAGGCCCGGATCACCCGGCGGGTTCTCGAAATCGACCCCGCCGAGTGCCAGCCCGGTCAGGCCGATCACCTGTTTCTCTATTGCCGCGCGTATCACTTCCATCCTGACTGACCCCAATTATCGTCCGGCGGCCAGTGTAGCATGCAGGGGAAGGCCGTTTTTAACTCTGCGGGTCGCGATCGTTGAGCAGCACAATCTTGCCGGCAAAGCTGCGATCCTCCAGCCGACGGTGGGCGGCCGCCCCTTCGCTCAGCGGGAAGGTTTCGATATGGGGCACGGCAAATTCGCCGTTCTGCCAACTGCTGAACAGGCGTTCAGCCCTGTCACGCCGTGCCTCGGCGCTATTAAGATAAGTCCAGAGATCGCCGCCGACCACGCCTTTGGAATCCATCATCAGGCCGTAGGCAGAAATCGCCGGTGCCTCGCCGCCCGCCATTCCAAAGGTGACGACCCGGCCACCAGGGCGCAGCGCATCGATGCTCTGCTGCAGCGTGATACCGACCGAGTCGAAACCGTATTCAACGCCACCGCCGGTCAGCGCGGCAATTTGCGCCACCCAATCCTGCTGATAGGTGAAGGCTGCTGCGGCACCGTTGTTCAGTGCGATCTGTTGTTTGTGCGCCGAAGACACCACAGCGTAAACCTGTGCGCCACGCGCCACCAACATGCGGGTCAGGATCTGCCCGACACCGCCCGCCGCTGCATGTACTAACGCGCGATCGCCCGCCTTCACCTGCACGCTGTCATTAATCAGGTACTGCGCCGTCAGCCCTTGCAGCAGAATTGAGGCGGCCTCGACGTCGCTCAACGCCTGTGGTAGCCGCAGTGCATGTTCCACCGGCACATTGATACGCGTGGCATGACAAAAAGGCACATCGGCGAAACCAATCCGCTCCCCCAGCTGCCAGCCATTGACGCCCTCACCCACGGCGATAATGGTGCCCACGCCTTCGTAACCGCCGATATGCGGCGGGTTACCGTGCAGCACGTAATTGCCTTTGCGGCGGTAGATATCGGCAAAATTCAGCCCGGCAGCGCCCATGCGCACCTGCACCGCGCCCGCCGGTACCGCTGGCGTCGGTAACTCAAGGTATTCGAGCACGTCCGGCCCGCCAAAGTGTTCAAACGCTAATGCATGCATGTTGCTGCTCCGGGAAATTCCACCAATAACACACTGGCGGTCGATAGAAGGATTATCGCAAAGCGCTATAATCAGGCAAAGTGGCCCGCAGAACATTCAGAAAACACCAGGGGTTTATAATGGATCGATTAACCAGCATGGCGGTGTTTGTGCGGGTGGTGGAAAAAGGCAGCTTTGTCGCCGCCGCTGAGGAGATGGCAATCTCCCCGACCATGGTCGGCAAGCACATCCGTTACCTGGAGCAACGCTTGAATGCGCCGCTGCTGAACCGCACCACCCGCAGGCAGGGGCTGACCGAGGCCGGTCGGGTGTTCTACGAACGCTGCCGCCGCCTGCTGGCCGACGCCGATGCCGCCGAAGCCAGTGCCCGGGCGCTACTGAGCTCCCCCAGCGGGCTGCTGCGTATCAGCGCACCGGTCACTTTTGGTAACCGCGTTTTGACGCCGATCCTCACCGAATTCCTGCAGCGGCACCCAGAGGTCGAGGCGGAGGTGGTGCTGTCGGATCGCAAAGTGGATTTGATTGAGGAAAGCTACGAAGCCGCATTTCGCATCGGCCCGGTGGCGGACGACGGCCTGGTGGCGCGCGCCCTGCCCGATTACCGCATGACGCTGGCCGCCTCGCCGGACTATTTGGCGCAGCAGGGTGTTCCAACGCAGCCGACTCAGCTCAGCACGCACAGTTGCTTTGGCTTCAGCCAGTGGGATGGCAACCACTTCTGGCGGTTGCAGGGGCCAGAGGGGGAAATCAGCGTGCCGGTCAGGCCACGGCTGCGGATGGACTCTGGCGAAGGAGTGCGCCGGGCGGCGCTGGCCGGATTCGGTATCGCGCTGCATGCCAGCATGTTGCTGGACGAAGACATTGCTGCCGGCCGGTTGGTGCAGGTGTTGCCGGACTATTCACCGCTGCCACGGCCGATGCACCTGGTCTATCTGCCCGAACGACGCCAGTCACCCAAGCTGGAAGCTTTTATCGCCCTGACCGTCGCCAGACTTTGGGGACGCGCCTGAACAAAACACCGCGGCCAAAATCGCCCTCGGCCGCGGTTTCACCATCACTTCTGCTCATCATTTTATATATCAAATCAGAATAACTAATAGAATTTATATTCTTCCTGTCACTATAAAGCCCCGGTAGGATTGGCCTGTATTCACCAGCAACAGAGGTTCCGCCTGCCCTTTGCTCCGAGAAGCCGAGCCCTCTGGCGCTGCGCGCTCCGGGTGGAATACTGTGATGTATTAATAAGGATCCGCTTCTCTATGATCGTTCTTTCGAACGTTTGCAAAACTTTTGACAGCGCACAGGGCCGCGTTATCGCGGTAGATGATGTCAACCTGGCGGTCAAAGCCGGGCAAATTTACGGCATCATTGGCTACAGCGGGGCCGGTAAAAGCACCCTGATCCGTTTGCTTAACGGACTGGAAACCCCCACCAGCGGCAGCATTCAGGTCGACGGTTTCGATATCGCCGCCGCCAAAAGCGACCAGTTGCGCCAGGCGCGGTTGAAAATCAGCATGGTGTTTCAACACTTCAACCTGCTGTGGTCACGCACCGTCAGCCAGAACATTGCCTTCTCAATGCAAATCGCTGGTGTGCCCAAGGCACAGATTAAACCGCGTGTGGCGGAACTGGTGGCATTAGTTGGCCTGCAGGGCCGCGAAGAGGCTTATCCTTCGCAGCTCAGTGGCGGGCAGAAACAGCGCGTCGGCATCGCCCGCGCGCTGGCCAATAATCCAGGAGTATTGCTGTGCGATGAGGCTACCTCGGCGCTCGATCCCCAGACCACCGATTCGATTCTGGACCTGTTGCTGGACATCAACCGCAAGCTGAACCTGACCATTGTGCTGATCACCCATGAAATGCACGTAGTGCGCAAAATTTGCCATCGCGTGGCAGTGATGGAAAACGGCCGCATTGTCGAAGAAGGCCCGGTGATCGACGTTTTCACCCGGCCGCAGCAGCCGATTACCCAGCAGTTCGTTAAACAGGTTTCGCAATATCAGGAAACCGAGGAAAGCTTTAACCCCTTGCTGGCCCAGCACCTGCCGGGGGCGATCTTCAAGCTGACCTTTGTCGGCGTGCAAACCCATCAGGCGGTGATTTCCGACGTGATCCTGCGCTACAAGGTGAGCATTAATATTCTGCACGGCAAGATAACCCAGACCCTGGACGGATCCTTTGGCGAATTGTATATCCACGCCAATGGCAACGATCTGCAAATCGACAGCATGCTGAAATCATTGAAAGAACAACAGATCGCTGCTGAGGTGATTAAACATGATTGAGTCACTGTTCCCTCACCTGCGCATTGACCCGTTGCTGAACGCTACCCTGGAAACCCTGTACATGACCGGTATCGCCGGGCTGGCGACGCTGGTGCTGGGCATCGTGCTGGGGGTGCTGCTGTTCCTGACCTCTCGCGGTCAACTGCTGCAAAATCGCCTCGTTTATTCGCTGATTTCAGTGCTGGTCAACGTATTCCGCTCCATCCCTTTCATCATCTTGATCGTGTTGCTGATCCCGTTCACCAAGACGCTGATCGGCACCATTTTGGGGGCCGACGCCGCGCTGCCGGCGCTGATTGTCGGTGCAGCCCCCTTCTATGCACGACTGGTTGAAATTGGCTTGCGCGAGGTGGACAAGGGAGTCATCGAAGCGGCGCGCTCCATGGGTGCCAAAACCAGCACCATCATCTTTCGCGTGCTGCTGCCGGAGTCTTCCCCGGCGCTGGTTTCCGGTATTACCGTCACCCTGATCGCCCTGGTGAGCTACACCGCGATGGCCGGGGTGATCGGCGCAGGCGGGCTGGGTAATCTGGCCTATCTGGAAGGTTTTCAACGCAATCACGGTGACGTGACGCTGGTGGCGACGCTGACGATACTGTTGATCGTTTTCGTTATCCAGTTCATCGGCGACACCATTACAACAACGCTCGATAAACGATAAATAACCAGGGAATAATGATGATGAAAAAGCAAATGATGATGCTGGCTTTCGCCTCACTGACCGCGTTAGCCTCCTTTGGTGCCGTGGCGGAGACCAAGCTGGTGGTTGGCGCGTCCAACGTGCCGCACGCGGAGATCCTCGAGCAGGCCAAACCGATTTTGGCGAAGGAAGGCATTGATCTGGTGATCAAACCCTTCCAGGATTACATCCTGCCGAATACAGCGCTGGCCAGTCACGATATTGACGCCAACTACTTCCAGCATGTGCCCTACCTGAATTCGGTACTGAAGGACCATGCGGGCGATAAGAGTTACGACTTTGTCAGCGCCGGGGCTATCCATATCGAGCCGATCGGCATTTACTCCAAGAAGTACAAGAGCCTGAAGGATCTGCCGGACAACGGCAAAATCATCATGCGTGATGCGGTGGCAGAGGAAGGTCGTATTCTGTCTATCTTTGAAAAGGCAGGCGTGATTAAGCTGAAACCGGGCGTGAGCAAAGTGGATGCACGCATTACCGACGTGGTGGAAAACCCGAAACATCTGAAGTTCCTGGCAAACGTGGAAGGTGCACTGTTGCCACAGATGTACAACAACGATGAGGGTGACGCGGTGGTGATTAACGCCAACTACGCCATCGATGCCGGGCTTAATCCGACCAAAGACCCGATCGCAGTCGAAAGCGGTGAAAACAACCCCTATGCCAACATTATTACCGTGCATAAGGCCGACGTGAACAAGCCGGAAATTGTAGCACTGGTGAAAGTGCTGCATTCCAAGGCGATTCAGGACTTCATCCGCCAAAAATACCAGGGCGCGGTGATCCCGGTTAACCAGTAATTATAAGCAAGGCCGCAGCGATGCGGCCTTGCCCTTTATCGAACAACACGCCCCTCCCTAGACCTTATTGCCCACCTGGCTCAGACGCGGCCAAACCAGCATCAATGCATCGAGCAAGCGGTATAAATCCTCACGGCTGGCCCCTTCGCGTGCCTGAACCGACATACCTTCAATGGTGCAAACGATGTATTTGGCCAACAGCGCGGTATCGGTTTTCGCCAGTAACTCTCCTTGCTGCACCTTGCGGTCAAAACAGTCTCGCAGGCTGGTTTCATTAGAATGATGCTTGTTACGCAGCATCTCGGCGATGTCATCCGACGACGAAGACAGCGCTGCGGACGCGCATACCATAAAGCAGCCGGACGGCGTATCAGGATCGGTAAACACTTCAGCTGAAGAACGCACATAGGCTTCAACGATTTCCGCTATCGGCAGATCCTGCTCCAACAGTTGATTGGTGCTGGTAGTGTACTTTTGCAGATAACGCTCCACCGCCGCGCGGAACAGCCCTTCCTTGTTGCCGAACTCGGCATACAGCGTTGGCGCTTTAGCGCCGGTAATTTCAACCACATCGGCCAGCGACGTAGATTCATAACCGTGCCGCCAGAACAGATCGAGTGCGCTATCCAGCGCACGGTCGCGATCAAACTGCTTCGGTCTGCCACGCGTTTTCTTGGCGCAGACCTCTTCATTGATACTCATAGACCCTCTCTTATCCCGCCCCGCAGCAGGGCTCATCAATTAAATTAACGATCATTATAAAAAAATATTGCGCTGCCGTCGAGAAGCGATTAACATTTAGTTATCGATCGTTAAGTAATAACAACGACAGACATTCAAATCCCAGTTTACGCTGTTAGAATAGGAATTAACATCATGAAAAACTTAAAAATTGCTCTTACCGCCATCGTTCTTGCCTCTGCTTCTTTCGGCAGCTTCGCCGCCGATCTGGTCAACAGTCAGCCGGCTGATCAGCAAAAAGTCGGCGTGATCACCGTCAGTGGCGCTTCAGATATCACCACTCTGGAAGCCGGTTTAGCGGCCAAAGCTGACGCCGTCGGTGCAAAATCATTCCGCATCATTGGCGCCGGGGGTAGCAACCAACTGCACGGAACAGCAATAATTTATCAATAACAATCAGTTAATCGTCATCCTCGGGGCCAGTAACGGCTATTACCTTCCCGGTTAACGACGATAAGAAACAAATTAATTAACGAACATTAAAAAAATAGTTGCAAAGCATCGAACAGGCGACTAACATTAAATTATCGATCGTTAATTAATTTAACGACCCAATAAAAACATCGTAAAGAATATCGAGATAGGAAATAAGACCATGAAAAACCTGAAAATGACCATCGCTGCCATCGCACTGGCTTCTGTTTCTTTCGGTAGCTTCGCCGCCGACCTGGTAAATGCTCAACCGGCAGATCTGCAAAAAGCCGGTGTGGTTACCGTCAGTGGGGCTTCCGACCTGACCAGCCTGGAAAACAAACTGGCTGCCAAAGCAGATGAAGCAGGCGCCAAATCATTCCAGATCATCTCAACTACCGGCGACAACAAACTGCACGGTACGGCGATCATCTATAATTAATTGCTGATTCAGCAATTACGCAAAGAGGCGGCCCTGGCCGCCTTTTGTTTTATTGCCCCGCCGAAAATCTGTTGTAATCTGTGGTGCCCTGCCACAACAAAATCTGACAGATACCATGACGCCATTGCTGTTCCACAAATATCACGGACTGGGTAATGATTACCTGGTGTGTCACCGCTCTGTCGCTACACAACTGACTAACGAACAAATACGCATCTTGTGTCACCGCCATTACGGTATTGGGTCGGACGGTTTGCTGATCGACAGCGGAGACAGCGTAAACCCTACGCTACGCATCATTAATCCAGATGGCTCAGAAGCGGAGAAAAGTGGCAACGGTCTGCGCATTTATGCCCGTTATCTTTTCGATATAGGCCGAGTCAATCACCTGCCGTTTTGGGTACATACCGCAGGTGGTGATGTGCGCTGCCAGGTTAACGAAGATAAACACCAAGTTCAGGTGGATATGGGCCGCGCCAATTTCAATCCGGCAGCACTGCCGGCGCTGGTCGATTTGCCCGAAGCACTCAACTACCCGCTTTCATTGGCAGAGGAAACCCTCAGCGTGTCTCTGGTGTCGATGGGTAACCCACACTGCGTGGTATCGGTCGCCCAGCTTGATTTGGCACAGGTTCACCGGCTGGGGCCACAGATCGAGCATCATCCACTGTTCCCCAAGCGGACCAATGTACAGTTGGTTGAAGTGATAGATCGCAATACGTTACGCATTGGCATCTGGGAACGGGGTGCCGGTTTTACTATGGCTTCCGGCAGCAGTAGTTGCGCTGCCGCCAGTGTGATGCGCAAGCTGAATCAGGTGGGTGATAAGGTTACCGTCCACATGCCGGGCGGCCAATTGCAGATTAGCTTCAGTGACGACTTTCAAGTCAGCATGCTCGGGCCGGTGCATAAGATTGCCAGTTTGACGCTGGATGAAGATTGCTTTATCGGCGGTGAGGGTGCGTTGCGGTGATATTGCAGAGGCACAAATCTGTGCAATTTTGCATGAACACTCTCTAATCTGCGATAACTTCTCAGGGTGGCACATGTGGCCGCCCGAACCGAGTTTCCCTTTTACCAAAAGTAGCCCATGCTGTAACAGGATGGGGTGGGCGACGGCTCATCCCGCACCTCTTTCTGGCAAATAGGGATGCTGGCTCATGACGAAAAAAACCACCTTGCTGCAGTTTTTCCATTGGTATTACCCCGATGGCGGTAAGTTATGGCCAGAGGCCGCAGAACGTGCCGCGCAAATCGCGCAGTTGGGTATCACCGACCTGTGGATCCCCCCGGCCTATAAGGGCGCTTCCGGCGGCTATTCGGTGGGTTATGACAGCTACGATTTGTTCGACCTGGGCGAGTTCGACCAAAAAGGCAGCCGCGCCACCAAATACGGCGACAAAGAGGCCTTGGCGCATGCCGCCACTGCGCTGCGTGATAACGGCGTGCGGGTGATTTATGACGTGGTCTTCAACCACAAGCTCGGTGCCGACGAAAAAGAGCAGGTGCACGTGTATAAGGCGGACGCTAACAACCGCAACGATATTAACGACCAGGGCTTCGACGCACTGGCCTACACCCGTTTCACCTTCCCCGGCCGACAGGGCACCTACTCCAAATTTATTTGGGATTACAAATGCTTTGGTGGGGTTGATTACGTTGAACAGCCCGATGAGAAAGGCGTGTTCAAAATCGCCAATGACTACGGTGACGACGGCTGGAACGATCAGGTCGGCGATGAGAAAGGCAACTACGACTATCTGATGGGTGCCGACGTTGAATTTCGCAACCCGGCGGTGGTAGAAGAGCTGAAATACTGGGCGCGCTGGCTGCTGGAAACCCTGCCGTGCGACGGTTTCCGCCTGGATGCGGCCAAACATATCCCCGCCTGGTTCTTTAAAGAGTGGGCTGACCACGTGCGTGACAGCGCACAGCGCGATCTGTTTATCGTCGCCGAATACTGGTCGCACGATTTGGCCGCGTTACAACAGTATATTGACCTGGTCGAGGGCAAAGTAATGCTGTTCGACGTAGCCTTGCACCTGAAGTTTCATCAGGCATCGAAACAGGGCGACGGGTTCGACATGGCGCAGATGTTCACCGATACCCTGACCGCTGCCGATCCGGCCCATTCGGTCACGCTGGTCGCCAACCACGACACGCAACCGCTACAATCGCTGGAAGCGCCGGTCGAACCCTGGTTCAAGCCGCTGGCCTACGCCCTGATCCTGTTACGCGAACAAGGGGTGCCCTGCGTGTTCTATCCTGACCTGTACGGTGCCAGCTATAAAGATAAAGGCAGCGACGGCCAGGAGTACCAAATTGATATGCCGGTCATCCCTGAGCTGGAAAAGTTGATTCAGGCGCGACAACGCTTTGCCAACGGCGTGCAAACCGATTATTTTGATGATAAAAACTGCGTGGCCTTCAGCCGCAGCGGTACCGCCGAAGCGCCTGGCTGCGTAGTGGTACTGACCAATGGGGCTGAAAGCGGCAAAGCGGTTTCGCTGGGCACCGAACTGGCGCATAAAAACTGGCGTGATCTGCTCAGTAACCGTCAGGATGAGGTCACCACCGATGAACAGGGGAGTGCGACTTTCCCGGTTAACGGCGGCAGCGTCAGCGTTTGGGTACTGGCAGAAACCCTGTAGCGGGTGCGCCGTTGCGGCCATGTGTCGCAGCGGCGGCAAACTAAATTTTGCCTTTCGGGTCTAAATTTGGCTAACACCTTAGCAAACCATTCACACCGGAGCCTAAATAGGGTACAAGGCTGCATGAAAATTCCAAAACGACTCCAGCCATTGGTAGATGATGGTTTAATCGACGACGTCATCCGCCGTTTGAAAAGTGGCAAAGAAGCCGACGTCTTTATCGTGCGCTGCGGCGAAGAGATCCGCTGCGCCAAAGTTTACAAAGAAGCAGACAAGCGTAACTTCAAGCAGGCCGTGAATTACCAGGAAGGCCGCAAGGTGCGTAACAGCCGCGATGCCCGTGCCATGAGCAAAGGGTCGAAATTCGGTCGCCAGCAGCAGGAAGAAGCCTGGCAGAATACCGAGGTCGATGCGCTGTATCTGCTTGCCAAAGCGGGCGTGCGTGTACCGCAGCCGGATATCTGTCTGGATGGCGTGCTGCTGATGGAACTGATCACCGACGAAGAAGGCCTGGTGGCCCCACGTCTGAGCGATGTCACCCTGACACCGGAACAGGCGCGTGCCGATCACGCACTGATGATGAACTACGCGGTGCGCATGCTGTGCGCCGGGCTGGTGCATGGCGACCTGTCGGAATTCAACGTGCTGATGGACAAAAACGGGCCGGTGATTATCGATTTGCCGCAGGTGGTGGACGCGGCAGCCAACAACCACGCCAAAAGCATGTTCGAACGTGACATCAACAATATGTCGCAGTTTTACGGCCAATACGCGCCGGAACTGCTCGACAGCAAGTACGCCAAAGAAATTTGGGCGCTGTATCAGGAAGGTAACCTGACGCCGGCCAGCGTGTTGACCGGTAAGTTTGTCGAGAGCAACAAACGCGCCGATGTCGGTTCAGTGCTGGAAGAAATCCAGGCGGCCAGCGAAGAGCACCAACGTCAGCTGATGGCCCGCAACGAAGAAGATTAACATCCCCCGGTCATATCCTGTATGGCCGGGCTTATTCGATCCTGAACACAGCCACACGCATTAAAAATCATCCTCCTGATTCCCTCCCGCACCCATTTTACGCTATAACAAGCTAGCCCCGTCGTCGCAGAAAGGAAAGCTCATGACCGCTACCGCGCCGCAATTCTGGCGTGACCCGCAGCTCCCTTTTGTGGAAGCTCGCGCCATTGAAGATGGCCGCAAAGTTTGTTACGCCCTGCATAGCCATGAAATTTTCTCCATCGGGGCTATCACCGACGGCACCAGCATTTATATTAATGGCAACCAACAACGGCAGGTCAGTACCGGCGACGTGGTGGTGATTAACCCGCAGCAGGCCCATGCTTGCAATCCCATCGGTGAGCAACGCTGGTCATACATCATGTTTTATATTGATGCCGCCTGGCTGGGTAAACTGCAGCAAGAGATCGCCGGTGGCGACGGGGGTTTTATTCCGTTTGAGCAGGTGCTCAGCCGTGCCCCTGCCCTGTTCAATGGCCTGAACCAGCTGTATGCGCTGCTGATCGCCCCGCAGCATTGCCAGTTGGAAAAACAGATTGCCCTGGTGGAATACTTCACCGAGCTGCAAATCCGCCTGGGCGATGTCCGCCCGGCCGCAGCCGAGCACCCAAGGCTGGAGGCAGCGGCAACCTTTATCAGCCAACATTGCACCCAACCACTGACGTTGGAAGCCATCTGCCAGGCGGCAGCACTCTCGCCTTCTTACTTAATCCGCGCCTTTAAACAGCGTTACGGCATGACGCCGCACGCCTACCTGGTCAATCAGCGTATTCAGTTCGGTCACCGACTGCTGAAACGGGGCTATCCGATCGCCGCGGCCGCCAGCGAAAGCGGCTTTGCCGATCAGGCGCACTTTCAGCGCACCTTCAAACTGCTGCTGGCTGCCACCCCTGGCCAATACCAAAATCCACGCTAAACGCCGTCGGCCAGCAGATAGCAGGCGCTGGCCACCAACAGCAACGCCATCAAGCGATTAAAACGCCGCACATGGCGAGCCTGTTGCAATAGACCGGTCAGCATCGCACCGGTGTAGGCCCAGCAGGCCACCGAGGCATAGCAGACGACAAAATAAATCACCGCGAACTGCCATAACAGCAACCGGTCTCCGTCGGCAACAAACGCCCCCAAACTGGCCACTGACGCCAGCCAGGCCTTGGGATTCAGCCACTGCAACCCGGCGCCATACCAGAACGACGGCGCTTGCGACTGATTGCCGTTGCCCAGCCGTCCGTCGTCAAAGGCCAGTTGATAAGCCATAAACAACAAAAAAGCGATGCCCGCCCACTGGATCAGCTGCGTCAGCACCGGCCACAGTATCAGCAACTTGTGCAGGCCCAGCCCAATCAGAATCAATAGCAGGGTAAAACCCAGCGTGGCACCAAAAACATGCCGCTGGGTGGCGTTAAAACCGAATTGTGCCCCGGCGCTCAGCGCCACGATATTGACCGGGCCGGGAGTGATGGAAGAGGCCAGCGCAAAAGCGGCCATCGAAAGATAAATATTCATTACAGGCACCTGAGAAAGAGTTCACAGATGCCAGACTGACGGCTTGGGAGCCCCCTGTATTGAACAAAATTACCCTACTGCCCGCTAACCCGGCATCAGGCCGATAAAGCTGGTTTTCTTGCGCGGCCCGGTCATCAGCGCTTCCAGTTTTTCCACGCATTGCAGATAGTGCGGCGTCTTTTTGTGGGCAGCGACGGCCTGCTCATCCCGGTAGGCTTCATAGATATAAAAACGCGTCGGGATAGTTTCATCCTGCAACACGTCAAAACGCAGATTGCCCGGCTCTTCGATCGCCCCCAGATGATTGGCGCGGAAGACCTCAATAAACTCGTCGACTTTGTCCTGCTTAACGTTAATTTCTACCAGTGTGACGTGCATGGCGGCTCCTTGTTTAACCCTGAAGGTCAATGTGCTTTCCAACCATAGGTTTATTCCCGCTGATTTACCCCCCGCAACGGCAATTTTGCAGTGCAGTTCACAAATCCTGCCGACCCCGCCGCTTCCACCAGCAGTGCGCAGAGCACGGCATCTATAGTTAAGATCCCAATCCCAGAGAGTGTGAGCTATGGATAACTATTTGATGGCACTGGACGCAGGCACCGGTAGCATTCGCGCGGTCATCTTCGATCTGGCAGGTAATCAAATCGCTCAGGGCCAGGCGGAATGGCGGCATCTGGCGGTTCCGGGGGTGCCCGGCTCGATGGAGTTTGATCTGGCCCACAACTGGCAACTGACCTGCCAGTGTATCCGTCAGGCACTGCAGAATGCCGGTCTCTCTGGCCAGGCAATCCGCTCCGTGGCCTGTTGCTCGATGCGCGAGGGTATTGTGCTTTACGATCGCGACGGCGTGCCGATCTGGGCCTGCGCCAATGTTGATGCTCGCGCCAGCGAGGAAGTCAGCGAACTGAAAGAACTGCATAACCACAATTTCGAACGCGAGGTTTACCAGTACTCCGGGCAAACGCTGGCATTAAGCGCCATGCCGCGCCTGTTGTGGCTGGCGCATCACCGGCCGGACATCTACCGTCAGGCGGCGACGCTGACCATGATCAGCGACTGGCTGGCCAATATGCTGAGCGGTGAACTGGCGGTCGATCCTTCCAATGCCGGGACCACCGGCATGCTCGATTTGGTCAGCCGTGACTGGCGCCCGGCGTTGCTCGACATGGCCGGGCTGCGCGCCGATATTCTGTCACCGGTGAAAGAAACCGGCAGCCTGCTGGGACACATCACCGAGCAGGCGGCACAACAAAGTGGCCTGTTGCGCGGCACGCCGGTGGTAATGGGCGGCGGCGATGTGCAACTGGGCAGCCTTGGGTTGGGGGTAGTGCACGCCGGACAAACGGCGGTGCTGGGCGGCACCTTCTGGCAGCAAATCGTCAATTTGCCGGAACCGGCCACCGACCCGGAGATGAACATCCGCATCAATCCGCACGTGATCCCCGGCATGGCACAGGCAGAGTCGATCAGCTTTTTCACCGGATTAACCATGCGCTGGTTCCGCGATGCCTTTTGCGCCGAAGAAAAACTGATGGCCGAACGGCTGGGCGTGGATGCCTACAGCCTGCTGGAAGAGATGGCCGCGCGAGTGCCGCCAGGGGCTTACGGAGTGATGCCGATATTTTCCGACGCCATGCATTTCAAGACCTGGTATCACGCCGCGCCTTCGTTTATCAACCTGTCACTCGACCCGGAGCGCTGCAATAAGCAAACCCTGTTCCGCGCACTGGAAGAGAACGCCGCCATTGTTTCGGCCTGCAACCTGGAACAGATTGCCAGTTTCTCCGGCGTACAGGCGCGCTCGCTGGTGTTCGCCGGCGGGGGGGCCAAGGGCAAGCTGTGGAGCCAAATCCTTAGCGACGTGACCGGCTTGACGGTGCGCGTGCCAGTGGTGAAAGAAGCCACTGCGCTGGGCTGCGCCATTGCCGCCGGAGTGGGTGCCGGGTTGTATGAGTCGCTGGCACAAACCGGTGAAAGTCTGGTGCGCTGGGAGCGAGAGTACCAGCCGGACATGGCCAATCATGAACTGTACCAGCGGCAAAAAGAGACCTGGCAGCAGGTCTATGCCGATCAACTCACCCTGGTAGACCATGGCCTGACCACCTCGATGTGGAAAGCGCCGGGCCTGTGAGCCTCCTCCGGGCGCACACCTGTTGCGCCCATCACATAAGCTTATGCCGATTAAGCCTTTGGCCTGCCGGTTGGCCGCCAGCCCCCGATTGACTTACCCTGCATGATTGTTCCCCCACAGAAACAGTGTAACTACCGCAAACGGATTTATCCGCTACCAATGCCTGCGTAAATTGTGATCTCTGTCACTCCGCGCCTGACGCGCGGTTTACACATTCACCTGGGATGAGCGGTATTATGCTGAATAATAATGATAAACCTGCACCATCAGCCTGGCTGGCGATTTTCTCGCTGACGGTTGCCTGCTTCGTAATGGTCACTACCGAGTTTCTGCCGATCGGCCTGCTGACCAATATCGCCCCGTCGCTGGATGTCAGTACCGGCAGAGCCGGTCTGATGGTGACCGTACCTGGCATCATCGCGGCGATCGCCGCACCGGCACTGAGCCTGGCAGCCGGTCGACTCGACCGTCGCCTGCTGATGCTGGCGCTGAGCGTGCTGCTGGCCATCTCCAATCTGGTGTCCGCATTGGCGGTTAACTTCCCCATGATGCTGCTTGGCCGCGTCCTGCTGGGCATCTGCGTCGGCGGTTTTTGGGCCTTTGCCGCCAACTATGGCCGCCATCTGGTGCCGGAAGCCAGCCAGGGTCGCGCCACCGCGCTGATCCTCAGCGGTATTTCGGTCGGTGCCGTGTGCGGCGTCCCCGCCGGAGCGTTGATTGGTGACCTGTTCGGCTGGCGCGCCGCCTTCTTTGGCAGCGCGGTGCTGGCGATCGGGGTGCTGCTGGCCCAACTGCGGTTGTTAACGTCAGTCCCTCCCACTCGCCCGGTCACCGCACGTGACCTGCTGTTACCCCTGCGTCTGCCGATGGCGCGCACCGGGCTGATTGCCATCGTGTTGCTGTTTATCGGTCACTTTGCCGCCTATACCTATCTGAAACCACTGCTACAACAGGTGTTTGTCCTCAGCCCCTCGGCGATTTCGTTGCAACTGCTGGCCTACGGCGCCATTGGCCTGCTCGGTACCTTCCTCGGTGAACGGCTGGCCGAACGTAGCCTGCGCGCCACCTTTATCCTGATCACCGCCATGCTGGCCGCCATCCTGATTGTTTCGCCGTTCCTTAGTGGCATCGCCGGTGCCACGCTGATGGTGATGGTATGGGGACTGGCATTTGGCGCCGTGCCGGTCTGCGCCACCAACTGGATGTTCGCCGCCGTCCCGCAGGCACCGGAAGCCGGTCAGGCACTGCTGGTCTGCGTGATCCAGATTGCGCTGGCTTCCGGCGCGTTGTTGGGTGGCGAAGTGGTCGACTGGCAGGGCGTCAGCAGCGCCATGCTGTTTGGCGGCGCGCTCACCCTGTCCGCCGCGCTGGTTTTCGGCCTGACCTTGCGTTCCGGCATGATTGACGCTAAACAGTCATAATCATTATTCATCCGCAGAAACACCCCCCGGCCTCTGCCGGGGTTTTGCACTGAGAGCGCTATGGATCATCATTTACTCGCTATTCGGGTGTTTAACCGCGTGGTAGAAACCGGCGGCTTCACCCGCGCCGCAGATTCACTGCGGATGCCCAAGGCCACTGTCACCAAGCTGATCCAGAACCTGGAAGATCATCTGCAAACCAAGCTGTTCCAGCGCACCACCCGCAGCGTGTCGGTCACCGCCGAGGGCGAATGCTATTACCAACGCACGGTCAAGTGGCTGGCGGAGCTGGAGCAGATGGAAGGCAGCATGACCGAGTCGCAGAGTGCGCCACAGGGCGTGCTGCGCATTGATGCCGGTGGTTCGACCGCACGGCAATTGCTGGTGCCGGCGCTGCCGGATTTTATCGCGCGTTACCCGCAAATTCAGATCGACCTGGGGGTGGGCGACCGCCTGATCGATCTGATTAACGACAGCGCCGACTGCGTGATCCGCAGCGGTCCGCTGGCCGACTCCAGCCTGATTGCTCGTCGGCTGTTCGAGCTTGAATGGGTGACCTGCGCCACCCCGGCCTATCTGGCGCGCCACGGCACGCCGCAACACCCTTGCGATCTGGAGCTGGGTTTTCCACTGGCACATTACCGCCATGCGCTGAACGATCGCATCCAGCCGCTGCACTTTGTCGATCGGGGCAAGGAGATCGATATTCAGCACCGCTATCACGTCAGCGTCAACGAGGGTAATGCGCTGCTGGCGGCGGCACTGGCCGGCCTGGGTATCATTCAAACCTTCCGCTTTATGGCCCAGCCGCATCTGGACAACGGCGAACTGGTCAGCCTGCTGCACGACTGGCAACCGCCCTCGGAACAGATGTACGTGGTCTACCCCTCCAACCGCCATTTGAGCGCCAAGCTGCGGGTGTTTATCGATTGGGCGGTGGAAGCCTTCAAATAATCGAAACTGCAGCAGGCGGTGATGTGCCGCACGCTGTAATCCGGCGCGTTGTGGTATTATTTAATGCATTATTGTTATCACCCGACGGGCACACACCATGGCATATATTCCAAAAAACTACGCGAGGCTGGAGACCGGCTACCGCGAAAAAGCACTGAAAATCTTCCCCTGGGTCTGCGGGCGTTGCTCGCGCGAGTTTGTTTATTCCAATCTGCGCGAACTGACGGTCCACCATATCGATCACGACCACAGCAACAACCCGGAAGACGGCAGCAACTGGGAAATGCTGTGCCTGTATTGCCACGACCACGAACACTCCAAATATACCGAAGCCGATCAGTATGGCTCAACGGTAGTGGCCGGTGAGGACGCGCAAAAAGACGTCGGGCTCGCGACCCATAACCCGTTCGCCAACCTGAAATCTATGTTGAAAAAGTAGCCATTACCGAACAGTCATCACTGGCAACTTAATAACTTATTAAGTTGCCAAATTAAAAAAATCGCCTTCGCATAATCACTTCCCAGACCATTCCTACTTACCCGCCTACTAAGTTACCAGCAAAATAAGCAGCAAAGTTAACCGCATACTGGCTTGGCAAGCCGTCGCCGTTGGTGCATATTGTTCAAGCGTTGTTGTTGTTAACCTGTTTAATTATCAATCCAATAAGCATATTAACTTAATAAGTTACCAGCTTAATAACTTGAGAGATGGCAGCATGATTGTTTTGATTGGCTCGCAAAAAGGTGGCGTAGGGAAATCGACCAAGGCGGTCAATATCGCCGGATATTTGATCCTCAAGCTGGGAAAAACCGCCATCATCGTTGATGCTGACGATCAGAAATCAATCATGACCTGGTATAACGACCGCCAGAATGTAGAAGGCTTGCCGCATATCCCGGTGGTCGCCGCCTCGGGCAAAATCAAAGAGACCCTGCTGGAGCTGGATCGTCATTACGACTATGTGATTGTCGATACCGCCGGCCGCGACAGCGCCGAGCTGCGTTCCGGCCTGCTAGCCGCCGATCTGTTCCTTTCCCCGCTGCGCCCTTCCCAGATGGATCTCGATACCGTCGGCTATCTGTCGGAAATGTTCGCCACCGCGCAGGAATATAACGAGAAGGTGAAAGGCTACATCGTGCTGAACATGTGCCCGACCAATATCTTTATTAATGAAGCTAACGAAGCGGCGCAGGTGTTGAGCGAGTACCCCGAGTTGACGCTGGTCAGCAACCGTTTGTGCGACCGCAAGATTTACCGCGATGCCTGGGGCGAGGCCATCACCGTGCATGAGGCGAATAACCTAAAAGCGCAGGCGGAGATTGAAAGCCTGGTGAAAGAGGTAATCCTGTGAAAAAGCGTACCCCTACCCAACGCATGTCAGAAGACGAATTTATCAACAGCGCCACTTCACACACCCTGCATGTTCCCGCCCCGGAAGCCAAGCCGCAGGGCCGCAAACGTACTTACAAGGCCATTTCGGTCAGCCTGACCGATAACCACGTCGACGCGATCGATGAAATCATTGTGCAGGCGGCACGCAACGGCGTGGTGCGCATCACCCGTTCCGATATCATCAAGCTGGCGATCGACGGGCTGGCAGAAAAGAGTGAAGAGCACCTGCTGCAACTGCTGAAGAAGATGTAATTAGCTTCACAACCTGCCAGCATAATAAGCCATTAGCTCATCACGTTGGCAGGTAAAAAACCCTGTTCCCGCAGTATCTCCTGCCCTTGTTCCGCCAGAATAAACCCGGCCAAAGGCTGCGCTCGCGTATCCAGCAGGCACAGGCCGTAATCGGCCTCAATCGCCAACGGTGGGGGTAACTGCCGCACCGCCAGTTCGGAGAAACCCGCCAAGGCTGCGCCATAGCTGGCATACCCGAGGAAAATATCCGCCTGCCTGCTGTTAAGCAGGTACTCTGCCGCCAGTCGATGCGGTGGCAGCGGCGCGGAGTCGGGCCCGCCTACCAACGCCAAAGCCCGCTGCTGCAAGGCGACGCCCTGCCCCGGTGCCAACAGCTCAATACGCTCGAACAGTTGCTGCGCATAGTCGCCGGATGGATCAGCGCCCGGCGTTGACGTTGCCACCCGCCAACGCGAGTCCAGCAGTACCTCCAGCAACGGCCGTTCGGTTAAGCCGGCAATATTACGTACTGTGGCGCACAGCCGATTACGGGCAAAAGACTCAACCCGTGGCGACAGTTGCAGACTCACCAACCGCTGCGGGTGCGCCAGATTGGCCGAGGCGAAAATATGCGGACGTTCCCCGGCTTCGATTCGCTGGCGCAGCAGACCCGCCGGGCCAAATACCGCCTCCACCGCCTCACCGGTCTGTGCCTGAAAGGCAGCCAACAAGGGACCGAATGCCCCACGCAGGCTACCGGCGGCGAACAACAAAATATTACTCACTTTCACGCTCCCGTTGGCTGCGGTACAAGGGCACCAGCGTTTCAAACTGACGCCCGTCGATCTGCAAGGCTACCCGTTCAATCGCCAAATCAAACAGCGGCGACAGGCTCTCGGCCGTCAGCACTTCGGCACAGGATCCCAACTGATGCTGTCCTGCCGCCCCCAGCAACAGGGCGCGATCGGCCACCGCATGTGCATGATTGGGCTGATGGGTAGAAAACATCACCGCCATCTGTCGTTCCCGTGCCAAATGTGAGATCAGGCTCAGCACCCGGTCCTGATGGTGCAAATCCAACGCCGAGGTCGGCTCGTCCAGCATCAACACCTCACAGCTCATCGCCAACGCGCGGGCTATCAATACCAGTTGCCGCTGCCCGCCGGACAGGCTGCCAAATTCGCGATCGGCAAAGCCCAGCATATCCAGCGACTGTAGCGCCTCTTTCGCCAGTCGGTGATCCTCCGCTGAGGGGGAGCGGAACAAACCCACGTAACGCGCGCGCCCCATCAGCACGATATCCAACACCCGATAAGCAAAGGGGGCAGCGAACTGTTGTGGGACAAAACCGATGCCGTTCCCCCGTTCCACCGCGCCCTGCTGCAGCGGTAAGGTACCGAGCAGCAGTTGCATCAGGGTGCTTTTACCGCGTCCGTTGGGGCCGAGCACCGCCAGCACCTCACCGCGCCGTAACTGTAAATTCAATTGATGAAACAGTGGTTTCTGGCCGGGCCAGCTAAAACCCAGCCCCTCTACCCGCAGCAATGTCTCAGCCATGCCAGCCTCTCAGTTGCGCCCGGCGCAACAGCAACGCAAACAGCGGCGCACCAATCAGCGCCGTCAGGATGCCCAATGGAATTTCGCTGCTGCTTAAGGTGCGCGCCAAATCGTCGATCAACACCATATACAGCGCGCCCAGACACATTGAGGCTGGCAACAAACGACGATGATCCGGGCCGACCAGCAGGCGGGCAACGTGTGGGATCACCAGCCCTACCCAACCGATGCTGCCGCTCACCGCCACCTGTGCAGCGACGATGGCGGCACACAGCGTCAGGATCAGCCAGCGGGTCCCTTCGACATTGATGCCCAGCGCGGCGGCATCCTCATCCCCCAGCGACAACAGATTTATGCGCCAGCGCAATGCCAGCAGCAGCCCGCCGCCCAACAGCAGTGGCAGGAACAGCATCAACAGTTTGTTATCGTCGGCGGTAGCAAAACTGCCCAGCAACCAGAATACGATGCTCGGCAGCTTTTCTTCGGTATCGGCCAGATATTGCAGCAGGCTGACGCAGGCGGAGAAAAAGCCGCTGAGGATCACCCCGGCCAGCACCAGTGACAGAATATTGCGCCGGGCAATGGCGCTGGTAATAGCAAAAATCAGCAACAAAGCCGCCATGCCGAACACAAAAGCAGACAGCAACAGCAGCGCCATTGGCAGGCTGAGCAAAATCGCCAGCGTGCCGCCAAAAGCCGCACCGGAAGAGACGCCGATAATGTGCGGATCCACCAGCGGGTTGCGAAATACCCCCTGTAGCGCCGCACCACATAATGCCAGAGCCGCCCCGGCCCCCATCGCCAGCAACACCCGGGGCACACGCACCCCGAGGATCACCTGCCGTTGGATCTCATCAATACCGCCATGCGGGCCAGTCAAGGGCTCCAGCAGGATTAGCAAGCTGTGGGCTGCCGACACCGGATAGCGGCCGATGCCCAACGATAACAGCGCACAAAGCAACGTCAGCAGGATCAGCCAGCCCAGCCTCATTGCCCACTCTGGCAGCAGCTACTGCGGTAATACTGCCGGTAGTAGGCGTCCACCCGCTGTTGCAGATTAACGTCGCTGAAACGCTGCGGATAAAGCTTTTTCGCCATCCACAGTTCGCCCAATGCCAGCGCTTCCGGCATCGGGTAGCCCCAGGCCTTGGCGTATTCCGGCATCAGATAGACCCGTTTATTTTTCACCGCATCAATCTCCTGCCACTGCGGCGAGCTGAGGATTTGCTTCACCACCTCGGGATAGCGTTCCTGCACGAAAATCACCGCCGGGTTCCACTTCAGCACGTCCTCAATCGACACCTGTTTAAAACCGTTAATGTCCTTCGCCGCCACGTTGAGAGCCCCGGCATGCTGCATCATCAGGCCAGTGTACTTGCCCGAACCGTAAGTGGTTAAGTCCGGGTTGGCCATGTAGACCCGTACTCGCTGGTCCTCCGGCAGGTCGCGCAGCCGGTCTGCCACCAGCGTCCGCTGCTGAAATACGTCCTGGATCAGCGCCTCGGCCTGTGGCTGGTGGCCCATGACTGTGCCGATTAAGCGAATGCCATCCTGCAGGCCCAGGTTATAGGCCTGATCTTCATCTTTCAGCTGCGGATTCATTTTTCCTGCCTGATCCGCCGCCTCACGACGCAGTGAAATCGCCACCACCGGAATGCCGGCCCTTTCAATCTGGGCAATCATTTCCGGTGGTGCATAGTTGGCAACGAACACCACCTGCGGATGCAATCGGAGCAGGCTTTCGATGTTCACCGAGGTGAGATCGCCCGGCATCGGCATGTTTGCCAGCCCAGGCGCCAAGCGCAGATAATTCGGCCCCAGTTGCTTCTTCCAACTGCTGAGCACCCCAACCACCTGTGGCAGAGCGTCGAGCTGCACCAGCAGGTTCAGCGTCTGATGTTGCAGCACCACGGCGCGGGTGATGGTATCGGGTAGCCTGACCTGTCTGTTGAGTTGGTCAGTAACCTGACGGTCTGCCTGCGCAGCGCCAGAGAACAGAATGAAAAGCAGCAGTATCCGCGGGAAGCGTTTGAACATGAGGGGGATTCCGGTTGATTATCGTTATATATAAAATGATATAGCGATAGCCATGGCGAAACAATCAGCGGGATCAACGATTGAGAAAATAGCCGGGGAATTAAACAAAACAGGTGGGCGTTAAACATCAACAAAACCCTCTCCCACCACAGTGAGAGAGGGCCATGAGTGATTACTTCAGGGTAAAGCTCTGTGCCTGTACCTCGTCGGAGTCCAGGCCGACAAACACAGTAAACTTGCCCGGTTCTGCGCCCCATTTCAGGCTGGCGTTATAGAACTTGAGATCCTCTTCGGTGATCGGCAACTCCACCTTCTGCATCTGACCGGCTTTCAGCATCACCTTTTTAAAGTTACGCAGCTCTTTCACCGGACGGCTGACCGAAGCCGTCACGTCCTGCAGATATAACTGCACCACGGTCGCACCATCATACTTACCGGTATTTTTCAGCGTGACGCTGGCAGTAATCTTTCCGTTGCGCGCCATCGTCGGGCTGGAGAGTTTCAGATCCGACAGGCTAAAGCGGGTGTAGCTCAGACCGTAACCAAAGGGATACAGCGGGCCGTTCGGTGAGTCAAAGTAACGGGAGGTGTACTTGCCCGGGTTTTCCTTGCCGAACGGACGGCCGGTATTCAGGTGATTGTAGTACATCGGGATCTGCCCGACCGAGCGTGGGAAGGTCATCGGTAATTTGCCCGACGGGTTGTAGTCCCCGAATAACACGTCGGCCACCGCATGACCGCCCTCGGTGCCGCTATACCAGGTTTCCAGCATCGCATCCGCCTGCTGACTTTCCCAGCTCAGCGCCAGCGGTCGCCCGTTCATCAGCACCAGCACCAGCGGTTTACCGGTGGCCTTCAACGCCGCGATCAGATCACGCTGGCTTTGCGGAATGGTAATGTCGGCACGGCTTGAAGCTTCGTGCGCCATCCCCTGCGATTCACCCACCACCGCCACCACCACATCGGCTTTCTTCGCCGCCTGCACCGCTTCATCAATCATCTGCTGTGGCGGGCGGGTATCAAACACCACCGCAGGCTCATACTCGTTCAGATAGTCGATAATGCTCTTGTCCTGAGTGACGTTGGCCCCCTTGGCATAGAGGATCTTCGCCTTGTCGCCCACCGCCTGCTCCAGCCCCTGACGGAGAGTCACTGACTGTTTGATCACCCCGGCCGCCGACCAACTGCCCATCACGTCACGCTGACTGTCGGCCATCGGCCCGACCAGCGCTATGGTGCTCTGCTTGCTCAACGGCAGCGTCTGCTTGTCATTTTTCAGCAACACCATGGTTTTACGCGCAACCACGCGCGCTTCGGCACGGTGCAAACGGCTTTCGGCATTGGTGTCCTGCGGATCGGAGCCGACCGGGCCAAGGTGGGTATAAGGGTCTTTGAACAGGCCCATATCATATTTGGTGTTCAGCACGTCACGACAGGCTCGGTCAATATCGCTTTCCGATACCAGCCCGTCTTTGACCAGCCCCGGCAGGTATTGGTCGTAATATTCGTCGCTCATGCTCATGTCGACGCCAGAGGTAATCGCCAGCCGCACCGCATCGCGCGCGTCTGCAGCCACGCCGTGTTTGATCAGCTCTTTAATCGCGCCGTGGTCACTGATGGTGATGCCTTTGAAGCCCCACTGATCGCGCAGCAGGTCTTTTAACAGCCACGGGTTGGCGGTGGCCGGAATGCCGTTTATCGAGTTGAGTGACACCATCACCCCACCGCTGCCGGCGTCCACCGCCGCCTTATACGGCGGCAGGTAGTCCTGATACATTCTTAGCGGGCTCATATCGACGGTGTTGTAATCGCGGCCGCCTTCGGTGGCCCCATACAACGCGAAGTGCTTCACGCTGGCCATGATGGAACCGGGTTTGGACGGGTCACCGTTTTGGTAGGCATCCACCATCACTTTGGCAATTTTTGACACCAGCCAGGTATCTTCCCCAAAACCTTCCGAGACCCGGCCCCAGCGCGGATCGCGGGTGATATCGACCATCGGCGAGAACGTCATGTTCAGGCCGTCGTCACTGGCTTCCTGCGCCGATACCCGGCCGCTGAGCGCGATGGCTTCGAGGTCAAAACTGGCCGCCAGCCCCAGGCTGATTGGGAACACGGTGCGCTGGCCATGCACCACGTCGTAGGCGAAGAATAACGGGATTTTCAGGCGGCTGAGCTGCATGGCCTGATCCTGCATGGCGCGGATATCCGGCCGGGTAACGGTATTGAAGATAGCGCCAATCTGCCCCTTGCTGATGCCGTCGCGGATCGCCTCTTTCGGGTTATCCGGCCCGACGCTGATTAAACGCAACTGGCCAATTTTTTCGGCCAGCGTCATTTGTTTCATCAGCTTGGTTACGAAGGCATCGCGCTGCTGGGCATTAACACCCTGGATCACGGCGCTTTCCTGCGCAAAAACCGGGCTGATGGCCAGACCGGACAACATACTCACCACACAAAGCCATTTCATATTATTTGATCTCAGGCATGTTCCCGTCGCAGGCGGCGACGGAGATGATTTATCAACGTGAAAAGGCAGTGTGCCATACTCCTTTTCAGCGCAGAAATAATTTGTAATGTTAAAAGTTACAAGCTGTTAGCGAAGGCCGGTCGATAGTTTTGCAGCCTGGCGCGGCTTTGCTCCGCTTCATCACTGAGGAAATTGACCAGTTCGGTTAATGCCTGCGGCACCACCGCCCGTTCAGGATAGACCAAATAGTACGCCGCACCGCTGACCACGCTGAGCGGGAACGGCGTGACCACACGCCGCGCCTGAATATCTTCCTCCAGCAGGCACAGATCGCCGATGGCAATGCCAAAGCCTTGCAGCGCGGCGCTCATCGCCAGATCGAGCGTATCGAAATGCTGCGCCTTGCCGGATGGCAATGCCTCGAACCCCGCCGCCTTCAGCCACAGCAGCCAATCGCGGCGATCGCGCGTGGGATGCAGCAGGGTTTTCTCCGCCAAATCGGCTGGTGTGGGTGGGCGTGACAAATCGGGCAGATACGACGGCGTGCAGACCGGCGTCAGGATTTCATCGAACAGATGATGAACCCGCAATTTTTTGGCCTGTGGCTGGCCAAACACCACCGCGGCATCAAAATGTTCTGCGCCAAAATCCAGCCCGTGCGACACCGAAGCGGTTAGCTCAATATGCATTTCCGGCCGTTCATTTTGCAGCCGGATAATGCGCGGCAGCACCCAGCGCATGGCACAGGTCGGGCATTTGATGCGCAAGGTACCCGGCTGCGCCCCGACCCGCGCCAGTGCCTCATCCAACTGTCCGAGCGCCTGCTGCACCGGTGCCAGCAGCATCGCACCCTGTGGGGTCAGCGTCAGACCGCGCGCCCGGCGGCTAAACAACGGGTAGCCCAGATGCTGCTCCAGCCCGAGGATCTGCCGGCTAACCGCGCCCTGTGTCAGGTGCAGACTCTGGGCGGCATGGGTAAAATTCAGCCGCTGCGCCACCACCACAAAGGTTTTCAGTACGTCTAGGGAAGGTAAGGACATTGACATAACGGCCTCTCAAGCCATGATCTGGATGCATGGCGAGTATGACAAACTTTCCCTTGTTGGCCTACCCTCAGTGATGCTTAATCAAACCATACTTCCCCTGTTTCCCCTGGAGCCACTCATGCAGAGCGCCTGCTCACATCGCTCGAAGTTGCCGGACGTCGGCACCACGATTTTCACCGTTATCGGCCAGCTCAGCGCCGAACATCAGGCCCTGAATCTGTCGCAGGGGGCACCGAACTTCGCCTGTGAACCTCAATTGGTTGAAGCGGTGGCGCACGCCATGCGCACAGGTCATAACCAGTACGCGCCGATGAGCGGCGTGGCGGCATTACGTACCGCGCTGGCAGATAAAGTTGAACGATTGTATGGCGCACGCTATGACACCGACGAAGAAATCACGGTCATTGCCAGCGCCAGCGAAGGATTGTATTCCGCCATCAGCGCGCTGGTGCATCCGGGCGATGAGGTGATTTATTTCGAACCGGCGTTCGACAGCTATGCGCCGATCGTACGCTTGCAAGGCGCAACACCGGTAGCGATCAAACTGTCGCTGCAGGACCTGCATATTGACTGGGACGAAGTCGCCGCCGCCATCAACAGCAAAACGCGAATGATCATCGTTAACAGCCCGCACAACCCGACCGGCAGCGTATTCGGCGAACATGATATTGAACGCCTGACCGCCCTGACTCGCAATACCGATATCGTCATCCTGTCCGACGAGGTCTACGAACACGTGGTGTTCGACGGTGATATTCACCACAGCATGGCACGCCACCCTCAGTTGGCTGAACGCAGCGTGATCGTGTCGTCGTTTGGCAAAACCTACCACGTGACCGGCTGGCGCGTCGGTTACTGCATGGCACCGGCGGCGCTGATGGACGAGATCCGCAAGGTGCACCAGTTTATGGTGTTTTCCGCCGATACGCCGATGCAGTACGCCTTCGCCGAAGCGCTGGGCAACCCGCAGAGTTATCTGGGACTGGCGGCCTTCTATCAGCAGAAACGTGATTTACTGGCGAGCGCGCTGCAGGATTCACGCTTTGAATTACTGCCCAGCCGTGGCAGTTTCTTTATGCTGGCCCGCTTTAGCGGTTTCAGCAGCGAAAGCGACAATGACTTTGCGGTACGTCTGATCCGTGAGGCCAAAGTTGCGACTATCCCGCTGTCGGCGTTTTACAGCGACGGCACCAATACCGGCATCATTCGACTGAGTTTTTCTAAAGATAATGAGACCCTGCTGGAGGGCGCACGCCGTCTGTGTCAGGTATAACGCATTTATTTTTGCTTTGACCATGGGAAAAGGGCTCGACTATGAAATCACTGAAAACGTTGATCGCCGCAGGCTGCCTGCTGGCCGCCGGCTCCACGCTGGCGGCGGAAAACACCCTGCGCTTCGGTCTGGAAGCGCTGTATCCCCCGTTCGAATCCAAATCGGCCAGCGGTAAGCTGGAAGGTTTTGATATCGATCTGGGCAACGCGGTTTGTGCCGCCGCCCAGTTAAAATGCAGTTGGGTCGAGACTTCGTTCGACAGCCTGATCCCAGCGCTGAAGGCCCGCAAGTTTGACGCCATCAACTCGGCGATGAACGTCACCGACCAGCGTCGCCAGGCAATCGACTTTACCGATTCAATCTATCAGGTGCCGAACCGCCTGATCGCCAAGGCTGACAGCGGCCTGCTGCCAAATGCCACCTCGTTGGCGGGCAAGCACGTCGGCGTACTGCAGGGTTCGATTCAGGAAACTTACGCCAAGGTCCACTGGGCACCTCAGGGTGTGGACGTGGTGTCCTATCAGGATCAGAACCAGGCTTATCTCGACCTGACTGCCGGGCGTCTCGACGCGACGCTGGTCATGGCACCGTCGGGCCAAAGCGGTTTCCTGGCGCATCCGGACGGTACGGGCTTCGCCTTTGTCGGCGATGCAGTCAGCGACGACAAAATCCTCGGTGAGGGCATTGCCTTCGGCCTGCGTAAGGGTGATGACGCCCTGAAGAAAAAGCTGAATGAGGCGATCGTCAAAGTGAAACAGCAAGGCACCGTAGGTGAGCTGGCGAAGAAGTATTTTGGCGATATTGATGTGACAGTGAAATAAGAAATCAGGGGCGAAAATCTATTCGCCCCTGATTGTTTTACCGATCAAACACCGAGCTGTTCAGCGCGCGGTCCTGCTGATGACGCTCCAGTGCCAGTTCAATCAGGCGGGTGATCAGTTGGCTGTAGCTGACGCCGCTGGCGGCCCACAGTTTGGGATACATGCTGATATTGGTGAAGCCCGGCAGCGTGTTGATTTCGTTGATTACCACGTTGTTGTCTGGCGTCAGGAACACGTCGACACGCGCCAGACCGAAACACTCGAGCGCCCGAAATGCTTTCAGCGCTACATCGCGGATTTTATCACTCACTTCTGGCGCAATCGCCGCCGGCACTATCACCTGAGCGCCCTGCTCATTAATGTATTTGGTGTCGTAGGAATAGAAGGCATCGCTCAGCACGATTTCGCCACACAGGCTGGCCTGCGGCTCGTCGTTGCCCAATACCGCGCACTCAATCTCACGGCCGACAATCGCCGATTCCACCAGCACTTTATGATCGAAGCTGAATGCCAGCGCTACCGCAGCCTCATAGCCGGCGCGATCCTGCACCTTGCTGACCCCCACCGAAGAGCCCTGGTTCGCCGGTTTCACAAACAGCGGCAGACCCAGGCGTTCACTGAGTTGTTCAAAACTGTATTTAGCGCGGTTGTTGCGCGTCAGCGTCACAAAAGGCGCCACCGCCAACCCGGCATCACGCAACAGACGTTTGGTGACGTCTTTGTCCATGCTAACCGCTGAACCCAGCACACCGGCACCGACAAACGGCAGGTTGGCCATCCGCAACAGTCCCTGCAACGAACCGTCTTCCCCCAGCGTGCCATGCACAATGGGGAACACCACATCGAGCTGGCCCAGCGCACCGGCGCTGCCTGACTCGATCAGTTGTTGCTTTTCCTGGCCGGGGATCAGCGCCACATTTTTATTTGAGCGGTTCAAGGCAATCAGCGCCGGGTTTTCCGCATTCAGCAGGTAATTGGACGCATCGTTAATGTGCCATTGCCCCTGCTTGTCGATCCCCAGCAGCGTGACGTCAAATTTATCTTTGTCGATTGCATCCACAATATTTTTTGCCGACTGCAGCGAAACTTCATGCTCCGCCGATTTACCGCCAAAAATCACCCCAACACGTAATTTGCTCACGCCCTAAATCCTTCTGAAAAATCAGTGCAAAAAAGTCGTTTATCACAATAAACACATTGCCCGACGGCGGCAATCATTGTGACGCGGAATCTTCCTATGCCACAGATAGCAAAATTCGCACCATCCAAACCATATACACTTCGTATATAAATCGCTTAGGGATCAGCCTATGGGCATAGTAAAAATTTCGGACGTGCTGCATGACGATCTGCGCCTCGCCAGTTTGACGATGACGCGCTCGATCAACGCGCAGGCGGAGTACTGGATAAAAATCGGCATGTTGGCGGAGTTCCATCCGGAACTGACCTACCCGCAACTGGTAAAAAAAATGATGAAAGATAACGCGCTGACCTTGAAGGAGATTATCGGGTGAAAGAGATTGTGATCAAAACGTCGGAAGAGATTGCCAAAATGCGTCACTCTGGCGCCCTGCTGGCGCAGGTGTTTGCTATGCTCGATAAGGTGATTGTCGAGGGCATCTCCACCATGGAGATCAACGACCGCGCCGAGGCCTTTATCGTCAATGAGCTGAAATCGCGCCCGGCCAGCAAAGGGCAGTACGATTTTCCTTATGTGCTCAATACGTCGATTGACGACGTGATCTGCCATGGCATTCCGTCGGTCAGCAAAATTCTGCGTTCCGGCATGATCGTTAACGTCGACATTACGCTGGAAAACGACGGCTATATCGCCGACTCCAGCAAGATGTACTGCATCGGCCAGACCACACCGCTGGCCAAGCGGCTGGTGAACAATGTGTATGAGTCGCTGTGGCAAGGCATCCGGGTGGTTAAGCCAGGGGCGACGCTGGGCGATATCGGCCATGCTATTCAGCAACACGCCGAACAGGCTGGCTACAGCATCGTGCGTGAATACTGCGGTCACGGCATCGGCCGGGATATGCACGAAGAGCCGGCGGTACTGCACTTTGGCCAACCGGGTACCGGTATGGTGCTGCAGGAAGGTATGGTGTTTACCATCGAACCCATGATTAACCAGGGCGATCACCGGATTAAGCAAAAGAAAGACGGTTGGACGGTGGTGACTCGCGACAAAAAGCTGTCTGCTCAATGGGAGCACACCATAGCAGTCACCGCCGACGGCGTGGAAATCCTGACGCTGCGTGAAGAAGAGCGTCAGGCCGGTTACGCAGATCGCTACTAAGTTAATAAGTTATTAGGCTGGCAAGTTAATAAACCATTAAATGATTACCCTACGAACTTCAGGTTATCGCCAACAACGCGCGGCTTGCAAGACGACGGGTACCACAGGGAGATCGGCATGACGCAGTCCACCAGCGCGACCCACCAGGCGTTTCTCAATCAGCTCAAAAGTATCGTCGGCGGCCCGCAGTTGCTGACCGGCGAACGTAGCACCGAACGTTATCGCAAAGGCTTCCGCTCTGGGGTTGGCCAGGCGCTGGCGGTGGTGTTCCCGACGCGCCTGTTGCAACTGTGGCAACTGCTGGAGGCCTGCGTCGCCGCCGACAAAATTGTCATCATGCAGGCGGCGAACACCGGTCTGACCGAGGGTTCAACGCCCAGCGGCAATGACTACGACCGCGATGTCATCATTATCAGCACCCTGCGGCTCAATCACGTGCAGGTGCTGGACAACGGCAAACAGGTGGTCGGTTTCCCTGGCAGTACCCTCAATCAGTTGGAAAAACTCCTGAAGCCCTATGGGCGCGAGCCACATTCGGTGATTGGTTCCTCCTGTATCGGCGCTTCGGTGATCGGTGGCGTGTGCAACAACTCCGGCGGCTCGCTGGTCAAGCGCGGGCCGGCCTATACCGAAATGGCGCTGTACGCCCAGTTGGGTGAAGACGGCCAACTGCGGCTGGTGAACCATTTGGGGATTAAACTCGGCGATACGCCGGAGGAGATCCTCACCCGCTTGGAAAAAGGTGACTATCGCCCGGAAGATGTCGAGCACGGCGAACTGCGTGCCTCCGACAACGAATACGCCAGCCGGGTACGCGATGTGAATGCCGATACCCCGTCCCGATTTAACGCCGACAAACGCCGCCTGTTCGAAGCCTCCGGCTGCGCCGGCAAGCTGGCGGTATTTGCCGTGCGGCTGGACACCTTCGAGAAAGAAGGTAAAGAGCAGGTGTTTTATATCGGCACCAACAACACCGCCGTCTTAACCGAACTGCGTCGCCATATGCTCAGCCATTTCGACAACCTGCCGGTGGCTGGCGAATACATGCATCGGGATATTTTTGATATCGCCGAAGTGTACGGCAAAGACACCTTTATGATGATCGACAAACTCGGCACCGATCAGATGCCCAGCTTTTTCACCCTGAAAGGCCGCATGGACGCCAGCCTCAACAAGCTGCCGCTGCTGCCGCACAACCTGACCGATCGGCTGATGCAGGGATTGAGTCACCTGGCCCCCAGCCACCTGCCGAAACGGATGAAAGACTACCGCGAACGCTTTGAACATCACCTGCTGCTGAAAATGGCCGGTCCGGGCGTTGAAGAGGCTCAGCAGTACCTGAACCAGTACTTTGCTCAGGCCGACGGCGAGTTCTTCGTTTGTACCCCGGACGAAGGCAAAAAAGCTTTCCTACACCGCTTTGCCGCCGCCGGTGCTGCCGTGCGTTACCATGCAGTGCATGCCGACAAGGTTGAAGATATTCTGGCGCTGGATATCGCGCTGCGCCGCAACGACACCGACTGGTTCGAAACTCTGCCGCCGGAAATCGATAGCCAACTGGTGCACAAGCTGTATTACGGCCACTTTATGTGCCACGTGTTTCATCAGGACTATGTGGTGAAAAAAGGCGTCGACAGCCATGCGCTGAAAGAGCAAATGCTGGCGATCCTCGACCAGCGCGGCGCAGAGTACCCGGCGGAACATAACGTCGGCCACCTCTACCCGGCCAAGCCCGATCTACAGGCGTTCTACCGCTCTGCCGACCCGACCAACAGCTTTAACCCGGGCCTGGGCAAAACCAGTAAGCGCAAACACTGGGTCGACAATAACCAGTAATCTTATTTCTTTCAGCCAGTGCCCCCGTCATTCGGGGGCCAGGGCCTGGCCGGATACTTTGTTAGTTTTATGTTGCACAGCCCACTGGATTTCACTATCTTGGAATAGTTAATCACTCCCTGCATTCAGGAATATCAATGACTCAGTTTGCGCACATGAAAGATCCTGCGAACACGACCCTTTCGGCCGTCGTTCTGCTGTGCGCATCCTCTGCCCCACCTGCCGTTTTCTCTGTCGTCTCTGCGGTTGCTGCTTACCCACCACGCTCTGTGGTTGTGCGCTAAGCCAAACCGAATTCTCACCTCCAGCTTTATTTGATTTGCGTTCAGGCAAAGACTGCCGTGCATGCTGGAGTTTGTTACTTTCACGACAGGTGAAAACCAAATGCGATTTATTTCCCAATGGGCCAACGCCGGCCTGGCAACGCTATTCGTCCTGCTTTGGAGCAGCGGCGCTATTTTCTCTCGCTGGGGGCTGGAGCATGCTTCCGCCTTTGCCTTTTTGTTCTTCCGTTGCGCTATCGCGCTGGCACTGCTATTGGCGATCGGCCTGTGGCAACGGCAATGCCTGCCCGTGCCCGGCACCCGACGCCGCGTGGCGCTGATCGGGCTGCTGATGATCGGCAGTTACCAGATATGTTATCTGCTGGCGCTGGAACAAGGCATTACTCCCGGCGTATTGGCGACGCTGCTTGGCGTTCAGCCGATCCTCACTCAGTTCATTACCGAACGCCGCTGTTCTGGGCTGCGCGGCCTTGGGCTGCTGCTGGCGATGGCCGGGTTAACGCTGGTGGTGTATCAAAGCCTGATGGTTGCGCACTTTTCGCTGCTCGGCATGCTGTGTGCCTTTGTCGCCCTGGGCTGCATGACCGCCGGTACGCTGCTGCAAAAAGGCCTGACCCAGCCGCCGTTGGCCGTGTTGCCGTTGCAGTACGCCGTCGGGTTGCTGATGTGTACGCTGGTGTTACCCTTTGAACCGCTGCGGGTCGATTGGAGTGCGGCATTTATCGTACCGCTGCTGTGGATGGCGGTGGTGATTTCGGTGTTGGCGACCTTTTTGCTGTACCGACTGATCCAACGCGGCAATCTGGTGCAGGTCACCAGCCTGTTTTATCTGATCCCGGCGGTAACCGCCCTGCTCGATTACCTGCTGCTCGACCACGCGCTGGCTGCCGTTAGCATGCTGGGAATGGCGGCGATTCTGCTTGGCGTGATGCTGGTATTTCGCCAATCCTGAATAGCAAAAGCCCCTCACGCCAGACCGGCGTGAGGGGCAATATCAAAACAGATTTCAGAACAACCAGGAACCATACCCCCACAGCAGTACCGTGACCCCAAGCAGCAGCTCAAGCAGCAGGATACCGATGGCAAAGGTGGAGCTGGAGAAGATAAACCCTTCCTTACTGTCGATATTCAGGAAGTGAGGTATGCCCAGATTCAGCAGATAGCCCGAATAGCACAGGCCAATCACGCCGACAAACAGGCACAGCCACACCACGGGATACAACGCCACAATACCGCTGAGGAACATCGGGGTAGCGATGTAACCGGCAAACACCATGCAGCGATGCAGACTGGGACGTACTTCATAACGCCGAGCCATCCAATGGATCACTTTCCCCATGATGGCCACGCCCGCCAGCATCAACAGGTAAAAGGCGACCGCAGTGTAGGATGCAGTGAATGTATCGAGCCGGATAGCATGTCCTTCGCCGGAGAGCCAGCCCAGTTGGGTGGTGCCGATAAAGGCACAGATTACCGGGATCAACGCCAGCAACAGCACATGGTGGGTGTAAAGGTGCGAGACGCTTTCGTTCTCGCTTCTAATGTGTTCGAACTCGGTGCTTGGATGCGCCAGAAGTCCCCAAACATGACTAACCATGAGACACCTCCTTCATCGCCGTAGGTCGCGATCGGCGAACGAATTTACCCCTCTGACGGATTGCTAACCGTACGAGGATTGCGGCCACGGGGCTCTCTCCCCTGTACTAATTATAGTCTTTCGCTGAAAAAGCGTTCGGAAAGCACAGACGTGGCGACAGTTTGTTTTATAATTCCCCCCTGCGTCACTGCCGTGAGGAATGTCATGTCATCCGCCATTCGTGTTCTTCAGGCCGGTATTGTCGATGTCGACGCCGGTCAAAATATCACCGTAGTTCAGCCCTGTAATCTATATGGCTGTAGACTCGGCGATGGGGTATTTGTCGGCCCCTTTGTCGAGATCCAGAAAAACGTCAGCATTGGCGCCCGCAGCAAAATCCAGTCGCACAGTTTCATCTGTGAATATGTCACCATCGGCGCCGACTGTTTTATCGGCCATAACGTCACCTTCGCCAACGATCTGTTTAAAGATGGCGCCCCCAATGCCGACTCAACGAGCTGGGGTCGTACGCAAATTGGCGATCATGTTTCCATCGGCTCCGGCGCCACGGTACTGGCGGTGGAGATCTGCAGCGGTGCGGTGATTGGTGCCGGTGCGGTGGTCACCAAAAACATCACCCGTAAAGGGATCTATGCCGGGAACCCGGCGCGTTTGCTGAGGGAGCTTGCCCCATGAGCCAGGCGATCCAAATTGCCCCGGTCAGCCGTTTACCCGACGGCTACCTGACCGGCTGTGACTTTAGTTTTCACATCGCCCACTACGCCCAACCGGTGTTCGATACTCCGATCGACAACTGGCCGCTGCTGCCGGTCACCCCCTTTCGCAAGCACTACCCGCTGGCCCCGTTTGTCAATGACGAAAGCGAAACCTTTCTGGCCCGCCATCGCGGCGAGCCGGTTGGCCACATCACGCTGAGCAATAACTGGAACGGCTACGCGCTGATTGAGGAAATTGTGGTCAGCGCTCACGTACGCCGTTTGGGTGTCGCCACCGCACTGCTGGAAACGGCGCGACAATGGGCACAACGCCACGAAACCGCCGGGCTGATGCTGGAAACGCAGAACACCAATCTGCCCGCCTGCCGCTGCTACCAACGCTTTGGGTTTATCCTTGGCGGCATCGACCACCTGCTGTATCGCGCGCAACCAGACATCGCCGATCACGAGATCGCCCTGTTCTGGTACCTGCCGTTTAACAGTGAAATCGGTTATTAAGCGTTAGCCAAACGTTGAGGCTATGTTTAAGTTTTAACCTCTCCAGTCATGGTGAGAACTGTTATCATTTGCATGATAACGTGCCGAAACCATTGGAGGGTAAAATGTACAAGGTTGTTTCATTGATATTGGCTATTGCGCTTGGCGGCTGTACCGATAAAATTCAGGTTGGGCAAACGCCTGAACCCATCACTACCCTACCTGCAGATTTCAAGGCCAGCATGGATAACTACACGTTAAATAAACTCAATCAGCTTCTCGCCCTTCGCGCCGCCGCGCCGGCAGAACAGCAGCAGGATAGCGGTCGCATGATCGATCTGCTGTCCAAACCGTTCCTCGGTACGCCCTACGTTGCCAATATGCTGATTGGCTCGCAAGAGACGCCGGAAAAACTGGTGATCGATTTCCGCGGCCTGGATTGCTTTACCTATATTGATTATGTCGATGCATTACGTCAGGCGAATACTCAGGCAGATTTTGTCCAGCGACTGATTCACATCCGCTATGCCAACGGTGATATCAACTTCCTGCAACGCAAACATTTCTTCACCGATTGGTCACATCAGGTCAAAACCAACGTGACGGATATCACCGCTACGCTCAGCCCACGCACCGTGACGCTGGTGAAAAACCTGAACCAAAAAGCGGATGGCGGCAGCTATCTGCCGGGTCTGAAAAACGTTCAGCGCAGCATTACCTATCTGCCCAGCGATTTTATCGACGACCAGGTGCTGGCCCAGTTACACACCGGTGATTACATCGGTATTTACACCCATCTGCCAGGGCTGGACGTCACTCATACCGGCATTTATATCATGACCGAAAACGGCCCGGTGCTGCGTAACGCCTCTTCGCGTAAAGAAAATATGCAGGTGGTGGACTCGCCCTTTATGGATTACGTGCAGGCCACGCCGGGCATCGTGGTACTGCGCGCCAAATAAAAGTGCACAATAAAACTTCCTGTTATTAGCTAGAAGCCTTTGTGCTGAGCAAGCATTTGACTTCCCCACGGGTTCAGGCTTAGCTAACAGCACAAAACCAACTGATTTAATTGTTTTTTCAGGGAGAAGTCGATGACTCAAAGCTGGCGTTTCACCCCTCTGCTGGCGGCCTTCACCGCCGTACTGGCGCTGCAAGGCTGTGAACAAAAAACCGATCAGAATCATATCAAGGTCGGGGTAATCAACGGCGCAGAACAGGACGTGGCGGAGGTTGCCAAACAGGTAGCGAAACAGAAGTACGGGCTGGAGGTTGAACTGGTCGGTTTCAGTGGTTCGCTGCTGCCTAACGACGCCACCGACAAAGGCGAGCTGGATGCCAACGTCTTTCAGCATCGGCCGTTCCTTGAACAGCAGAATAAAGATCATGGCTACAAACTGGTCGCGGTGGGCAATACCTTCGTGTTCCCAATGGCCGGCTATTCGAAAAAAATCAAATCGCTGAAAGAGCTGCAGGACGGCGCGGTGATTGCCATCCCGCTGGATCCCACCAACCTCGGTCGTGCGCTGCTGCTGCTGGAAAAAACCGGTCTGATTACGCTCAAACAGGGTAAAGGGCTGCTGCCGACTTCGCTGGATATCAGCGCCAACCCGCATAACTACAAGATTATGGAGCTGGAGGGAGCTCAGTTGCCGCAGGTACTGGACGATCCCAAAGTCGCCGTGGCCGTCATCAGCACCACTTACATCAACCAGACCGGCCTGACGCCAACCAAAGACGGCATTTTCATCGAAGACAAGAACTCGCCGTACACCAATATCATCGTGACGCGTGAAGACAACAAAGATGCGCCGAACGTACAAAACTTCATCAAGGCCTATGAGTCGGATGAAGTGGCCCAGGCCGCAGAAAAAATCTTTAACGGCGGTGCCGTAAAGGGCTGGTAACTCATCAGGTTGTTTGCGAGCTCTTGCGTAGGGGCTCGCATTTTTAATCTTCTCCTCCCATAGACTCCTACCAATACCTTTCTCCGGCCTGGCAACAGACTCATTATTACCATTCAGTTCGGTCAGATAGTTTTGGCGTGACAAGGAGAGTTTATATGCCCATCAATTTTGCCCCTAAGGTCGGGGAAATACTCGAATGTAATTATGGCAATTATCCTGTACCTGTTGTCCCTACCCATTTGCCCCATTTTTATAATGGTCACATTCCACCTGAAATGGTGAAAAATCGACTTATCGTGGTACTCAATGGAAAAATCAACGGTAACGCCTGCATCATTGTGCCGTTGTCGACAACCAAAGATATAAACAAACTTAGCCGGGGTATGCACATTGAGATTCCCGGGGAGGTCATTGAAGATATGAGATTCTTTCACCCACAGACGCGTTGGGCCAAAGGAGATCTGGTGCAACAGGTGAGTCGCCTACGCCTTAACAGAGCGCGTAAGGAACGAGGATTTCTCATCCAATGTTTGCACCACGAACTGGTTGCCGAGATACAACGAGCGGTAATCAAATCAATTAATGCTCGAAACATGCTGCTGGCATAACGCTCAATCTGTTGACAAAACAAGCAAACCAGATAAGATTACTGCCGTAGCCGAAAAGGCCCTTATGTTATACCTTCCCTTTAAGGGACCCGCAAAGCCCAGCCATACCGCTGGGCTTTTGCCATTCTGAGATACCGCAACTTCCCCCGAAAATATCCTCATCCCGCCTATTGACCCTCACGCCACGTCAGGCTTTAGTATTCCTGCACGCACAAGGGAGGAGCACACTCATGCTATTGAAAGTTGGCGAACTGGCCCGCCGTTCCGGCATCACAGTCAGGACGCTGCATTATTACGACAGCATTGATTTGCTGGTTCCTTCTGCGCGTTCCGACGCCGGGTATCGCTTATATAACCGGGCTGACATCACCCGCTTGCACCATATTCAGGCGCTGCGCCGCATGGGTGTTACGCTGGCGGAAGTCGGGGCAATTTTGGCTCGTTCAGGAATGACACTGACTACGGTGATTGAGCAGCAAATTACCATGTTGGAGCAGCAACTGGTGCAAACCACCGCGCTACGCGATCGTCTGCAACATATGCATGCACAGCTCACCGCCGGGGATGAACCGGAACTGAACGACTGGCTGACTACGTTGGAGTTAATGACCATGTACGATAAATATTTTACCGCAGACGAGCTGGCGCAACTGCCTTTCTATCAGGCCGATCCGCTACGTAATCAGGAATGGGGCGAACTGGTCAGCAATATCCGCCAGTTGATCGACCGCGGTGTCGCACCACAAGAATTGCAGGCGCAGGCTCTGGCCCGACGTTGGATGCTGATGCTGGAACGTGATACTGCGGGCAACCCGGCGTTCCTCACCCGGCTTAACGCCATGCATGCTGATGAGCCCTCAATGCGCGAACAAACCGGTATCACCCCGGCGATGACTGACTATGTGACCCGGGCATTTGCCGAAACCAAGCTTTCGATCTATCAGAAATACCTGTCGGCAGAAGAATATGCCTATGTACGTCAACACTACTTTACCCGCCTGCAGGAATGGCCGGCGTTGATCGCCCAATTCCATCAGGCACTGAATGAGGGTGTGCCAGCAGAGTCCGGACAGGCAAAACAGCTGGCGGCGCAATGGCTTGAGCTGTTCCAGTCCTATGCCGGTACCGATCCAGCCACCCAGATGAAAATTCGCCAGGCCATGGAGCGGGAGCCAACGCTGACCGAGGGCACCTGGCTGACCCCGCCGTTGCTGCGTTACTTGCAGCAGGCGGTGGCACAGTTAATGCGCGGTTAAACCCACTCAGCTCAGGTTATCCACCAGCCGGGTGATACCCGGGACACCCGCGTAGCAGTCCAGCAAAAACGCCGTCACCGCGGCGATACCCGGTGCATGGCGAATGTCGTCATGCACCGTTAGCCAGATTTCACGTTGTAACGACTGCGCGGCTGCCAGAGGTTCAAGCCCTAATTCTTGCCCGACAAAATGCGGTAACAGCGCGATACCTGCACCGGCTGCCGCAGCCGCGGCCTGGATCATCAAATCGTTACTGCGCATGACCAGCGGACGCTCTCCGGCTTGCTCCTGCAGCCACTTCTGCTGCACAGAGGCCGCCCGCTCGTCGTGATAACCGATAAACCCCCGCTCCGCTTCCGGCGTCACCCGCAGATAGTTCGCATTGGCATACAGGCCAAACTCGACGGTGCCAATTTTTCGGGTGACCAGGTCGCTTTCGCTGACGCGGCTAAGCCGAATGACAATGTCCGCCTCGCCACGCAACAACGAAACGTTGGCCGTCTCCGCCAGCAGGATGAGTTGTAAATCTGGATAACGCCGCTGCAATTGGGCAATGCGCGGCGCGATCAGCTTGAGCCCCATCACCGGTGGCACACTTAGCGTCACCTCGCCCGCGACGCCCTGTTGCCCATTAAGCGCGCTGCGGCTAATGGCAAAAGCGTTAAGCGTCATGCTGTCCCCCTGTGCCGCGATGCGTTGTCCATCGACGGTCAGCAAGTAGCTACGCGGACGGCGATCAACCAGTTTTAATGCCAGTGCCATCTCCAGGCTGGCGATTCGCCGGGCCACGGTGGCGTGATCAACCTTCAAGCTGCGGGCCGCACCCGACAGCGATTTTTCACGGGCGAACACCATGAAATAGTGCAGATCTTCCCAATTGAACATGGGTGTTTTCTCACATCAACAGTGAACATATAGGGAGTATTACCGCGAAGGTTTAAGGCGCAAGCTATTTTCTGTTTATTTCGCCACCACAGGAAATCATGATGAAAAACTCGCTGCCGCTGGCCTATCTGGGCGTGATTATCGCCACCTTCTTCTGGGGCACCAACTTTAACGCCGGTGCCTATATCATCGCCCACCAGCCGCCGATCACCGCGTCGATTGAGCGTTTCAGCCTGGCGACGCTGGCACTCTTGCTGTTCTTCGGCCTGCGTGGGCAACTACGCCTCAGCACGTTGAAAAATAATTGGCCGGCTTACCTGGGGCTGGGTGTGCTGGGCTTTACTCTATTCAATCTGTGCACTTTTTTCGGCCTGCAATCCACCACGCCGATCAACGGTGCCCTGATCCTGGCCACTACGCCGCTGTGGACGCTGGTATTCGGCGTGATCTGGGAGAATGAAAAACTGAACGGATCGCGTATTGCCGGTCTGTTAGCCGGTTTTATCGGCGTGATATTGGTGATTACCAAAGGCCAGATCCAAACGCTGTTACGGCTGGAAGTCAGCCCCGGCGACGGCATTATTTTACTCGGCAGCCTGGCCTGGGCGTTAAATATGGTGGGCACCCGCCGACTGGTGCACAACGCCAGCGCCATCGAAACCACCAGCTATTCGATGCTGTTCGGCACCCTGGCTCTGCTACCGCTGGGGTTTATCTTCGAAAACCCGCTGCAAAGCCTGACCACCGCTAGCCTCAGCGTACACCTGGCCGTGGTTTATCTGGCGCTGTGCGGCTCGCTGCTGGCCTACCTGTTGTGGTTCAACGGACTGGAAAAAATAGGCTCGGTTCGCACCGCGATTTTCTTTAATCTGGCGCCGGTTTTCACTATGTTGGTGGCGACACTCACCGGTACTGCACCCAACGTCTGGCAACTGGCTGGGGCAGCCTGGGTGATCCTCGGCGTCCTGTTGGCCTCCGGCATATTAACGCGCCTGGTACAACGACGATCGACGAGCGAACAACCATAGAATTTTCTTATCTTCAGTATAAGAAAGCCCAATTTACCTTGTCGGCGGGGGCGGCGCATAATGCGCTTATCTTCTGATTTTTCAAGGTAAACAGGAACACTATGTCCCACGCTACCCCGCTGATACTCGTCGATGCCACGCCAGACGACATGGCCTCCGTGCAGCAAATTTACACCCATCATGTGTTGTACGGTGCCGCATCGTTTGAAGAAACACCGCCGACGCTGGAGGAAATGCAGCAGCGACTCAGTAAGGTGCAAGCAGCGGGGCTCCCCTGGTTGGTGGCCAAACGCGATAGTCGGGTGGTGGGGTACTGTTACGCCACCCCTTATCGGCCGCGCCCGGCTTATCGGTTTACCGTGGAAGAGTCGGTGTATGTCGCCGACGGGCAGCAAGGCCAGGGCATCGGCAAAGCCTTATTGGCCGAACTGATCGCCCGCTGCGAGTCAGGCCCCTGGCGCCAAATGTTAGCGACAGTCGGCAATGCCAAAGAAAATCAGGGCTCGCTGGCCCTGCATCAGACTCTGGGATTTTGCAGCGTAGGCACTCTAAAGGCGGTGGGTTTTAAGTTGGGTGAGTGGCGCGACACTCACATTATGCAGCGCGTACTGGGCGAAGGTGACAATAGCCTGCCACAGCAGTGATAAAACGGGTGCGAAAAAAGATACACCCGGCGATATTATCAGGCTTTCAAACGTCCCCGGATCGCGCCCAGAGCCGAAACCACCAGCAGCACCACGCCCCCGGCAATCAGGCCAAATACCACGTTGAGCAATGCCGGGATCACACCCTGCAGGATCTGGCCGAAAGTTGGCACTACGGTGGCGTACGACGCCCAGTCCTCAAACAAATGGTGCACCGGCGGCAACCCGTGGGTCAGAATGCCGCCCCCAACCATAAACATGGCGATGGTACCGACGATTGACAGCGTCTTCATCAGGTAAGGTGCGGCGCTGACAATGCCGTTGCCGATTGAACGCACCAGCGCACTGCTTTTGCGGCTCAGGTACAGCCCCAGATCGTCGAGTTTAACAATACCGGCCACGATGCCGTAAACCCCCACCGTCATCACAATCGCGATACCACACAGCACGATCACCTGCTGGCTGAAGGTGGCACCCGCCACGGTACCCAGCGTAATGGCAATGATCTCGGCGGACAGCACGAAGTCGGTACGTATTGCCCCTTTCACTTTGCGTTGTTCGTAGGCCGCCACATCTTCATTGGCATCCAGCGCCTCTTTTTTCTCTTCACCACCCGTTTGCTTGCTGTGGGTCAGGCTGTGAAACACCTTCTCAAACCCCTCGTAGCACAGGTAGGCACCGCCCACCATCAGCAGCGGTGTAATGGCCCAGGGAGCAAATGCGCTGATCAGCAATGCCAGCGGCACCAGGATCGCCTTGTTGATAAACGACCCTTTGGCCACGCTCCACACTACCGGCAGTTCGCGATCGGCCTTTACCCCGGAAACCTGTTGCGCATTCAGCGCCAGATCGTCCCCCAATACCCCGGCGGTTTTTTTCGCCGCCATTTTGGTCATTAGCGAGACATCGTCCAGCAGTGAGGCAATATCATCGATCAAAGTCAGTAAGCTACTTCCGGCCAAAGCGGTTCATCCTTTTAAATTCATCAGTTGTCACCTATTTAGCATAGCGGCAACTGATTTTGAATAGGCTAAGTTCGAAGCTTATCAACCCGCCTCGCCTGCCGGCACGTTCAGTTGCCAGGACAGGCCGAAGCGATCGTTTAGCCAACCGAAACGCGCGCTGAAACCATAGTCGTCAATCGGCATCAACACTTCACCGCCCTCAGCCAGACGGGAGAAAATCCGCTCCAGCTCCGCGTCGGTGGCGAAATTAACGAAAAGTGACACCGACGGAGTAAAACTGAAATCATGGCTGACCGGGCTATCGGTAAATACCAGACTATGCCGTTCAAAGTCGATGGTCGCATGCCTGACCCGTCGTGGCCCATCATCGCTCTCATCATAATGCTGCAACTGTTGAACCTTGAAACCGGCGAATAACTCGCTATAAAGATCAATAGCCTGCTGGGCCTGGCCCTGGAACATGACAAAAGTAGAAACTTTGCTCATGGGATGCCGTCCTCATGCACGATAGGATATTCATTAATGATAGCGGATCGATTAGCGCCGCGACTCTAGCCAAGGTAATGGGAGATATCGCTGACGGCAAGGATAAGGCGGCATTAGGGAGAAATAACGGCCCGCAGAGACTCCGCAGGCCGCAGAACGGATTATTCGCTTTCGTTCTTCGCCAGACGGGCGTCTTTCTGACGACGATAGTCACGGGCGGCGGCCGGGATCGGCGTCACCTTACCGGTTTCGATCCAGGTGCGCAGACGGTTGGCATCGGCGAAATGGGTATACTTGCCGAAGGCGTCCAACACCACCAGCGAGACTGAGCGACTGCCGATCATGGTACGCATGACCAGGCAATGCCCCGCTTCGTTAGTGAAGCCGGTTTTGGTCAACTGGATGTTCCATTTCGGGTTGTACACCAGATGGTTGGTGTTACGGAACGGCAGCGTATAGTTCGGATCCTTGAAGCTGGCCATGCGTTCGGTGGTGGTACTGAGCTGGCCAATCAGCGGGTATTGCTTGGTAGCAATCAGCAGCTTGGTCAGGTCACGCGCGGTCGAGACGTTATGAATCGACAACCCGGTCGGCTCCACGTAACGCGTGTTGGTCATGCCCAGTGATTTGGCTTTGGCATTCATCGCCTTGATAAATGCGCCGTAACCGCCCGGATAATGGTGTGCCAGGCTGGCAGCGGCGCGGTTTTCTGACGACATCAGCGCCAGTAACAGCATATCTTTACGGCTGATTTCGCTGTTCAGACGTACGCGCGAATAGATCCCTTTCATCTCCGGCGTCTGATGAATATCCACCGACAGCATTTCATCCATCGGCAAATGGGCATCCAGCGTCACCATCGCGGTCATCACCTTGGTGATAGAGGCGATCGGCACCACTTCATCCGGGTTGCGCGCATAAATCACATTGTGGGTTTGCATATCCACGACCATGGCGCTGCCGGAAGCCAGCTCAGGCTGGATGGCCCGAACGGCGGCGTTATTTTCGCTGGCCAGCGCGCGCGGCGCGATGCCTGCTCCTGCCTGCAATGCGAGCAGGGTTAGTACCAAAACACGTATTTTCACATGCATTACTCTGTGACGAAGAAGATGAAGGTCTTATTTGGCCGAATTATATGTGAGGGATCTGAAGTTGGCACTGGGATTATGCCAGCCGATTTGTGACAAATTCTGTCGGACAGAAAATTGTTCAAACCGCGAGCGCTCTGGGATTAGCGCCCGCAAGGAAAAAGTTACAGTGCCGGTTGCCAGGCCGACTGAGGCAACAGGTATAAACCGGGTTCCTGGCGTGCCCCTTCACCCACGATATGACCAATGCCTGCCGCCATCACCGCCAGCGTCACATCAAAAGCATTCAGGCTGTCGCCGTAGCCCGCTGTCAGGTTGAACATCGAGCCATTGGCCAGCAAATAGAGCGTTTTCTCTTCCAGTTGGTAGGCGTTTACAAACGGCATAGGCTCGCTGTGCGGCAGGTTTTGCAGGAAGCCAACGTCAATTTCCGCCGTCACATGGCCGACGTTGAGAATGAACACCCCATCTTTCGCCTGCTGCAGATGCCGCGCCGACAGCACGTTTTTCGCCCCGGTCGCGGTGGCAATCACATCGGCCTGGCTCACCGCACTGGCGAGATCGACCACCGCCCAGCCGTCATAGCGTGCCTGCAGCGCCCGCGCCGGATCGATTTCCGCCACTATCACCTGCCCGCCGTAGGCTTTCGCCGCTGCCGCCACACCCTGGCCAACCAAACCATAACCGATCACCAGCACGCATTTTTCATGCAGCGTTAAATGGGTGGTCTGGAAGAAGGTATGCCAGGCGGTCAGACCGACCATATGCCGATTATGCAGCCCTTCTTTCACCGGTAAGTCATCCCAGTTGAAAATCGGATAGCGCGGTGCCATGCCATTCAGTCGGCTGATGCCGGAACCGGTGGCTTCCAGCCCGGCGATAATCTGTGGACCGTCGGTTGACTGATGCAGGCGGGTGGTCAAGTCCGCCCCCATTTCACACAGGTGAGTCGGCGCCCAGGCCAGTGCGCGGTCGAAGGATTCGGACCAGTCGGCGTCGCTCATGTCCCGCCAGGCGTGGGCCTCGGCACCGCGGCGCTCCAGCCACGCAACCACGTCATCCTGTACCGTGGTCGGGTTGCAGGTGGTCAGATAGATTGCCGCCCCCTTGTCCAGCAGGCCCGCCACCAGCGGCGCCATTTTCAGATCCAGATGCATATTGCACGCCAGTCGCACGCCGTTTAAATCCGGCAGCGCAGCTACCGCAGCCCGGGTGCGTGGCATATGGCGCATCGCCCAGTCCAGTTCGCTCTCAAAATCCTGATACATCTGTTGCTCCTCTACTGCGCCGCGCCACCTGGGCACGGCAGAATGATTTAACCGGCGCGGCTCAGGCGCTTTATCGCCTGCGGCGACAGACCAAAGACGCGAATAAATGCCCGCCGCATCCGCTCCGGATCGCTGAACCCGACGGCACGGGCGATAGCCTCCAGCGCTTCGCTACCTTCTTCGATGCGCATTCTGGCCGCTTCAACCCGCAATTGCTCGATCACCTTGGCCGGCGTTTGGCCGGTTTCGGCACGGAATAGCCGGCCGAATTGGCGTTCACTCAGGCAAGCTGCGTCGGCCAGATCGGCCACCGTCAACGGCTGATGCAGGTGTTCGCGAGCATAAGACAGCGCACTGCGGATACGGTCTGAAGACGGATTCAACTCCAGCAACAGCGAATATTGCGACTGCCCTCCCGGGCGGCGGTGATACACCACCAGTTGCCGCGCCACGTTGGCTGCCAATTCACTACCGAGATCTTCTTCCACCATCGCCAACGCCAGATCGATACCGGCGGTAATGCCCGCCGAGGTCCATATCGCACCGTCGCGGATATAAATGCGATTACTGTCGACGCGAATACGCGGATAGCCCTGCTGCAACCGGGCGGCATGGTACCAATGGGTGGTAGCCCGTTTACCGTCCAACAAGCCTGCAGCAGCCAGAATAAATGCGCCGGTGCACACGCTGGCCATACGTCGCGCCTGCAGGCTTTGCCGGTGCAGGAACGCCAGCAGTGCCGCAGACTGTGTGGCCACCACATTACCGCTGCCACCGGCAATCAACAACGTATCAAAGCGCCCTTGATTAAACGCCTGTGTGAGTACTTCCACACCTGACGAGCTCGTCACGCTGCCGCCGTGCTCTGATAGTGGCAGGCAGCGGTAAGCCGGGGTCGCAGTAAACTGATTGGCGTTATCAAACGCCGCCAGTGGCCCGGCAAAATCCAGCAGGTTAAAACCGGGGAAGACCACAAAGCCGATATTTTTCATCATGGCGCTTTTTGAGGGTTATCTGTCATATCAGCCAAAAACAGGACGCTTATTATTACCCAAGTCAAATAAAAAAACTGAGGCGAATATCATGTCTGAACCGTTAGTGATTGTTTTTCCGATCTATCAGGGCGTCACCCAGCTCGATTTCACCGGCCCACTGCAGTTTCTACGCCACATGCCGGGTGCAGAGATTGTCGTTGCTTCGGTCGGTGGCGCAGATATCAGTGCCGAAGGATTGCACTTTACGCAGTTGCAGAAACTGGAAGAGGTCACGCACTGCGACGTGCTGTGCGTGCCGGGCGGTGCCGGTTGCACCCAGGCGCTGCAGAATGACGAATTTATGCGTCAGATCCGCCGTCTGGGGCCTGATGCCCGCTATTTGACGTCGGTGTGTACCGGCTCGCTGATCCTGGCCGCCGCCGGCTTACTGCAGGGCAAACGTGCCGCCTGTCACTGGTCAATGCGCGACAGCCTGGCGCTGTTTGGCGCTATCCCCAGCCAGGCTCGGGTTGAGCGTGACGGTAATATTATCAGCGGCGGCGGTGTGACGGCAGGCATCGATTTCGCTCTGGCATTGATCGCTGAATTGCAGGATGAGGAAACCGCGCAAATGATCCAACTGTATCTGGAATATGCCCCGGCCCCGCCATTCCCCGGAGGAACACCGGAGCTGGCACCGGCCAATATTCTGGCGCGAGTACAGGCGCAGATGGCCGACACTCTGCCACAACGCCAGGCGCTGGTGGCGCAGATTGCCGCCCGCGGCTAGCACACAGGGCGTATACTTAGCCTTATGTGTTAGAGACATAGGGGATCGGAATGGCGGATTTAGCCCACTACATTACGGATTACGGCTACTGGGCACTGTTTATCGGGTGTCTGGCTGAGGGCGAAACCATCACGCTGCTGGGCGGTATTGCGGCACATCAGGGGCTGCTGCATCTGCCTTGGGTAATCGCGGTGGTGGCGTTGGGTGGCACGCTGGGGGATCAGATATTATTTTTCCTCGGGCGCCGCTTCGGCGGGCAGGTAATTTCACGCATGAAGAGCCAGGAAAAGCGCATCGAACGCGCCAGAAAGCTGATTGCTCGCCACCCGATGCTGTTCGTGATTGGCGTGCGTTTTATGTACGGCTTCCGCATTATCGGCCCGGTACTGATCGGAGCCAGCAAGCTGCCGCCGTCGCGCTTTGTACCGCTGAATATTCTGGGCGCTATCCTGTGGGCGACGATTTTTGTGTTGCTGGGCTATTTCGGCGGTGAAGCGATCACCCGCTTTATCTCGGGTTTCGACAAACGGCTAACCAGCGTGCTGTTTTGCGCGCTGGTGATTGCCGCTATTTTGTTGCTACGGTTTTGGTGGCGCCGCCGCCATGCTAACTAAGGTTATACCCAAAATAATTGCGTTATCGGTTTAGCATCAGTTTCAAACCGAGCAAGGCCAGCACGCCGCCGCCCAGCCGATCGAACCAGGCTTTAAAACGCAGATAGGTGCGGCGCGGGCGCGGCGACGACAGGACAAAGGCCACAAAGGCGTACCACAGCACATCGATGGTCAGTGCGATCACCGGCAGTACGAGGTACATCACCGGTGAGATTTTATGGCTGAGCAACGCGGCAAACACGCTACCGAACACAATGGCGGTGTTGGGATTGCCCAACTGAGTCAGCAGGCCGGTAGTAAACGCCTTGCGAAATCCCAGGTGCTGCTCACCAACCGCTTCCACATTCAGCGGCTGCCGGGCCCCACGCAGCATTTTACAGGCCAGATAGATAAGGTAAGCCCCACCCAGCACCTTTAGCGTGGTGTAGAGCCACGGCAATGCCAACAACAACGACTGCAGCCCCAGCAGAGCGATCAAGGCAAAGATAAAGCAGCCGACACCCATGCCCAGCGCTACCGCCATACCGTCGCGGCGCGAAGAGGCCACGGCAGTACGCGCCACCAGAATAAAACTTTGCCCCGGGCTCATCGCTCCCAGCGTAATCGCGCCGCTAATGCTCAATACCGATAACGCCGTTTCGCTCAACATACTTTATGCCCCCATAAAAATCCCATTGCTCAAAGTAGCGCAGCGATGAAAATAAAAGCAATGCAACCGCGGGGATTATTCCACTTGCGGCATCTCTTGCATCAGCGCCACCAACTCACGGGCGGCCTTCTCCAGTGGCCGGTTTTTCAGCCAGATCAGATGGATCGGCAGGCGCAGTTCATTTTTGGTATTTTTGAATTTCAGCCGGACCAGCCGTTGCTGGGCCAGTAGCGGCGCGGTCAACGACAGCGGGAAATTGCCCCATCCAAGACCGGCTTCCACCATGCTCAGCGCCATCGGCAAACTGTCAGTACGCCAGTAAGATTCCGCCACCCGCGGCCGCAGATCGGCAATCGGCAGATCGCGGCTGGCCACCATAATTTGCCGCACGTTAACCAGGTCTTCGAGAAACAGCTCGTTCGCCGTACCGTTCAGCGCCGGGTGCCGTGGCGAGAGCGTGGCAACCAGCGATTCCGCGCCGACAAAGTGAAACTGCTCCTGACTGTTGATATTTAGCCCGCCGAACGCCAGAGCAACGCCAATCCGGCCCTGATGCAGCATGTGCAACACGTCATCCTGCGGGGCGGTCAATACTTCGATGTTCAGTAACGGATAGCAGTCTGCCAGGGTTTTGACCGCAGCCAGCAGGCCACGGCTGTTGATGTCCGAGGCGATACCGATCGACAAGGTACTTTCCAGCCCCTGGGACAATTCGATGGCGTGATTTTGCAGCTGTTTAAGCTGATCGGCGATCAACCGCGCATGCGGCGCCAGCGCCAATGCCAGTGGGGTGGGTACCGGCTCACGGTGTGAACGATCGAAAAGCAGAGAGCCCAGCTCTGCCTCCATGTTAGCAATCCCCATACTGACGGCCGAAGGCACTCGCCGCAGTGAGCGGGCCGCAGCGGAAAACGAACCGCGATCCAGTACCGCCAGAAACAGCTCTATATTATCGCTGGAAAAGTTCATTGCATTACCTGTCAGAAAAACTGACAGCTCCTGACTTTTTCTATCAATATGATTGACGGTATCTTACTCGCCAGACGGCAAAAGGTCATCCGACCCTAAAGCCAAAAAATCAGTCAGGAGATGAGTAATGCAAGGCGTTAAACGCAAACTGGTGTATGTCACCGCCTATGAAATTATCGGCATGGCGATCTCCGCACTCGGATTGGCACTGCTTTCCGGCAGCGCACCCAGCAGCACCGGGCCGCTGGCGGTGATCATCACCACCATCGCCGTAAGCTGGAATTTCATCTATAACTCGCTGTTTGAGCTGTGGGAAAGCCGTCAGGCGTCGCGCACCCGGACGCTCAAGCGCCGCATTATCCATGCGGTGGGCTTTCAACTGACGCTGGTGGTGTATTTGATCCCGCTGATCGCCTGGTGGATGGAGATTACGCTGTGGCAGGCGCTGCTACTGGATATGGCGCTGATCGTAATTATCCCGTGCTACACCTTCGTGTTTAACTGGGCGTTCGACAAAATATTCGGCCTGCCAAGTTCTGCCCTGCCGGTTGGTGAGTCCGCTTAAAGATCGACCAGGAATAACCCTCGCCTGTGGACAATATCGCCGCAGGCAGGGTGAAGCTTATTATCCCCCTTTATTCTCGTCGCGAATAAATAAGCCAAATTCCCTGTAGTTTGCGCGGTAATTATTATTCTGTGATTTTATTCACTTTTTATTCCTCGTTATTTCTGTCTTGATAAATCCAATCATCTTATTGAATAATACATTCTTTTATATATTTAACAAAAAACAAACACAATTGATCACGATTTATACGCAGGAATTTTTGCCACCTTTACAGAGAAAAGGTAGCATGCTCCGCCGTTATTTCTCTTCGGCTGTTCATATAATAAACCGCAGAATGATGCCATGACCTCATTCTCACCACGATTGGCAATAGCAATCGTTTGCTCTGGCAGCGGAGCAGGGTAATTCCATAGACAGGTAAACAGGACAGATGATGCAATCACAAAAAAAAACGGCGCATGACCAACATGCAGCCAGAAGACGATGGTTAGACTCCCATGAATCCGGTTATCACAAAAGCATGGGCAACCGGCAGATACAGATGATCGCCATCGGCGGTTCAATCGGTACCGGCCTGTTCCTCGGCACCGGCGGCCGGCTGGAGATGGCGGGCCCGGCGCTGGCGCTGGTCTATTTGGTGTGCGGGATTTTCTCGTTCTTTATTCTGCGCGCGCTGGGCGAGTTGGTGCTGCACCGCCCCACCAGTGGCAGCTTTGTCTCTTACGCCCGTGAGTTCCTCGGCGAAAAAGCCTCTTACGTCGCCGGTTGGATGTACTTCCTCAACTGGGCGATGACGGGCATCGTCGACATCACGGCAGTAGCGCTGTATATGCACTATTGGGGGACCTTCGCCGACGTGCCGCAGTGGCTATTCGCACTCTGCGCCCTCGGGGTGGTCGCCACCATGAACATGATCGGCGTGAAGTGGTTCGCCGAAATGGAATTCTGGTTCGCACTGATCAAAGTCGTCGCCATTGCACTGTTCCTGGTGGTCGGCGTGGTGTTTCTCGGCACCGGCACACCGGTGGCAGGCAACACTACTGGCCTGCATCTGATTACCGAAAACGGCGGCATGTTCCCGCATGGCCTGCTGCCTGCGCTAGTGTTGGTGCAAGGGGTTATCTTCGCCTTCGCCGGGATTGAGCTGATCGGTACCGCTGCCGGTGAGTGCAAAGACCCGGCCAAAATGATGCCGAAGGCTATCAACAGCGTTATCTGGCGCATCGGTCTGTTCTACGTCGGATCGGTCGTTCTGTTGGTGCTGCTGCTGCCGTGGAACGCCTACCAGGCAGGCCAAAGCCCGTTCGTGACCTTCTTCAGCAAGCTGGGGGTGCCTTATATCGGCACCATTATGAATATCGTGGTGCTGACCGCCGCGCTCTCCAGCCTCAACTCCGGCCTGTACTCCACCGGCCGCATCCTGCGTTCGCTGTCGATGGGCGGCTCGGCACCTAAATTCATGGCTAACATGAGCAGCCAGCAGGTGCCCTATGCCGGGATCCTGGTGACCTGCGGCATTTATGTGATCGGCGTTTTACTGAACTATCTGGTGCCTTCGCGGGTGTTTGAGATCGTGCTGAACATCGCCTCGCTGGGCATTATCGCCTCGTGGGCGTTTATCATCGTCTGCCAGATGCGCCTGCGCAAAGCCGTGCGTGAAGGCCGCGCAAAGCCGGTCTCCTTCAAAATGCCCGGCGCGCCAGTGACCTCTTGGCTGACGCTGGCGTTCCTGCTGGCGGTGGTGGTCATGATGGCGTTCGACTACCCGAACGGCACCTGGACAATCGCCACCATTCCGGTGCTGGCAGTGTTGCTGACACTGGGCTGGTTCGGCCTGCGCAAGCGCGCACAGGAAGTCAAACGGGAACAACAGGCGCACGAAGAAGCCCATCACTAAGTTTTTAGACTGCCCCAACCGGGGCAGTTTTTATCTATCACAACCGACCGTAAAAGGTCATTCTGGCGCTTTCCGACAGCGCAATATCCGGTTGTGCGTTGTAAGCCAGCACCACCAACATGCGGGTAATGTCACCTTCGGTCGGCGTAACCCGATGCATGGCGTTACGGCCACGGAACAGCACCAAATCCCCCTCTTCCATCGCCAACGGCTTAACCGCACGTTCACCGTCCAGCACCTGCGACACGCCGGCGTAGTTCATCTCGCCGCGATCGGCATCTCGCAGATTTTCCACATATTCAAAACGCCCGCCTGCCTGCGGCTTCTGGATCAATAGCGTGATGGCAAACGACGAGTTATCAAAATGCCAACCCAGCTCCTGCCCACGATGAGCGTAGTGCAGGTTGATCGAAGAGAGGCTATCGGCGTAGGGATACAGCCGCTGTTCTTCCAGCACGGCGCAGAGGAAATCACGAAACGGTTGTGCGTCGTACAACGTACGCAGCGGTGACTGCTCTGGGATCTCCTCGTCGGTAATACAGCCCTTGGACGACACCACCAGCCGGTTGCGTGCATGATCGGGCGGCAGCGTTTCGTCCTGCGGCTTCAGGTAGACGTTATGCTTGCTGGCGGCAAAAAACGCCGCATGACTGTGCTCGGCCCCCTCCAGACGAATGGTCGCCAGTGCCGCAGCGGTCAGAAAACCTGGCAGCACCAGCGCCCCCGCCGTATCCAGCGTGGCTTTACAACGAGCCTGAAAGGCAACGTCGTCAATCGGGTTAGCGGATAAATCAACGATATGGGCAAGTGACTGCATCAGAGGCTCCTGTTGGCATTGCGGCCGGATAACCCACTGTAGCGAATGTCAGATTGCCGTAATAACAAAAATACGTTAAGGATAAGTTAACCAATTCTTAGCGATAGCCGCCATGAACCCTCCTTCCCGCAGCCGCCTGCCCAAACTGAGCGCCATTCTGGCGTTTGAAACTGCCGCCCGCACCGGCAGCCTGACCCGTGCGGCAGACAGCCTGGCGCTGACGGCCGCTGCTGTCAGCCAGCAGATCCGCCAGCTTGAGCAACACCTGGGTATTGTGCTGTTTATCCGCGCCAAAAGCGGCGTGACGCTGACCGAACAGGGAGCGGACTACCTGGCCTACGTGCAGCAGGCATTTGAGACACTGCGGGTGGCACAGCAGCATGTCGATCGCCAACGTGGCAAAGAAGAACTGACGTTATTTACCCTGCCGGCGCTGGCGTCAAAATGGTTGAACCCGGCCATCGGCAGCTGGCTGGCCCAGCATCCGCAAGTGGATCTTCGTCTGCACGCCACCCATGCCGAAGTGGATTTCGCCAGCTCGGCGGCGGATTTTGCACTGTGTTTTGGCGATCAGGACTATCCACTGCTGGAAAAAGTGCGGCTGTTTCAGGATGGCGTACAGCCGGTTTGCAGCCCGCAGTTACAGGCCAGTGGTGACTGGACTCGCCAGCCGCTAATCCATGTGGATTGGGGGAAAGAAAGCCAGTTCCTGCCGGGCTGGCATGAGTGGTTCAGCGCCGCCGGATTACCGCCGCCGCAGCGGCGTGGCCTGACCTATAACCTGACCTCACTGGCGATTGATGCCGCGGTTGAAGGCCACGGCATTTTGCTCGGCCAACGGCGACTGATCCAGCGTGAACTGGCCAAGGGCACACTGGTGCCTCTGGCAGAGCCGGTGCTGCCGCTCAGCAAGCCTTACTACGTGGTGTATCCACAACGTACGCTGGACAAGCCCAAAGCGGTTGAGTTTCTGGCGTGGCTGCAGAGCATCACACCGGCGGATAGCGAGCAGTAAGTACTACCACAACGATTACCCGGCCTTGGACATCATCTCGCCCAGCAGCAGGTTGGTCGCACGCGGCAGATAAACCTCGTTGCCGGCACCGGGGGTCAGCGTCAGTTCACCAATGTAGATTTGCTCGCGGGTGAGATAAAAATCGACGCGGCAATAGTCCAGGTCCGCCGAGACGGCTTTCGCCACCTGAACCATTTCATCCCAGAATGCCGGTTTTTCATTCAGCGTATTGAGCTGCGGGATACCCGCCTGGGTAAAGAAACAGTGATGCGCGTGCTCTTCCAAAAACTCCAATGAAGTGGGTTCAGGCCCACCACGCAGCAATTCGACAAACAAATAAGACTGTTCGCCGTTAAACACATGCACCTTGTAGTCAATCAATTCACCTTCCGATTCTATATCCAACAGCTCCTCAACAATAATCTGCTGTGGGATATTCGCGTAGTGTTTTTCGCGAAACCTTTTCCAATAGGTTATTTCAGACCACTCACTAAGAATTTTCGCAATATCTCGATAGCTGACCTTATTTTTATCTTTAACTATCTTGACCTGTTGAGAAGCATTATTGGTTTTGATAACAAATGATTGAGGCAATGAAAGGTAGTCCTGCTCGGTAAAATTATCGGTAACCATAATGATGGGGGTTAGGTACTTTTCTGATACCCGCTGGGAAATATACTCCCTGACCGCCACCTTGTCCGCTAACTTGCTGAAATCGCTGTGCGGATAGCGCATTCGTTGATAGATTTTTTCTGAAAATTTCTTCGGGCTTTTGAAGTTGACTAAAGAGCCATGGGCAAGGTAATGGCTGACTTGATAATAAATAAAATCGGGCGCGGCCCGATAGAGTCTTTTTGCGAATTTTCTCATTCTTCTCTTTCTTCCATGAACATAGCATAGGGATAAATGCTTCTGACATTCCGGTTATAGCATCTTAATTATAAAACCCTGTGGTCCCGCCATTACATAGGGCAAGGAGATAATCGGACTAATCCTAGTATAAGATGCAACAGGGAAAGTACCAGTGAAATTAAAATTCATAGATATCAACATTGTAAAAAATGCGTTTTGGATGATATCCGAAAAAATGGTGTCTATCCTGGGGGTCATTTTCATCACCGCCTATATGGCAAAATATATTGGCCCGGAAAGCTTTGGCAAAATTACCTTTGCCACCGCGATTTTCGCCATTACCCAAACGCTGGCGCTACTGGGCTCCGATACCGTGTTGTTCAAACGGATCAGTCGCAACCCTGGCTCAGGAACGGCATTGATGTTTTCCACCAACCGGCTGCGGCAGGGCTGTTTTGTGTTGCTCTCTGCGGCAATATTGATTTACACCGGACTACGCGAAGATTTCATTACCTTCTACTTTTGCGCCGCCACCTTTGTCGCCAGCTTCTTCTCGCTCAGAGATGTGTTCACCATTTATCATGATGCCCGGCTGGAGTCGCGCTTCAATACGCTGGCCAACGTGGCCGGGCTGGGCAGTGCGCTGCTGGTGCGTTATCTGATCGTCTATTTTGATCTGCACCTGTATTACCTGGCGATCCCGATTGTGATGGTGTATTTGATCCCCTACCTGATCCGCCATCATATCTATCACCGCCGCAATCCGCGCTTTATTGCACCAAGGCGTATTCGGCGCAAATACGTGCGCTATCTGCTTGCCAGTGGCCTGCCATTGGCGGTGTCCAATGTCTCCATCGCCATATACACCCGGCTGGCCCAGTTGTTTTTGATGTGGTTCGTCTCCGCCGAAGCGCTGGGGATTTACTCCGTTGCCATCACCCTGGCGACCGCCTGGATGTTTGTCACTGATGCCGTCATTACCTCGTTTTTCGCCAAAATATTTGCTTATCAGCGCGATGACGCGGTACGCACCGCCGCCAAACTGAATGGCCTGGTGTTGGCGATCTCCGCCGCGATCGTGGCAAGTATTCTTTTACTCGGCAAACCGGTGATCGTATTGCTGTACGGGGAGCAATATTTAGCGGCTTACCCGGCGATGGGGGTGTTGGCGGTCGCCACCCTGCTTTCCGCCCTGGGCACCCTGGCCTACAAATACATTGTGATTTTCTCTGGTTACGGCTTTCTGTCGAAGAAGATGTTTCTGGTGTTTATCATTAATATCCCACTGTCCTATTTCCTGATCCGCCAATACGGCATGATGGGTGCCGCCTACAGCACGCTACTGACCGAACTGCTGTCGTTGACCCTCCTCAATTACTTCTTCCGCCGCGGCACGGTGTTGCAGATGCACCTGCGCTCGCTGAACCCTTTGACCTATATCAGACGTGCACCCCAGGGCAATTAGCTAATCCAGCCCCGTAACAGTGGGGCATTAACTTTAACTGTGGTTCCCGTTCGCCCGCTGACCGCGGGCACAACGCCCAGTGCTTAAGCTGTACTCCCCCTCCTGCTAAGTTGCTCCCACAGGCCGAAAGCTTTAAAAGCGAATCACCTTCGGCCTGCATATTTTTATTTTCAAAACACCTCTGCGCGACTGCAATGATTACTTTGCAAAAGCCTGCATAACCGAAAACATGAGGATAACCCCATGATCGCATTAAATGACTATACCCATCTGCGCGCATATACCGGCAGTGAATCAACCGTAATGATTGAAAATAGCCATCACCACGGCGTATTCCTCCGTGACGGTGCAGATACCACCAGCCTGGATAATGGCGCCACCATTGTGCGTGACACTCAGAATCGTTGTTGGAAACGTATTATCAATGACGGGGATTACAGCATCGACTGGTGGTATCAGGCTGGCGATGAACAGGACTATTCTCTGACCATTAACCGTGCCAGCAATTTTTTACAGGTTACCGGTGACGAATGGTGGAAATCAGCCATTCCGACTACGCCCGCAGGTATTACCCTGGTTGGGCCAGGGGGTGTACGCCAATGTAAAACCACTGCCAATTTAAAACTGTGGAAAAATTCCGTCGACTTTAAAGGCACCATTCTGGACTTCCGCGGTGCAATCGATATTGAATGCGTACGGGTGCTTTACAGCTCAGGAGCACCGGCCATTTATAACCTGCGGATTGTCGGTATTTCGGATGCAACAGCCAACCTACGAGGCCTGTGCGTTTATAGCGATGCCGCAAATATTCATGGCATGCCGACCAGCCAATTACTGGTACAAAACATCTGGCTCACCGACCTGTATAAAGGCATCGTGTTTGGCAACAATGCCTATATCCAAAGCTGGCACAGCATTATGGTACGTGGCTGCGTTTGGCCAATCTGGTCAACCAGCACCGCCAATGCCGGTGAAAAGATTGTGTTCTACAAATGCTTGTTTGGCGACGGCACCAACTTTTATCAGGGTGTCCATTCGCTGGCGTTCCGTGATTGCTCATTTGACTACAGCGGCTTTAACAGCGTGGCCGATCAACAAGCGAATACTGACTACGGTTTATTCGATCTTAAATCCGGCACGCTGGACTTTAAAAATTGCCACTTCGAGTGGGGCAATGAACATCGCCGTAACTCCCGGCCGGTATTTACCAGTAACAACGGCGGCACGGTAAAAATCAAAGACAGCCAGTGGCATAGCGTTCAAACCAATGTGACCGATCCAGGCGGTACGATTCCCTATCAATACGTTGAGTATTTCTATTTCGATCAGTCCAGCGATCTTAGCGGCAAATGCTACATTGACGGTTTCGACTTGATTAACTCGGATATCAAGAAAGGCTGGTCCAATAACCATATCGAAATGAAGCGAATCGGAGCGCCCGGCTACCTTAATATGTGGCGTCAATTGTACCTCGGCGATGGTGTTAATCATCTGCCAGAGCCTACCTGGAAAGAAAGCAGTGCACTCTTGCTGAACAACGTTTATGCCGCTACCGGCAACCGAGTTTCACAAACAGAAACTTCAGACCTGGCGGTTACCCTGAAAGATGGCGTCATTACCGCAACCACCAAAACGGCGGCAACGACGGACAAGAAAATTGAGATTTATTTCCCAATTGAAAAAAATGATCTTGTCTTGTGGCGCACCACGCTGGAAAACCTGAAAGGTTTGAGCTCGCTGGATGTCACCGTTGGCACCTACCAGGGTAAATATGAGCTTAACGGCAGCGCCGGGGTCAATATCCTGCTTGAGAAAACCTGTCAGTGGGGCAGGACCGGGACGGTAACCCCAACATCTTCGGCAACCATGACTTCGGATCGTATTACTGCACTGAACTCTGCCGAGTATTTGCCGCTGCCTGAGGGCTATGTCAACTATGCCCGTGTCGTAATTATCCTGAAAAACTTCGCCGGTAGCGCCACCAGCCCGGCTTCGGTAGATATCACCAAAATGCTGTGTCAGAAAATCGATATTGTTTCCCGCAACCCGCGTAAAGCCTGGTAACAGACAAGAGTCGCCTCAAACGAGGCGGCTCTTTATCCCTTTATGCCACTCGCCATTATGCTACTTTGAGATGCAGCACCAAGGCCCCCGCCAGTACCGTCAACACCCCCAGCCACTGAAGGGTAGAAAGCCGCTCGCGCAACAGCAGGGCCGCCAATAGCGCGGCAATACCGCCGGACAGGGTGCTGAGCACCGTCACAATGGCCAGCGACCCACTGCCAGCCCCCACAGCAAATGCGCTAAAGCCCCCCAGATTGAGCAAACTGGCGACCAGCAGCAGGCCACCCTGCCGCCAGCCCGGCCGCGCCACCAAAGCTCGTCGGTCAGCATTCAACACCAGCAGGGCTGTCAGCCCTACGGCATAACCGAGCCACAGGCTGACACTGGGCCCCAGCACCGGCAGCGTGTATTGCCCTTGCAGCCAGAAGCCAATGCCGTAACAGAGCGCCGCCAGTAACGCAAAAGCTATCGCCGGTAAAGAAGATGGGGATCTGTCGGGCTGGCGACCCAGACTCACGGCGGTCAGCATCACCCCCAGCAGACACAGCGCCAGTCCAATCAGCGTCAGCGCACCGAGCCGTTCACCACTGAGCCACGACAGCAGCGTGGTGACCGCACCATAGCTGGTGACTAAAGGCGCCACCATCGCCGCCTTGCCGATAGCAAAGGCCTGCGAGAGTGCCAGTGAACCGCTCACCATCAGGCAGGCGGCCAGCAATGCCAACCCCCAAACATTGGCGGAAGCTTCAAAGACAGGCACCCTGGTTGCCAACAGCAGCAGGGTAAAAATCACAAACCCGATCGCTTGCGAAAAAAATACTGCCCTGCGCACCCCCACCGCTCGGGCGTTAATGCCGACCAAAAAATCCGTGCCGCCCCAGCACAGTGCGGCGGCCAGTCCCATCAATATGTCCACTCAATACTCCCGTGCGATCTTTGCCTCAAAAGTAAGCAAAAAATCACTTGTGGAACATCGATAGATTGGCAATATGGTTGAATGAAACTCAAGCTGAACGCTCAACCTCGCCTGCCCTCCCTGAAAGCCTTGCATACTTTCGAGGTGGCGGCGCGCTGCGCCAGTTTTACCGAGGCAGCGGAAGAGTTGAACGTCACGCTGGGGGCGGTCAGCCGCCAGATACGTCACCTGGAGAATGAACTGGGCGTTGAGCTGTTTCATCGCAAGGGGAACGCAGTGGAGCTCAACGATACCGGTAAACGACTGGCTATCGACGTAACCCGCGCACTGACGCTACTGCAAAAAGCCAGCGACCGCGCCCGACCGGAACAACAGCAAACGCTGAGGCTAACCTGCACCCTGGGGATCGCCAGCCACTGGCTGGCAGCACGCCTTCCGGCATTACGCCGTGCAGATCCTGATGTTTCACTGGTGCTGGACGCCAACGAAAGCCTGCGCGATCTGGCCAATGGCGAAGCCGACATCGCCATCCGTTACAGTCCAACGGCCACCCCGCCGCCGCACTCCCGCGAGCTACTCGCCGATGCCTTCGCACCGCTGGCCAGTCCAGCCTTTCTCACCGCACATCCTGAACTCGTCGCTCCCGCTGATTTGGCGTTATCCCAGTTAATACATTCCCCCTGGAAAGATGGGCAGAAAATGGGCGTTGCCGGTTGGCAAGACTGGTTCGCGGCCTTTGGTGAAGGTGTTACGGCACCACGGGGTATCCTCACCTTTAACAGCGTCGGCCATGCATTGCAGGAGGCCATTGAAGGCCACGGCATTGTGCTCGGCAGCCTGGCCGTCGCACAGGATGCTCTGACCAGCGGCAAGCTGGTTCGGCTGTTTGGCGAGAGCAGACAACTGCCCGCGACCCACCAATATCGCCTGTGCTGGGCGGACAGCGCCTTCGTTAGTGCCACCACCCGCCGCTGGGTGAATCTGTTGCTGCAGGCGGCAGGCAAGCCCTCTGCGTTCTGACATAGCACTTATTGCCCTCACAACTTTGCCAAACCCAACTATTTTATGTTCAATTTTTCTGCTGTGAGACAAAACGTGGACAGACAACGCTACCTGCAACACATTGGATTCGCAGGCATCCCCAAACCCGACCTCCTGACGCTGCAACAGTTACACCGTGGCCATATGCTGAAGGTTCCCTTTGAGAACCTGAGCATTATTTATCACCAGGGTATCCATCTGGAGGAGGAAGCGCTGTTCAGTAAAATTGTCGAACATAACCGCGGCGGCTTTTGCTATGAGTTGAACCGGTTGTTTGCCCTGCTGTTGAAGGACATCGGTTTTGACGTGCATTTTATTTCCGGCGAGATCCGCGCCCGCGATGGTAGCTTCGGGCCGCCGTTCGACCATATGGCGCTGATGGTGGAGCTGGATCAACCCTATCTGGTGGACGTGGGGTTTGGTGATTCGTTCCTGACACCGCTAAAGGTCAGCACGGCCGAACAACAGCCACAAAGCACCGGCACCTTCCACCTGGAACAGGAAGGCGGGATTTACTATCTGGAGCGCCGTAACGGCGATCAGCGTTCACACGCCAAAACGCTCTATCGCTTCAGCCTGCAAAAACGTCAGTTGGCCGAATTTTCCGCCATGTGCCACTACCACAGCACCTCACCGCTGTCACATTTCACCCAGAAGCTGGTGTGTTCCCACGCCACGGAAAATGGCCGGGTAACCCTCAGCGAGAACAAGCTGATTATCACCGAGGATCATCACCGCCGGGAGTCAACGCTGCATTCGGAACAAGAACGCCGCGAAGCGCTGATGCACTACTTCCAGATCGATCTGGACAACTGAACCTGTCAGATTGGCTATACTTTAGCCCGATGGAAGCAGTCAACCGAGAGGAAGCATGATGAAAAAGAAGATCCTGGTCGTACTCACCAGTATTGCCAAATACCCCAGTATCGATCGCGCCACCGGCCTGTGGTTGGGTGAGGCGGTGCACTTCGTGAAAAAAGTGGAAGCCGCCGGCTATCAGGTTGACTACGTCAGCCCGTTGGGTGGCTACACTCCGATCGATCCCCACAGCCTGGCGATGGCCGACGCCACCGACTGGGAGTGGTATCAGAACAAACCCTTTATGAACCGGCTGGGTGCCACACTGAAGCCTTCACAGGTGAATGCCGCCGATTATGGCGTGATTTACTATGCCGGCGGCCACGGCGTGATCTGGGACTTCCTGGATAATCAGGCACTACAAACCCTCAGCCAGTCGATATATGAAAGCGGCGGCGTGGTCTCCTCCGTGTGTCACGGAGCTATTGGCCTGTTGAATATCAAGCTGGCCAACGGCGACTACCTGATTAACGGCAAAAAGGTCACGGGTTTCAGTAATGAAGAGGAACAGCTGGCCGAATTGGATAAGTTGGTGCCCTATCTGACCGAAACCGAGCTGAAAAAACGCGGTGCCCTTTACCAAAAAGCGGCCGAACCCTGGGCCGCATTCGCATTGAGCGATCAACGGGTGGCCACCGGACAAAACCCGGCGTCGGGTGCTGCGGTGGCAGATGAAGTGCTTAAGCTGCTGGCAGGTTAACTCAACGGGGAGCATGGCTCCCCGGTTTATTCCTTAACGACAAATCACCCGGGCAATATCTTTCGAATTGTTCAGCGCGCGAATCTCACTGAACAGCTCGGTCGCTTCGTCATATTCTTTACGCAAATAACCCAGCCACTGCTTAATCCGCGCCACATGGTACAGGCCGGTATCGCCCTGTTTCTCCAGATGGACGTATTTTTGCAGCAGCTGCACCACCTGTGGCCATGGCATGCGGGGTTCGTTGTACTTCACCACCCGGCTCAGGTTCGGTATGTTAAGCGCGCCACGCCCCAGCATCACCGCATCGCAGCCGGTAGTTTGCAGGCAGTCTTGTGCGCTTTGGTAGTCCCAGATTTCACCGTTGGCGATCACCGGAATGGTCAGACGCTGGCGGATCTCACCAATCGCCGCCCAGTTAATACGTTCCGCCTTGTAACCGTCTTCTTTGGTACGGCCGTGTACCGCCAATTCTGTAGCACCGGCTTGTTGCACCGCATCGGCAATTTCAAAACTGCGGCTGTCGCTATCCCAGCCCAGCCGTATTTTTACCGTCACCGGCAAATGGGCAGGCACCGCTGCACGCATGGCTTTGGCACCCTGATAAATCAGCTCCGGATCTTTCAGCAACGTCGCCCCACCGCCGCTGCCATTGACCAACTTGGACGGGCAGCCACAGTTGAGATCGACACCGTAGGATCCCAGTTCAACCGCGCGGGCAGCGTTTTCCGCCAGCCACTGTGGGTACTGGCCCAGCAGTTGGATGCGCACCAGGGTGCCTGACGGCGTACGGCTGGCGTGATGCAGTTCGGGGCACAGGCGATAGAAGGATTTGGCAGGCAGCAGTTGGTCGACCACGCGCAGGAATTCGGTGATGCACAGGTCGTAGTCGTTCACTTCGGTGAGCAGCTCGCGCACCAAAGAATCGAGAACGCCCTCCATCGGAGCCAATAATACGCGCATGATTACCCCTGCTAAAAAAGACGCGCAATGATACGGGGGAATACCCGCAGCAGACAAGCGTCTCGGGGGAATAAAACCGCGCTACCCCAATCGACGCAGGGGAACACCGGCGATAAAAGCCTCGATGTTTTCGATCGCTTCGCGGAAATAGATCTGATAGTTGCTGTCGGCCACATAGCCCAGATGTGGCGTGGCCAGCACGTTGGGCAAGTGGCGGAAGATATCGTCGGCCGGCAGCGGCTCAATCTCGAATACGTCCAGCCCGGCACCGGCAATCTGCTCCTGCTGCAACACGTCAATCAAGGCGCTGCGATCGACAATCGCCGCACGCGAGGTATTGATCAGATAAGCGGTTTTCTTCATCGCCTGTAGCTCTGGCCGCCCCACCAACCCACGGCTGCGCTCACTCAACACCAGATGAATGGAAACAAAGTCGCTCTGTTCAAACAGCGCTTGTTTTGACTCTGCCCGCGTCACGCCCACCTCACCGGCCTTCTCCGCCGTCAGGTTCTGGCTCCAGGCCAACACCCGCATACCAAACGCCTGCGCCACCACCGCCATTTGGCTGCCAATTTTGCCCAATCCCAGCAGGCCCAGCGTTTTCCCTTGCAGAGTCACGCCAACCGCCTGCTGCCAGGGCCCATTGTGTCGCAGGCCGTGATTCTCCGGTACCAGATGTTTGGCTAACCCGAGCAACAGGGCCCAGCTCAGTTCCATCGGCGCGGCAGAGCCACTGGCGGTACCGCTGACAATAATTCCCTGTTTGGCAGCTGCAGCCAGATCAATAGAAGCATTACGCATGCCTGAGGTGATCAACAGTTTCAATTTGGGCAAACGGGCCAGTAGCGTCGCGGCCATCGGTGTGCGTTCGCGCATAACGACCACGATGTCACAGTCTTGCAGATGTACCGCCAACTCCGCTTCATCGTTAAAATGTTGGCTGATAGAGAGCACTTCAACCCGATCGGCAATCACCGACCAGTCTGCCATGACGAGCGCGACTTGCTGATAATCATCAAGAATGGCACATTTTAGCTTCATTTCTGGCTCCGGAGATCAAGGGCAATCAGTCGGCACGCACGTCAACCAGCACCGGGCAATCAGCATTTTCAATCACCAGGGCGCTGTGCGATCCATTCAACAAACGTCTAAAGGGAGAAAGGTGACGGCGCCCCATAATGATCATCGTCGCGTTCAGTGTTCTGGCCTGAGCAACGATAGTTTCTGCCGGCTCACCGGCTACCACCCGTCCACGCGCATTGACGCCGGCGTCCTTCAGCTTGGCCAGTGCCTGTCGCACCACGGTAGCGGCGGCATTCTGTTCATCCTGCGCATAGCCGAAATCTGCCGGATCTTCACCCGCTTCAATTTCATACGGACCGGCCATGGAATAGCTGAGATCTACACAGCACAGCACCACTACCGCCGCCTGCTGTGCCAACGCCTGTTCAGCAGCCAGTGAAATGACTTTACGTGCATTGGCGGAGTTATCAATCGCAACCAACAGTGTTTTCATTGCCTTCTCCGGTTAATCTCGCGACGCCACCTTGCCAATCTCATCAATCAGCGCGTCTTTACACTTGAGGATCTCTTCACGGAAGCGAGCTTCATTCTTGTCCAAACGGGTGCTGGGCACCAACAGACTGATGGAGAAACGCCCCAGAATGGTATCGATAGCCACCGCCATGGTAGAGACGCCTTCCAACGTTTCTCCCCGATCGTAGGCCAGACCGGTACGGCGTATTTCAGTGAGGTGTTCCAGCAAAGCCGGAAAATCACGCACCGTCAGATCGGTTACCGCCCTATAGGCCTCACCCAGTAGATCCCGGGCCGCATCGTCGCTGTTCAACGCCAACAGCGCTCGTCCGCCGGAGGTGCTGTACAGCGGCAAATTCATGCCAATACGCGGCACCACCCGCAACTCGCGATCCGCCACAATGTAATGCACGACCGCCAGTTGCAGGCCACTGGCGCGGCCCAGCGAAACCGTTTCGCCGGTGGCGTCACATAAAGCCTGCAACCAGGGCGTCGCTATGGCCACCATTTCGGTATGTACGCTGGCAATCAGCCGTAGCAATGACGGCCCCAAACGCACGCCACCGGCACCACCACGCACCAATTGCACAGAGTCCAGCGCGTTGACAATACGTTGCACGGTAGAACGCGGCAAATCAACCGCCAGCGCTATTTCGCCCAGGCTCATGCCATTCGGTTTTGCGCCCAGCGCATCGAGGATTTTCGCCGCGCGGGTGATGACCTGAATACCGCCGGCTCTTTCATCATCACAAAATGTTGAGGGTTCAGACATAGGGGTTCTTTTCCTTACTTTTGGCCACACTGTAACATTTTTTTCTGCCAGACGGCACGGTGTACCACATTGCAATACAGCGCATCACAATGTAGCATGCGTCACAATGTATCGCCATGCAATACAGTGCATCGAAAGTTTCGTTTCTGGAGTCACACTATGAATGCTCAGCCTGCGCCTGCTGTCGCCGCGCCGCATCCTTTCACTCTGCGCCTTGCTGTGGGGTTGGTGGGTGTGCTGATTGCCGCCCTGACCTCTGGACTCAATGATCGCATCAGCGATCTGGCGCTGGCGGATATCCGCGCGGCTATCGGTATCGGTTTCGACCAGGGGAGCTGGATCACCTCGGCCTATCAGGCGGCGGAAGTATCGGCCATGATGGTTGCTCCCTGGTTTGCCGTGACCTTTTCGCTACGCCGATTCGCCCTGGTGATGATCGGTGGTTTTGCCGCCGTCGGCCTACTCCAGCCTTTAACCGCTGATCCCACGCTGTTTATTGCGCTGCGGGTGGTGCAAGGCCTGTTTGGCGGGGCATTGCCGCCGTTGCTGATGACCGTGGCGCTGCGTTTTCTGCCCCCCACAATCAAACTTTACGGGCTGGCTGCCTATGCGCTCACCGCCACCTTTGGCCCCAATGTCGCGGCGCCGCTGGCGGCTCTGTGGACCGACAGTCTGGGTTGGCAGTTTGTCTTTTGGCAGGCGATCCCACTGTGTCTGATCGCTTTTTTATTGATCGGCTGGGGGCTGCCGCAGGATCCCTTGCGCCTGGAACGTTTCCGCCAGATCGATCTGTTTGGCATGCTGACCGGGTGCAGCGGCATTGCGCTGTTGATCCTTTCGCTGACTCAGGGAGAGCGACTCGACTGGTTCAATTCGCCGCTGATTAGCCTGATGTTGCCGGTGTCCATCGCACTGCTGGTGACGTTTTTGATCAACGAATGGTTCCATCCGTTGCCACTGTTAAAACTGCAATTACTGCAGCGCATCAATCTTTCTTATAGCCTGCTGACGCTGGCCGGCGTGCTGTTGCTGGCGCTGTCGGGCTCAATGCTGCCGTCGTTCTACTTTTCTCAGGTGGAGGGGTTTCGCACCGTACAATTTGCACCGCTGGCGTTGGCCGTCGGTTTGCCGCAGTTGGTGATCGCCCCTTTAATCGCCACCCTGTTGAATCTGCGTTGGGTAGACTCCCGCTGGGTACTGACCCTCGGTGCCGCGCTAATCGCCGTCTCCTGCCTGCTGGGAATGCAACTGACCGACGACTGGGCACGACAAAATTTCTGGCTGATCCAGAGCCTGCAGGCGTTTGGTCAACCGATGATGATTTTGCCGGTTTTACTGATGTCCACCAGCGTAATAATGGCACCGGAAGGTCCCTTCGCCTCGGCCATGTTTAACACCGTGCGCGGTTTTTCTGCCGTAGCAGCGGGCAGCCTGGTCGAGAATTTTATGAGCCACCGGGAGCAATTTCACTCTCATGCGCTGGTTGACAGGTTAGGCAATCGCCCATGGCTGATGACGGCAGAAAACTCAGAACATGCCAGCGGTAACATGCCGCTGTTGCCGGACGGCACGGCCAGTTCAGCGGAAAACCTCGGGCATTTTTCGACGCTGGTAAAGCATCAGGCAGTGATCCTCAGCATCAGTGACGCCTACCTGCTGATTATTGGCTGCGCGCTGTTGTTGGTGTTGCTGACCGCCTGGTTACCGAAGCGTACCTATCCGCCGCAAACGCTTTTACCTCTAGTTCCAAAAACATCAGGATCATAACCATGAGCTTCACACCTGCAAAACGAACCTTAACCCTGGCGTTGCTGCTGTTAATCCTGCTGGCTATCGCTTTCTTTGTCCGTTCCTCTCTCAATCGCCATCATTTTCGTACCGATGACGCGGTAGTCAGTGCCGATTACACGCTGGTGGCCCCCAAGATTTCCGGCTATATCCGCAGCGTCAACGTCAGTGATAATCAGCAGGTGAAAGCCGGCGAAGTGCTGGCGACCCTCGACGATCGGGACTATCGCGTGGCGCTGGAAACGGCACAGGCCAACCTGCAGATTAGCCAGGCCAAACTGGCCAGCATTCAGGCGCAGCTGGATCAACAGCAGGCCAATATTGCCCAGCAGGAAGCCGGCGTCAGTGCCAGTCAGGCCACGTTGAACTATGCCGGGCAAAATGCCGACCGCTATCGCCGACTGCTAAAAACCGGCACCGCCACCGCCGATGAACAGCAAAAATCCGCTTCCGTAATGCAGACCGCCGCCGCACAGCTAAAGCAAAATCAGGCGGCAGTGGTTTCTGCGCGCAAGGAAGTTGGCGTGTTGCAGGCCAGCAGGAAACAGGCCGAAGCGAATATTGCCGCCTCACAGGCCAGCGTTGATCAGGCGCGTCTGAACCTTTCCTATACCCGGATTATCGCGCCCATTGCCGGCACTGTCGGTCAGCGTGCGGTGCGTCAGGGGGCCTGGGTCTCAGCCGGCACACGCCTGCTGGCGGTGGTGCCGCTACAGCAAAGCTATGTGATCGCCAACTTCCTGGAAACCCAACTGGCCAACGTGTCTGCCGGCCAGCCGGTCTCGATCCGCGTGGATGCCCTGCCCGGCGTGACGCTACGCGGCCACGTTGACAGTATCGCCCCGGCTACCGGCTCGACCTTTGCCGCCATCAGCGCCGATAACGCCACCGGCAACTACACCAAAGTGGTGCAACGTCTGCCGGTGAAAATTCTGCTGGAGCCAAATCAGCCGGAGCTGGCACGACTGCGCGTCGGCATGTCGGTGGTGCCGGAACTTGAAATACGCTGATTTTTGCCTATAAAAAAGGCCACCTTAAAGGTGGCCTTTTAGCAGCAGACAACAGAGCAATTTACTCAGCCGGGCGGCTGCGCGGACGGCGCGAAGGCGCACCGGAACGCGGCTTGCCATCACCCTGCGGACGAGCACTGCCGCCACCGCGGTTTTCACGCTGACCGCCATTGCCGCCACCGTTGCCACTGCGCTGGCCGCCACCGTTACCGGAGCGTTGACCACCGCCGTTGCCGCGTGGCGCACCGCGACCACCGCCAGCCTGACGGCCGTTGATGATCGGCTCTGCCTTGATGCTTGGATCCGGCTCATAGCCTGGCAGGGCAATACGCGGGATTTCACGCTTCAGCAGACGTTCGATATCACGCAGCAGTTTGTGTTCATCCACACACACCAGCGAGATCGCCTCGCCGGTACGCTCAGCACGGCCGGTACGGCCGATGCGGTGCACGTAGTCTTCCGGCACGTTTGGCAACTCGTAGTTCACCACGTGTGGCAGTTGGTCGATGTCCAGACCGCGTGCCGCGATGTCGGTAGCTACCAAGACGCGAATTTTGCCGTCTTTAAAGTCGGCCAATGCGCGGGTACGAGCGCCCTGGCTTTTATTGCCGTGGATCGCTGCGGCAGTGATGCCGTCTTTGTTCAGCTGTTCAGCCAGGTGGTTGGCGCCGTGCTTGGTGCGGTTAAACACCAATACTTGCTTCCAGTCACCTTCGCCGATCATCTGGGACAACAGTTCCCGCTTACGCTTCTTATCAACGAAGTGCACGCTTTGTTCGATCTGCTCGGACGCGGTATTACGGCGCGCCACTTCAACCGATGCCGGGTTGTGCAACAGTTTGTTGGCCAGCCCTTTGATGTCGTCGGAGAAGGTCGCAGAGAACAGCAGGTTCTGACGCTTGGCAGGCAGCTTGGCCAGCACGCGGCGGATATCATGGATAAAGCCCATATCCAGCATGCGGTCAGCTTCGTCCAGCACCAGAATTTCAATTTTGGACAGGTCAACCGCGCGCTGGTGTTCCAGATCCAGCAGGCGACCCGGTGTTGCCACCAGTACGTCGACGCCGCCGCGCAGTTTCATCATCTGCGGGTTGATGCTCACGCCACCAAATACCACCAGCGAACGCAGGCGCAGGTATTTGCTGTAGGATTCGACGTTTTCGCCGATCTGCGCAGCCAGTTCACGGGTAGGCGTCAGGATCAACGCACGTACCGGACGGCGACCTTTGACCGCATGATCATGCTTACTCAGCAGCTGTAGCAGCGGCAGGGTAAAGCCAGCGGTTTTACCGGTACCGGTCTGGGCGCTGGCCATCAGGTCACGACCTTCCAATACGACAGGAATAGCCTGGCGCTGAATTGGCGTAGGTTCGCGATAGCCCTGTTCTTCAACAGCGCGCAGAATTTCAGCACTTAAGCCGAGGGTTTCAAATGACATAAAGAGAAAAACTCCAGATCCCCCCTAACCTAACAGTGTTCGGTGCAGTTTCCTGGGAGGATTATCAGACGGGACATTAAGCATGACCACGAGGGATTGGCACAAACTGCAGTGCACCAAGCGGGCGATTGTAGCAGAACTCGAGCAAGAAAAGGCAAATTAAGTGACTCAGAGCACAATATGCCGAGAATTCAGCCTAATCTGAAAAAATAGCCTTAAATAAATAGCGGTTACTGATTGCATTTCGTGCAATCTGGCATAAAGTTAATCATATGATTGATTAACTTTTGCGAGCGCCATCAATGCCAAATAATCAGACTGCCAGCCGGGCACGGGGTGAGCAGGCACGTCAGCAGTTGATCGCCGCCGCCATCGAGATGTTCGGTGAATACGGCATTCAGGGCGCCACCACCCGCGATATCGCCCAGCGCGCCGGACACAACATCGCCGCCATCACCTACTACTTCAATTCCAAAGAAGGCCTTTATCTGGCCGTTGCACAGTGGATTGCCGATTTTATCCAGCAGGCTTTTCGCCCGCTGGCCGAAGAAATTGACCACTTCTGGCAACTGCCGGAAACCGAACGTCCGCCGGAGCGCTACCTCGAACACCTGAAACGCGGCCTGCTGGCGTTTAGCGACCTGATGACTCAACCGCAGACGCTGAACCTGAGCAAAATCATGTCGCGCGAGCAACTCTCCCCCACCGATGCTTATCCGCTGATCCACCAGCAGGTGGTGGCACCGCTGCATAACAAGCTTTGCCGCCTGCTGGCGGCCTACACCGGCATCGACCCGCAGTCGACCAAAATCGTGCTGCATACTCACGCGCTGATCGGCGAAGTGTTGTCGTTCCGCGTGGCGCGCGAAACCGTCCGCCGACAGGCTGGCTGGCAGCAGATCGGCACAGCCGAAGCGGAACAAATCAGCGAGGTGCTGGCTGAACACATCGAACTTCTGGTTAATGGGCTGCGCCAACGCTATGGCGCGTAAATTCAGGCAGGGAGAGTTATGAATAAGAAACGCAGTGCCTTCATCGTGGTGGTTATTGTGCTGATCGCCGCGGCCGTGTACGGAGTTTGGTATTACCAGCAGCATCAAGACAAACCGCTGACGCTGTACGGTAACGTGGATATTCGTACGGTGAATTTAGGCTTCCGCGTCGATGGACGCCTGGCGTCGCTGACGGTGGATGAAGGCGATACCCTTCAGCCAGGGCAATTGCTCGGCAAACTGGACGACGCGCCCTACATCAACGCGCTACAGCAAGCGCAGGCTAACGTCGGCAGTGCCAAAGCCAAGCTGGCTTTGCTGATGGCCGGTTACCGCGCCGAAGAGATTGCCCAGGTACGTTCGGAAATGGCGCAGCGCCTGTCTGCCTTCAGCTATGCCGACAGCTTCCTGAAACGTCAGCAGGGACTGTGGGCGAAAAATGCCACCTCCGCCGACGCACTGGAGGATGCCCGCACCTCACGCAATCAGGCGCAGGCCAACCTGCAGGCGTCGAAAGACAAGCTGTCGCAGTACCTGAGCGGTAACCGTCCGCAGGAAATTGAAGAGGCCAAAGCCAACCTGGCACAAAGCGAGGCCGCGCTGGCGCAGGCACAGCTTAACCTGCATGACACCAGCCTGATTTCCCCGTCGGCCGGCACGGTGCTGACGCGCGCGGTCGAGCCGGGCACCATGCTCGGCGCCGGTGGCACGGTATTTACCCTGTCGCTGACCCGCCCGGTGTGGGTGCGCGCCTATGTCAATGAAACCAGCCTGGGCAAAGCAACGCCGGGCACCGAACTGGAAATTTATACCGACGGCCGGCCAGACAAGCCCTATCACGGCAAAATTGGCTTTGTGTCGCCCACCGCTGAGTTCACACCGAAAAGCGTCGAAACCCCGGACCTACGTACCGATCTGGTGTACCGGCTGCGGGTGATCGTCACCGACGCCGATGACGCACTGCGCCAGGGGATGCCGGTCACCGTTCGCTTTGCCCAACCTTGAGGGGGCGGTGATGGAACAGGTTATTGAGCTGGAAGCACTGGAAAAACGTTTCCCGTCATTGGAAAAACCGGCGGTTGCCAGCCTGACCACCCGGCTGACCAGCGGCGCCGTCACCGGGCTGGTGGGTCCAGACGGTGCCGGGAAAACCACCCTGCTGCGTATGCTGGCCGGGTTGTTGAAACCCAGTAGTGGCACGTTGCGCGTCGCCGGGTTGGATCCGATCGCCCAGGATCGTCAGTTGCACGCCATCCTCGGCTACATGCCGCAAAAGTTCGGCCTGTATGAAGATCTGACGGTGATGGAAAACCTGACGCTGTACGCCGATCTGCGCGGCGTCACCGGCGATCTCCGCAAGCAAACCTTCGATCGGCTGCTGACATTTACCGATCTCACTCGCTTTACCAGCCGGCTGGCGGGCAAACTTTCCGGCGGCATGAAACAGAAGCTCGGGCTGGCCTGTACCCTGGTCGGCCAACCGCAGGTGCTGTTGCTGGATGAACCGGGCGTCGGGGTCGATCCGATCTCACGCCGCGAACTGTGGCGCATGGTGCATGAACTGGCCAACGACGGCATGCTGATCCTGTGGAGCACCTCTTATCTGGACGAAGCCGAACAGTGCCGCGAAGTGCTGCTGCTCAATGAGGGCGAGTTGTTGTTCAGCGGTGCGCCGAAAGATCTTACCCAACGGATGGCCGGGCGCACGGTGCTGATCGCGCCACCGGCCGGTAGCCACCGCGCCCTGCTGCAAAGGGCGATCTGCCTGCCAGCGGTCACCGACGGCGTGATCCAGGGCAAATATTTGCGACTGATCCTCAAGCAAGGCGAAGATCATCGGCAAGTACTCCAGGCTTTGGATCTGCCGGATGCGGAACTGAGCGAAGCGGATCCTCGCTTTGAAGATGCGTTTATCGATCTGCTCGGCGGCGGGCCAAACAGCAAATCAGCGCTGGCAGAGATCATGCCGACCGTTCAGGGAAAAAGCACGGAAACGGTGATCGAAGCGCAAGGGCTGACCAAGAAATTCGGCGACTTTGCCGCCACCGATCACGTGGACTTCAAGGTGCAACGCGGTGAGATTTTCGGCCTGCTTGGCCCAAACGGTGCCGGTAAATCCACCACCTTTAAAATGATGTGCGGGTTGCTGGTGCCGACCGAAGGCAAGGCCCTGGTGCTGGGCATGGATCTGAAAACCAGCTCCGGCAAGGCACGCCAGCATTTGGGGTATATGGCGCAGAAGTTCTCGCTGTACGGCAACCTGACGATGGCGCAAAACCTGAAGTTTTTCTCCGGTGTTTATGGCCTGAGCGGCAAGGCACAGCGCGATAAAATCAGTGAAATGTCCAGCGCCTTCAACTTTGGTCCGATCCTCAACCAGACGCCCGACTCCCTGCCGCTTGGCTTCAAACAGCGGCTGGCGCTGGCCTGTGCGCTCATGCACGAGCCGGATATTTTGTTTCTCGATGAACCGACCTCCGGCGTCGATCCACTGACCCGTCGTGAGTTCTGGCTGCATATCAACGGCATGGTGGATAAAGGCGTGACGGTGATGGTCACCACCCACTTTATGGATGAGGCCGAATACTGCGATCGCATCGGGCTGGTGTATCGCGGCAAGATCATCGCCGCCGGCACGCCGGACGATCTCAAACACCAGGTCGCCAGCAGCGATAATCCCAATCCCTCGATGGAACAGGCGTTTATCGAACTGGTGCAGGGTTATGATCAGGAGGAGCAGTCATGAGCCCAAAAATAGCCATAAGCGAAAAAAACGCCCCCCGTGACGACAGTGGTTTTTCCTGGCGGCGGTTGAGAGCGTTGTGCCTGAAAGAGACACGGCAAATCCTGCGCGACCCGAGCAGTGGGCTGATCGCCTTTGTCATTCCATTGATGCTGCTGTTTATCTTCGGCTACGGCATCAACCTGGACTCCAGCAAGCTGCGGCTGGGTATTCTGATGGAACAGCAGACCGAAGAAGCTCGTGATTTGGCCAATGCCTTTGCCGGTTCGCCCTATATCGAGCCGACCATCAGCGACAACCGCCAGCAGTTGATCCAACTAATGCAGGCCGGGCGCATTCGTGGGCTGGTGGTGATCCCCAATGATTTTGCCCAACGCATGGCACGTCCGCACGACAGCGCACCAATACAAATTATTACCGACGGCAGCGAGCCGAACACCGCCAACTTTGTCCAGGGCTATACCCAGGGAGTGTGGCAAGTCTGGCAGCAACAGCGTGCTACCGATAATGGGCGTGAGGAAAAACCATTAATCGACGTGCAGATGCGCTATTGGTTTAACCCGGCGGCCATCAGCCGGCACTACATTATTCCCGGCGCCATTACCATTATCATGACGGTGATCGGCGCTATTCTCACCTCACTGGTGATCGCCCGCGAATGGGAGCGCGGCACCATGGAGGCGCTGCTTTCCACCCAGGTAACACGCACTGAGCTGCTGTTGTCGAAGCTGGTGCCCTACTATTTCCTTGGCATGATCGCCATGGTGCTGTGCATGGCGGTGTCGGTATGGGTGCTCGGCGTGCCCTATCGCGGCTCGCTGCTGATTTTATTCGTCATCAGCAGCCTGTTCCTTGCCAGTACGCTCGGCATGGGGCTGCTGATTTCAACCATTACCCGTAATCAGTTCAACGCGGCCATGGTAGCGCTGAACGCGGCCTTTCTGCCTTCGATCATGCTGTCCGGCTTTATCTTCCAGATCGACAGCATGCCGGCCATCGTGCGTGCCGTGACCTACATCATTCCGGCACGCTATTTCGTCAGCACGCTGCAAACGCTGTTCCTGGCGGGCAACGTCAGTACGGTGTTGATGATTAACCTGCTGTTCCTGATCGCTTCGGCGGTGGTGTTTATCGGCCTGACGGCCTGGAAAACCCAGCGGCGGCTGGATTAAGGGGAAAGAAAATGTTTCACCGTCTCTGGACGTTAATCATAAAGGAAATGCAGTCGCTGCTGCGCGATCCGCAGACCCGTGCCATCCTGATTATGCCGGTTATCCTGCAGGTGCTGCTGTTCCCGTTCGCCGCCACGCTGGAGGTGACCAACGCCACCATCGCGGTCTACAGCGAAGACGGCGGTCATGCCTCGGTCGAGCTTACCCAGCGCTTCGCCAAAGCCAAGGCCTTCTCGCATGTGTTGCTGTTGCGCAGCCCGCAGGAAATACAAACCACCATCGATAACCAAAAAGCATTGCTGCTGATCCGCTTCCCGGCCCAATTCTCGCGTGATATCGCCAACGGCAATACGGCCCCGCTGCAATTGTTGCTCGATGGGCGCAACTCCAACAGCGCGCAGATCGCCGCCAACTATGTTCAGCAAATTGTGCAGGAGTATCAGAATGAACTGATCGGCAGTCGCGCCAAGCCGAACAACAGCGAGCTGGTGGTACGCAACTGGTATAACCCGAATCTGGACTACAAATGGTTTGTGGTGCCTTCGCTGATCGCCATGATCACCACCATTGGCGTGCTGATTGTCACTTCATTGTCGGTAGCGCGAGAACGCGAACAGGGCACGCTGGAACAGTTGCTGGTGTCGCCGTTGACCACCTGGCAGATTTTTATCGGCAAAGCGGTACCGGCGCTGATCGTCGCGACCTTCCAGGCCAGCATCGTGTTGCTGATTGGCATCTTTATCTATCAGATCCCGTTCGCCGGTTCGCTGCTGCTGTTCTACGGCACCATGCTGGTTTACGGGTTGTCTTTGGTGGGGTTCGGTCTGCTGATCTCGTCGCTGTGCGCCACCCAGCAACAGGCGTTTATCGGCGTATTTGTGTTTATGATGCCGGCGATCCTGCTTTCCGGTTATGTCTCACCGGTGGAGAACATGCCGGTGTGGCTGCAAAACCTCACCTGGGCCAATCCCATCCGCCACTTTACCGACATTACCAAACAGATCTACCTGAAGGACGCCAGTTTCAGCATCATCTGGCACAGCCTGTGGCCGCTGCTGGCGATCACCGCCACCACCGGCAGCGCTGCCTATGCCATGTTCCGCCGCAAAATTGCATAAAAAAAGCTCTGCTTTGTGAATCGCAGAGCTTTTTTGATCACCGGATACCCTATGAATTTCACGCTGCAGCTAGGCGGCCAGCCAGCTCATCCCCAAGCGCTTACTTGAGTAAGTAACTGGGGTGAGCTGGTGCAGGTAACAACGCTGCGGCTTGAAAGACGACGGGTATTATCTGCGGTTGCCGAAAATGCGCAGTAACATCAGGAACAGGTTGATGAAATCAAGGTACAGCGTCAGCGCGCCGACGATGGCGTACTTGCGGAAGCTGTCTTTGTCATCGGCGTTCAACTGCTCGCCCATCGCTTTCAGTTTTTGGGTGTCATACGCCGTCAGGCCGACAAACACCACCACCCCGATATAGGTAATTGCCCACATCAGCGCAGTGCTTTTCAGCCAGATATTGACCAGCGAAGCCAGTACGATACCGATCAGCGCCATAAACAGCATGCTGCCGAAACCGCTCAAATCACGCTTGGTGGTATAACCGTACAGGCTCATCGCACCGAACATGCCGGCGGTCACCACAAAGGTACTGGCGATCGAGCTGTAGGTATAGGCGATGAAAATACTGGAAAGCGTCAACCCGGTTAGCGCCGAATAGAGCATAAACAGCGCGGTGGCTACCGTACCGTTCAGCCGGTTGACCATGCCGGAAATCACGAACACCAGCCCTAACTGCACGATAATCAGGCCGAAGAAGGTGATCTGGCTGGAGAAGATAAAGTTAAGGATCGCGGGCGTGTTGGCCGCATACCAGGACACAAACGCGGTCAACAGCATGCCACAGGTCATCCAGCCATATACCTGCGCCATATAAGCCTGAATGCCGCTGTTGGCACGTTCGACGATTGAACCATTAGAGCGTGGATATCGGTCCATGACGGTTACCTTTTACATGTGAGACAAGATTTAAATCCCATTGATGGGACTCAGCCTGCTATAAGCGTACCACAGAAAATCTAACCTGAAAGTTGCAAAGGTATTGATATATTTCTGCTGTTTACCGATTATTTAGCCGCTTTATGCCAGCGTTGCGCCGCCTGATGATCGCTGTCACGCGCATCGACCCAGCGGTCGCCCTGCCCAACCGCCTCGCGTTTCCAGAACGGAGCGCGGGTTTTAAGGTAGTCCATGATAAATTCGCTGGCCTCGAAGGCCATACTGCGGTGGGCGCTGGTCACGCCGACAAACACAATCTCATCACCAGGGAATAACTCACCCACGCGGTGGATCACCGTTGCACGCTGCAATGGCCAGCGGCTGCGTGCTTCATCCACGATCTCCGCCAGCGCTTTTTCGGTCATGCCTGGGTAGTGTTCCAGCGTTAACGCACTGACGTTATCACCCAGATTATGGTTACGCACCTTGCCGGTAAAGGTCACCACGGCGCCATCATCGTCGCACTGTGCCAGCCACTGGTATTCGTCACCGACGTTGAACGGCGCTTCACCCACGCGGATACGGGTATTTTCCACCATTAACCTCCGGTTACCGGTGGAAAGAAAGCGACTTCGTCACCGGCGCGCAACGGATGCTCAGCTGCCACCAACGACTGGTTCACCGCAGTCAGCAGCTTGCCGGACTCCAGTGCCAACGCCCAGCGATCGCCGCGTGCGCACAATGCCTTACGCAGCGCCTCTACCGTTGGGAAGTCCGCCGGCATCGACAGATCACCGGTGCCGACCAGTTCACGTACCTGCGCAAAAAACAGAATATTAATCATAGCTCCACCTTAAAATCACCGGATTTACCGCCGCTTTTCGCCAGCAGCCGCACCGGGCCGATCACCATGTCTTTCTGTACCGCCTTGCACATGTCGTAAATGGTCAGGGCGGCCACCGAAGCGGCGGTCAAGGCTTCCATTTCGACGCCGGTCTTGCCGGTCAACCGACAGCAGGTTTCAATCCGCACCCGGCTGTATTCCGGCTGCGCTTCCAACTGCACTTCAACCTTGCTCAGCATCAGCGGGTGGCACAGCGGGATCAGCTCCCAGGTGCGTTTCGCCGCCTGAATACCGGCAATGCGTGCCGTGGCGAACACATCACCCTTGTGGTGGCTGCCCTCGATGATCATCGCCAGCGTGGTCGGCAGCATCTCAACGAAGGCCTCGGCACGCGCCTCGCGTACCGTTTCTGCCTTGGCGGAAACGTCAACCATATGGGCTTCGCCCGCGGCATTAATGTGGGTTAGCTGCGTCATAGTTTTTATTTCTTCAGGTGTGGCAGAAAGTTACACGGGCGGTGGCGCGCGTCCAACTGCTCTTCAATAATGCGTTCCCAGCCGGTGCGACAGGCGCGGGTCGAGCCCGGCATGGCAAAAATCACCGTCTGGTTGGCCATACCGGCCAGTGCACGCGACTGGATAGTGGCGGTGCCAATCTCTTCATAGGACACCATGCGGAACAGTTCACCGAACCCTTCCACTTCACGATCGAACAGCGGCAGCAGCGCTTCCGGAGTGTTGTCCCTGGCGGTAAAGCCGGTGCCGCCGGTGATCAGCACGGCCTGAACCTGCTCATCAGCAATCCACGCGGAGACTCGCGCGCGGATTTGATAAATATCGTCTTTGACAATGGCGCGGTCCACCACCTGATGCCCGGCTTCAAGCGCGGCTTCCTGCAGATACTGGCCCGAGGTGTCTTCTGCTTCACCGCGACTGTCCGAAACGGTCAGAATGGCGATATGCGCCGGAATGAATTCGCTACTGGCATGACTCATTGCTTGCTCCCGTGCAATTTAGAAAAATTTAGCCGCCGATAAACGACAGGTTCTGCGTGATGCCGCTGTTGCCCTGGTGCAGGAAATGGGTCTGCTTTTTGGTCCGCAGCCCGCCCTGAATGCGATCCTTCAATTCCTCAAGCTGGCCGTCATCCGCCAGCAGATCGCGCAGACTAATACCCTGCTCACCGAACAAGCACAGATGCAGATTCCCGATAGCGGAAACCCGCAGCCGGTTGCAACTGGCACAGAAATCTTTTTCATACGGCATGATTAAACCCACTTCGCCCTGGTAATCCGGGTGACTGAACACCTGCGCCGGACCGTCGCTGCGGCCGCGCGGTTGTAACTGCCAACCCTGCTGTTCCAGTTGCGAACGGATCACTTCGCCAGACACGTGGTGTTTGCGGAATAAATCGCCGCCCTCGCCGGTTTCCATCAGTTCGATAAAACGCAGTTGGATCGGACGGTCTTTTATCCAGTGCAGGAAAGCGCCCAGCTGCTGGTGGTTAACGTCACGCATCAGCACCGCGTTGACCTTTACCTTGCTGAACCCAGCTGTAAAGGCGGCATCGATGCCCTCCATCACCTGGCGGAACTTGTCCTGACCGGTAATGGCGTGAAATTGACGGGGATCCAGACTGTCAACGCTGACGTTGATCGCCGTCAGCCCGGCATCACGCCAGGCCATGACGTCGCGAGCCAGACGATAACCATTGGTGGTCACGGCAAGCTGGCGAACGGCCGGGTTTTCACGCACGGCGGCGATGATCTCGGTAAAATCGCGACGCAGCGAAGGTTCACCGCCCGTCAGGCGCACCTTTTCGGTGCCCAGCTCGGCGAATGCGCGGCTAACACGGCGGATCTCATCCAGCGACAAGAAGGTTTTCGGACTGCCGTTAGGGCGATAGCCATCCGGCAGACAGTACGTGCAACGAAAGTTACACACGTCGGTGATCGACAGGCGCAGGTAATAGAACTTGCGCTCATAAGCATCAATGAGTTGCGGCACCATAACACCTTCCAAAGTCGGGAGATGCGAGCGTTTCCGCCCTGCACCCTGGTGGCTGACTTCGCCACGGCCCAAGCGCCATATTGTTCACCAGAACAACGTAGGCCCAGAGGCTAGGAGTTTTGGTCTCAGTTCCCGCTGCCTGAGTAGCCGGAACGAAACCGTGGTTTTCATCAGAATTCTAGCGCTAAACAAAGGCGATAGCCAACGCCCAATTTCGCTATATAATTGTGTATACAGCGTTTTTAGGCGATTCCAAATCTGGTAAACCATGATAAACGCCCTTTACGCAGACGAATTGACCGGAATCACGCAAATCACACTCTTTTTCGCGTTTTTACGCCAAATCCGCTACTTTATGCGGGCAGTTAAGCCCCTTTGTAAGGAAATTTATGCGTAATCGTACCCTGGCCGATCTCGATCGGGTGGTGGCATTAGGTGGTGGTCATGGTCTTGGCCGCGTGATGTCTTCCCTGTCGTCTTTAGGATCCCGTTTAACCGGTATTGTCACCACCACCGACAACGGCGGTTCCACTGGTCGTATTCGCCGTTCAGAAGGCGGCATTGCCTGGGGCGATACCCGTAACTGCCTGAATCAGCTGATCACCGAACCGAGCGTAGCCTCCGCCATGTTCGAATACCGCTTTAGTGGCAATGGTGAACTCTCGGGGCATAACCTCGGCAACCTGATGCTGAAGGCGTTGGACCACCTCAGTGTTCGTCCGCTGGAGGCGATCAATCTGGTACGCAGCTTGCTGAAGGTGGACGCGGCGTTGATCCCGATGTCCGAGCAACCGGTAGATCTGATGGCGCATGACCATGAAGGCAACCATGTTTACGGTGAAGTGAATGTCGATCAACTGACCGATATGCCGCAGGAACTGATGCTGTCACCGCACGTCCACGCCACGAGAGAGGCGCTGGATGCCATCGCACAGGCCGATGTGATCCTGATCGGGCCAGGCAGCTTCCTGACCAGCCTGATGCCGCTGCTGCTGCTGGATGACCTTACGCAGGCGTTACGTCGCAGCAGCGCCAATATGATTTATATCGGCAACCTGGGCCGCGAGCTGAGCGTTGCGGCAGCAGCCTTGACGCTAAAGAACAAGCTGGAGCTGATGGAGGAGAAAATTGGCCGTCAGATGATCGACGCGTTGATTGTTGGCCCTGCAGTAGATACCTGTGAAGTACAGGATCGGGTGGTGATTAAACAACCGCTGGAAGCAACGGATATCCCTTACCGTCACGACCGTCAATTGCTGCGTCAGGCACTGGATCAGGCTTTGATCGAGTTAGGCACCCGCGGCTAAAGCGTTACTCGCCGCCACGCAGCCATGGATTATCGCTGGCGGCCTTATCGACCATATCGATATAAAGATCTTCCACCTGCTTGCGTGCCCACGGCGTGCGGCGCAGAAACTTCAGGCTGGACTTGATGCTGGGATCGCTGCTGAAGCAGTTGATGCGAATGCGTTCGGCCAGCCCTGACCAGCCGTAGTTCTCCACCAGTTTATTCAAAAGTTGTTCCAGAGTAACGCCGTGCATCGGGTCTTTGGACTGGTGTTCGGTCATGGTCTGCGGCTCGTAATAGTCAATTGGCCGCACACCATAATCAGCTTTGGCGGAGGCGACAAGGATTTTATGTTTGGCAGCGCCGCACTCTGCGGCGTGCCAACCGGTCATGAAATCGCGATAAACTGCTCACGCAACTGGTGGATCTCATCACGCAAGCCCGCCGCCTGCTCGAACTCCAGGTTCTGGGCGTGGGTATACATCTGCGCTTCCAGCTCGCGGATTTTTTGATCCAGCGCTTTTGGCGTGAGGTGTTGGTACTGTGCCGCGTTTTCTGCCGCCTTGCCCTTGCCTCGACCCTTGCCACGGTTACCCGGTTTGCCCAACTGCAGAATATCGGAAATTTTCTTGTTCAGGCCCTGCGGCACAATGCCATTTTCTTCGTTGAACGCCTGCTGTTTGGCGCGGCGCCGTTCGGTCTCGCTAATCGCCCTGGCCATCGAGTCGGTAATTCTGTCACCGTAAAGGATCGCTTTACCGTTGAGGTTACGCGCTGCGCGACCGATGGTCTGAATTAACGAACGTTCGGAACGCAGGAAGCCTTCTTTATCCGCGTCCAGGATCGCCACCAGCGACACCTCAGGCATGTCCAACCCCTCACGTAACAGGTTGATGCCCACCAACACGTCAAACTCGCCCAGACGCAGGTCACGAATGATTTCGACCCGTTCCACGGTATCGATATCCGAATGCAGATAGCGCACACGCTCGCCGTGCTCTTCCAGGTATTCGGTCAGGTCTTCCGCCATACGTTTGGTCAGGGTGGTGACCAGCACGCGCTCGTTGACCGCCACCCGCTTGCGGATTTCGGACAGCAGGTCATCCACCTGGGTGGTCACCGGCCGCACTTCTATTTGCGGATCCAGCAGCCCGGTAGGCCGCACCACCTGATCGATAATATCGTCGCCGGACTTCTCCAGCTCATATTTGCCCGGCGTGGCGGACACATAAATGGTCTGCGGCGCCAGCGCTTCGAACTCTTCAAAGCGCATCGGGCGGTTGTCCAGCGCTGACGGCAGGCGGAAACCGTATTCCACCAGCGTCTCTTTGCGCGAACGGTCGCCCTTGTACATGCCGCCGATTTGCGGAATGGTCACGTGAGATTCATCGACCACCAGCAGGCCATCCGCCGGTAAATAATCAAACAGCGTCGGAGGGGGCTCGCCCTCCCCACGCCCGGACAGATAGCGCGAGTAGTTTTCAATGCCGGAGCAGTAACCCAACTCGTTCATCATCTCCAGATCAAACTGGGTACGTTGCGTCAGGCGCTGCTCTTCCAGCAGCTTGTTGTTGGCCAGCAACACCTTGCGCCGCTCGGCCAGATCCACCTTGATCTCTTCCATCGCCTGCAGGATCCGCTCACGCGGCGTCACGTAGTGCGACTTCGGGTAAATGGTAAAGCGCTGGACCACCTGTTCGATCTGGCCGGTCAAAGGATCAAACAGCGAAAGCCGCTCGACTTCTTCATCAAACAGCTCGATGCGCAGCGCCAGTTCGTCCGACTCCGCCGGGAAGATGTCAATCACCTCACCGCGCACTCGGAAAGTCGCGCGCTGGAAGGCCTGATCGTTGCGGGCATATTGCAGTTCCGCCAAACGACGCAGGATCGAACGCTGATCGATGATCATCCCCTTGGTCAGGTGCAGCATCATCTTCAGATAGAGATCGGGATCGCCCAGGCCGTAAATCGCCGACACCGACGCCACCACGATCACATCGCGGCGTTCCAGCAGCGCTTTAGTCGCGGAAAGGCGCATCTGCTCGATGTGTTCATTCACCGAGGCGTCTTTTTCAATAAAGGTGTCGGAACTGGGGACGTAGGCTTCCGGCTGATAGTAGTCGTAGTAAGAAACAAAATACTCGACCGCATTCTCGGGAAAGAACTCTTTCATCTCGCCGTACAGCTGCGCCGCCAGCGTTTTGTTAGGTGCCAGCACCATGGTCGGCCGGTTCAGATCGGCGATCACATTGGCGACGGTAAATGTCTTGCCCGAACCGGTAACGCCCAACAGCGTCTGGTGTGCCAGACCGTTTTCCAGGCCCTCTTCCAGCTTGCTGATGGCTTGCGGCTGATCGCCGGCCGGTTTGAAATCGGAATGCAGTTTGAAAACTTTACTCATGGACTCGGCTACCCTGTGGAGATGTGCGCGCTCAGGCGGCCATAGAGCTAATGCTCGATGAATGGCCTCTAATTATGGAAAGCCCCGGCGATTTTCGCCAGTCGCTATGATACTGGATATAAAACCAGCTTCAAGCGATTCGTTGCTTTAGCGTGCGCCAAACCAGGCCGAATGCACCGTCAGGGTTACAGCCGCGTGACATTTTTATTGTCAATAACAGATTTATCCCCAAAATCCGTCACGAATTAACTTATTGATAGCACTGCGGCTAAAAATCATACATAGAGACTTCCTCAATACATCAGCCGCTTGATTTTAGTTAATTTATTGATAATTAATAACTTTATAAAAAAGACGAGATTGCGGACAAAGCGAACAGAAGCCGCGTCCGCTCTCGCTTTAAACCGGTTTTCTAAATCTAATGCACAAGGTTATCCACAGGAATAGTGGATAACTCTCACCGCCCCGCCCCGGCCGGGAGTTGCAGAAAGAACGCTTTTTGCCGTTTCTGTTCGCCAAGAGGGGTTTTTTAGTTATTTTTTCACAATAATATCGCTTTGGTTATGCCGATTAATGCTAAAAAGCCCCATTGCCAAAAACGGATTTATCTCATTGTTGCCATCATCTGTTGCATCTTGCTACAACCGGCGAAATAGTTTGCACCATAACTTTTCTTCGCAGCACTGGAAGAGTGCAAAAATCGTCCGCGTTAACTTTCCCCCTTATTTTCACTCGGCCCGCCAGGCCCGTCCTGCCCCGGAAAAACGTTAACAAGACAATAACAACCCCCTTTTTTAACGGTTTAATAAAGTTGGCCCAGGGGTTGCATTACCCTTTTACGCCAAAAGCTCGGTCAGGATAAATATCCGGTCTGTAATGGCAGAATTATCCGCTTTCAGTTAAGGGCCATACAGATGTAAAACGCCTGACATTTGCCGGATAAAGACGAGATGGCGCTAAAAAACTCACAGTAACGGCCATTTTCACCTAAGTACTACAGGTTTTAGCTGAACCAAAACTACCTCGTTAAAGGTAGCCATTCAGCATTTTGTTCTGGACATTACAACACTCGGGAAAGAAACCGCTAATGCGGAAACTGCAGTAAGGAGTGGATAACACAGGGAAGTAGAGGTTCGATTGCCGTACCTGCACCGGTCGCTATTGGGCACCGCCAGGTGAGATCGATGCGGTTTGTTAAATAAAACCGCGTTACGCCAACGCCCGACAGGCGTACATCCACGAGTGGAATACAGGTCTTTGAGGAGAATGCCGGATGTTGAGTTTAAGGTCAGTGAATCAGTTTTACGGGCAAACCCATACCCTGTGGGACATCAATCTGGAGCTGCCACGCGGCCAGTGCACGGTACTTATCGGCCGTAACGGCGTGGGCAAGACCACGCTGGTGAACTGCATTATGGGCCATTTACCGGTGGTCAGTGGCAGCATGACCTGGCAGTTGGCAGACGAGCCGCCGCAAAGCCTGCTCCAGCAGCCGGTGGAAAGCCGCACGGCTCTGGGGATCAGCTACGTACCGCAAGGACGACAAATCTTTTCGCAACTCAGCGTGGAGGAAAACTTACAGGTGGCGCTAATGGCCGGCCGTGACAGAACCCGCCGCATTCCCCCCTTGATTTACAGCCTGTTCCCCAACCTGCAGGAAATGCGCAGTCGCCGGGCCGGCGATTTAGGCGACGGTGAACAGCAGCAACTGGCGATTGGTCGCGCCCTGGTACTGGAGCCGGAATTGCTGATCCTCGATGAACCCACCAGCGGCGTGCAGCCCACCATCGCTGCCGATATCGGCAACGTGATCCGCAAACTTAACCGCGAGCTGGGCATGACTATCCTGCTGGTGGAGCACAAGCTGCCGTTTGTCCGTCGCGTGGCGGACCGTTTCTGCCTGATGGATCAGGGGCGCAGCGTAGCCGATGGAACGCTGGAACAGTTGGACGAGGAGTTGATTAATGCCTATCTGGCAGTGTGAGGCCGTGAACTGGGGGAAATACTTCCCCCCGGTTCATTTTAAAACGCTCAAATCCAGATAGTGCCCCAAAGCCTGCCGTTCGGGTTCGGCCAGATGGGGGATCTCTCCCAGCAATGGCGCAGGCAGCATACGGCGCAGCGTGGTCAGATATTCCTGATGCCGACGGCCCGGCGCACTGACATCGTTGGCGACCCAGCCCACCAGCGACAACCCCGCCTGCTGGATCGCCTGCGCGGTCAGCAGCGCATGGTTAATACACCCCAGCTTGATGCCCACTACCAAAATCACCGGCAGTTGCTCCTGCTGCACCCAATCGGCAAAGGTATGCTGCTCGGAAAGCGGCGTAAACCAGCCTCCTGCCCCCTCGATCAACACCCAGTCGGCACGCTGTTCCAAATGGCGTAACCCGGCGGAAAGCTGTGCCAGTTCGATCGGTCGCCCTTCGTCGGCGCTGACAATGTGCGGTGAGGTCGGTTCGGCGAAAACGTAAGGGTTTACTTGCTGGTAGTTCAGCGCCACTGCGCTGTTTGCCTGCAACGCCAGCGCGTCACCGTTACGCAGCCCCTCGGCGGTCATCTCACTGCCGGAAGCCACCGGTTTGTAACCGGCGGTGCGGTAACCCGCCAGATTAGCGGCCTGCAACAAGGCACTGCTGGCCACGGTTTTGCCCACTTCGGTATCGGTGCCGGTGACAAACCAACGCTTAATCACGATAAATCACTCCATAAACCAGATGATAACTGAGCGGGAACTGCCCGCGATCGCAGGGATAAGCCGCCTGTAAAGCGGCGAGCCGCCGACGGGACAGCAGGCCGGCCTCGCGCCCCTGATGCAAATGGGTCGCACCGATCCCCTTAAGCGATCGCATCAATGCCATCACGTCCGGGTAATTCAGGGTCTGCCACTCCGCCTCGATACTGTGACGATAGTCGGCGCAGGCTGCGCCAATTTGTTCCAGTGGCAGGAAATCGTTCACATGGCGTTCGCCGTCTACCTGCTGCCAGGCATCGCCCAGTTCGCCCAGCGATCCTTCCGCCAGGGTAGAAAACAAAATCACACCGCCGGGCCGGGTGACCCGGTAGAGCTCCGCCAGTGCCCGTGGCAAATCACTGCACCATTGCACCACCAGGCTGCTGAAACAGATATCCACGGCGGCGTCGGGTAAGGGGATATTTTCGATATCCCCCAGCAGGTAATGATCTGCCGCCTGTTGCTGGCGGGCGAAGGCCAGCATGCCCGGCGCCAGATCCAGCGCCGTGACCTGCTTGCCGAGTTCACGCCAGCGACGACTAAAGTGGCCGGTACCACAGCCTGCATCGAGCAGCTGATCGCCCCGGTGTGCCAGCCCAATCCCCAGCAAGCGCTCACCAACATCACGTTGCAGTACCGCCGCCGCGTCATAGCTGCCTGCCGCCCGGCTGAAGGCCGAGGCTACCGCTTGCTTATTGACTGATTCAAACGCTGACGTCATGCAATACCTCCAGCAGACGATCGATATCCTGCGGCTGATGCGCCGCCGTCAGGGTAATTCGCAGACGCGCCCCGCCCGGGGGCACCGTTGGCGGGCGGATAGCACTCACCCACAAACCCTGTTCGCGCAGGCTTTGCGCCAGATCGAGCGCTCGTTGGTTATCACCCACCAGCAAAGGCTGTATGGCGGTAACCGACTCCGTCAGGGTGAGCGACAGCTGGGCAGCCCCCTGGCGGAAACGCTGAATATTATCCTGCAGCCGGGCACGCAATTCGTCGCCCTGTTGGATGCAATGCAACGCCGCCTGCAATGCGCAGGCCTGCGCCGGTGGCATCGCGGTGCTGTAAATCAGATGGCGGGCAAACTGCAGCAGATATTCGGCCGTGGACTCATCGCACAGCACCGCCGCACCGCTGAGGCCAAAGGCTTTGCCAAAGGTGACCACCAGCAGTTCGGGCCGTACGCCCTGCTGCCAGCAACTGCCGCGCCCCTGTTCGCCATGAACGCCGATTCCATGCGCGTCATCAACCATCAGCCAGGCACCGGCCTCACGGGTTAAGCGGTGCAGTTCCGCCAGTGGCGCACTGTCGCCGTCCATGCTGAATACCCCTTCGGTCACCGCCAACATCTGGCCAGTGCAGGGTTTTGTCAACAGGCCCGCCAGCGACTGCGGCTGATTATGGCGAAAACGGCGCAGCTGAGCCGGGGAGTGGGCGGCGGCCTCCAGCAAAGAGGCATGGCTAAGCCGGTCGGCTAAAATGCGATCCTCGGCCTGCATCAGAGCTGCCAGCAGCGCCTGATTGGCGGCATAGCCGGAGATAAACAGCAGCGCACGCGGGTAGCCCAGCCAGTCAGCCAATTGCTGTTCCAGCGCCTGATGTGCGCTACAAAAGCCGGTAACATGGCCAGAGCCGCCGCTGCCGACACCATACTGCTGTGCGCCCTGCTGCCAGGCGACGATCACCCGCGTATCCTGGCTCAGGCCCAGGTAGTCATTGCCGGAGAAATTCAGGTAATGCTCGTTGTTAAGCTGAATATGGCGGCCATTGCCGCCCTGATTCACCTGACGACGGCGGTAAGCAGCGCTCTGTTGCCGCTCCTCCAGCGCCTGTTCAATACGTTGTTGCCAGCTCATTACAGCGCCGCGTTGTAAAACTCAGCGGTATCGGCCTGCATCAGCTGTGCAGCCAGCGCCTGTTGCTGCTGATTGTCGCCGTGCTCGGTTTCGGTCTGTTGCGGGTTCAGGCCCAGTTTGCGGAACAGTTGCAGGTCTTTATCTTCTTCCGGGTTTGGCGTCGTCAGCAGTTTGCAGCCATAGAAGATGGAATTGGCACCGGCCATAAAGCACATCGCCTGAGTCTGCTCGTTCATCTGCTCACGACCGGCAGAAAGACGCACGTAAGAGGCCGGCATCATGATGCGTGCCACCGCAATGGTGCGGATGAAATCAAACGGGTCGACGTCTTCGTTATCCGCCAACGGTGTCCCCTTGACCTTCACCAACATGTTGATCGGCACGCTCTCCGGCGGCGTCGGCAAATTGGCCAACTGCACCAGCAGCCCCGCACGGTCACGCACCGTTTCACCCAGCCCGACAATACCGCCGGAACAGACCTTAATGCCCGCGTCGCGCACCTTACCCAGGGTGTCCAGACGTTCCTGGTAACTGCGGGTGGTGATGACGTTGCCGTAGAATTCCGGCGAGGTATCCAGGTTATGGTTGTAGTAATCCAGCCCGGCATCCGCCAGCCGTTCCGCCTGCGTACCGTCCAACGTGCCCAGCGTCATGCAGGTTTCCATGCCCATCGCCTTCACCCCTTGCACCATCTGCTGCAGGTAAGGCATATCGCGCTCGTGCGGGTTTTTCCACGCCGCTCCCATACAGAAACGGGTCGACCCATTCGCCTTGGCCTTACGCGCCGATTCCAGCACCTGATCCACCTGCATCAGCCGCTCCGACTCCAGGCCGGTTTTGTAGCGCGAACTTTGCGGACAGTACTTGCAGTCTTCCGGACAGGCGCCGGTCTTGATTGATAACAGCGTGCTCACCTGCACCTGACGCGGGTCAAAGTGCTGGCGATGAACCGTCTGGGCTTCAAACAACAGCTCAAGCAGGGGTTTATCAAACAGGGTCTGGGCAAGACCCACTGTCCAGTGAATGCGATCGGCCATCACGGCGTCTCCAAAAATGAAAAAAGTGTCGTCAGTTTAGATATTGTGGATATACTGTCAACCATTACGAACATCATTTGGTTTACAAGTATGTCTGTCACTGCCTCCGACCTTGAATTCGACCAGCGCCATATCTGGCACCCTTATACTTCAATGAGTCACCCACTGCCCTGTTACCCGGTAGAGGCCGCCAGCGGCGTTGAGCTGCAGTTGGCCGATGGCCGACGTCTGGTTGACGGTATGTCGTCCTGGTGGGCAGCCATTCACGGCTATAACCACCCGCAGTTGAACCAGGCTGCCACACAACAGCTGGAAAAAATGTCGCACGTGATGTTCGGCGGCATTACCCATCCTGCGGCTATTGCCCTGTGCCGCAGCCTGGTGGCCATGACGCCGGAGGCGCTGCAATGCGTGTTCCTGGCAGATTCCGGCTCGGTGGCGGTGGAGGTGTCGCTGAAAATGGCGCTGCAATACTGGCAGGCGCGCGGGGAACGGCGGCAACGCATTTTGACCCTGCGCCACGGCTATCATGGCGATACCTTCGGTGCGATGTCGGTGTGCGATCCGGACAACTCAATGCACAGCCTGTATCAGGGTTATCTGGCGCCACACCTGTTTGCCACCGCGCCGCAGTGCGGTTTCGATCAGGCCTGGGATGAAAATGATATCGCGCCGTTTGCCGCGCTGCTGGAACAGCATGCCGGGGAAGTGGCTGCAGTGATCCTCGAACCGGTGGTTCAGGGTGCCGGTGGCATGCGCATCTACCATCCGACCTATCTCAAGCGGGTGCGTGAACTGTGTGACCGCCATCAGGTGCTGTTGATTGCCGATGAAATCGCCACCGGTTTCGGCCGCACTGGCAAGCTGTTTGCCTGTGAACATGCTGACGTGGTGCCGGATATTCTGTGCCTGGGCAAAGCGCTGACCGGCGGCTATATGACGCTGTCTGCCACCCTGACCACCCGTCACGTGGCGGAGACCATCAGTAACGGCGCGGCGGGCTGCTTTATGCACGGGCCTACCTTTATGGGTAACCCGCTGGCCTGCGCTGTGGCCAACGCCAGCCTGTCACTGTTGGCGGAAAACCGCTGGCAGCAGCAGGTCGCCGCTATCGAAAACCAATTGAAACAGCAGTTATTACCGCTGAAGGCGCTGCCAAAAGTGGCGGATGTGCGGGTGCTGGGGGCAATTGGTGTGGTAGAAATGCGAGAGTCTGTAGACGTGGCGCAGCTACAGCGCGGCTTTGTCGAGCGTGGCGTGTGGATCCGGCCCTTCGGCAAACTGATTTATTTGATGCCGCCGTACATCATTGAACCTGAACAGCTCAGCCGCTTGACCGCCGCCGTAACGGCCGCGGTACAGTAATCGATCACCAATGCTGGTCCAGATAACGGGCCAGCCACACCAGACATCCCACCCACAGCAAAATAATCATCGCCGCGGCCATACGGCCGGTCGGATTATCAATGCGCCGCTGCGCTTTCTCCCGAAACTCCGCCATCAGCGGTTTGGGGATCAGCCACACCGCCAGCATGATGCCCAGCGGCACGATGATCACATCGTCCAGATAGCCCAGCACCGGGATAAAGTCCGGGATCAGATCTATCGGTGACACTGCGTAGCCCGCGACCAGCAGAGCGACCAATTTGGCATACCAGGGCGTGCGCCGGTCGCGGGCCGCCAGCCAAAGTGCATAAATGTCGCGCTTGATGCCCTTGGCCCAGCGGCGCAGCCAGCCAAACCACGGCGTGCGTTTTTTTAATGAAATCATGGTTACTTCATGTAAGAACGTAAAACTGTCATCAATTGGTCGATGTCCTGTTCGCGTTGCTGTGGCGTTGCATCTTCTGCGGCGAGATGTTCACGTACGTGGCCTTCCAGTACCTGCGCCATCAAACCGTTTACTGCACCACGCACAGCTGCAATCTGCTGGAGAATAGCAGAACATTCACTGCCATTCTCTAATGCTCGCTCCAGCGCTTCCGCCTGCCCTTTTATCCGACGTACCCGCGCTAACAACTTCTTCTGATCTTTAATGGTATGGCTCATTGGCATCTTCCAATTGTCATTTAGTATACTGGGGTATAGTATATTTTGGCATTCTTCACTTCGCTGAGATCCCAGATTATGACGTCACTCACCCCCACTTTGCACCGCGAGCACAGCCACGTTTTCGACGATGGTAACCCATTGGCCGAAAGAAACACCAGATGGGCAGTGATACTCACCGCCAGTATGATGGTGGTTGAGATTGTCGGCGGTTGGATGTTCAACTCAATGGCGCTGCTGGCCGATGGCTGGCACATGAGTTCGCACGCACTGGCGCTCGGCCTTTCCGTGTTGGCCTACAGCGCCGCACGCAAACTGGCAAAAGACCGCCGATTCAGCCTCGGTACCTGGAAAATCGAGGTGCTGGGCGGCTACACCAGCGCCGTGCTATTGGTACTGGTCGCGGCGATTATGCTGTTTCAGTCGGTGGAGCGCCTGTTGGATCCCAGCCCAATCCATTATAACCAGGCGATTGTGATAGGTATCGTCGGGTTGGGCGTCAACCTGGGCTGTGCCTGGCTGTTACGTGGCGGCGGCCATGACCATCATCATGATCATGGCCATACTCATAACCACCATCAAGATCTTAACCTGCGCTCGGCCTACGTCCATGTGCTCGCCGATGCGGCGACCTCCGTACTGGCGATTGTCGCCCTGTTTGGCGGCAAACTGTGGGGCGCAAGCTGGCTCGACCCGCTGATGGGGATTATCGGCGCGGTGTTGGTCGCAGCATGGGCTTACAGCCTGATGCGCGACACCGGCAAGATCCTGTTGGATGCCGAAATGGACGCACCGGTAGCGGAAGAGGTTCGTCAGGTGCTGGCGGACTCCGGCCATGCATTAGTGATTACCGATTTGCACCTTGGTCGCATAGGCAAAGGCAAATATCAGTGCGTGTTGGCACTGAGCAGCGCAGACCCCACTGTCACCGCCGATCGCGTGCGCCAGCTGTTGGCCATCCACGATGAACTGGTGCATATCACGGTAGAGATCAATCGGCCGCCACTGGCGCAAGGGGTTGTATTGTTCCGGCAAAACAGTCTAGCTTAAGGCTCTGCTTTTACCGACAACAGGGAGTCACCATGACTTTTCGTTTGTACAGCAATGAGTTGCAAGACGGCGCAAAAATGCCAGAACGTCAGGTGTTTAGCGGTATGGGTTATCACGGCGATAACCTGTCGCCGCATCTGGCCTGGGATGGTGTACCGGAGGGCACTAAAAGCTTTGTGATTTCGGTTTACGATCCCGATGCCCCGACCGGCTCCGGTTGGTGGCACTGGGTGGTAGCCAATATTCCGGCGGCAACGCGCGAACTGCCCGCTGGCGCCGGCTCCGGTAAAGGGGGTTTACCGGCCGGTGCTATCCAGACCCGTACCGATTTTGGTTCCGCCGGTTACGGCGGCGCGGCCCCACCGCAGGGCGAAAGCCACCGCTATCACTTCACAGTGCATGCGCTGGACGTGGAAAGCATCGAGGTGGATGAAGGCTCCAGCGGTGCGCTGGTTGGTTTTAACGTGCACTTCCATAGCCTCGGCAGTGCCACGCTGACGGTGAAGTACAGCTGATATGGCTCGGGGCGGGTATATCCGCCCCGACGGAAAAGTGGATTTGGCGTTAATAAACATAATGTAGCGAAAGCCTGTTTACACCCCCGCATGCCATACTGTGCGTAATACTCTCTTCCTATACCCTAAATAATTGGAGTTGCGTCAAGGCGGCAAGTTTGTGAGTCCCCAGGAGCTTACTCAAGTAAGTGACTGGGGTGAGCAAATGCAGCCAACACAGAGGCAGCTTCAAGTATGACGGGTATCTAACACGCTTACCCACATCGGCCCTTTCCCTACGGGATACCGCGCCAGCGTGGTCAGCTTGCCGCTGGCCTGATCAATCTCGTATACCCCGATATGATCGGACTTCTGGCCGGACGAAATCACAAAGCGACCGCTGTGGTCGATATTGAAGCCACGCGGCTGTTCTTCGGTCGGATGATAGCCGACCACTGACAGGCTACTGCCGTCCTCGGACACGCTGAAAATAGTCAGAATGCTGGCGGTGCGGTCACTGGTGTACAGGAAACGGCCGTTCGGCGTGATGTGGATATCCGCCGCCCAGCGGGTGCCGTTGAAATCGCTCGGCATGATGTCCAGCGTTTGCACCAGGGTATATTTACCGCCGTTTTCGCTGATGGCGAACACGTCTACCGTGCCATCCAGCTCGTTCACGCAGTAAGCGTATTTGTCGTTATGGTGGAACGCCATATGACGCGGACCGGCACCGGTAGCGGTCGTTACGTCTTCCTGGCTATGTGGCGTCAGTTCGCCCTGCAAGTCCAGATTAAACAGGCGGATGCGATCTTCTTTCAGGCAAGGCACCAGCAACAATTGATTGGTCGGGTCGATATTGGCCGAGTGTGGCGCAGTCAAACCGTCGATCTGCTGGATAGGCGCGCCCACTACGCCGTCATGGCCGATCGGGCTGACGCTGGCGCAGTTGCCGCTGTAAGAAGCGGAGAACAGATAACGCCCCTGCAAATCGGTAGAGATATGGGTTGGGCTGCCTGGCAGCGGCGCCATACCGGCCTGTTGCAGTGTACCATCCGCCTCAATGCGGTAGCTGACAATACCGAAAGCCGGACGCACACCCACGTACAGATGCGTTCTGTCCGGGTGGATCGCCATCGGTTGCACCTGGCCCGGCGCTTCAACGCTCTGCAGCAGTTCTAACGCCCCCGTGTCGCTTAACTGCCACACGTGAATTTGTTGGCTTTCCGGGCTGGCGACATAAACGATTTGCTTCATGAACTCTCCTTGAATAGGGTAAAAGAGAAACCGGTTTCAGGTTTTTCGGTTTCCCCTAGCTTACCTCACCACTGTGACATAACAACCCCGGCTTGCAGATGAAATATGTGCGGTTTTATCCATCGCTTATCCGGTGTACCATCGGGTTAATTTTGATGCTAACAATAATGAGAACCCTATGAGCTACCGCGTCATTGCCCTCGATTTGGATGGCACCTTGCTGGACAACCAAAAACGCATTTTACCGCAGTCGCTGGCTGCCCTGGCCCAGGCACGCGCCGCCGGTATCAAAGTGGTGGTAGTCACCGGTCGCCATCATGTGGCGATCCACCCGTTCTATCAGGCGCTAGAGATAGACACCCCGGCAATCTGCTGTAACGGCACCTATCTGTATGACTTCCAGCAGAAGAAAGTGCTGGCCGCCGATCCGCTGGAAAAAGATCAGGCCAAGCTGGTGCTGCAGATGCTGAAACAAAGCGATATTCATGGCCTGATGTACGTAGACGACGCCATGCTGTATCAGGACTTGAGCGGCCACGTCACCCGTTCATTGGCCTGGGCAGAAAGCCTGCCGCCGGCACAGCGCCCAACCTTGCTGCAGGTCAACAGCCTGGTTCAGGCCGCCGACGAGGCGCAGTCGATCTGGAAGTTCGCCACCTCGCACGCCGATATTCCTGCGTTACGCAGCTTCGCCGAAACGGTGGAAAAGGAACTCGGGCTGGCCTGTGAATGGTCGTGGCACGATCAGGTCGACATCGCCAAAGGCGGCAACAGCAAGGGGAAACGCCTGCAACAATGGGTGGAGTCTCAGGGCTTGAGTATGGATCAGGTGGTGGCCTTCGGGGATAACTACAACGATCTCAGCATGCTGGAAGCGGTAGGTCTGGGTGTGGCCATGGGCAACGCCGATGACGCCATCAAGCAACGCGCCGATTTGGTGATCGCCGATCACCTGCAGCCAGGCATTGCCGAGGTGATCCGCACCCGCGTGCTGGGCCAGTAATACTATTGCCCTCCCCCGCTGGGAGGGCGCTATTCAACGCGCCTCGCGGCTGATCGACACACTTTTGACCTGCGCATACAACCACTGCCCCGGTCGGATTGCCAGTTCGTCACGCGCCCACGGCGTAATACGCGCCCAGAGTATGCTTTCTCCCACCGCCAGTTTCACCTCTACCTGCCCGTCAACCTCCAGGCACTCGCTCACCTTGGCCGGCAAAACGTTACGGATACTGCTGTTGACCGGCGGCTGTAATATCAGCGAAACATCGGCGGCGTTGATGCGGATACGCAGTTGAGCGCCCAGAGGGGCATCGACACCGCTGACCCACAGCCGTTGGTCGCCCAACGCCAGCGCCGTCATCGCATAGCGCGTATGGTGTTCAATCACGCTGACACGTAACACGCTGCTCTGATCCTCACGCTGCAACCAGGGCCGCAGCGCACTACTGGCCCACACTTCTTCCAGCCCACCGAAGGCCCGCACCTGGCCGTTATCCAGCACCATAACCTGCTCCGCCAGGCGCAGAATTTCATCCATGCTGTGGCTAACGTAGAGGATCGGCGTGTTGACGTCCTGTGCCAGCCGCTCCAGGTAAGGCAACAGCTCGCGCTTGCGCGGCAAGTCCAGCGACGCCAGAGGTTCGTCCATCAACAACAGTTCCGGCGCGGTCAACAAGGCACGGCCAATCGCCACCCGCTGTTTTTCACCGCCAGACAGCGTCAACGGCAGGCGATTAAGCAACGGGCCGATGCCCAGCAGTTCAACAATGTTGTCGAATTGGGCTCGCATGCCGGCGGCCATGCCGTACTGCAGGTTGCCGCGTACCCGGTAATGCGGGAACAGGCGCGCATCCTGAAACACATAACCAATGCGGCGTTTTTCCGGCGGCAAGCACAGGCCACGATCGGTATCCACCAGCGTGCGGCCGTTGAGGACGATTCGGCCCTGTTGCAAACGCGTCAGGCCGCCGATAGCGTTGATTAATGAGGTTTTACCGGCCCCGGACAGACCGAAGATAGCGGTGATGCCCTGAGCGGGCAGATCGGCGCACACCTTAAGGTTAAGATCGCCAAGGCGTTGGCTAAAATCCAGCTCCAGCATTTACACGCCCATCCGTTTACGGCCCCAGCGGGCCAGCCACTCGGAAACCATCAGTGAAACCAGAGACAGCACAATGGCAATCACGCACAGGCGCGCTGCAGCAGCTTCTGCCCCCGGCGTTTCAATCAGGGTATACATCGCCAGCGGGATGGTGCGCGTCTCGCCAGGAATATTGGAAACAAAGGTAATGGTGGCACCGAACTCGCCCAATGAACGGGCAAAGGCCAGCACCACACCGACAATCACACCGGGTAACGACAGCGGCAGCGTGATGGTGAAAAACACCCGCCACGGGTTGGCACCCAGCGTACGGGCGGCCTGCTCCAGACGGGTATCTACCGCCTCCAGCGCCAGCCGGATGGCACGTACCATCAGCGGGAAGGCCACCACCGCGGAAGCCAGTGCCGCGCCGCGCCAGCTAAAACTGAAGCTGAAACCGAACCAGTCATACAGCCATTCGCCGATCACGCCGCGCCGCCCCATGGCGATCAGCAATATATAGCCGACCACCACCGGCGGCAGTACCAGCGGCAGGTGGATAATGCTGTCCAGCAGCGACTTGCCGGGGAAGCGGCAGCGCACCAATACCCAGGCCATCAGAATGCCAAAGGGTAAGCTGCACACCACCGCCAAGGCGGACACTTTCAGGCTCAGCTCAACCGCCTGCCACTCGTACTCACTCAAAATCATTTACGGGGGGAGAATCCATACTGTTTGAAAATGGCAGCCGCTTCCGGGCTCTTCAGGTAGCTGTAGAACGCGCTGACGGCCGGCGTTTGATGGCCTTTAACGATGGCCATCGGGTATTCAACCGGTTTGTGACTGTCTTCCGGGAAGATCGCCACCACACTGACTTTATCACTGGCCACCGCGTCCGAGCCATAAACAATACCCAGCGGAGCTTCGCCACGTTCCACCAGCGCCATCGCGCTGCGAACGTTGTTGGCCCGCGCCAATTTTGGCTCCAGTGCAGTCCAGGCACCGAGGTTTTGCAGTGCTTCCTTGGCATAAATACCGGCCGGCACGTGGTCCGGGTCGCCCACCGACAGACGGCCGCCATTCAGCAATTTCGCCCAGTCGGTCTGCTTATCGAGCGTGATTTTAGCCGGTTTGGCATCTTTGGCCGCGATCAGCACCAGCTCGTTACCCAGCAAGGTATAGCGGGTGTCTTTAACTATCTGCTGTTTGTCGATGGCATAATCCATCCACTGTTGATCGGCGGAGATAAACAAATCGGCCGGAGCACCCTGCTCAATCTGGCGTGCCAGCGTAGAAGAGGAGGCGAAGGAAGAAACCACCTGAACATCCTTGCCTTTCTGATACTGGGTCGCGATGTCCTGCAACGCGTTAGTCAGCGACGCCGCCGCAAAAACGGTGACTTTCTCCGCCGCAGAAGCCTGCATGATCATACCTGACGCCAATACAATACCGCCGACCCACTTGGTCCATTGCTGTTTCATTGTTTTCTCCGCAAGTTAACGTGCATTATCACTCTTCGTTATATAAAAAATAATATAACGTCGCGCAGAAGCTTGTCATGCGGTTTATCGGCACAGTGGGAGATAACTTGAGAAACACCCGCCGAAAGACGCCGGCGGGTATAGAGAAGGGGTGGTACTAGGTGCGGTTCTCTTTAGAATGACCCACTTTGGAGAAGACGTTGAACACTTCCCCCAAACCGTAGATCAAACCGAGAATGATGGCCATGACGATCGGCACCATCACTACGGCGAACAGCAAACTTTCCAATAATTCCAACATGGTAGCCTCACTTAACTGCCCATTGAGCGGTAATGAACACCGCCACGTAATCTTTACTTTAAACCAAAATACTCGCTAAAACGTGGTTATTTTAAAGACTGGGTGAAATTTGTAACCGGCCAAACGTGCCATTTGTGCCGCAAGCCATAATCCCTACAACCAATGAGCACTACTGGGCCGGGTAATAGATCAGCGGGGCGGCATAATCGCCAACCGTCGCCAGTCGAGCTTCCACACCATACACCTGGTCAATAATTTCCGGCGTCAACACCTCCCCCGGTGAGCCAAATGCGTGCATATTCCCCTGCTTTAGCAACATCAGACGGTCGCAGTAACAGGCCGCCAAATTCAAGTCATGCAGTGACACCACCACGCTGATGCCCAGACGTCGCAGTAAAGCCATAAACTGTTGCTGGTGGGCAATATCGAGATGATTGGCAGGCTCATCCAGCAGCAACCACGGGGTTTGCTGTGCCAGTGCCCGTGCCAAATGAACCCGCTGTTGCTCGCCACCGGACAACTGATGCCATTCCCGTTCGGCAAGCCGCGAAATGCCCACTTGCTCCATCGCCAGCCCGGCAATGCGGTAGTCTTCTGCGCTAAACCCTGCCCAGCGGCTGGCGTAAACCAGGCGCCCGAGCAGCACCACGTCTTTTACCGGTATGGCAAAGGCCCCGGGCCCGGACTGTTCGAGGAAAGTCATACTTTTGGCGCGTTCACGTCCTGACAGGCTGGCGATGTCGGTATCTTGCAGATAAACCCGCCCAAGCTTCGGCGCAATCAACCCTGCCAACAGCTTGAGCAAGGTAGATTTACCGCTGCCGTTAACACCGAGTACTCCGGTAATTTCGCCGGGGCGGGCATGGAAGCTAAGGTTATCCAATACCCTTCTCTCCGGCGTTGACCAACCCAAGCGTTCGGCACGCAGTCCCGGCAAATCCTTTGCAGCCGTCATGCGTTTATTTTCCGATACAGCAGCGCCAGAAACACCGGCACGCCCAACAGGGCAGTCAATACCCCCACCGGCAGCTCACGCGGCGCGAACAGGGTTCTGGCCAGGGTATCTGCCGCCACGGCAAATAGCGCACCGCACAATACGCTGGCCGGCAGCAGTACCCGGTGACGCGGCCCAACCAGCAGCCTGGCGACATGCGGCACCGTCAGGCCGATAAACCCCACCGCGCCGCTGAACGCGACGATAACGGCGGTCAGCGCCATAGTGATGACATACAGCAACAGCTTCAGCGGCGCCACCGCCACCCCCAAAGAGGCCGCCGTCAGACCGCCGAAGGCCAGGGCATCCAGCTCCCCCGCCCTCATCCAGCAAACCAGCAACGCCAGCGCCAGCAGCAGCGCGACCAAACCGACCTGTGGCCAGCGAGCGTCACTGAAGGATCCCAGCAACCAGAACATCACACCGCGGGTGGCATTGGCATCCGCCTGCCACAGGGTAATCAGCGAGGTCAGGGCTGAAAGCAACTGCGTGACTGCCACCCCGGCCAGAATAAACAACGTTGACTCCGCGTGCAGAGAACGCCCGGCAAGCAGTAAAACCAACGAAAATGCCCCGGCCGCGCCGATAAACGCCCCACCGGATACCGACAACAGGCCACCGCCCAGCCCCAACACCAGCACCAAAACCGCACCCACCCCGGCGCCGGAGGAGATCCCCAGCACCCAGGGATCGGCCAACGGGTTGCGCGTCAGTGACTGCAGAATCGTGCCCGCCAGCGCCAGCCCGGCGCCTGCCACCGCCGCCAGCAAGGCTCTCGGCATTCTCAGCGACCAAATTATTCGTTGATACACTTCGGTGTTGCCCTGAGCATTAGCGCCACCGGGATCAGATAAAATCTGCCATGCGTCATACAGCGATATCGGTGCCGGTCCGTACAGCGAAGCGCCCAGCAAAAACAGCGGCAACGCCAGAGCCAGTATTAACAACCAGCCCCCTGAGCGCCCCGGCAGCAGAGTGAAACGGCGGCGTACAGACCCGTCCATGCTATTTCCAGCCTGCAATCACGTAGTCATCCAGCAACTGCCAGACAGGCCCGGCCTCGGTGAAACCCGCCTGCCTCAGGCTGGCAACCTGAAAGTCCAGCGCGGTCGCCGGGGGAACCGGCCGCCCGGCAAACAGGCTTTCGCGCGCTTGTCGATATTGCGCCAGTTCCGGCAGCTCCTGCACTTTGGCAAACCACCGATCCCAATCCTCAACGCCGTCCTGCCAGGCCTGTTGTTGCGTCTGTTCATCATGCTGTTCGGCCAGTGCTTTAACCCGCGGGTGCCGATGATCAAAGCGCTGATGATCGGCGTTCAGAAAAACGCCACCGTCAGGCAACAGTCCCGCGATATTGCGGTACAAAACCCCCTGATGCTCCGGCATCAGCCAGTGCAGCGCAGTGCTGGAAACCACCGCCTGCGGTGCCAGGCCGTCGAGAGATGCAAAACACTCCGGATCGGCAAGATCGGCCTGAATGATGCGGATCCGATCGCCGTATGTCGCCAATGCCCCACGGGCGATAGCCAGCAATAACGGGTCGAGATCTACCGCCGTCACCCTGGCTCGAGGAAAGCGCTGAAGAATGCGCAGGCTAAGTGATCCTGGGCCACAGGCCAGATCCAGCACCTGAAAATCCTGGCCCACCGAGAGCTCCAGCACGTCCAGTTGGGCATTAAAACGTGCTTCCCGCTCGGCGATGTAAGCGCTCTGTTGTTGATCCCACGAGGCCAGCAGTGAAGAGAATGAAAACGAGGACATATCAGGGTTCCTTATTGGATGTGGCTAAGCGTAAGGCCTGCTGCTGCAGGCCCGTTATTAAGCGGTGCAAAGCCGCAACCGTGCGGACCGAAGGATCCAGGTCATAGCCGGGCAAAATCACATAGCGTTTTTGCCGCACGGCACGCAGGCTGGCGGTCAGGGGGTGGTGCTCTAAAAAATGGATTTTATCTTTGGCGCTATCGCCAAGGCCGCCACGGGGCAGATCGCCAAGTACGATCAGATCGGGATCACGGGCGGCGATAGTTTCCCAGGAGACGGTGGGCCAAAGTTCGGGCAGATCGCCAAACAGATTTTCGCTGCCGACCTGCCGGGTTAGCAGTGCCGGTGCGCCGCAGCAGCCAGCCACATAAGGGGTTTGAGTGCTGGCATACCACCAGAGTATCCGTCGATGAGGGAGCGCTGCCGCCTGCAGCCCCAGATCACGCAGCTGAGTTTGCAGATGCTGAATTAAGGTTTCGGCGTCGCGGGAAACATCAAAAATGCGGGCGATATCCCGCAGTTCGGCAAAAATGCCGTCAAAGCTGGCCGATGAGCTGGCCGCGCTTTGCTGACCTCCGCAGACATTGGGCGAGAGATAGGTGGCGATCCCCCACTCTGCCAGCCGGTCGCGATTGGCTGTTTCCGGGCTGTTGAACCAGTAATAGCTGGCCGAATAGATAAAATCCGGGTTCAACAGCAGCAAAGATTCCCCCGCCGGTGGCGCAGTGGCCGACAGTTGGCTCAGTACCTTGCCCCATCTGGCAGGCGCCGGAGAAGGAGCCGTATCCCGCGCATAGTCATAGCCAATAATCCCGACAATGCGCTGAGCCAACCCCAGTGCCAGCAGGTTTTCCAGCGCGGGGTTGGCGTACACCAGCACGCGTTCCGGCACCACCGGGTAACGGTACTGTTGGCCACAGTTGTTGAGCGCAACAGGCCTGGCCTGCACCAGCGTACTCAACAGCAGCCCCAGCGCGAGCAACAGGCGAATTATCGGCTGCATGACGCTATCAGAACCTCACCGAAATAAAGCTTTCATAAGTTCGCGACGGCGCAATCAGCACCTGATCCGGGTAGGTTCGCTGATAGGCATACAGTTGATTGGTGGCGTTTCTAATGCGTACCCCCACGTCGACCACCGGCGTGAGCTGATAGTCTGCCGCCAGATCGAGCGTGGTATAGGCCGGCATTTTGCGTTGGTTGGCATCGTCGTTATAACTGCTGCCCACGTAGCGCAGCGATGACGTGAGCCCCAGTTGCTGGGTCGGCTTGTAACGTGCTGTGAGGTTGGCGGTCCAGTCGGGGATGTAAGCCGGGCGATTGCCGTTATAACTGCGCAACGGGCTACCACCGCGATATTCATCATAGCGGGCGTGAGTATAGGCCGCGTTGGCAGCCAGCTCCCATTGCCAGCTGGGACGCAGCATCAGGCTTAACTCTACGCCACGCGAAGTTTGCCGCCCGACCGCATTCAGCGTATCCGGCTGTTGCGCATTCGGCACGAACAGGTTGTCCTTGCGCAGTTCGTACAGCGCCAACGTGGCTTCGCCCTTGCTATCCCAAAACTGCCCCTTGGCACCGATTTCCCACTGGCGCGCCCGGGTGAGCGGCAAGCCGGTTTGCGCCGGGCTTAAAAAGAACAGATCGTTGCCAGGCTCCTGGCCGGTGGTGAAGTTGGCATAGATATTAAGATTGTCAGTTAACGCATAGCTGGGGCCCAGGCTCCAGATGCTAAAGACGTAGGTGTGCTGATGGGTTTCCTCTTGCGGACTCTGGAAATGCCAATCCATCTGCATATGGTTGTACCGTAACTGCCCCAGCAGGGTTAAGCGGTCGGTCAGGCTGAAATGGTCTTCGAGAAATCCGGCGTACTGGTTTTGCGTGACGTGGCGAACCGGGGTGCGCTGACGGTCTGTTCCCTGTGAAAAATCTTCTCTGACCGGTGCCCGCAGTGGCACCTCTTCAGAGCCGGGAAAGCCGTTGGAGTAGTACTGAAAGCGCCGTTTGCTCACATCAACGCCCACCACCAGCCGGTTGTCAAAACCGCCCAGTGGCCGATCGAACACCAGTGAACTGCGGTTACCGATCAGACTGTCGTCATGGGCCAGCGCACCGAAAGAATCACGGTTGACGTAACCGGGCTGAGTCGCCGCCGAGGTACGAAAGCGTTCTACATTACGCCACTCGCGAAAGCCGCTGTAGTAGTAAAACTGGTTATGCAGCTCGATTTCCGGCGTGGTGAACCAGTCCAGACTGGCCTGGAACGAGGTCGCATTGCTCTGGATCCGGCTGTCGGTCAGGTTGTTGTAGTTAATATCGCGCAGTTCGCGGGCAATCTGCCCTTCCACCAGCGGCGTGCCGTAGTAAGGATTGGTGGTGCGGTTAAGCATACGATCCAGGCTCAACGTCAGCAGAGCATTCTCTGTCAGCTTAAATAGCAAGGAGCCCGACACCCGTTTCTGTTTGTCACGCTCATATTGCACGTTGGTGCCGCTGTCGCTGCCGCTGACGTCCAGCCGATACGCCGCCACGTCATCCAACAACGTTCCCCCGGAACCGAGATGCAGGCGCTGGCTGTTATAACTCGACAGCCCGTAGTCAAGCTCAACGGGCTGGCGGCTGAAGGTCGGCTGGCGCGAGATCAGATTGACGCTGCCACCGGCGGCGCTCAGACCATTCAACACCGAACCGGGGCCGCGCAGAACTTCTACGCTGCCGTAGTGGGAAGGGTCCGCTAACTGGAGGGTACTGCCGGGAGTTTCGACACCGTTATACAGCCAGGATACCGGCCGAAAACCGCGGAGAGAAAAGTTATTGCTGAGCGTCGGCGAGGCCACGCCTGACATACCGGGCGCGTGTTCAACCACCTCTGCCAGCGTCCGATCCCCCCGCTGCTCAATAGCCTGCTGACTGATAACATCGACACTGCGCGGCGTTTCCTGGCTAGTCAGGCCCAGGCGTGAAGCCGTCTGGGTGATGGTATTTAACCCGCCATAGGGGCTTTGCGCCTGGGCTGATGCTTCAACGGTCATGCTGTCTTCACAGCGCGGTGAGTTTTCGGTTTTATTGCAGTCCGCGGCGGCCTGTACGGTACCCGACAGGCTGAAAAACAAAGCCGTGGCCAGATAATAAGGTGGTTTTTTGGGCGTGACGAAACGCCGACGTGCAGCACTCATTTACAGCATCCCTGTGGTGAAATAAAAACCCGGTACGGCCGAAGACCGTTATTATGTTTTTTTGTTATGTTATAACATACCACAAGCCAGAGGCCAGTTTTTATTGTCCCTGTGTCACCGCGCCCATCACGGTTGGCGACGCATCATTTGGCGCTTTGCCCGCAAATCAGCGACAATAAGGCTTTTGCAGCCGACAGGACGCGTTATGCAGGCCGAAATCCTTCTCACCTTAAAACTCCAGCAAAAACTGTTCGCCGATCCACGCCGCATCGCGCTGCTTAAACAGGTCCGGCACACCGGCTCCATCAGTCAGGGGGCCAAACTGGCAGGCATCAGCTATAAGAGCGCCTGGGATGCGATTAACGAAATGAACCAGTTGGCGGAGCAAACGGTGGTGGAACGCGCCACCGGTGGCAAAGGCGGTGGCGGTGCTCAGGTGACCCACTACGGTGAGCGGCTGATCCAGCTTTACGATCTGCTGGGGCAAATCCAGCAAAAAGCCTTCGACGTGTTGCAACAGGACAACCTGCCGCTCGACAGCCTGCTGGCGGCCATCTCCCGCTTTTCGCTGCAAACCAGTGCCCGTAACCAGTTCTTCGGCACCGTGATCGAACGCGATCACCAGCAGGTGCAGCAACACCTGGATATTTTACTTAACGACGGCAAAACCCGTCTCAGTGCGGCCCTGACCCAACAGAGTGCCGATCGGCTGCAGCTCTCGCCCGGCAAGGAAGTGCTGGCATTGATTAAAGCGCCCTGGGTGAAGCTGAATACCGACCCGTCTTTGGCCGGGGCTGCGGATAACTCGCTGGCCGGTGTGGTGGCCAGCATCCAGCCAGGTGCCGATCACAGCGAAGTGCTGGTCACACTGACCGGGGGCGAAACCCTGTGCGCCACCGTGGCCAATCCGGAGTTGCAGCAACTGAAACTGCGCCCCGGCAGCGCGGTGTACGCCATGTTTAACGCCGACCGGGTGATTGTCGCCACGTTGTGTTAAACGCAACGTTACATTGCATTTTTGCCGATTGACATCCCCCCGCAATGCGCCTATTTCTAAACAAAATAATTGCATAAAAAGGAACAGGTGATGTCGTCGTTGCACATTTCGCAAGGTTCATTTCGCTTAAGCGATACCCGTACCCTGACGCTGGATGCGCTGGATATTCAGGCCGGCGACAGTTGGGCTTTTGTCGGCGCTAACGGCAGCGGCAAATCTGCGCTGGCACGGGCACTGGCCGATGAACTGGTGCTGTTGAGCGGCGAGCGTCGCAGCGATTTCAGCCATGCGGTGCGTATCTCTTTCGAACAGTTGCAAAAACTGGTCAGCGACGAATGGCAACGCAACAATACCGACCTGCTCAGCCCGGGCGAAGAAGACACCGGCCGCACGGTAGCCGAAATCATTCAGGAAGAAGTCAGGGACCCCGCCCGCTGCGCGCAACTGGCAGAGCAATTCGGTATTACTCCGCTGCTGTCACGTCGTTTCAAATACCTTTCTACCGGCGAAACGCGTAAAACCCTGCTGTGCCGGGCGCTGATGCCGCAACCCGACTTGCTGATCCTCGATGAGCCTTTTGATGGACTGGACGTCAATTCACGCGCGCAATTGGCTGCGCTGCTGAGCAACCTCTCTGGACATGGCTATACCCTGGTACTGGTTCTCAACCGGTTTGACGAAGTGCCGGACTTTATCCGTCAGGTGGGCGTGTTGGCAGACTGCACGCTGGCCAGCCAGGGAACGCGGCAGCAAGTGATGGCGGACGCGCTGGTGGCACAACTGGCGCACAGTGAAAATCTGGATGGCCTGTCGCTGCCGGAAACCGAAGACCCGGCGCAAAAAACCACGCTACCGGCAGACCAGCCACTGATTATTCTGCGCGATGGGGTGGTCAGTTATAACGATCGGCCGATCCTCAATCATCTCGACTGGCAGGTTAATCCCGGTGAGCACTGGCAAATCGTCGGCCCGAACGGTGCCGGTAAATCCACCCTGCTCAGCCTGATCACCGGCGATCATCCTCAGGGGTACAGTAACGATCTCACCCTGTTCGGCCGCCGCCGTGGCAGCGGAGAAACCATCTGGGATATCAAACGCCATATCGGCTACGTCAGCAGCAGCCTGCACCTGGACTACCGCGTCAGCGCCAGCGTACGCACGGTCATCCTTTCCGGCTTCTTCGACTCGATCGGCATTTATCAGGCAGTATCCGATCGCCAGCGGCAATTGGCCGACCAATGGTTGGCACTGCTGGGGCTGGGTGGCTCAAACAACGAGGCGCCGTTCCACAGCCTGTCCTGGGGCCAGCAACGGCTGGCATTGATCGCCCGTGCACTGGTCAAGCACCCGGCATTGCTGATCCTCGACGAACCGTTGCAAGGGCTGGATCCGCTCAATCGCCAACTGGTGCGCCGCTTTGTCGACGTGTTGATCGGCCAGGGGACAACCCAGTTGCTGTTTGTTTCGCACCATGCGGAAGACGCACCGCAGAGTATTACCCACCGCCTGAGCTTTGTCCCTGAGGGCGACGGCTACCGTTATCAGCTCGATACGCTGGTCTAAAAACGTCGCTAATCCCGCGGATGGGTGGCCCCGCCACTCATCCGATGACATATCCGGCAACACTTCCTCGGTAACACATCACATTTGGCCTTTTATCATAAGGGGTAAAGGATTCGTTTCTGGAGACACTATGTCCGCCGCACTGATTATTATCGATCTTATCGACGATTTGATTGGCCCCAAAGGGCGTGCAAATCATTGCCGTGAACAGGTGATAGCGCAAAATCTGATCGCCAACACCAATGCCGCCGCGGCTTACGCCCGGGTACGCAAAATTCCGGTGATTTGGGTACGCGTCGGTTTTGCCGACGACTACCACGATATTCCCGCCCACTCTCCGCTGTTCAACCACCTGAAACAGATTGGTGCGCTGCGTTTAGGCAGTCCCGGTTGTCAGTGGGATAAGGATTTACAGGTCTTGCCGGCGGATTTTCAGTTCGAAAAGAACGGAGTTTGTGCCTTTGCCGGTAACAATTTGTTAGCCTGGCTGCAGCAGCATCGTTGCCACCATTTGTTGCTGGGCGGCGTCAGCACCCCGCTGGCGATTGAGAGCACCGCCAGACAGGCGCACGATGCCGGTTTCCAGGTCACGGTATTACAGGATCTGTGCGCCGCACCGACCCTGGAGATTCACCAGCAAAGCCTGGATATTCTGCAGAACCTGGCGGAAATCACCCGTTCAGCGGCCTGGATGAAGGGCTGAAAGCACTATTTACCCACTGCACCGACCTTTACTGTCATTTCACTGTGCTACTATCCGGCATAGTGCCCAATTCACCGATCTTTCGCACACCGATAAAGCAATGATTGCCTTCGGTAATGGGTACCGTGTGCATATTTTAAAGGGACAGAGTTATGTGGGGCGTACTGGCTACGGCGTTATTCTTTTTGCCATTTAACCGGCTTATTGCCTGGTTGATTTTGGCCGTATCGGCAGGAATGGGGATGTACCACGGGGTACTGACTCCGCTCAGCCTGGCGTGTTTATTGGCGATTGCCGCCCTCGCGGGATTGCGGCACCATTTTCGTACGCGGCGTAATCTGGCTGTTCCACTCGAAGTGCTGGTGGTCGCAAGCTGTGTGGCGCTATTCCTGCATTGGGTGCCAGGGTTCCATAATCAGCTGATGATTGATGGTGATAAAGCCGGCCCATTAAGTGCGCCGTTCACCATGTATTACAACTTCGATAAGGCGCTGGTGCCCTTCCTGCTGTTTGCCTGTCTGCCAACGTTATTTAAACTCAATAAACCGGATAAAAGCGTTGGTACACCCGCCTGGATCGCGCTGATTATCAGCGTCCCGGCCTTGCTGTTACTGGCGGTGGCACTCGGTGGCCTGAAGATTGAACTGCATACCCCAGCCTGGATCCTGGCGTTTGTCATGGCCAACCTGTTCTTTGTCTGTATGGCCGAAGAGGCCTTGTTCCGGGGTTATCTGCAGCAACGTCTCAGCCAATGGCTGGGCGCCTGGCCGGCATTGATTATCGCCGCGCTGATCTTTGGTGCTGCACACCTGGCCGGCGGTATGCTGATGGTGGCTTTCGCCACGCTAGCCGGGGTGATTTACGGTCTGGCGTGGATGTGGAGCGGCCGTTTATGGGTGCCCATCCTGTTCCATTTCGGGCTTAATCTGACCCATCTGCTGCTGTTCACCTACCCGCTGTACCAACACTCCTGATCTTCTGAGCCGGCAGGTATCTACCTGCCGGCTTGGTAGTGAAAACGCTATCACTTCCTTCTGACGGTTATTTCCCACCCTTAGTGTTCCTGCTGTATTAACGGTACTCCTGGTTGTTCCACGCCGTGTAAACGATTCCATTATTCGCTCTGGATCACCTTTTCACTCTGGATGACATGCTATATTTTTGGCCATAGTTATCCATTTACATGAGTCAAAGGTACGCTAGCGGCAAGTGAAAGCGATTACACCCAGCCGCAACGACCCAGAAAAAGGAACCGTCATGACGGATTTTAATCCCATCGATCATCCCCATCGCCGCTACAACCCGCTGACCGGCCAATGGGTATTGGTATCGCCGCACCGCGCCAAACGGCCGTGGCAAGGCCAGCAGGAACCCGCAGAGTCTGAAACGCTGCCGCAGCATGATCCGGACTGCTTCCTCTGCCCGGGGAATACCCGCGTCACCGGTGATAAAAACCCGGACTATCAGAACACCTATGTGTTCACCAATGACTTTGCCGCGCTGATGACGGACACCCCGCTGGCACCGGAAAGCCAGGATCCATTAATGCGTTGCCAGAGTGCGCGCGGCACCAGCCGGGTGATTTGCTTCTCCCCCGATCACAGTAAAACCCTGCCGGAGCTAACGCTGCCGGCACTGGAAAGCGTGATCGCCGCCTGGCAGGAACAGACCGCCGATCTGGGGCGCAGTTATCCGTGGGTTCAGGTATTTGAAAATAAAGGCGCGGCGATGGGCTGCTCCAACCCGCATCCGCACGGACAGGTTTGGGCCAACAGTTTTCTGCCGAACGAAGTTGAGCATGAGGATCGCCTGCAGCGCGAATATTTCCAGCAGCACTCATCCTCGATGCTGCTGGACTACGTACAGCGCGAACTGGCCGACGGCAGCCGCACCGTCGTTGAAACCGAGCACTGGCTGGCGGTAGTGCCATACTGGGCCGCCTGGCCGTTTGAAACGCTGTTGCTGCCGAAAATCGCAGTGCAACGCATTACCGATCTTGACGCCGCTCAGAGCAGCGATTTGGCCCTGGCGCTGAAAAAGCTCACCAGCCGTTACGACAACCTTTTCCAATGTTCCTTCCCCTACTCCATGGGTTGGCACGGTGCGCCGTTCAATGAGGCGGATAATCGCCACTGGCAGCTGCATGCCCATTTCTATCCACCACTGCTGCGTTCCGCCACGGTGCGTAAATTTATGGTGGGTTATGAGTTGCTGGCGGAAACCCAGCGTGACCTGACTGCAGAACAGGCCGCAGAACGTCTGCGCGCCGTTAGCGATGTTCATTACCGTGAAGCCGGAGCCAAAAAATGAGTTTGAAAAATCTTACCCACACCCTTTTTACCGAACGTTTTGGCTACGCGCCCGCACTGACTATTCAGGCCCCGGGCCGTGTAAATTTGATTGGCGAACACACCGACTATAACGACGGGTTTGTGCTGCCGTGTGCCATTGACTACCAGACGGTGATCGCCTGCGCCAAGCGCGACGATCGTCAGATCCGGGTGATCGCCGCCGATTACCAAGGCCAGCAGGATCAATTCTCACTCGACAGCCCGATCGTCAGCCACCCGAACCAACGTTGGTCCGATTATGTGCGCGGCGTGATCAAACACCTGCAGCAGCGTAACGCCGATTTTGGCGGCGCGGACCTGGTGATTTCCGGTAACGTGCCGCAGGGCGCCGGTCTCAGTTCATCCGCCTCACTGGAAGTCGCCGTGGGTCAGGCCATGCAGGCGCTGTATGCCTTGCCGCTGGATGGCGTAGCGCTGGCGTTGAACGGTCAGGAAGCCGAGAACCAGTTCGTCGGCTGTAATTGCGGGATTATGGATCAACTGATTTCCGCCCTCGGTGAACGCGACCATGCCTTGCTGATCGATTGCCGCTCACTGGAGACCCGGGCGGTGTCGGTGCCGGAAGATATTGCCGTGGTGATCATCAATTCCAACGTGAAGCGTGGATTGGTGGACAGCGAATACAACACCCGCCGCAAGCAATGTGAAGAAGCCGCGCGCTTCTTCGGCGTCAAGGCGCTACGCGACGTCAGCCCGGATCTGTTTTTCCCGATCCAGCATGAATTGGATCCGATCGTCGCCAAACGAGCGCGTCATGTGATCAGCGAGAACGATCGAACCCTGGCCGCTGCCGATGCGCTTGCCGCCGGTGATATGAAACTGATGGGTAAATTGATGGCAGAGTCACACGCCTCAATGCGCGATGATTTTGAAATTACCGTGCCACCGATTGACCGGTTGGTGGAGATTGTCAAAACCGTTATCGGCGATCGCGGCGGTGTGCGCATGACCGGCGGTGGCTTCGGCGGCTGTATTGTTGCCCTGATGCCACTGGCACTGGTGGAGCCGGTTCGCGAAGCCGTGGCACGTGAATACCCGTTACAGACCAACGGGTTGAAAGAAACTTTCTACGTCTGTAAAGCTTCAGAGGGGGCCGGGATATGCTGAACGACAGCCCGGAACTGGCCCCGGACGGGCAGCCCTATCAGTTAACCCAGTTAAAAAACGCCGGGGGGATGACGGTCACGCTGATGGATTGGGGCGCGACCTGGCTTTCCGCCGTGCTGCCGCTGAAATCAGGCAAAACCCGTGAGCTGCTGCTGGGCTGCCAAACACCGGCGGACTACTTGCAGCAGGCGGCCTATCTGGGGGCTACCGTTGGCCGCTACGCCAACCGTATTGCTCACGCCAGCCTGTCGGTGGATGGCAAGCCACATCCGCTGGTAGCCAATCAAGGGGAACATCAGTTGCACGGCGGGCCGGAAGGCTTCAACAGCCGTCGCTGGCAGATTATCCAGCAAGATGAACAGCAGGTGAGCTACGCGCTGCATTCGCCAGACGGTGACCAGGGGTTTCCCGGTAACCTCGACGTGCAGGTCAACTATCGGCTCACCGCCGATAATCGGCTGGAAATCAGTTATCAGGCGCAGACCGACAGTGCCTGCCCGGTCAATTTGACCAACCACGCCTACTTCAATCTGGACGGTGCCGGCACCGATGCCCGTCACCAACGGCTGCAACTGTTTGCCGACCGCTATCTGCCGGTCGACAGCGAGGGTATCCCCAGCGCGGATCTTACCCCGGTGGAAGGCAGCGGCATGGACTTTCGTCGCCCGAAAACCCTGCTGCAGGATTTTTTAAGCGACCGCGATCAGCAACGGGTAAAAGGCTACGATCATGCCTTTTTACTGCACCACACCTGCGGCGCACTAGATTGCCCGGCGGCCCACCTGTGGTCGGCCGATGGCCAGGTGCAAATGAGCGTGTTCACCAGCGCACCGGCGTTGCAACTCTACAGCGGCAATTATCTGGGCGGCACTCCGGCGCGTGACGGCGGCAGCTATGCCAATTACGCCGGGGTGGCGCTGGAAAGCGAGTTTTTGCCCGACAGCCCTAACCACCCAGAATGGCCGCAGCCCGACTGTTGGTTGCAGCCGGGGCAGCACTATCTCAGCGCCACGCATTATCAGTTTTATCCTATCTGACCCGCCATGCCCCTTGCCATGCGGCAAGGGGCCGTTTGTTATAAATGCTTACCTTTTTACTTCTCTGCCCCGCAGGCCGCTGCCTTTCCTTATTCCAAAGCGGGCACTAGAATCAGGCTACGGTGATAAGCACAACACCTTGTGCAAAGTCACAATTTTCGGCCACCCCGGCCGGTCAATAGCTGAAGGAACACCTATGCGTCTGATTACTGCACTTCCATTACTGGCGGGTTTACTGCTGAGCACCAACCTGATGGCTGCCGAAACTGCAGCAAAAACACCGTCACCGGCACAGGCTGCACAGCAAAAACGCATGACCGATTGTAATCAACAGGCATCCAGCAAAACGCTGAAAGGCGCGGATCGCTCCACCTTTATGAGCACCTGCCTGAAATCTGAGGGAGCCACTGCGACGAAAACCCTGACTCCGCAGCAGCAGAAAATGAAAACCTGTAACGCCGACGCCAAGACCAAAAGCCTGAAAGGCGACGAACGTAAAACCTTTATGAGCAATTGCCTGAAAAAATCAGCCTGATTGTCCTCATTCAGCGGCACGGCAGGATCCCCTTTCGCCGTGCCGCACTCCCTGCCTGTGCCCGCCTGATCGATTCAGCTTTTCCTCAGTTCAGCACTTACTTTGCGGCAAGAAATTGGCTATGGTTAAACACTATCGATTGCCGAGCCACTGGCCGCGGCAATATAATGATTTTCGTTATCATTGAAATGTCAGATTATTAAGGAGTTAAGCTATGGCTGTAACTAAGCTGGTTCTGGTGCGTCACGGCGAAAGCCAGTGGAACAACGAAAACCGCTTCACCGGTTGGTATGATGTTGATTTGTCCGATAAAGGCCGCACCGAAGCGAAAGCTGCAGGCGAACTGTTGAAAAACGAAGGTTTCGCTTTTGACTTTGCTTACACTTCCGTACTCAAGCGCGCTATCCACACCCTGTGGAACATTCTGGACGAACTGGATCAGGCCTGGCTGCCGACTGAAAAATCCTGGAAGCTGAACGAACGTCATTACGGCGCGTTGCAGGGTCTGAACAAAGCTGAAACCGCAGAAAAATACGGTGACGAGCAGGTTAAGCAATGGCGTCGCGGCTTTGCCGTCACTCCACCAGAGCTGACCAAAGATGACGAACGCTACCCGGGCCACGACCCGCGTTACTCCGCGCTGACCGAGCAAGAGCTGCCGCTGACCGAAAGCCTGGCGCTGACCATCGATCGCGTTATCCCTTACTGGGACGAAGAAATCCTGCCACGTATCAAAAGCGGCGAGCGCGTTATCGTTGCTGCACACGGCAACTCCCTGCGTGCGCTGGTGAAATACCTGGATAACCTGAGCGAAGATGAGATCCTCGAACTGAACATCCCAACCGGCGTGCCGTTGGTGTATGAGTTTGACGAGAACTTCAAACCAATCAAACGTTACTATCTGGGCAATGCCGACGAGATCGCTGCTAAAGCGGCCGCCGTGGCAAACCAGGGTAAAGCGAAGTAATTTTCGCCCGTTGATCTAAAAAGCCCCCGGTTTTGGCCGGGGGCTTTTTTTTATTAAGAAACTCCACATCCTATCCCCTATGGCTTTCAAGTTGCAGCTAGGCGGCCAGCTCGCTCATCCCCAGGCGCTTACTTGAGTAAGTAACTGGGGTGAGCGAGTGCAGGTAACAACGCTGCGGCTTGAAAGACGACGGGGATATTAGGCGCGGCGTGCTTTCACTGCTACTGCCAGTTCCCGCAGAACGGTTTCGGTATCTGCCCAACCAATGCAGGCGTCGGTAACGCTCTTGCCGTAAACCAGCGGTTCGCCGCTTTCCAGATTCTGGTTGCCTTCCACCAAATGGCTTTCGATCATCACGCCCATAATCGCCTTATCACCGCCGGCAATCTGTTGGCAGACGTCTGCGTTCACTTCCAACTGCTTCTTGAACTGCTTGCTGCTGTTGGCGTGGCTGAAATCGATCATCACCTGTGCAGGCAGACCCGCTTTGACCAAGCCTTCTTTGACTTCTTTCACGTGCGCTGCGCTGTAGTTCGGCTCTTTGCCGCCACGCAGAATAATGTGACAGTCGCCGTTGCCGCTGGTGTTAACGATCGCCGAATGGCCCCATTTGGTCACCGACAGGAAACAGTGCGGTGCGCTGGCGGCATTGATGGCGTCAATCGCCACCTTGATGGTGCCGTCGGTGCCGTTCTTGAAGCCGACCGGGCAAGACAGGCCGGAAGACAGTTCGCGATGCACCTGGGATTCTGTAGTACGTGCGCCGATCGCACCCCAGCTCATCAGATCCGCCAGATACTGCGGGGTGATCATGTCGAGGAATTCGCCGGCAGCCGGCAGGCCGGAATCGTTGATATCCAGCAGCAGCTTACGTGCCAGACGCAGACCGTCGTTGATCTGGAAGCTGTTATCCATCTGCGGATCGTTAATCAAACCTTTCCAGCCCACGGTGGTACGTGGTTTTTCAAAATAAACGCGCATCACCACTTCCAGCTCGCCGCTCAGTTCCTGGCGCAGCGCCAGCAGACGGCCGGCGTATTCTTTGGCAGCTTTGGTGTCGTGGATCGAGCAAGGGCCGATCACCACCAGCAGGCGATCGTCACTGCCGCGAAGGATCTGATGAATAGCATTGCGTGCCTGTGACACCGTCTCTGCTGCACGTTCAGTGGCCGGAAACTTTTCTAACAGGGCCACCGGTGGCAGGAGTTCCTTAATTTCTTTAATGCGTAAATCGTCATTTAGGTAATTCATCACTTTTCCATTCGGTATCGAGAGGCGGTATTTCGCAGAGCTTAGATCCCACCAATTTAGCCTGTGAGGGTAACGCTGTAAATCACCTTTGCCGCCTGCAGAATGAACGTCCGAATTAACAGTAGATTGTGCTGTTTCATCGGGAGAGCGCAGTGGCTCCTTTTTGGTTATGCTAACGGCCAGGATCCGTAACTCGAGCCATGCCATGCCCTCATTGTTATTAGTTGATGACCACCCGGTGGTTCATGTCGCACTGGAAGCGGCGCTAATCAAATCCTCCCGCCCCTACCGCCTGCAAGCGGTACAGGATGACGTACAGGCACTGGCTCAGCTGGCCGCAGCCGACTTTGCACTGGTGATCCTCGATATCGGTCTGCCGCAGGTGGATGGCCTGCAGCTGCTGAAAAAAATTCGCCGCCACTATCCACAGCAACCGATCCTGATTTATACCGCCCAGGAAGAAGAGATTTACGCCCGTATGGCCTATGTGGCCGGGGCCAACGGCTTTGTGCACAAGGGCAGCCGACTGGAACAGTTGGTGCTGGCGATTGAAACCGTGCTGGGTGGCGAGTTGTGCTTCCCTGCCGCCGCGATGGCGGAAGATACCCAGCCAGCAGAGGGTTCGCTGCTGACACCAAAAGAACTGCAGGTTCTCGGGCTGCTCAGCAAAGGGTTATCCAACCTGCAAATTGCCGAGATGCTGAGCATCAGTAACAAAACCGTCAGCACCCACAAAAAGAACATTCTGCGCAAGACCGGTGCCAGCAACCTGCTGGAACTGGTGGCGGTATTTAAAGAGCTGACGCCATGATGCGTGGTGCGCTGCTGCTGTTAGCCCTGTTGCTGAGCCTCGGCAACCTTGCGCAGGCGGCGCAGCCAGTACGCTATCAGTTGGTCAGCAACCTGAATATCCCGCTCGATATGCTGATCGCCAGCGAGAAAAACCCCTGGCGCGATACCACCTTGCGTGTCGGCATCATCAGTGAGAATACCAGCCCCTATAACATTATTGTGGATGACGACCTGTACGGCTTGAACGCCGACTACCTCGGCTATGTCCAGCAGGTTACCGGCATTCACTTTCAGATATACGGCTTTGCCGATCTGGCCCAGCTTGAACAGGCACTGCATGACGGGACTATCGATCTGCTGTATGGCATTCCGCAAAATGAAGCGCTGCACAGTCTGAAGATTTCTCAGCCTTATTACGTCAGTAATCTGCGCGTGCTGCGGGATCGCAGTAATGACCGCCAGGTGATGCTCAACTCCACCAACGCACGGGTGGCGATCAGTACCCTGACCGATATGCAGGCCGGTAACGCGCTGAAAGCAGTGTCCTCTCACGTGCAGCGTTATGACAACAACCTGCAGGCGGTGTACGCCTTGCTGAACGGCAGCAGCGACTACTTTATTGCCGACGAAGCCAGCGCCAGTTTTATCATTGACCAGTTACAGCTCGGCCAGCTTTATCAGATTGAAAGTACCGTCAACCTCGGGAACCTGTCATTCGTCTTCGCTTCCGCCAACCCGACGCTGATCGACACCCTCAACCTGGCCATCGCCGATACGCCGATGGAGTTTATGAACGCCATTCAGAGCCGCTGGAGTAAAAAGATCCCCAGCTATCTCGACACCGGCAACGCCGATCTGACCCAGATGGAAAAAAACTGGGTGGCAACCCATCCCACCGTTTATTACGCTGCCATCGAGAATAATTTTCCGTTCGCCTATCGTGGTTCCGGCGGGCAGGCGCGCGGTTACGCGATCGACATTCTGAATATCATCGCGCAGAACACCGGACTGCGCTTTATGCCGCTTTGGGCGCGCAACGCCGAGCAGGCCGACCAACTGGTGCAATCCGGCCAGGCCAGCTTCCGCACCGCCCTGCCGTTAGCGCGCGGTGTTAAGGCACGCTATAGCGCCAGTATGCCGATCCACCGTTCGCTGTGGGGGGTTTATGTGGGCCAGCAGGCCAACGGCATTTCCACCTGGAGCGATTTGGCCGGTAAGCGCATCGGTGTCCTGCAGGGCGACTTGGCGCAAGAGTTGGTTCCCCCCAGCGAAGAGTTGATCCGTTTTGCTGACAGCAAGAGCATGTATGACGCCCTGGCTAACGGCCAGTTGGATGCGTTGGTGGATAACGTGATCTCGGCAAATTTTGTCGCCCTGTCACGTTATTCCGGTGCGATAAAGCTGGCGTTCGCTGCCAACAATATCGCCTACCCGGTAGCATTCGGCGTGCGGCAGGATCAGCCGTTGCTGTTGGCTATTCTCGATAAAAATCTGATGCAGATCCCGTCCGAAACGCTGCAATCGTTGCGTGATGAATGGATTGTCGATCGCAGCAACCTGATCGATGCAGTGAATGAAAACCGCATGCAGCCGCAAACCACCTGGCTGCTGGCGCTGTTGGCGGCGGCGATCCTGCTGCTGCTGGGGCTGACCCTGCGGCGCTTTATCCTGCAACGCCGGGAAAAACGTGAGCGCGAAGTGATCGAACAGGCTCGTCAACATGCCGAAGCCGAAAATCGGATGAAGAGCAAGTTTCTGGCCACCGTCAGCCATGAACTGCGAACACCGATGCACGCGATCCTCGGCCTGCTGGAACTGGAACTCAAACGCCAGCCGACGCCGGAGGGGCTGCCGGTGATTTACAGCTCGGCGTCGTCATTGCTCAACCTGCTCAATGATTTGCAAGATCACGCGCGGCTGGAAACCGGTTCACTGACGCTGGTGCCCAAATCTGTGGCACTGCAGCCCTGGATAGCCCACATCAGCGCCCTGTATCAGCCGCTGATCGGCGAACGTCCGGTGACGTTAAACATCAGTGCAGCCGACAACCTCCCTGCCGCAGTCCTCATTGATGGTGAGCGTTTACTTCAGGTGGCTAACAACCTGATAAACAATGCCATTAAGTTCACACCACGCGGCACTATTGAGGTAAGTATCGGCTGGCGCGAACAGGCTCCACCACAGGGGGAGCTGTGGCTGACGGTGGCCGACAGCGGCTGTGGTATCGCCGCCGATGAGATCGATAAACTGTTCCAGCCGTTCTACCGCGCACGCGGCGCACAGCGTGTATCCGTGCAGGGTACCGGGCTGGGGCTGTCTATCTGTAAAGAGATTATCGAACAGATGGGCGGCCGCATTGAGTTGCACTCGCAACCCGGCCTGGGTACCCAGGTGACAGTGTCCGTGCCGGTAACCCAGGTTGCGGTCGATCCCATGACTCAACAGGCCGATACGCCACTCATTCTACCGCCGCCCAGCCTGCGCGTGGCGCTGATCGACGATCACCCCACCAACCTGCTGTTGATGGAGCGGCAACTACGGCACTTCGGCCTGCAGCCGAGGTTATTCGAACAGGGTTATGCGCTGTTGAAGGCCCACCGTCGGCAGCCGTTTGACCTGCTGTTTATCGATTACAATATGCCACGCCCGGACGGTCTGACGCTGGCAAGGCTAATACGCCGCGACGAGCAACGTCAGCAGCGTCCGGCCTGCCAGATTATCCTCTGCTCGGCAGACGTGCAGGAATTTACCCGCATCCCGCCGGGGTTGGTGGCGATAGACCGCTTTTTAACCAAACCCATTTCACTGGCGGCCATCGCTCAGGCGCTACCGCAGCAACCACAGGGGATGAAGCAGCAGTTAGTCCTTACTGACCTGCAGCAAACCCTGACCGATATGGCGGGTAATGACCGAGCGATGGTCCAGCGTCTGGCAACAACCCTGCTGACGACGCTGCGGCAAGACCAGCAGCGGCTCGAGCAGGCGGCACAGAACCAGGACGGGGTAGCCTTGAGCCAGGCTGCCCACCGAATCAAGGGCAGCCTGCTGATGCTGCAGTTGCCGGCGGCGGCCAGCCTGTGCCAAAAACTGGGGGACAACGGCCGTGAAGGAACATTGATGCAGGCTGCCTATAATGAATTGAGTGCGTTAGTGGCACAGATTCTGATAGAACTGAACGATCTGGTCAGCACTGACGAAACGTATTTTGCTATGGATAAGGATGAATAATGTCGGACGCTCCACACGTACACCAGCCAAAAGACAGTAATAGTAAACGCCTACTGACCGCTTTTTTAGTCACTGCGGTCTTTATGGTCGCCGAAGTGGCCGGCGGGTTGATTTCAGGTTCACTGGCGCTGCTGGCGGATGCCGGCCATATGCTCACCGACGCTGCCGCACTGCTGGTGGCCCTGATGGCGGTACACTTCTCGCAACGTAAGCCCAATGCGCGTCACACCTTCGGTTATCTGCGCCTGACTACCCTGGCAGCCTTCCTCAACGCTGCGGCACTGTTGGTGATCGTGGTATTCATCCTGTGGGAGGCTATACGGCGTTTCTTCGAGCCACAGCCGGTGATGGGTGCGCCAATGCTGATTATCGCCATAGCGGGGCTGCTGGCTAACCTGTTCGCCTTTTGGCTGCTGCACCGAGGTACCGAAGAGAAGAATATCAATGTGCGCGCTGCCGCATTGCATGTGCTGGGGGATTTACTGGGGTCAGTGGGTGCCATCGCCGCCGCCATTGTGATCCTGACCACCGGCTGGACGCCAATCGACCCGATACTGTCGGTGCTAGTGTCCTGTCTGGTGATACGCAGCGCCTGGCGACTGCTGAAAGAGAGCTTCCACGAACTGCTGGAAGGTACGCCGCAGGAGGTAGACATCAATAAACTGCAAAAAGACCTGTGCCTGAACATTCCGGAAGTGCGCAATATTCATCACGTCCATGTCTGGCAGATTGGTGAGCAGAAATTGATGACGCTACATGCGCAGGTGATACCGCCGAACGACCACGATGGCCTGCTGCATCGCATTCAGGCCTATCTGCTGGAGCACTATCGGATTGGTCACGTGACAATCCAGATGGAATATCAGCACTGCGACACACCCGACTGCGGGATTAACCGGGCACCCGAGCCAAGTGACCACTCACATTCGCATGTCGGGCATCATCACTAGAATCAACCGGGGCGCCTTATTCGGCGCCCCCAGCGTTATTATGGTGCGGAAGATAATGGCCGCGATTGATTGTTGCCGGCACTTTTGATCCACAGCCAGGAGCCGTTCAACGCAATCAGCGTCAGGATCACGTATTCCAGCGCCATGGCGTAAACGCCCTGGTAGGCAAATATCGCCACGCTGATCACGTCAATCACCACCCACAACAGCCAGTTTTCCACATACTTGCGCGTCATCAGGATCATCGCCACGATCGACAACACCATCATGGTCGAATCCCAGAATGGGAAGGCATCCGGCTGCAGCTGCGGCATTTGCACGCTCAGGCCCAGCCCCTGCATCACCGTCACCGCCGCCTGCGTCAACCAGGCAAACACGCGGTCGATGTTAAACGTCATCAAGGCGATACCAATCACACACACCGCCGCCCAGCTCAGCGCCTTCGGCAACGACAGCCAACGTATTTTCAGCTCGGCCTGATTATCCTGAGTCTGACGGCTCCAGGCATACCAGCCGTAAATATTGGCGACGAAGAAAAACAGCTGCAGCAGCAGGCTCGCGTACAGCTGAATTTGGAAGAAAATTACCGCAAACAGCGTGACGTTAATCAGGCCGAATAGGTAATTGATAATTTTCTCTTTGCTGGCATACCAGATGCACAGCAGGCCAAACAGGGTGCCGATAGCCTCAATCCATGACAGATCGTAGCCCCCCGCTCCCAGCGGGATATGCACCAGGATATTACTGGTACTGAAAAAGCTCATTTTATCATCCTTATTAAACGGTTAAGCGTTCCCTTTTACCTGCATTTTTAACTCGGCAGCAAAATCCAACATCCGGTTCAGCGGGATCAGCGCCTTCTGGCGCAGCGCAGCAGCAACGTGGATCTCATGCAGTACACCGCCGTGTTCCAGTCCGTCGGCGATAGCCTTCAGGCCGTTCATCGCCATCCACGGGCAGTGCGCACAGCTACGACAGGTGGCCCCTTCCCCGGCGGTTGGCGCTTCGAACAGCTCTTTGTCCGGACAGGCCTGTTGCATCTTATAAAAAATACCGCGATCGGTGGCAACAATCAGCTGCGGATTGGGCAGGGTTTTCGCCGCCTGAATCAATTGGCTGGTTGAACCTACCGCATCGGCCAGATCGACCACCGCCTGTGGTGACTCTGGATGCACCAGTATCGCCGCGTTCGGGTATAAGGCCTTCATACGCATCAGGGCCTGGGTTTTAAACTCGTCATGGACGATACAGGCGCCCTGCCAGCACAGTACGTCGGCACCGGTCTGCTTTTTCACATAATTACCCAGATGACGATCCGGCGCCCAGATGATTTTTTCACCCAGGCTATCGAGGTGTTCAATCAGTTCAACGGCAATACTGGAAGTGACCACCCAGTCCGCTCGCGCTTTTACCGCCGCCGAGGTATTAGCGTAGACCACCACGGTACGATCCGGGTGGCTGTCACAAAAGGCATTGAATTCTTCTTCCGGGCAACCGAGATCCAGCGAGCACTCTGCGTTCAAGGTGGGCATCAACACCCGCTTTTCCGGGCTGAGGATCTTGGCGGTTTCCCCCATAAAGCGCACGCCGGCAACCAACAGGGTCGAGGCCGGATGGTTGCTGCCAAAGCGCGCCATCTCCAGCGAGTCCGCCACGCAGCCACCGGTTTCTTCCGCCAATGCCTGGATTTCCGGATCGGTATAGTAGTGGGCCACCATCACCGCATTGCGCTGCTTGAGCAGGATTTTAATCTTCTCGCGATAAAACGCCTTCTGCGCATCGTCCAGTGGCACCGGTTTGGGCGGGAACGGGTACACCGCCGCATTAACATCAAACATTTCACTCATCGCTGCAATCTCTGTGCTAGGCTGGGTGTCTGCTGCCCGGGTATCACCCCATCGCAACCCCCTTCGTTTTATATACTAAACAAAATACCTGCATTTGTGCGAAAAGTCCGCTGATATTTTATATTTGCGCGGAAGATGTTTAATTAATTAAAAATTTGGAAGGGTAAAAGGCAAAGAAAGGGAGGATGCTGGGTACTAAAAGGGATAAACGGATAAAACGGATTGAAGATGCTGGAGGCAAACCGGGATACCGTACGGGATTGATTCGGCCTTTGGCCTCACCCTACGGGCAACGCTGCGCGATGCTCGAACCTGAACGCAGGATCTCACCCACACGGTTCGTGCGTTATGCGATATTCAAGTTTGGGAAAAGTGCTGAGGTACTCTGTGAAATGGTGGGCCGTGCGGGATTCGAACCTGCGACCAATTGATTAAAAGTCAACTGCTCTACCAACTGAGCTAACGGCCCACTGAGGGGATACTGCTGAACCGCGTAAGCAGGAGAGGAACTCACTGCAATAATGGTGGGCCGTGCGGGATTCGAACCTGCGACCAATTGATTAAAAGTCAACTGCTCTACCAACTGAGCTAACGGCCCACTGACGTGGTTTACTGCTGAACAACCAATACAAAACCGAAGCTCGTATTGCGGAAAAACAATTCTGAAATGGTGGGCCGTGCGGGATTCGAACCTGCGACCAATTGATTAAAAGTCAACTGCTCTACCAACTGAGCTAACGGCCCACAGCAGTGGTGGGTGATGACGGGCTCGAACCGCCGACCCCCTCCGTGTAAAGGAGATGCTCTACCAACTGAGCTAATCACCCACTAGTGTGGTTACTGCTACTACTTCAGAAATTGGTGGGTCGTGCGGGATTCGAACCTGCGACCAATTGATTAAAAGTCAACTGCTCTACCAACTGAGCTAACGACCCAATTTCCTTGCTGCTTTAACATCTTGCAAGATGTCTTGGCAACGGCGGCATATATTACTAATTTATCTTGGCAGCGCAACCTAAATTTATAAACAACAGGTTCAACTGCTTGTTCTTCACACGAATGAGCCCAGAAATCGGTCAAATCGACTAACTTCTGGGCTCATTTTTTTTGCTGACTAACCTGCGACTCGACTTTTCGCCTGTTTGGCCGCAGCACTGGTTGGGTATTGTTTAATCACCTGCTGGAACACGGCTTTGGCTTTATCGGCCTGCCCTTTTTCCTGCATGATGATACCCACCTTGTACATTGCGTCCGGTGCCTTAGGTGATTTTGCGTAATTCTTCACCACCACCGCATAATAGTAAGCCGCATCATCTTTCTTACCCTTGTTGTAGAACAACTGGCCGAGCCAATAGTTGGCATTAGGCTGGTAAGTCGATTTTGGGTACTGTTTTACGAAGGACTGAAAAGCGGAGATCGCCTGGTCATACTGCTTTTTTTCCAGCGCCAAAGAAACAGCGGCGTTGTAGTCGCTGTTTTCATCACCCGTACTGGCCGGAGCTGCTGCTGTAGCGCCCGCAGAGGCGCTGTCAGCGCCGTCGGAGGTCGCAGCCGCTGCTGCCCCACCTGCGGCACCCGCTGCAGTAGCGGAGCTCTGAGCGCCGCCCTGGCTGATGCTATCCATCTGTTGATAGATCTGCTTTTGGCGTTCAACAACCTGATTCAGTTGATATTGGCTTTCCTGGATTTGCCCACGTAGAGAGTCAATGTCACGCTGGTTGTCAGAGAGTTGTTGCTGGAGTTGGTTTAAAAGCTGGCCCTGAGCATTGCTGATGCGCTCAAGTGAGGTGACACGGTCTTCGACCGAGCCGGAGCCGACATTACTGATTGGCGCTTGGGCAGTAGCGGCCCATGGGACCGCTACGCCAACCAGTAACGACAGACTCAACAAGTGACGTCTGAAGTTACTGTTCATGCGATTCTCTTAGTAAACCAGAACTGCACGACGGTTTTTAGCATAAGCCGCTTCGTCGTGGCCCAGTACTGCTGGTTTTTCTTTACCGTAAGAAACGATAGAGATTTGGTCAGCTGAAACGCCTTTACCTTGCAGGTACATTTTCACTGAGTTAGAACGACGCTCACCCAGGGCAATGTTGTATTCCGGCGTACCGCGTTCATCCGCGTGGCCTTCTACGGTCACTTTGTAAGACGGGTTGTTACGCAGGAATGCAGCGTGCGCGTCCAGCATCTGAGCGAACTCAGAGCTCACGTCATACTTGTCCAGACCGAAGTAAACAATGTTGTTCTTCTGCAGTTCTTGCATCTGCAGACGAGCTTGTTCTTCAGAAGACAGGTTGCTGCTGCCATTTTCTGTACCAGTGCCAGCGCCAGCGCCCAGACCTGATTGGTCGTTGTTTGCGCTTTTGTTAGAACTACAAGCCGCTACAGCCAGAACTGGCAGTGCCAGCAGAAGCCCTTTCAGCACTTTGTTCAGTTGCATTTCTTTAATCCTTTTATAGTTTGCCATACATATTTACACATGCATCACAGATACGGCGACCAGGCAGGGAATTTGACCTGTCCATCAGTTGCCGGAAGACGCGCTTTAAAACGCCCATCAGTCGATACCAGTTGCAGCACGGAGCCCATACCTTGCGTGGAGCTATAGATCACCATGGTGCCATTTGGCGCAATACTAGGCGTTTCGTCCAGGAAGGTGCCGGTCAAAACTTGAACCGCCCCCGATCCGAGATCTTGTTTGGCGATATGCTGAGCACCACTGTTGGAGCTCACCATCACCAGGAATTTACCATCAGAGCTGACTTCAGAATCCTGATTCTGAGAGCCTTCCCATGTCAGACGCTGTGACGCACCGCCACTGGCACTGACTTTATAAATCTGTGGTCTGCCGCCCTGATCGGAGGTATAAGCCAGAGACTGGCTATCCGGGAACCAGGTCGGTTCGGTATTGTTGCTGCGCCCGTCGGTGATTTGGGTAATCTGGCCGGAGCCAAGATTCATCACATACAGGTTCAGGCTGCCGCTTTTAGACAGCGCAAAGGCCAGGCGGCTGCCGTCCGGTGAGAACGCCGGTGCCCCGTTGTGACGCGGGAACGAAGCGATCTGACGGATAGCACCGTTAGCCAGGGTTTGCACCACCAACGCAGAACGGCCGCTTTCAAAGGTCACGTACGCCAGTTTGCTGCCGTCTGGCGACCAGGCCGGAGACATCAGCGGTTCTGGTGAACGGTGTACCACAAACTGGTTGTAACCGTCGTAATCCGCTACGCGCAGTTCGTACGGGAATTTCCCGCCGTTAGTCTGTACCACATATGCGATACGGGTACGGAATGCGCCCTTGATACCGGTCAGCTTCTGAAACACTTCGTCACTGGCGGTGTGAGCAGAATAACGCAACCATTGCTTGGTCACTTTATACTGGTTCTGCGCCAGAACGGTGCCTGGGGAACCCGAAGTGTCCACCAGTTGATACGAGATCAGGTAGCCGCCGTCTGCACCAGGTTGCACCTGGCCGACCACGACCGCGTCAATGCCCAATGCAGTCCAGGCCGCCGGCGTCACTTCAGACGCGGTGGTCGGTTGCTGCGGCATGCGCGCTACGTCAATTGGGTTGAATTTGCCGCTGTTGCGCAGGTCTGCGCCGACAATCTTGCCAATATCTTCCGGAGGCGTGCCTGGGCCCGCCCATTTAAACGGCACCACGCCAATCGGGCGAGCGGAGTCGACCCCTTGGGTGATTTCAATGCGAACTTCCGCGTGAAGAACGGATGCCCACAGAATCAAAAAACCTAACGCAACTCGAAATGCCTGCTTCATCTCATCTCCCTTATCCAGGCGGAATGCCTGCGATAAATTAGCAGAATTTTAACAAACCAACTCAAACAAAACTACATAATCCCTGTTGGTTACCTTAGTACATCCCTGCGATATGACTTAGCTAAAACAACCATTATTGTGGCTTAAACGTAAGAGGAGCATTCTTAAACACCTCATACACTCACTGCCTGAGAAATCATTACCGAGGATTAAAATCAATTGGTGCATTTTTGAATGCCTCGTAAACCTCTTTACTTGGTGGCTTAGGCATTTTCGCCTGCCGAGCTGCCGCTGCAGCTGCTTGGCAAAGTGCTGGATCGCCGCCTTCAACTTTCACACCAATTACGAAACCATCAGGAGCCATATTGATTCTCAATGTACAAGTACGTCCTTTGTATGAGTCCCAATCATAGAACCTATTCTCCACCGCATTTTTTATCTGGTTACCGTAACTGGCCAAATCAGCACCACTGGCACCCGCGGTCTTGGCATTGCCCTGACCGGCCGGTTTACCATCACCTTTCTGCTTACCGCCGCCTTTCGGCGCGTTTTTACCGTCCGCCAGGCCGCCCATAAGATCTGCAACGTCAGCCGATTCTGCAGCAGCTGCAGCGGCCGCTTTCTTCTTAGCATCTGCGGCTTTCTTGGCAGCCGCCTTTTCAGCAGCAGCGGCTTTTTTCTCAGCCTCTGCGGTCGCTTTCTTCTCGGCATCAGCCGCCGCTTTTTTCTCAGCTTTCTCGGCTTCAGCTGTTGCTTTCTTCTCTGCGTCGGCAGCAGCTTTTTTCTCTGCCGCTTCAGCAACCGCGGCTTTCTTCGCTTCTTCCGCCTGTTTCTTGGCGGTAGCGGCTGCAGCAGCTTCTTTCTTGGCTTCAGACTCGGCTTTCTTCTGCGCGTCGGCCTGTGCTTTGGCTACTTTATCCGCTTCGGCCTTCGCTTTGGCGGCGGCAGCTTCCGCTACTTTCTGTTGTTCTTTGGCTTTCGCCGCGGCGTTCTCGGCCACTTTTTGCTGTTCAGCTGCCTGCTTTTGTTGCTCTGCCGCCTGTTTCTGTTGCTCTGCGGCCTGCTTCTGCTGTTCAGCCTGTTCTTTCGCGTCCTGGGCCGCTTTTTCCTGCGCGGTCAAACGCTCTTTCTCCAGCTCTTTCAGGCGCTGTTGTTCCGCCGCCTGCTTCTGCTGAAGTTCTTCGGCCTGCTGTTCCGCTTTTTTCTGGCGCTGCTTTTCAGCACGCTGCGCGTCGTTACTCTGCTGTTGCTGGCGGTTGTACTGCTCCACCACTGCTCCAGGATCGACCATCACTGCCCCGACGACCGAACCGTCGCCGCCACCGCCGGCACTACTCATTTCGACGTTTTCTTGCAGCGATCCCCAAATCAGCAGGGCAATCAATACAAAGTGCAGAACGACCGAAACAATAACGGCGCGGTTCAGCTTATCGTTTTGCTCAGTTGCCTTTACCAAAATAGATTCCCAAAAACTGGTGTTGCTTATACGGGGTTCCTGCGCCGCAGCACAGGAACCGGGTTGCCACTGACCTCAGGGTCAGATTGGCTGGGTCATCAGCCCCACGGAAGCGACGCCCGCCTGATGGAGAATATTCAATGCCTTGATAATCTCATCGTACGGAACTTCCTTCGCCCCACCGATCAAAAAGACCGTTTTCGGGTTAGCCGCTAAACGCGCCTTGGCTTCAGCTGCAACCTGCTCCGGCGGCAACAGTTCCATGCGGTCGTGATCCACCACCATGGTGTATTGGCCCACGCCTGAAACCTCGAGGATCACCGGCGGGTTATCACTGCTGGACACCGCTTTGGAATCGGTGGCGTCCGGCAGATCAACCTCAACGCTCTGGGTGATGATCGGCGCGGTTGCCATAAAGATCAGCAACAGCACCAGCAACACGTCGAGCAACGGAACTATGTTAATTTCGGACTTCAGCTCGCGCCGATTACGTCCACGAACTCTCGCCATGCTACCTCCTACTTATTTGCTGTCGCTGGAGAAGGCCTGACGATGCAGAATAGCGGTGAACTCTTCCATAAAGTTGTCGTAATTCTGCTCAAGCTTGTTGACGCGCTGGTTGAGGCGGTTATAGGCCATAACGGCCGGGATAGCGGCGAACAGACCGATGGCGGTTGCGATCAGTGCTTCGGCGATACCCGGTGCTACCATTTGCAGCGTGGCCTGTTTCACCGCACCCAGTGCGATAAAGGCGTGCATAATCCCCCACACGGTGCCGAACAGACCGATGTATGGACTGATCGAACCCACGGTGCCGAGGAAAGGAATGTGGTTTTCCAGCGTTTCCAGCTCGCGGTTCATCGAGATACGCATAGCACGCGACGCGCCTTCGATCACCGATTCAGGCGCATGGTTGTTAGCGCGGTGCAAACGAGCGAACTCTTTGAAACCAGAGTGGAAAATTTGTTCGGAGCCGGTCAGGCTATCGCGGCGCGCCTGGCTTTCCTGATACAAACGGGAAAGCTCAATACCAGACCAGAATTTGTCTTCGAAGGCCTCGGCGTCACGCGTGGCCGCATTAAGGATGCGGGTACGCTGAATGATGATCGCCCAGGAAGCCACTGAGAAGCATATCAAAATCAACATGATAAGCTTAACCAGCAGGCTGGCCTTCAAGAATAAATCTAGGATGTTCATCTCATTCACTGCTTAAACTCCGCGACAATAGACTTAGGAAGCGCTATCGGCTTCATTTGGTGTGGATCAATGCATGCAATCAACACATCGGCCTGACTCAAAAGAGTTCCGTCAGAATTGACAATACGTTGAGCAAACGTAAGAGAAGCCCCGCGCATTGAGGTGATCTCACTCTGTACTTCCAGCAGATCGTCAAGGCGAGCTGGAACCAGGTAATCCACCGTCATACGCCGGACAGCGAAGGCGACATTTTCACTGAGCAGCTGCTGTTGATGAAAGTTATGTTGACGCAGCATCTCGGTGCGCGCTCTTTCAAAAAAAGCCACATAGCGGGCGTGATAGACCACCCCACCGGCATCGGTATCTTCGTAGTAAACGCGAACCGGCCATCGAAACAACGTATTACTCACTCTACTTCCAAGCCAATGGATTTAACGGTGCTACTATACGCAAGACGGATCGGGTTGGGAATGGGTTACAAGAGGGGAACGAAAATAATTATGGGCCGCGATGGCCCATAACTTGGGGGTATAGCGGAGATTATAAAGAAACGTAAAGTAATCCTGCGGCCAGGATCACAATTGCCGGAAGTGGCGCAAAAAAAGCTCGCCACAGGGTGTGTTGCGGTCGGAACCCGACGCCGTGAACTACCCCGGCACACACTGCCCAAATAAGCAGCAGACCTTCCCAAATCTCCAACGAGCTGGTCTTCGCCGCAAAGCGGGTCGGATCCCAGAAAATGCAGCCCGCCAAAATCAACGCCAGCACCAGTGAAAGGGCCCGGACCGGGCCCTTGTCAGTGATAGCGTACAGCTTGTCAGTCAGTGACAAACTCATCACTTATCGTCTTGCTGTGCTTTTGAATCTTCGTGGTGCTCAAGCGCCAGCGCCGTGATGATGCCGAAGGCACAGGCAAGAAGCGTTCCGAGAATCCAGGCAAAATACCACATGGTTTAGCTCCCTATCCTTAATACAGCGAATGCTTGTTGTTCTCGATGAAGTTCTTATCGAGACGGCCGAACATTTTGTAGTACGACCAACTGGTGTACGCCAGAACGATAGGCACAAAGATCGCCGCGACAACGGTCATCACTTGCAGCGTCAACAGGCTGGAGGTGGCATCCCACATGGTCAGGCTGATGTTAGGCACGGTGCTTGATGGCATCACGAACGGGAACATGGTTACCCCGGCGGTCAGGATCACACAGGCAATGGTCAGCGACGAGGTCACGAACGCCAGCGCATCTTTCGACATGCGCGAGAACAGCACCGTGAACAGCGGCAGCACCACGCCCAGCGCAGGCAGTGCCCACAGCAGCGGATACTTATTGAAGTTGATCAACCAGGCACCGGCCTGATGAGCCACTTCTTTACGCATCGGGTTAGATTCCGCCATGGTGTTCAGCGTCGAGGTAATCACATAACCGTCGATGCCTTTCACCAGCCAGATACCGCCCAACAGGAAGAACACCGCCATCACCAATGTGGAGATCTGCGCTGCAGCACGAGCACGCAGGTGGATCTCACCGCTGGTACGCATCTGCAGGTAAGTCGCCCCCTGGGTCACCAGCATGGTCAGGCTGACCATGCCCGCCAACAGGCCAAACGGATTCAGCAGTTGGAAGAAGTTGCCGGTGTAGAACAGGCGCATGTATTCATCCATGTGGAACGGCACGCCCTGCAACAGGTTACCGAACGCCACGCCGAATACCACCGCAGGCACGAAGCTACCGATGAAGATGCCCCAGTCCCACATATTGCGCCAGCGGCTGCTCTCCAGCTTCGAGCGGTAGTCAAAACCGACCGGGCGGAAGAACAAGGCTGACAGCACCAGGATCATGGCAACATAGAAACCGGAGAACGCCGCCGCATAGACCATCGGCCAGGCGGCGAACAGCGCGCCACCGGCAGTGATCAGCCACACCTGGTTACCGTCCCAGTGCGGCGCGATGGAGTTGATCATCACCCGGCGCTCGGTATCGGTTTTACCGATAATGCGCACCAGGATGCCGACCCCCATGTCGAAACCGTCGGTGACGGCGAAGCCGATCAGCAGTACGCCAATCAGGACCCACCAGATAAATCGCAGTACTTCATAATCAAACATACGTGGACTCCTGTTTAGCGCGCTTCCTGCACGGCGGCAGTCGGTTGTTCAAAGTGGTAGCGGCCAGTTTTCAGGCTGCTTGGACCCAGACGTGCAAATTTGAACATCAGGTACATTTCAGCCACCAGGAACAGGGTGTACAAGCCGCAAATCAGCCCCATCGAGAACAGAATGTCGCCCGCAGTCAGTGAAGAGTTGGCAACCGCCGTCGGCAGCACCTCACCAATCGCCCAAGGTTGACGGCCGTATTCAGCCACAAACCAGCCGGCTTCGATCGCGATCCATGGCAGCGGCAGGCCATACAGCGCCGCGCGGAGCAGCCATTTTCTCTGGCCAACACGGTTGCGGATCACGCTCCAGAACGACAGACCGATGATCAACAGCATCAGCACGCCACAGGCCACCATGATACGGAAGGCGAAGTACAGCGGTGCTACGCGTGGGATCGAGTCTTTGGTTGCCTGCTGGATCTGCGTTTCCGTCGCGTCGGTGACGTTTTGGGTATAACGCTTCAACAGTAAGCCGTAGCCCAGGTCCTGCTTGGCTTTATTGAACTCGGTGCGTACCGACGGGTCGGTATTGCCACTGCGCAGTTCTTCCAGCAGCCCATAGGCTTTCATCCCGTTGCGGATACGCACTTCATGCTGCGCCATCAGATCTTTCAGGCCGGTGACCTGGGTATCTGTTGAGCGGGTGGCAATCAGGCCGAGCGCATAAGGGATTTGGATGGAGTAGGAGTTTTCCATTTTATCCTGGTTCGGAATGCCGAACAGGGTAAAGGAAGCTGGTGCAGGTTGAGTGTCCCACTCGGCTTCGATGGCAGCCAGTTTGGTTTTCTGCACGTCGCCCATTTCGTAGCCGGATTCATCACCCAGAACGATAACGGACAGCACGGCAGCCATACCGAAGCTGGCGGCAATGGCGAAGGAGCGTTTGGCGAAAGCCAGATCGCGGCCTTTTAACAGGTAGTAAGAGCTGATACCCAGAACGAACATCGCGCCACAGGTGTAGCCGGCTGCCACGGTGTGAACAAACTTCACCTGCGCAACAGGGTTGAGCACCAGTTCGGAGAAGCTGAGCATCTCCATACGCATGGTTTCGAAGTTAAAGTCCGAGGCGATTGGGTTCTGCATCCAACCGTTGGCGACCAGGATCCACAGCGCGGAGAAGTTTGAGCCCAGTGCCACCAGCCAGGTAACGGCCATGTGCTGCACCTTGCCCAGACGATCCCAGCCGAAGAAGAACAGGCCGACCAGCGTCGATTCAAGGAAGAACGCCATCAGACCTTCGATGGCCAGTGGGGCCCCGAAAATATCACCGACGTAGTGGGAGAAATAAGACCAGTTAGTCCCGAACTGGAACTCCATGGTCAACCCGGTGGCCACACCCAGAGCAAAGTTAATTGCAAATAACTTGCCCCAGAATTTGGTCATATCTTTATAGATTTGTTTGCCTGACAGTACATATACCGTTTCCATAATTGCCAGCAAGAACGCCATACCCAGCGTTAATGGGACAAATAAGAAGTGGTACATCGCCGTTAAAGCAAACTGTAAGCGCGACAGTTCGACAATATCAAACATCTTGACTCCTTGCTCCTCGCAGGAAGACTCCGACATGCGGTATCGATATGACCTCGGGTGAAGCTACCGGTAACGCCCCGCAGTGAATGCCCTTAAACACAACAAAAATTTGATCCAGCTTCTCCGCTTTCAACCATGCATTCGACGCGGGCCGTACTGGCCAGTGCACTAAACACACCACTGAAAACCGACAACGGGTAACAAATGCAACAAGATCAACTATCCATATTCAGCATGGATGATACTCGACCAATCCCACACAATAAATAGGTTTTTACGTGATGTGGGTTAGACTTTGGGTTACAGGTCAAATTTTCCCCCAAAGAGGTATTCAGGCGTAATTTGATCTGAAACAATTTAAGCCTATCTGGATTTTATTTCCAGATTCAGCTCACAATTTCTCATAATTATCTTGTGGTTATGTTGCGCAATGGTTTCGTAGTCTCTTTAGGTAATTTTTGTGTTAAATAGATGTGATATTTAATGGTTGTTTGTATTTAAATCGAAGTTGACGTGTGACTAATGTTAGCTTTTATTAACCTGATTACAGGACAAGCTTAGCTTATTTTTTTACGCTAATAATTGTTGGCGATAAAAAAGAAAGTTTATTGGTGAAGGCGGCGATCTTATACGTCTGCCACGTAGGGTCGATCCGCCGCCTGAGAGTTAACCGGCAGCCCTGACGTCTGCCACCCGCAGGGTGTAAATCATAGTGGCACCCGGCGGCACTTTAGGCGCATAGCCCTTGTCGCCATAGGCCATCTCCGGCGGCACCACCAGCATAATGGCGCCGTGGTTTTTCAGCAGGCCAATGGCCTCACGGAACAGCGGCGGATAAGCCGCCAGAGGCTGCGATAACTGCGCACCGCTGGCCTCCATGTCCTGGATCACCGTGCCGTCGGTCAGCGTTTCTTTCACCACCACCGTCACTATCGCGTCCGGTGCGATTGGACCGCTACCGGCGGCTTCAATGCGGTACCAAAGGCCGGACTCCGCCTGAACCGCGCCTTTTTGCTGCCGGAATGCCGCCATAAACTGCTGCCCACGCTGGGTCTGCGTCTTGAGCGTGCGCTGCCGTGCCTGATTAACCTTCTGCTCCGAGACCTGCAATGCTTGTTCCAGCGCGGGTTGTGATAACTGATAATCACCGCTGAAGGCGTCCACTACCCCTGCCAGCACCTGGGTTTTGTCGGTGCTGACACCCCAGTTCTGACGCTCTGCCTGCAGCAGCAGGATATCTTTCCCCAGCGCCACCCCGGCCGCATAGGATTGACTGGCCTGCGGGCTGTTCAGTTCCAGCGGCTGAGCCAGAGGTCCGACGCGTGCCAGCAGAGTGTCGTATTGCTGTTGCAGCCCTTGTTGCCGCTGTTGAAATTGCAGTTCCGTCGGCGTGCCATGCCAGGCGCGGCTCAGCCCCTGCGTCAGTTGCAGCAATGGGGTCAGATCCGGCGGGGCCTGGGTGACCCGTTGCTGCTCGGCCTGCAACGTAGCGACTTGTTGACGCAATTGACTGAGCTGCGTCTGCTGTTGCTGTGACTGGGCCTCTTTTTCCTGCAGGCGCTGCTGTTGCTGTTTGACGCTGAGCGCCTGCGCCTGCCGGGCCAGTTCTTCATCCGCCTTTTTCTTTTTTTCGCTGGCACGCTGCTGCGGGCTGACCGGCGGCGGCGCGGCCTGATAACGTTCGGCAAACTGCAACAGCGCTGGAATGCCACCGCTCTGAGTGGCGGCGGTTTCTTGCCCCTGAGCATACGGCTGACCGCCACACAGCAAAGCCAACAACACCGCTGCGCTCAGCGGGTGCCGCCACTTCATTTACCCTGCTCCCCGGTTTCCATTAACCCGCTCAGCACATCCTGAGAAATCTCTGCACACAGGCGGCCGACCTTATAACGATAAAGCGAATCCAGAGTATCTTGCGTCTCGGTATTCACCGAGGTACGAATACCGCCGTACTGCGCCGCGCCAGCCATCAAGCGATCAAACTCCGCCTTGCGTTGTTGATAGCGGGACGGGCTGGCGACCTGCAGCGCTGCCAGTTCCCGCTGGCACTGGGCCAAACGTTCGGCCTCCCCGGCGCTTTGCGCGGCTACAGGCGTCTGCGTGGTGCTTTTCACCGTCGTTGGCGTGACTGGTTTATGGCCGTTTTTGCCCTGCGGTACCGCGCAGCCGCTTAACAGCGCCCCGAGAACCAGGATTTTCCCCGCCCGTAACCCTTGTTTGATCGCGCTGTTCCACATCCCATTCATTACTTGATTCCTCCATTTAACAACCAGTGCAACAACTGCGTGTTGCGCGTTATATTTAATTTTTTCATTGCGTTGCGCTTGTGGGCGCTCACCGTTTTGGCATGCAGATGCAACTGGTGAGCTATCGCCACCGAGCTCAAGCCCCGGCCGAGCAAGCGCAAAACCCGGTGTTCCTGCGGGCTGAGCCGACGCAGACCCGCCACCGGACAACGCCAGGCCAGGGTTCGCCGCTGCAACAATGCATCCACCCGCGCCAGCAATGACGCCACCGTTTCATGCGGGTCCAGCCACAGCAGGGTGCGGCAATCGGGTGGGCTAATCGGCCCAGCGTCATGCAGCGCCGAGCGCAGTCCCACGGGCGCAGCAATGCCGGGCGCCAGCAGCACCAGATGGGTGGTATAGGGGTTTTGTGCGGCCTCGGCCGCCGTTTGCAAGCAGATGCCCTGTGCGGCCAGATGTTCGCTCAGCGCCAGCCGCACCCCGGCGGCATAAAAGCCATCAGGGCAGTTTAGGGTCAGGATCAATCGTTCCATGATTGTCGTCCGGGTTGGGTTAGTTATAACCGATGATCAACACACCGCTGCCTTCAAACGGCCCGGCGGCAGGGGTGCCTTTGGCCTTTAACGTAGAGGTAATGGTGGTGGTGACTGTGCCGTTGGTTACCGCAACATTGCTGCCAACGCTAGTGCCGAGGTTTTTGCCATCAATGCTGATTTCAGCGGTTAAATCGCCTTTACGGCCCAGATCAAGACTATTTCGGTCAAGTCTTACTATCGCAGTGGCTACCTGGTTACAGCTAAAGGAAAGGTTTGTACTGGCAGTTGAGCCATTGAGTTTACTTCCATCAAGAGTGCCATAGTCGATCTCCACCTTACCGCTGGTGGCACAGGTCAGATCATACGGGGGTATATAACTGCAAGCAGCATTACCACCGCGCATGGGATCCGGATCAGGTTTAGTGCCATACGCACCACTGGTTAGTGTACTTGTTTGCGCAATCATCACCCTAAAGCAGGCATTTTTATACTGCCCAGCAATCGTTGACATAGTACCGGCATGACCGTCAGGGTCTTGAAATCTTACGTCAAAGTTACCAATCTTGCTGTCCCAGGCGATTTGTGCATCACGTTCTGTACTATTATTGGGAATCACAACCATTGGGAGGGTTATTCCACGATAGACATCTATAGGCGTAGCATTTAGACAGTAAATAAACCCACCATTCCCACCCAATGGATAACACAACATGACCGCACAACCACTGCTGTTATGGCAAATAACTTGTTTGTCATCGGTGTCATACCATCCGACCTTTCCTGTTATATGCGCTGCCCAACTAAAATAAGGCTGTGATATCGGTGCCGAAACTCCCTTAACCACTTTTATATCAAGAAAATAAGCACTATAGGCTTTAGATACACTTAACCCAATCACTATGAAAAATGCCGTCAACTTCATTACACGCAGCAATGAGAATTTCATCGTCAATATCCACTCTAAAGTTTATAAAAAGCCGCGTAATTACGGATAATCCAGCGTAAAGGTGGCTGCGGTGCTAAAGCTGCCCAGCGTCAGGCTTTTATCGGTTACCGCCTGGGGTTCTGCACGCACATAGGCCTGCAGATCAATCACCGTGCTGCCGGCCTTAAGCGGGTATTTTTCACTGGCCTTGTCCAACGCCAGCGCCACGCCCGCCGGGGTTTCCAGCCCGATAGCCACCCCACCCGCTTGGCTGGCACCGTCCAACGCCAGCAACCCCGGCAGCTTACTGCTCTCGGTGCCGCTAAAGGTGACGCGCACGTCTTTGGCGATCGCCGGGTCGCAACCGGTCAACCGCAGTTGGAAAGCCTTACCTTTGGTTCTGCCCGTGCTGTACAGGTCTTTGTTGGTGACTTCGCCGAAATCCAGCGCCACCTGGTCATCACCGGCGGCCACCACGCAGGGTTCCGCCACCAGCGTGCCGTGAAACGTCATGTCGGTCGCCGCCTGCACGCCCCCCGCCAGCCCGCAGACCAGCAGCCCAACCAGCCCCCTCCTTCGCTTGCCCATCCGGTTCTCCTTATTGATAGTCCGCCAGCAGCGTCGCGGTGACGGTAAACGCCCCCTCTTTCAGCTTCATGCCCGGCTTTTTCACCGGTACCGCCTGCAACACCGGCATCGCAGAGGCATTCACCGCCAGTCGTTGGTTAATCGGCCAGGCTTTATTCGCCTGTAGCAGCCGAATGCCCAAATCGGTGACGTCGGTCTGCAACGCGGCGGTATCAAAGCCGCTGACGGTACCGGTCACGGTCAGCCCCAGGCCCCAGTTGCCGGTGCCCGGCAGGCAGGTGACCTGATAACTGATGGTTTGCAGATAATTGGTGCCGTCGACCTTGTTAACCCCCACAGCCTTGCCGAAGTCGACATCAATCTCTTTGCCACCGCTGACGGTACAGGCCGGCGGTTCCACCAGCGTGCCGCGCAGTTTCATATTGGCGGCCAGCGCCACCCCGGCCACCAGCCAAAACATCAACACCACCACCAGCATTACAGTCCATGTTTTCATCGGCTTTCCCGTTATTGCACATCCACCATCAGGGTGGCGGTGGCGTTAAAGTCCCCGCCGCTCAGCGTGACGCCGGCCTTTTTCACCGGTACCATCTCCAGCCCCGGCAGCGTCGGATAGCTAAAGTTGAACCAGCTGTTAATAGTCTGCTTCTTGCCGTCTTTCAACAGCGCGAGCCCCAGATTGGTTTTATCGGTGGCCAATGCCGTGGCGTCAAAGCCGGCAGCGCTCCCCTTGATCTGCATCTTCAGCGCATTGCTGCTGTTGCCACTGCAGCGCACGGTATAGACCACTTTGGTTTTGTACTGGCTGCCGTCAATCAGCGTGGTTTTCAGGGTGCTGCCAAAGTCGACGTCAATCTCTTTACCGCCGTTGATCACACAGCTCATGGCCTGGATCACCCCTTTGACGGTGATCGGCTCATTGGCCCAGCCCGGCGGTGCGACCAGCAGCAGCAGTGCGGCTACCGTTTTTATCCTTCTCATGACAGGCCTCATTCATAGCTCAGGCGGAAATTCACCGTGGCGCGATAGGCCCCGGCCTGCAGTGGTGCACGGGTACGTTCCGCGGCCACATACCACACCAGCACATCATCGCCCGGGCTGACAAACTGCGGCGTGCCCCGACTGCCCAAGCGCACATCTCGCTGTTGGCTATCCACCAGCCGCAGCCCAATGCCGCTGACACCCTGCACCTTAACCAGTTGCGGATTGTCCGCATCGGCCGGCGCCAGAAAGGTCATGGTCATCACCGGCTGCTGCCGACCCCAGCTCAGGTTACCGGTGCGCTCATCGCGACTGGCCCCGCTGCCGCGCAGGCAGTCACGCAGCCGCAGCGTGACTGCCGTTGCCGCGGATCGTGCCCCTACCTGCGTCAACTCCGCCAGCGGAGTGACTCCCAGCGTCACCGTCTGATCGGCGGAGTCCATCGCCAACCTGCAGGCCCCTTCGCTCAACACGCCGCTGACATTCAGCACGCCGTTGGCACCTTCCACCTGCCAGTTATTCGGCACTTGCCAGTTGTCGTCTGCCGCCCACAGCGGGGCTGACAACAGCCCCGCCAGCACCACGGCTACTCCGGTTATATTCATCCTGCCTCCCTGCCTGATGGCCTGCTTTAGACGCCTGAGTGGGACGATGCCACCTGGCACGCGCCGCCGTTGCAGCGGAACACCAATTGCGGGCGGCCACCGTAATCATTGATATAGGTCAGCACCGGGCTGGCCCCCAAGGCACCGGCGCTGATCGTCAGCGTCGCCTGCCCCTTCGGCGGCACCATCAGTGGCTCAAACCCGGCCACGCCGCTGCCTTTTACGCTGCTGCCGGCGTCCACCAGCGTGATGTAATAAGGCGTTGGGTTATTAACCTGATAACGATCCCCCTGGCGGGTTAAGGTCAGTTTTTCCTGCCACGGGTTAGCCAGTGCTGCCTTGTCTGCCACGATGCCCTGCGGGCGGTAAAACAGCTTGATGCGCGTTTGCAGCGCAATTTGCAGCGTGTTGGGCTTGTTGCTGCGCGGTGGGATCTCGCGCAGATTGAAGTAGTACAGCGTCTCGCGATCCTGCGCCAACAGCTGGGCGGCGGGCAGCACCTGCACCTTGACCTGGCTTTCTTTGCCCGGCTCTACCCGCTGTACCGGCGGCAGTACCGCCAGCGGGCTGCTGATTTTGTTGCCCTGCGCATCCTCGATCCACCCTTGCGCCAGATAGGGCAACTGGGTGTTTTGGTTTTTAACGTTCAGGCTGACCGATTTGTCGCTGGCGTTAACGATCACCCGGGTGCGGTCCAGCGAAATGGCGGCGCCGGCCTGGCTGCTGACCAAGGCCCCCAGCAGCGTTGCGACCATAAAAGCCCTGTGTTTAACGTGTTTGTTCATAGCTCACTCATGGTTAGGATGAAGAAGAAGAGGTGTCGGTAGCGCTCAACGCCCGGCACGGCAATAGCAACGCCGATTCACCCAGCGCCGGCAGTTGCTCCGGCAGCGTAATTTCACAGCGGGCGGCACCGTCCCAGTGCACGGTCATGGTGTCGCCATGTTGAATACCGCTGAGATACACGCTGCCGTCATCGCTGATGATGCCGGTATCCTGCTGGCGCGCATTGAGCACGGTGGCCCCAAACGGCGGCGTCGAGCCATCCGCCAGACGCACCACCGCCATGGCTTTTTCACCGGCCACTACCTCAAAGCGCCGATAGCCGATGGCCCCTTCGGTCAGGGTGGCCTGTGCCACCGAGCGGGACGCCTCCACGTTGTCGCCCAGTTGCTGTAGATCGATACTGGCGCGGTTGCGGTAGTAACTGCTTACGTCTGGCACCACCGCCTTGCCCCAGGCATTGGTACGGGTAGTCGGCCCCTGGCCGCGTACCGGCACATCCGGTACGCCCTGGGTGTCGAGCATTAGACGGGTACCGCCAGGCATATTCATTCGATGCAGTGCGGCCCCTTGCAGCGTGGCGGTTATGCCCCCACGCGCCGTCATCCCCAGCGAGGTATAGCGGTCGGCCTGATAACTGACATTGCTGCTCAGTTCGGCGTTATCGCCACTGTGGGTAAAGTAACCGCTGGCGGTGGCACCGCGCCGTGCCGCACCCAGGCGCATCTGGTAGCTGTTGTGGTCATCGATACGGTCGTAATAACCCAGATCCTGACTGTTGCTGTCGCGGCTAACGGCGGCGTTATAACTGACGGTGCCACGATCCCCCCACGGCAACGACAGCGACAGCGACAGACCGTTGTCAGTGGTCTGGTTGTACTGATTGCGGTAGGCCGATAGCGACAGGCTGACATTTTTAATCTGACCGACGTCGAAATAGCGCGACAGCGCCAGGCTGTAGCGATCGTTGGCCGGGCGCTCCCAATAGCTTTGGTGGTTGTAGTTCAGGTAGGCGCTCAGCCCCAAATCGCGGAACTGTTTGTTAAAGATTACGGTGTACATCTCTTTGCTACCGTATTGACGGGCACCGTACAAACGGCTGACCAGATAGTCCGCCATGGTCATGTAATCGCGTTCCGAGAAGCGGTAGGCGGCGAAGGTCACCTGGCTGTCGTATTCTTCGAAGTTTTTGGCATAGCTCAGGCGATATGACGTCCCACTCAGGGTGCCCCCCTGCTGCTGTGGTAATTCGGCCCGCGAGCCGGTGACGTCGAACGACAGCGCCCCCAGCGCCATCAGGTCACGCCCCATGCCCAACGACAGCGCGTTATACTCGCGCCCACCAATCCCACCGCCGTACAGTGACCACCCGTTGCTGACCCCCCAGGAAAATTCCCCGGTGGCAAACGCCGGCCCATCACGACGGTGTTCCACCTCGGACGGTTGCCCCATCGCCAGCTTGTAGCGCAGCGAACCGGGGCGGCTGAGGTAAGGAATGCTGGCGGTATTCAGACTAAATTGCTGTACCGATCCGTCTTGCTCTTCCACCCGTACGTCCAGGGTGCCGCTGACCGCATCATTGAGATCCTGAATACGGAACGGCCCGGCGGCCACCTGGGTTTCATACAGCACCCGCCCCTGTTGGCTGACCACCACCCGGGCGTTGGTTTTCGCCACCCCGACCACTTCCGGGGCGTAACCGCGCAGATTGGGCGGCAGCATCGCGTCGTCCGACACCAGGCTGACGCCGGTAAAACGCACGCTGTCAAAAACCGTCGAGTTCAGGTAGTCCTCGCCCAGTGTCAATTTGGCCCGCAGCGCCGGCAACGCCCGGTAGGCGTAATAACGGCTCCAGTCCAGCCGTTGTTCGTGTTGCCGATTGCTCGCCGTAGAAGAGCTGGCCTGCGCCTGCCAGTCGGCACGCAGCCGCCAGGCACCCAGGTTGCCACCGGCGGTACCATTGCCGCTCAGGGTAGAATCCGTACCCCGGCTCTGCTGGCGGTTGACCTGAGCATTGAGGTTATAGTCCAGCAACACCCCAGGGATGCCTTCGTCCCAGCGCGAAGGCGGATCCCAACTGTCGTCGCTGTACTCCAGATAGGCCTGCGGGATCGAGAGGTAGAGGGAGGAGGTACCCAGTTCGCCGCGTACCGTCATGCCCTTCAGGCTACTGAAATCCAGGCAATCATCACGCCAGCGCAAACCACTCAGCACCGCATCTTTCAGGCCGAGCTGATTCACCAGCGCCAGTGACAGGCAGGCTACGCTGCCTTTGGGATCGTCCGGCGGTGCGGAAAATACCACCGACTGCTCCGGCAGTTCCTGCTGATTGACATGCACCGTCAGGGTGTAGCGGCCCGGCATGATGAAACCACCGCGGGCAAACTGGCTGAGATCGATATTGGCGCGATCTTTCACGTCCAGCACATCGGTGTTAAACACAATGTCGTCCGCCGCCAGCGCCAGCGATACCGAGGCCCCCAGCGCCAGGGCAATAGCCACCCCCAACTGCGACAGGGGAGCCATGCGATAAACTGAATCCTTACCAGCCATAACCCAAAATCCTTTTTCCATCGCCGGTCAATCTGCACCGGCGCAAACCTGAACGCCTCATGCGTTCATTCATCTATGCGGGCCATGCAGTCCGTCAGTAGTAATCCAACTTGAAACGTACTGCGACGCGGTAATCTCCCGGTTGCAAACGCTCAGCGTTACCGACCAGTCGCAGGGTGTAAGGCAGCACCAGGGTGCCCGGCTTTACCGCCTGTAGCGGTAGCGAAACCCCAGGTAACGCAATACGGCCATCACCATCGGCAATCTGTAGCGCGATGCCATGAGCGGCACCGGTAATACGGAACCTTGTACCGTCCGCCGGGCCGTCGAAGGTGACCTGGAAGGTTTGCCAGTCCGGCAAGCGCGGATCGGGGCGCGACAGCGTGCAATTCACCAGACGAATAGCAAAAGGTTGGGTCGGGCCCTGCCCTTCACGTATCAATTGGCCAACCGGCAAAGTGGGCAACACAATCGCCTGTGCCCGGCTGCCGATATCAATGGCACAGGCGGTATCGATAATTGCGCCGGTCATACTGACGCTGCCGTGACCCGCAGAAGCCGTCGGAGCGGCCTGAACGGCAGGTGCTCCGGCATACATGGCCAGTAGCATCAGATAAAAAAGAGGACGAGCCATCGCCCAGCTCCTTAAGCCATGACAATCCGTTGTCAGGAAACATGCGGGGCGAACCCCGCATGTGAGATAACCGCTAATGCGGCGTGGGGTTACTGATAGGCCAGGGTGAAATCGACAATGGAGCTGAATTCACCTGGGACAATCACCGCCGGGGTCGCAGTGCCGCCAGGGGTCGTTGCTGCAACATCAGGATCGCCCTGCAGGTAGGCGGCGAAGGCCAGCGTGTTAGCACCCTTCTGGATTTTTTGCGCCTGGGTCGCATCACCCAGTTTGATCACCCGGCTGGAGCCATCGGTAATGGCGATGCTGGCACCTTTGGCGGTGCCGGTGATGCCGAGCAGATCGGCGTTACCGGCAGAGGCGGCACCGGTAAAGGTGGCTTTAACGTTTTTCAACGTGGTGACATCGCAATTCTCCAGTTTAATGCTGAAGTTTTTCGGGGTGGACTTACCCTGGCTTTTCAGCGCGACATTGGAGATCTGGCCCAGATTAACCGTTTGATCCGCCGTTTCCGGGGTAATAGAGCAAGGCGCATCAATAATCGAACCTTTAAAGGTCACGGTGCCCGCCTGTGCAACAGAGACTGTACCCATGGCCAATCCCAGGCCCATCATCAAAGTGACCAACTGCTTAATTTTCATCTAGCTTTTCCTTATATGGTTATGCGACGGCGTCGCATAGGTTCCAATCACACGTTGATTTACGTTCATCCATTTACGCCTGGCCGGTGGTTGTACAGCTCCGTAGCAACACGGTAAAAACGCAACATTTTGGGCCAAACTGTTGCATTAAGTGAATAATGCTAGACAGAATAAAAAATCAGGTTTAAAAACCTAAGAATTTAGGAGGGAAATGAATTTTAAGAACTTATCACTGGTTAAAAATCAGTGCGGGAATTTAATGAATAAGAAGGAGGGCTGATGGATATAAGAAAACTATGAGTTGAAAAATTGGCAAGTAGCGCTAAACAAACATTTAATACATTGAATTAAAACAATAAAAATAATTTTTAGGAATTTTCTCTTTCTCGTATTGACACCTTTTTACAGCGTAATTTAGGATATGTTCCAGTTTGGCCCAAAGTGTTACATTTTTACCCTTAACTCTCCTTTCATTATTCCCCACCGAAATATCCTTAGTTATTGATAATATTCACAGCCCAATATCCTTCCGCGTGAATAGGTTTGGCCTATTTTCAGGAATAACCCGGTTAATTCATTCAATAAAACGATACTTATAGAAAGTGATATTAGATGGGCAAAAAAAAACAGGGCCAGACAAATTGTCTGGCCCTGCTTCAATAAGGGTTACTGCCGGTAATAAATTAGCGATTCAGAACCGCTTTTACTGCCTCGCCGATGTCAGCCAGGCTGCGTACGGTTTTAACCCCTGCCGCTTCCAGCGCCGCAAACTTCTCATCTGCAGTGCCTTTGCCGCCGGCAATGATGGCGCCGGCATGGCCCATACGTTTGCCTTTAGGCGCGGTAACACCCGCGATATAGCCAACTACTGGCTTGGTCACGTGTTCTTTGATGTAGGCTGCGGCTTCTTCTTCCGCGCTACCGCCGATTTCACCGATCATGACGATCGCTTCGGTCTGCGGATCTTCCTGGAACAGCTTCAGGATATCGATAAAGTTTGAGCCCGGGATCGGGTCACCGCCGATGCCTACACAGGTAGACTGGCCCAGACCGGTATCGGTGGTTTGTTTCACCGCTTCGTAGGTCAGGGTGCCAGAGCGGGAAACGATACCCACTTTGCCCGGCAGGTGAATGTGGCCAGGCATGATGCCGATTTTGCACTCGCCCGGGGTGATAACACCCGGGCAGTTCGGGCCAATCATGCGCACGCCGGCTTCATCCAGCTTCACTTTCACGGTCAGCATATCCAGCGTCGGGATGCCTTCGGTGATGGTGATGATCAGTTTGATGCCCGCATCGATAGCTTCCAGAATGGAGTCTTTGCAGAACGGTGCCGGTACGTAGATGACGGACGCAGTTGCGCCAGTCGCTTCTACCGCTTCACGCACGGTGTTGAACACGGGCAGGCCCAGGTGCTCAGTACCGCCTTTGCCCGGCGTTACGCCACCGACCATTTTGGTGCCGTAAGCGATGGCTTGTTCGGAGTGGAAAGTCCCCTGGCTACCGGTGAAACCCTGACAAATTACTTTGGTGTTCTTATCGATTAAAATGGACATTATTTGCTCCCCACTGCCGCAACAACTTGCTGAGCCGCATCAGTCAGGCTGGTCGCAGCAATGATATTCAGACCGCTGTCCGCCAGTTTCTTGGCGCCCAGCTCGGCGTTATTCCCTTCCAGACGCACCACCACCGGGACGTTAACGCCCACTTCGGCTACTGCGCCAATGATACCGTCAGCGATCAGGTCGCAACGCACGATACCACCGAAAATGTTAACCAGAACCGCTTTCACCTTGTCGTCAGACAGGATGATTTTAAAGGCTTCGGTCACGCGTTCTTTGGTTGCACCACCGCCTACATCGAGGAAGTTGGCTGGCTCACCGCCGTGCAGTTTAACGATGTCCATGGTACCCATCGCCAGGCCTGCGCCGTTCACCATGCAACCGATGTTGCCGTCGAGAGCAACATAGTTCAGCTCCCACTGTGCCGCACGGGATTCACGCTCATCTTCCTGAGAAAGGTCACGCATTTCACGCAGCTCAGGTTGGCGGAACAGAGCGTTGCCGTCAGCGCCCAGTTTGCCATCCAGACAGATCAGATCGCCCTGCTTGGTCACCACCAGCGGGTTGATCTCAACCATCGCCAGGTCACGCTCCAGGAACAAGGTCGCCAGACCCATGAAGATTTTGGCGAACTGGCCGACCTGCTTGCCGGTCAGACCCAGTTTGAAGGCCAGCTCACGGCCCTGGTAAGGCTGTGGGCCTGCCAGTGGATCGATGGTCATTTTGTGGATCAGTTCCGGGGTTTCTTCCGCAACTTTCTCGATCTCAACGCCACCCTCGGTGGATGCCATGAACACCACGCGACGGCTTGCACGGTCAACAACTGCACCCAGGTACAGTTCTTTATCGATGTCGGTCGCCGCTTCTACCAGGATCTGGTGAACCGGTTGGCCCAGCGCGTCAGTCTGGTAAGTCACCAGACGCTTGCCCAACCAGGCTTCAGCGAAAGCACGGATGTCTTCCTTGCTGTTAACCACTTTAACGCCGCCAGCTTTACCGCGACCGCCAGCATGAACCTGACATTTTACCACCCACGGGCCGGAGCCGATTTTGGATGCGGCTTCTTCTGCTTCACGCGGTGTGGTACAGGCGTAACCGGTTGGTGCCGGCATGCCATACCGAGCAAACAGCTGTTTTGCCTGATATTCGTGTAAATTCATGATGTTCTATCCATTCAGTTCTGAAGGTTTTAGCCGAGCCATTTTGGCGGAAAACCGCATGACTTTAGTCGGCCACATAGCACAGAGTGTGGGCGCGGCGTACCGCGCCCATCAGGGTTATACGTCCAGCAGCAGACGAGTTGGATCTTCCAACATATCTTTTACCGTCACCAGGTAACTGACGGATTCTTTACCGTCGATCAGGCGGTGGTCATAAGACAGAGCCAGATACATCATCGGCAAGATCACAACCTGGCCTTTCACCGCCATTGGGCGATCTTTAATGGCGTGCATGCCCAGGATGGCGCTTTGCGGTGGGTTGATGATCGGGGTAGACATCAGTGAACCGAATACGCCGCCGTTGGTAATGGTGAAGTTACCGCCGGTCAGCTCTTCCACAGTCAATTTGCCGTCACGGCCTTTGACTGCCAGCTCTTTGATTTTCTTCTCGATATCTGCCATGCCCATGCTGTCTACATCACGCAGGACCGGGGTTACCAGGCCACGTGGAGTAGAAACCGCAATGCTGATATCGAAGTAGTTGTGGTACACCACGTCGGTGCCGTCGATAGACGCGTTCACTTCAGGGAAGCGTTTCAGCGCTTCAACTACCGCTTTGATGTAGAAGGACATAAAGCCCAGACGAACACCGTGGCGTTTTTCGAAGGCTTCACCGTATTGCTTGCGCAGGTCCATGATCGGCTGCATGTTGATTTCGTTGAAGGTGGTCAGCATCGCAGTGTTGTTCTTCGCTTCCAACAGGCGCTCGGCTACGCGTTTGCGCAGACGGGTCATAGGGACGCGTTTTTCACTGCGACCGCCCAGAGCAGGCTGCGGTGCGGCTTCAACGGCGGCAGCAGCAGGCTTGTCGGCTTTTTTGCCGTTAGCCAGGTGCGCTTCCACGTCTTCGCGAGTGATACGACCACCCACACCGCTGCCTTTAATGGCGGCAGCATCGAGATCGTGTTCGGCAATCAGGCGGCGGATAGCCGGGCTGAGTGCGTCGTTGCTCTCATCTTCCAGGCTGGCGGTAGCACGCTGGGCCGGAGTGGATTCTTTAGCCTGGCTTTTCTCTTGAGTCGGCTTGCCGGAGCTGTCGCCCGGACGAATACGGCCGAGGAGCTGGCGAGAAAGCACGGTGGCGCCCTCTTCTTCCAGGATCGCATCAAGAATGCCTGCTTCGCTGGCCGGGACTTCCAGCACAACTTTGTCAGTTTCGATTTCAACCAGAACTTCGTCACGCTGGACGCTGTCACCTGGTTTCTTGTGCCAGGTGGCTACGGTCGCATCGGCAACCGATTCAGGAAGGTCAGGAACCAGAATATCTACGCTACTCATTTAGCTTTCCCTTAATCTTTAACAATATTCAGCGCGTCATTAACCAGAGCCTGTTGCTGCTTCTGGTGTACGGACATATAACCGACTGCCGGTGAGGCAGAGGCTGGACGTCCGGCGTAACGTAAAGAAGCCCCGAACGGCACCACTTCACGGAAGTTGTGTTGGCTGCAGTACCAGGCACCCTGGTTCAGCGGCTCTTCCTGACACCAGACGAAATCATGCACGTGAGCATACTTCTCCAGCACCGCCTGAAGGGCCTGATGCGGGAACGGATACAGCTGCTCAATACGGATGATGGCCACGTCTTTCTGGTCGTTCTTGCGGCGTTGTTCCAGCAGATCGAAATAGACCTTACCGGAGCACATCACCACGCGTTTAACCGCTTTCGGATCCAGATCGTCGATCTCGCCAATCGCCGGCATAAAGGTGCCGTTAGCCAGTTCGTCGAGCGAAGAAGTCGCCAGCGGATGACGCAGCAGAGATTTCGGTGACATCACCACCAACGGACGGCGCATACCGCGCAGCGCCTGACGACGCAGCATGTGGTAAACCTGTGCCGGGGTGGACGGGATGCACACCTGCATATTCTGCTCAGCACACAGCTGCAGGTAACGTTCCAGACGCGCAGAGGAGTGCTCTGGGCCCTGGCCTTCGTAACCGTGCGGCAGCAGCATCACCAGGCCACACATACGGCCCCATTTCTGCTCGCCGGAGCTGATGAACTGGTCGATCACCACCTGAGCGCCGTTAGCGAAGTCACCGAACTGCGCTTCCCAGATGGTCAGGGTGCGAGGTTCTGCGGTGGCGTAGCCATATTCGAACGCCAGTACGGCTTCTTCAGACAGCACGGAGTCCCAAACTTTGAACTCGCCCTGCCCGCTGTGGACATTGGCCAAGGGTACGTAGACCGAACCGTTTTTCTGGTTGTGCACCACCGCATGGCGGTGGAAGAAGGTGCCGCGACCGGCGTCTTCACCGGAAAGACGAATCGGAATGCCTTCATCAACCAAAGTGGCGTAAGCCAGCGTTTCCGCTGCGCCCCAGTCAAACGCTTTGTTGCCTGCCGCCATCTCTGCGCGGTCACCGTAGATTTTCGCTACGCGTGACTGCATTTCGATCGCTTCCGGCGCGGTGCTGATGCGACGAGCCAGTTCCTGCAGGCGCTTCATCTCAACCTTGCTTGGGTACTCTTCGTCCCACTCGTGGTTAAGGTACGGCGACCAGGTAAAGGTATGCAGGTTCATCGGACGCCATTCTTCAACCACGCATTCGCCGCGGTCGAGCGCATCACGGTACAGGTTGACCATTTCCGTGGCATCTTCCAGGCTGGCGACTTTTTGTTCGGTCAGAACGTCAGCATAAAGTTTGCGCGGCGTCGGGTGTTTTTTGATCTTCTGGTACATCACCGGCTGGGTTGCACTTGGCTCATCGGCCTCGTTATGCCCATGGCGACGGTAGCAGACCAGATCGATCATCACGTCACGTTTGAAGGTGTTACGGAAATCCAACGCCAGACGGGTCACAAAGGCCACCGCTTCCGGATCGTCAGCATTGACGTGGAAGATCGGCGACTGCACCATCTTGGCGATGTCAGTACAGTATTCGGTAGAACGCGCATCCAACGGGTTGGAGGTGGTGAAACCAACCTGGTTGTTGATCACGATACGTACCGTGCCACCCACTTCGTAACCGCGAGCCTGCGACATGTTCAGGGTTTCCTGAACCACGCCCTGGCCGGTAATGGCGGCGTCACCGTGGATGGTGATTGGCAGTACCATGTTGCTGCGCGCTTCGTCCAGACGATCGCGACGGGCACGTACAGAACCCATAACCACCGGGCTGACGATCTCCAGGTGCGACGGGTTAAACGCCAGCGCCAGGTGAACCATGCCGCCTTCGGTTTCTACGTCGGAGGAGAAGCCCTGGTGATATTTCACGTCACCGGTACCGAGGTGTTCTTTATGCTTGCCGGCAAACTCGTCGAACAGGTCGGCAGGTTTTTTACCCAGCACGTTGATCAACACGTTCAGACGGCCGCGGTGGGCCATGCCCAACACCACTTCGCGCGTGCCGTTCTTACCGGCGTGGCGCACCATCTCTTTCAGCATTGGCACCAGCGCATCGCCGCCTTCCAGCGAGAAGCGTTTTGCCCCTGGGAATTTAGCGCCGAGATAGCGTTCCAGACCTTCCGCTGCGGTCAACTCGTTCAGGAAACGGCGTTTCTCGTCATTGGTAAAGCTGGCGTGCCCCACCACCGATTCGATGCGCTGCTGGATCCAGCGTTTCTCTTCGGTATTGGTGATGTGCATGTATTCCGCGCCGATCGAGCCGCAGTAGGTCTGCTTCAACGCCGCGTACAGGTCGCCCAGCTTCATGGTTTCTTTGCCGATGGCAAAAGAACCCACGTTGAAGGTTTCCTGGAAGTCGGCTTCGGTCAGGTTGTGGTAGGCAGGTTCAAGGTCAGGAACTTGCTCCCGCTGCCACAGACCGAGCGGATCGAGGTTGGCATGCTGATGTCCGCGGAAACGGAAGGCGTTAATCAGCTGCAGTACCTTGACCTGTTTGGCGTCGGTGTCTGGATCGTTGATGGTGGTGTTGTAACGCGCAGAGTCTTTCGCCAGGCGGCGGAAGTAGTCACGCGTTTGAGAGTGAAGCTGATCGGGTTTTACACCCGCGGTTGGTAGCTGTTGAAAAATGGAACGCCAGCTATCTTCAACGGAGCCCGGATCGGTTAAGAAGTCTTCATAGAGCTGTTCTATGTAAGACTGGTTCGCGCCCGCCAGATAGGAGGAATCCAGCCAGGCCTTCATTGCGCCGTTCTGCATCATGATCCCTTAAGCTTTGAAGCTTTAGTTTTCGCCGTGGTTAACATAATTACCGTGATGGATACGGTTTGCCGTAGAAACGCGACGTACCTTATAGCCATAAAAGCTCGGTACGTTCTGCTATGGACCTTGCGGTCCCTTACAAGGAACCTCTAAAAACCGGCGGGCGAACCAGGCTGCTTAGTGCCGCAGCCGCGGGTCAGTTTTTAGAGGTTCCCTCCTTTGTGATGTGCGCCGGAAACTGCCCGGCGCAGCATCTCATTCCACTTATGCCCCGCGTTGCAGCAGCATAGACTTGATATGACCGATTGCACGCGTCGGATTCAAGCCCTTAGGACATACACTGACACAATTCATAATGCTATGGCAGCGGAAAACACTGAAAGCGTCGTCCAGATCGTCTAAACGTTCTTCCGTTTCCGTGTCACGGCTGTCAATCAGGAAGCGGTACGCCGCCAACAGGCCAGCCGGGCCGATAAACTTGTCAGGATTCCACCAGAATGACGGGCAAGAAGTCGAACAACAAGCGCATAAAATGCACTCGTACAGACCATCCAACTTGGCACGCTCTTCCGGTGATTGCAGGTGCTCACGCGCCGGCGGGTTCTTGCCGTCGTTCTGCAGGAAAGGCTTGATCTTTTCATACTGGGTATAGAACTGACCCATATCAACCACCAGATCGCGCACCACCGGCAAGCCCGGCAACGGACGGATCACAATCTTTTTGTTGCCTTTGGTCAGCGACGACACCGGAGTGATGCAGGCCAGGCCGTTTTTACCGTTCATGTTGATCCCATCGGAACCACATACGCCTTCACGGCAGGAACGACGGAACGACAGGCTTGGATCTTTTTCTTTCAGCTGGATCAACGCATCCAGCAACATCATGTCGCGACCTTCTTCCGCTTCCAGGCTGTAGTCCTGCATGTGCGGAGCGTCGTCAATATCCGGATTGTAGCGATAAATTGAAAATTCGAGTTTCATCAATCGATCTCCGCAATTAGTAAGAACGCACTTTCGGCGGGAATGCCGGGCGCAGCTTCGGTTGCATGTTCACTTCACGACGCGTCATGCTTTCCGATTGCGGCTGATACAGCGAGTGACACAGCCAGTTGGCATCATCACGTTCCGGGAAGTCGAAGCGGCTGTGTGCGCCACGGCTCTCGGTACGGTAGTTTGCCGACACGGCGGTGGAAAACGCGGTCTCCATCAGGTTATCCAACTCCAGGCATTCGATGCGCTGGGTGTTGAATTCGCTGGAGGTATCGTCCAGACGTGCATTCTTCAGACGTTCACGGATCTCTTTCAGCTCTTCCAGCCCTTTCGCCATCGCATCACCTTCACGGAATACCGAGAAGTTGTGCTGCATACAGGCTTGCAGTGCCTTGCGGATTTCAACCGGATCTTCACCTGAACGGGTGTTGTTCCAGCGGTTCAGACGATCCAGCGACGCTTCCACATCGGATTCGCTGGCATCACGGCTTTCGCCTTGTTCCGCCAGAGATTCGTGCAGATGCATGCCGGCGGCACGACCAAACACCACCAGGTCCAGCAACGAGTTGCCGCCCAGACGGTTGGCGCCGTGTACCGATACGCAGGCAATTTCGCCTACGGCAAACAGCCCCGGGATCACTACGTCTTCGCCTTTCTCGTTTACCGTCAACGCCTGACCGGTCACTTTGGTCGGAATACCGCCCATCATGTAGTGGCAGGTTGGGATAACCGGGATAGGTTCTTTGACTGGATCGACGTGCGCAAAGGTACGCGACAGTTCCAGAATGCCCGGCAGGCGGGATTCCAGCACTTCTTTACCCAGGTGATCCAGCTTCAGCTTGACGTGTGGGCCCCACGGACCGTCACAGCCGCGGCCTTCGCGGATTTCAATCATGATCGAACGGGCGACCACATCACGGCCCGCCAGGTCTTTGGCGTTCGGCGCATAGCGCTCCATGAAACGCTCGCCGTGTTTGTTCAGCAGGTAACCGCCTTCACCACGGCAGCCTTCGGTCACCAGTACCCCGGCACCGGCGATACCGGTCGGGTGGAACTGCCACATTTCCATGTCCTGCACCGGCACGCCTGCGCGCAGCGCCATGCCGACACCGTCACCGGTGTTGATATGGGCGTTGGTGGTGGACTGGTAAATACGACCTGCACCGCCGGTCGCCAGCACGGTGGCTTTGGCTTTGAAGTAAACCACTTCACCGGTTTCGATGCAGATAGCCGTGGTGCCGACCACCGCGCCATCCTGGTTTTTCACCAGATCCAGCGCATACCACTCGGAGAAGATAGTGGTGTGGTTTTTCAGGTTCTGTTGATACAGGGTATGCAATAGGGCGTGACCGGTACGGTCAGCCGCCGCCGCGGTACGTGCCGCCTGCTCGCCACCGAAGTTCAGTGACTGGCCGCCGAACGGACGCTGATAGATGCGGCCTTCTTCGGTACGGGAGAACGGCAGACCCATATGCTCCAGCTCCAGAACCGCTTCCGGGCCGGTTTTACACATATACTCAATGGCGTCCTGGTCACCGATATAATCGGAACCTTTCACCGTGTCATACATATGCCATTCCCAGTTATCTTCGTGGTTATTACCCAGGGCTACGGTAATGCCGCCCTGCGCAGACACGGTATGGGAACGGGTCGGGAATACTTTGGACAACAGGGCACAGGTAGAGCCCGTTTGAGAAATTTGCAGTGCCGCACGCATACCTGCGCCGCCTGCACCGATAACTACAGCATCAAACTCTCTGACCGGCAGTTTCATCTTACGCACCCCACACTACGATTGTTCCGTACAGTAAATAGACCAGCAACACGACAACAATTGCCAGTTGCAACACCAGACGTACCGCTACCGGCTTGACGTAATCCGTCAGCACCTGCCACAAACCAATCCAGGCATGAGCCAGAATCGACAGCAGCGTCAGCAGCGTGAACACTTTCGTAATGGAAGTGGCGAAGAAGCCACGCCAGATTTCGTAGGTGAGATCCGGAGCCGTGACAAAAAAGCCCAGGATATACAGAACATACAGGGTGATGACGATAGCGGAAGCACGCAGTAACAACCAGTCGTGTACGCCGTTGCGTCCTAATGCAGAAACATTGTTTACCATACGAGGACTCCAGCCAGAACTGACAGCACGACGGTCAGACCGATCGCCACCTGGGCAGAACGGGTACCGGCGGCTAAACTCTCTTCGATATAGCCAAAATCCATTAACAAATGGCGAATGCCACCGCAAATGTGATAGGCCAGCGCAGTGAGGATGCCCCAGAATATGAATTTGACAACGAAGCTATTCATGATGGCAGCAGCCTGCATGAAACCCTCTTGGGAAGAGAGTGACAGGCCCAGCAGCCAGAGGAGGATACCCACGGCAACGAAGGTAATTACGCCAGAGACTCGGTGTAAGATGGACGCTATCGCAGTTACGGGAAACTGAATCGTTTGCAGATCCAGGTTGACAGGTCTTTGTTTTTTCACGTTTTTGCCCACACAGCTCTTATTATTTTCCTTCCTCCGGCCTGGGCGGGGATCAGACAGCGTTAAGAGCCAAAACCCTCACACGTCACGCGCTCAAACAACAACATCCTCTGTGCTTAAACGGCGCGTAGTTATAACGCTGGGTGCTCCTACTTCAGGGTATCCCGGAGACCTGGCGGCAGTATAGGAGGATCACATTCTGATTACAATTCCCATACAATCCCTTTGGTAACATTTCCCCCGAACAGTGATTTAGATCACGGATTTCACAATTGGCACAAAATTAATTATCTGATTTGACAAGAGATCAACAATTCCATTACATATAGGGGCACAAACGGCCCTATGATGCGCTATAGGTCAGCAGATACACTTCCCCCGATGTTCAAGATATGCAACAGTGTATTTGAAAGAACCTATCCCAATGGCGGTTTTTGCCGGTCATATTTGCAGCACGTTGCCGCAGATAAGCACAGATAAGGCATATAAAACAACCTATTGGGATAGGTTCAACCACCCCCGAACACGTCGTAGGTAAGATTAACAGAACATAACGAATTCCGATGAATCGTTAACAACTGGTCACCCGCCTCGTTCGCCTGGTTAGCACTCTGTACCCTACCCGCGCATTTGCGCAGTCGCTCACAGAGTTAGCGTCCGCTCCATTTTTTGCGGGCAACCTGAGGAGAATTAAGGTATTTCAGTTGTTAGAGGTTTTTAAATAAGGCGCAAAGGAGACTGTAAATGACTGATAAGAAAGCGACGCTAACCATTAATGATGGTGAAGCTCCAATCGAACTGGGCGTATTGACCCCGACACTGGGCCCCGATGTCCTTGATGTCCGCGCCCTGGGCTCCAAAGGTTATTTCACGTTTGATCCCGGCTTTACCTCTACCGCTTCCTGCGAATCCAAAATCACCTTCATTGACGGTGACAAAGGCGTACTTCTGCACCGCGGCTTCCCGATCGAACAGTTGGCGAAAGAGTCTTCCTATCTGGAAGTGTGTTATATCCTGCTGTACGGCGAGACCCCAACCGCAGAAGAGTTTGAAACCTTCAAAACTACCGTGACCCGTCACACCATGATCCACGACCAGATCACCCATCTGTTCCGTGGCTTCCGTCGTGACTCACACCCAATGGCTGTACTGTGCGGTGTGACCGGCGCCCTGGCGGCGTTCTACCACGATGCATTGGACGTCAACAACGAGCGTCACCGCGAGATCACCGCGTTCCGCCTGCTGTCCAAAATGCCTACCGTGGCGGCCATGTGTTACAAATATTCGCTGGGTCAGCCGTTCGTTTATCCGCGTAACGACCTGTCCTACGCCGGTAACTTCCTGCATATGATGTTCGCCACCCCGTGTGAAGAATACGTGGTGAACCCGGTGCTGGAACGCGCAATGGATCGCATCCTGATCCTGCACGCAGACCACGAGCAAAATGCTTCCACTTCCACCGTGCGTACCGCAGGCTCTTCAGGCGCTAACCCGTTTGCCTGTATCGCTGCCGGTATCGCTTCCCTGTGGGGCCCGGCACACGGCGGCGCCAACGAAGCCGCACTGAAGATGCTGGAAGAGATCAAGACCGTTGAGCACATCCCTGAGTTCATCAAGCGCGCCAAGGACAAGAACGACTCGTTCCGTCTGATGGGCTTCGGCCACCGCGTGTATAAGAACTATGACCCACGCGCCACCGTGATGCGTGAAACCTGTCACGAAGTGTTGAAAGAACTGAACAAGAAAGATGACAACCTGTTGGAAGTGGCGATGGAGCTGGAACATATCGCGCTGAACGACCCGTACTTCATCGAGAAGAAACTGTACCCGAACGTCGACTTCTATTCAGGCATTATCCTGAAGGCGATGGGGATCCCTTCTTCCATGTTCACCGTTATCTTTGCCATCGCCCGTACCATCGGCTGGATTGCGCACTGGAACGAAATGCATGACGAAGGCATCAAGATTGCCCGTCCGCGTCAGTTGTACACCGGCTATGCCGAGCGTGACTTCAAGTCCCAACTGAAAAACCAATAACGCCGCTTTACCCTACATAAAGCAGCAAAACGCCGTCCCCGGGGACGGCGTTTTTTTTGGTTATTTCTGACAACCCGGGCACCAATAAAAGGGTCGTGAAGACAGCGTCGTACGCTCGATCATCGTACCGCAACGCTCACAGGGCTCACCACTGCGATGAAACACCTTAAAACTGAACAACGCGCCGTGGTGGCGGTTTTCATCCACCTGCCCGCGCGTCTGGTAAGACAAACGAGGCACCGCCAGCAACACCTCCGCCAGTCGCTGTAAAACATCAGGCTCCAGATCCTGTGGCTTGTGCTGGGGTGCCAGCTCTGCCTGCCAGAGAATTTCAGCCCGCAGATAATTGCCCAGCCCGGCGAGAAACGCCTGATCGAGCAACATGCCGCCCAGTTGCCGACGACGAAACGCCGGTGACAACAGGCGCTGTTCTACCGCCGTCGCCGTCAGCGTCATATCCAGCACGTCGGGGCCGATACGCTGTAAGAACGGGTGCTGTTCAATTTCTTCACGCGGCCCGACGGTGATCTCCGAGGCGCTGTACAGCAAAATCGCCCGTTCCGCCGTTTCCAGCCGCACGCGCAGGTCCCGCTTGGTTTCCGGCGTCTCACCCGCTTTCACCACCTTCCACACGCCATACAATTGGTTATGGCTATACAGCGTCAGTCCGTTGGAAAAGTGGGTCAATAGTGCCTTACCCCGCGGCTCAATAGCGATAATACGCTCACCGATTAACCGATCGCGGTAGTGTTTAAGCTGGGGAAAGGCAAAGCCGACTTCGGTCAACGGCTGGTCGATCACCGCCGCCGCCAGTGCATCCGCCGCCCGGCGAATTTCCGGTCCTTCCGGCATATGAAAACTCCTGAGTGGACCCCGGTGCAGCAAAGTGCACCGGGGGATAACTGCGGTTAATGCGTCGCACCGCCGACGACCTTCAGATCGTGTTCAACCTGTAGCGCAATGGAAATCGCCAGTTCCAATGCAAACAACACCGTGGTCGCCGCCATGCTTGGTGCGCCCGGGTGAGCGGCAGCCTGTTCCGGCAGATAAGGGATATGAATAAACCCGCCCTTGATTGCCTGCTGGTCGCTTAAACGGTGCAACAAACCGTACATAACGTGGTTGCAGACATAGGTGCCGGCCGTTTGCGATACCGAGGCGGGGATGCCCGCTTCACGCATCGAGCCCACCATCGCCTTGATCGGCAGCGTGCTGAAATAGGCTGCCGGCCCGTTTTCAACGATAGGTTCGTCGATCGGTTGTTGCCCCTGATTATCGGGGATACGTGCATCATCGACGTTGATCGCCACCCGTTCGAGGGTGATGTCGGTACGTCCGCCGGCCTGGCCGATAGCCAACACCATCACCGGCTGCACTTCGTCAATCGCCGCATTCAGTGCTTCCAGCGCTTCGCCAAACACACAGGGCAGTTGGCGCGCAATGATGCGCGCACCGGCCAACTCCATATCATTGAGTTGCTTGACCACTTCCCATGAAGGATTAACGCGTTCGCCGCCAAAGGGCTCAAAACCCGTGATCAATACCTTTTGCATGCGTTCTCCTTACAGGAACATCAGGAAATAAAGCAGGAATACGTTAACCAACAGTAACAGCACCCCGGTCGGGATCTGTGCCTTGATCACCGCATTCTTGTCCGGCAGTTCCAGCAACGCCGCCGGTACAATATTAAAGTTAGCAGCCATTGGCGTCATCAGCGTGCCGCAATAGCCGGAAAACATGCCGATAGCCGCCATCACTGCCGGGTTACCGCCGTGCTGCAGCACCAGGATCGGGATGCCGATACCGGCGGTAACAATAGGGAACGCAGCAAAGGCATTACCCATAATCATGGTCAACAGCGCCATACCGATGGCATAAACCGCCACTGCGATAAAGCGGTTATCGACGGCCAGATACTCCTGGGTCAGATGAGAAATTGCTGTGCCGACGCCGGCAGTGGTAAACAGCAGGCCCAGCGTCGCGAGGATTTGCGGCAAAATAAACGCCCAGCCGATGGAATCCAGCAGGCGACGCGCTTCCTGGATCGGCTGCAACGCTTTTTCATGGGTCATTTTCACTGCGATAACCAGGCCAAGCAAACAACCGGCGGTCATCGAGAACAGGGTTATCAAGGTGGCATGGTTGCCGCTGCCGAAGACCGCAGTTTGCAGCGCCGGAATATTATTGAACAGCAGCACGCCCACCACCGTCACCACCGGGATTGCCAGCGCCGGGATAAACAGCCGGTTGCCCAGACGTTTGGCACTTTCTTCGCGCTGCTGCGGGGTACGTTGGTGATAGCTGCCCAAACGCACACCGCCAAAACCGGCGATCAACGCCATGATCACCACCACCACGCCGACAATGATGTGCAGCATGCGTTTCTCGTTGCTGCCCTCACCCAGCACGTCGCCCAACAGGCTATAGGTCCAGTCGCCGACCAGGAACACCAGGCCGTACAGTGCCCAGAACAGGCCAGTGGTGACGCGGCGCGGGTTGGCACGATCGCGGAATGACATCACCGCCACGATCAGCAGTACCACGCCGGCCAGCCAGTAGAGATATTGTTGTTGGAAAGTCATTGGGCATCTCCTTTGGCCTGCAGCGCCGCCTGGTTGAGCTGCGACAGTTCAGCGCTGAGCTGTTTATCCATCCGGTAAAGCCGGAACGCATGGATCAGGAAGGCAAAGATGGCGGTAGGAATGCCCCATAAGGCGATATGCAACGGCTCGGTCTGGATGCCGCCGGATTCCAGCATAAAGTTGTGCATGAAGATGATTGCGCCGAAGGCGACAAAGATATCTTCACCAAAGAACAAGCCAACGTTATCCGTAGCGGCAGACATGGCACGCAGACGGTGACGCGTACGCTCCGGCAGCTCGCCGTAACGGTTTTCCGCCGCCCCTTCTGCCATCGGTGCCAGCAGTGGGCGCACCATTTGCGGGTGACCGCCCAGGCTGGTCAGCCCCATGGCGGCGGTAATTTCACGCACAAACAGATAGACGATCAGCAAACGTCCGGCGGTGGCGCTTTTGATCTTGGCGATCCACGCCTGTGCACGTTCTTTCAACCCGTGACGTTCCAGCAGGCCGATCACCGCCAATGGCAGCAACAGGATCAGCGGCAGGTTACGGGTATTGAGGAAGCCTTCGCCCAGTTTTTCCAGGATCACGTCCAGCGGCATCAGTGCGGCCAGCCCGGTGATAATGCCGGCGGCAATCACCACCAGCACTGGGTTAAAGCGTAAAACAAATCCAACCACGATGGCAGCTATACCAATCAGTGGCCATAAGTTAACGGCCTGTTCCATAGTATTCCCTCGGTAATTTCTAATAGTTTTTGTTGTGTTGTGTGTTGTGTATGTATTGCCTTACTGAGCGCTGACGCTGATGCCTTCCAAGACAAAACGTTCGCGCAGCGTGCGCGCATATTCCAGCGCGTGTTCACCGTCGCCATGCAGGCAGACGGTTTCGGCCTGAACGGCGGCCCAGGTGCCGTCCAGAGTGCGAACCCGATGGTGGCGTACCATTTCCAGCGTTTGTGCCAGCGCCAGTTCATCGCTGGTAATCAGTGCCCCTGGCTGATCACGAGGTACTAATGTGCCGTTGGCCTGGTAACCGCGATCGGCGAACACTTCTTGCCGCGTCACCAGCCCCTGTTTTTCACCGGCACGGATCAGCTCACTGCCCGCCAGCCCCACCAGCCGCAAGGTCGGATCGACCGCTTTAACCGCCCGGGCGATGGCTTCCGCCAGTTCCGGTTCTACCGCCGCCTGGTTGTACAACATACCGTGCGGTTTGACATGAACCATCACTCCGCCTTCAGCACGGGCGATCGCCGCCAACGCGCCAAGCTGATACACCACCTGCGCATAGACCGTTTCCGCTGGCAGCTGCATACGGGTACGGCCAAAATTCTCGCGATCGGGGAAACTCGGGTGTGCGCCAATGGCTACACCGTATTCCAGCGCCCAACGCACCGATTGACGCATAGTTTGCGCATCTCCGGCGTGAAAACCACAGGCGATGTTGGCCGAGCTGACCAGTTGCAGCAGCGCCTGATCGTTGGCACAGCCCTCACCGAGATCGGCGTTCAAATCAACGATCATTTAACCCCCAGGCAATCTGTTGGATAAAGTGCTCCTGTTCAACCCGGGCGCGTTGTGCCTCGGCCAAAGTACAGGGAACAAAGTGGATGGCCTCACCCAGACGGATCTGCGCCAGATGGTAAAGATCGGCCTCGATCACGCAGGCAATACGCGGGTAACCGCCGGTCGTCTGCGCGTCCGCCATCAGCACGATTGGCTGGCCGTTGTGCGGTACCTGCACCACCCCCGGTAACAGGCCGTGCGACAGCATTTCGCGGTCAGTAGTGCGGCTCAGCGCATGGCTGCCGTGCAGACGATAACCCATGCGGTTACTTTGTGGGCTCAGTTGCCAGGCGGTGCGCCAGAAAGCCTCTTTCGCCTCTTCGCTGAACTCATCATATTCCGGCCCCGGCAACGCCCGGATGCGGTTGTTGAACAGCGGCTGCTTCACCCCGGTGCTCTGCAATGGCAATGAATGGCCTTGCCCCAGCGGCAGGCTATCGCCATCCCGCAGATTGCGCCCTTCCAGCCCGCCAAAGGCGGCTTTGTTATCGGTGCTGCGCGAACCGAGCATTTCCGGTACCGCGATGCCCCCGCCGATCGCCAGATAGGTGCGCATACCGCGTTTTGGCGTTTTCAGTATCAGCTGTTGGCCCGAATTAACCGGATAACGCCAGCCAGTCCACAGCGGTTTACCGTCCAATTGCGCATCGCAACCGGCCCCGGTCAGAGCGATCCAACCCGGCTGAGTAAATTCGGCGCTAAATTGCCCAAGGGTGATTTCCAGCCCGGCAGCATTGGCAGCATTGCCCACCAGCAGGTTGGCGATCCTCAGCGCAGGTTCGTCGAGCGCCCCGCCCTGGCTAACGCCCAGGCGACGGAAACCGTTACGGCCCAGATCCTGCACCGTGGTGTAAATGCCCGCACGCAAGATCTTCAGCATACGCCCTCCTTCTGCGGTACAAACCGCACGCTATCGCCGGGGCGCAGCAAGGTTGGCGGCATTTCATAGGGATTAAACAGTGCCAGCGGAGTACGGCCAATCAACTGCCAGCCACCGGGGGTGATCAACGGATAAATCCCGGTTTGGCTGCCACCGATGCCAACGGAGCCTGCCGCCACGGACAGGCGCGGTTCGGCGCGGCGCGGCGTCGCCAACTTTTCCGGCATGCCGCCCATATAAGAAAAACCGGGCTGAAAGCCGAGAAAATAGACCACATAAGCCGCTGAGGAGTGGCATTCCACCACCTGCTGCGGCGTCATACCGGTATGACGTGCCACTTCATCCAGGTCGGGGCCATCCTGACCGCCATAGATCACCGGAATATCCACCTGACGCGATTCCGGTATCAGACTTTCCTTGCTGTCCCACCCCTGTTGCAACAGCGCCAGCATCGCTTGCGCGTCGGCCTGCGGCGTGTTCAGCAGCAACGTAAGATTGTTCATGCCCGGTACCACTTCACGTACATCGGGATGATGATTCAGTTTTTCGGCCAGCGCCCAGATCCGCTGCTGACTTGGCAGCGTCACCGGGGGCGACAGTTCAAGTACTACCGCTCTTTCGCCTAATAAGTAACATCGTGCTCGTTGCACCCTTTTCCCCTTATCCCTGTCGTCTTTTATTATTTTCAAAACCCATCTGTTATGCGCGACAGCGCTCTGGCTGTCAATAGAACAACCTTTGAGAAAATAAGGGATTAGGCTATTAAAAGGATTCAGCCACGGTAAAAACCGGGCTGGATCCTGGGGAGAAAAATCAGGCGGGATTGGGGATATCGATAAAGGTCACATCAAAGCCATGATGGTGGGCTAACCATTCACCGAGCGCTTTGACGCCACCGCGCTCGGTGGCATGGTGACCGGCGGCGAAGAAGTGAATGCCCATTTCCCGCGCGCTGTGAATAGTTTGCTCAGAGACCTCACCACTGATGAAGGCATCTACACCAAAGCGTGCGGCGCTGTCGATAAAGCCCTGACCACCGCCGGTGCACCAGGCCACACGGCGGATATGCGCCGGGGCGTTATCACCACAGTGCAGCACCGCACGGCCCAGACGGCTCTCGATGCGCTGTTGCAGTTCAACGCCGGTCAGCGGCTGCTCGAATTCCCCGTGCGGCACCAACGGCTCCACTTCGCCAATCACCCGGATGCCCAGCAGATGCGCCAACTGTGCGTTGTTACCCAGCACTGGATGCGCGTCCAACGGCAGATGATAACCGTACAGGTTGATGTCATTGCTCAGCAGCGTTTTCAGTCGGTTACGCTTCATACCACGCACCGAGGGCGCTTCGTTTTTCCAGAAATAACCGTGATGTACCACAATGGCGTCCGCCTGGTGCTCCACTGCGGCATCCAGCAGTGCCTGGCAGGCGGTCACGCCGGTGACGATACGCTGTACATGCGGCCGCCCTTCCACCTGCAGGCCATTCGGACCGTAATCCTGAAAAGCCGCGGTGTTCAGCTCGTTATTGATCAACTGTTCCAGATCGAGGTTACGCATAGAATTCTCTCTTCAATTCAAAATGTCTGCCGGTCGCCCTGTTCCATCAGGATAAATTTTACGCCCAGGTTATTACCCTGATCCAACTGCTGCTTGATGGTCGCACGCACGTCTTCCCCCTGCTTCAGGCTGGGTTTGATATGGCTAATCACCACCGGGAAATCTTTCAGCGAGCCTTCACCCCCGCTGTACTGGGTCAGATTTTTCAACTCCTTCAACAGCCACGCCGGCGTCAGGTGGCCATACAGGTTTTTATCTTCCACCTCATTGGGATAGGAGGTTTCGATGATCATCCCTTTCAGTTTTTTCTGCTCGATGAGTGGCCCCAGCACGCGCCAGGCGCTATCCAGATTGCGTGATTGCTCGAGGGCATCCGCCCCGGTGTCGCCGAAATAGGCGAAAGATCCGCTGCGATCGGACACCAACAGCATTGAGGAAGGGTAACGGTCATGACTGAGCGGATACATCACGCCACTCAGGCCAGTGACGCCCAGGGTCACGCGTTGCTGCGGCCGTACCGTTTGCAGCCGGTAGGTCCCCAAGCGTGAACCATTGCCGGAGTCGGTAAAGTTAGGCCAGGCCTTCCAGTTAAAGTAATGATTGCGCAGGGTCAGAATAGTATCGGCCTGGGCATAAATATTCTTTTTAGTGTCTTCCGGCGCGCCAATAATCAGCCCTGCCACGTGGTCCAGATGGCCGTGGCTGATAAAGTAAGCGCCGATCAACTGGCGAAATATGTAGCCCTGCTGGGTATAAGGCGCGGCCAACTCAGGGGTCACCTGCGGGAAACTGCCCTTCTCCAGCCCTTTGGTGATACCCGGCAGCAGTGAACCGGCATCCAGCGCCAGATACTGCGGCTGGCTGTCGTTGCGGATCAGGTAGGAGGTCAGATTGCCGTCGCTGACGCCACCGTCCACGCCCAGCGCCACCACGTCGAAGCCGGCCAGCGCCAGGGCTGAATAGCCACTCAGGCACAGGGCCAGCACCTTTTTCATCATTATTTCGCTCCTTGCTGTTGCCTTAATATTCCCCGCGCTTCGCCGCTTCAAAGGCGGCCAGTGTCTCCAGCCGTGCCTGCTTGTGGTCGACAATCGGCAGCGGATAATCCAGCACGCGCTGCTGTTGTTCCGCCCAGCGATGGGGTTGATGGATAGCATTGTCCGGTACATCCGCCAGCTCGGGCAACCATTTACGGATAAAAGTGCCTTGCGGATCAAAACGTTCGCCCTGAGTAGTCGGGTTAAAGATGCGGAAATACGGCGCGGCGTCGGTGCCGGTTGAGGCCGCCCACTGCCAACCGCCGTTATTGGCCGCCAGATCGCCGTCCAACAGTTGGGACATGAAATAGCGTTCACCGGCACGCCAGTCGATCAGCAGGTCTTTCACCAGAAAACTGGCGCTGATCATGCGTAACCGGTTGTGCATCCAGCCGGTGGTATTCAGCTGGCGCATGGCTGCATCGACAATCGGATAGCCGGTAACGCCCTGCTGCCAGGCCAGCAACAGTTCCTGATTATCTTGCCAGCGTACCCTATCCGTCCAATCGATAAAGGGACGGTGCTTGCATAACGCGGGATAGGCCACCATCAGATGCCGATAAAACTCGCGCCAAATCAGCTCATTCAGCCAGCCAAAGGCACCGCTGTCGTGATTTTCCAGCAGTTGCGGACATTCAGCGCGCAGGCGGTTGAAGCACTGTCGTGGCGACAACGCCCCTATAGCCAGATAGGGCGACAGGCTGCTGGTACCAGCAATGGCAGGCCGATCCCGCTGTTCAAGGTAATCCTGCACCTGTTCACGGCAAAAGGTACGCAGCCGCTGCAGCGCCGCTTCTTCCCCGGCGGGAAAATCCCCCGAGGGTTCGGCTGGCGGATAATCAAATCCCGCAGGGACGGTAGCTACCGACAATGCACCGCTCGCCCGGGGTTTGGGTGACGGTAAGGATCGAACGTCGGATTCAGTCAGGCGCTGGATAAAGGCTTTACGGAACGGCGTATAGATTTTGTACATTTCGCCGCCGCCGGTTTTCACGCTGCCCGGAGGCAACAGCAGACTGTCATCAAAGCTCTGGCAAATCACCTTCCCGGACAAGCGCTGTTCCAACCGTTGGTCGCGTTGGCGTTCGTTGATTTCGTACTGGCGATTGTAAAACAGCGTATCCACCCGCTCCTGCGCGCAATACGCCGTCAGCCAGTCAACCGAGGCGGCAAAATCATCACACTGGTGGTAGCTAAGCGGAATGCCCCGTTCGGCAAGGGCCTGCTGCACTTGCAGCAAATTGGCATGGATAAATTCGGCCTGACGCGGCGCCATCTCGTGCTGCCGCCATTGTTGCGGGGTGGCAATAAATACCGCCAGCACGCGGGCGTCGGGATCGCTGCAGGCGGCATGCAGCGCTTTGTTGTCGGTCATACGCAGATCGTTACGCAACCAGACCAGATGCGTGGTCATAAAACTCCTTGTCAATTAGTGGCCATAACGCAGGCGCAACGCCTCAGGATAGGGTTCGAAATAGCGTTGATCGGCCAGATAGCGATCGGGGTATTCGGCCATGTAATGTTTGAGCAGCGTGATCGGTGCCAGCAGCGGCTGCACGCCCTGCCGATAACGGTCGATCAACTGCGCCAGTTCCTGGCGCTGCGCCGAACTCAGGTGATTGCGGAAATACCCCTGCACGTGCATCAGCACGTTGGTGTGGTTGCGACGCGTCGCCTTGTGTGCCAGCAGTTTCATCAAGCGGCTGCGGTATTCGATCGCGAACGCCTCCAGCGAGGTCCATTTATCCACGTCCGCTACAAAACGGCCCAACTCACGGTATTCCGGCTGCGAATGCGCCAACAGCGACAGCTTATAGCGGCTGTGGAAGGCGATCAGCCCGCCTCGGGTCAGCCCCTTGCGCCACAGCATGTTCAGTTCATACAGCGCGTAAACTCGCTCGACAAAGTTTTCCCGCAGCGTTGCGTCATTCAGCCGTCCGTCCTCTTCCACCGGCAGCCAGGGCATTTGGCGTAGCAACTCGGCGGTGAACAGACCGACGCCACTTTTACGTGCGCCCTCGCCGTTTTCATCATACAGCCGCACCCGCTCCATCCCGCAGCTTGGCGAATTGGCACAAACAATGTAGCCGCACAGGTGCTGCAAAGCGGCAATTCGCTGGGTGGAAAACTGCTGCATCTTGTCTGTCACATCGATGCTGTCGTCGTTGCTGTAGCGCAGCGCCACATGATGTGGTTTTTTGATCAACCTCAGCGCCGGACGCGGGGTTGACAGACCGATCGCCATTTCCGGGCAAATCGCCTCAAACTGCACGTAGGGTGCCAGTTGTTCCACCGCGAAGGCCAGCCGTTTGTGGCCGCCATCAAAACGCACCGTCTCGCCCAGCAGGCAGGCGCTGATCCCGACAGGAATTTTGTCACTCATTGATGGGCTCCCACAGTGTTGGATAATGTTAAAAGTGTAGAGGAATTTGCGTCAGGAGACGAACGTTACCAGCACGATGGCCGAATAGCGCCCATAAAAAAACCCTCGCTGAGCAGCGAGGGTTTCAGGGGAAAGCGGGGGCGATCAGTAGAAATCGCAGGCCGCCAGTTCCGCCTGTTGCAGCCAGACCGGTTTATCGCTGGTTTTTGACCAGACACGGTGCAAATAGCTGTAAAAACGGGCGCGGTCGCTGCGGAACAGCATTACCGGTAAAGCCAACACACCTGCCAGGATCACTGCGCTGCGACGCAGGAGAATCCGATGCAATGAATAAGCTGGGTAGATAGACATGCGAACCTCCTTAAAAACGCCCGGCCGTCGATTTGTCTTGGAAACAGCACTGGCGTAAACCATTAAAACGGGATGATTTGGTAACTGAGCAAAATTTTAGCGCAACTGATGAAAGTTTACTACTCATCCGACCACTAAATTGGTCAAAAAATCGCAAATAAATACGTCATCGCGTAATTTTGTTACACCAAGGTTAATAATTAACTAACCATTGGTTACATTGTGGATATTGACCGCTTGCTTACACCAACCATCCTGCCAGGGAAGGCAAAGCACTGAGCCAAACGCACCGCCCCCCCACAAAACCCTCGATGAAAAGCCATTTTTCGCTGTAATTTCAGCCATTTTTATACTTTTTTTACACTGACCGACGCTATTTTTTCATCTTCTTTCTACCGCCCTCCCTACACTCGCTTTATCAAAAACTACACCTCTGGAGGTGTCCTGTGAGTATCAGCGTTATTGGTGGTGCGCTGTTGGTCCTGCTGCTGTTGGGCTATCTGGTTTATGCCCTGTTCAACGCGGAGGATTTCTGATGGCAGCTTCAGCCTTTTTATTGATTGCCAGCTTCATGCTGGTGCTTTTGCTGCTGGCCCGGCCGTTAGGCAGTTTCCTGGCGCGCCTGATCGAAGGTGAACCCTTGCCCGCTCTGCGTCGGGTAGAGGCCGCCGTCTGGCGTTGTGCCGGCACGACCACCGCCGAGATGAACTGGTGGCAGTACGCACTGGCGATCCTGTGGTTCAACCTGCTGGGCCTGGTGCTGCTGTTTGTACTGCTGATGGCGCAGGGCTCACTGCCGCTTAACCCACAGGGTTTCCCTGGCCTGTCCTGGGATCTGGCGTTCAATACCGCCGTCAGCTTTGTCACCAATACCAACTGGCAGGCCTACAGCGGTGAGAGCACCCTCAGCTACCTCAGCCAGATGGCCGGGCTGGCCGTGCAGAACTTCCTGTCTGCGGCTACCGGCATCGCCGTGGCCTTTGCGTTGATCCGCGCCTTCACCCGCCGGTCCAGCGCCACCATCGGTAACGCCTGGATCGACCTGTTCCGCGTGACGCTGTACGTGCTGTTGCCGATCTCACTGCTGATCGCGCTGTTCTTCGTCAGCCAGGGTACGCTGCAAAACTTCCTGCCTTACCTGCATATCAGCACGCTGGAAGGCGCGCAGCAGACGCTGCCGATGGGGCCGGTGGCCTCACAGGAAGCGATCAAGATGCTTGGCACCAACGGCGGCGGCTTCTTCGGCGTTAACTCGGCACACCCGTTCGAAAACCCGACCGTGCTGACCAACTTTGTGCAAATGTTGGCGATCTTCCTGATCCCCTGCGCGCTGTGCTTTGCCTTCGGTCAGGCGGCCGGTGAAAACCGTCAGGGCCATGCGCTGATCTGGGCGATGTCGCTGATCTTCATCGTGGCCGTGGTGGTAGTGATGTTCGCCGAACTGGCAGGTAACCCGCATCTGAGCGAGTTGGGCAGTGCCAGCAACATCAATATGGAAGGCAAGGAGTCGCGCTTTGGCATTCTCGCCACCAGCATGTTCTCGGTCGTCACCACCGCCGCGTCCTGTGGTGCAGTCAACGCGATGCATGATTCCTTCACCGCGCTGGGCGGCATGGTGCCGATGTGGCTGATGCAGATTGGTGAAGTGGTGTTCGGCGGCGTCGGCTCCGGCCTGTACGGCATGCTGCTGTTTGTGCTGCTGACGGTGTTTATCGCCGGGCTGATGATCGGCCGCACGCCGGAATACCTGGGTAAAAAGATTGACGTTTATGACATGAAAATGACCGCGCTGGCGATCCTGGTCACACCGACCCTGGTGCTGCTGGGGAGCGCATTGGCCATCTCCACCGACGTGGGCCGTGCCGGCATCCTGAATCCGGGTGCTCACGGTTTCAGCGAAGTGCTGTATGCACTTTCCTCCGCTGCCAATAACAACGGCAGCGCCTTTGGTGGGCTGAGCGTCAACACGCCGTTCTACAACCTGCTGCTGGCATTCGCCATGTTCGTCGGCCGTTTCGGGGTGATCCTGCCGGTGCTGGCGATTGCCGGCTCACTGTGCGCCAAGAAGCGTCAGCCTGCGGGCAACGGCACTCTGCCAACCTACGGGCCGCTGTTTATCGGTCTGCTGGTCGGCACCGTGTTACTGGTGGGCGCATTGACCTTCGTACCGGCGCTGGCGCTGGGACCGGTGGCCGAGCATTTGCAACTTTGGTTGACCAAATAACAGGCGCATTCCCGTCGCCTTTCGAGCCGCAGCGTTGTTACCTGCACTCGCTCACCCCAGTTACTTACTCAAGTAAGCGCCTGGGGATGAGCGAGCTGGCCGCCTAGCTGCAACTCGAAATCCATAGGGAATGAAATAAAGAGAGAGAATAAAAGATGACTCGCAAACAACGCGCCCTGTTTGAACCGGCGCTGGTCCGTACCGCGCTGATCGATGCGCTGAAAAAACTGGATCCACGCACCCAGTGGCGTAACCCGGTAATGTTCGTGGTGTATATCGGCAGCATTCTGACCACGGCCATCTGGCTGGCGATCCTGGCCAAACAGACCGACGGCAGCGCTGCCTTTACCGGCAGCATCGCCATGTGGCTGTGGTTTACCGTGCTGTTCGCCAACTTTGCCGAAGCGCTGGCCGAAGGGCGTAGCAAAGCCCAGGCAGAAAGCCTGCGGGGCACCAAGAAAACCAGCTGGGCGAAGAAACTGGCCGGGCCACGTCGCGATGGCGCTACCGAGAAAGTCTCCGCCGAGAGCCTGCGCAAGGGTGACGTGGTGCTGGTGGAAGCCGGCGATACCATTCCGTGCGACGGCGAAGTGCTGGAAGGCGGTGCCTCGGTGGATGAAAGCGCCATTACCGGCGAATCGGCACCGGTGATCCGTGAGTCCGGCGGCGACTTCTCATCCGTTACCGGCGGCACCCGCGTGCTGTCCGACTGGCTGGTGGTGCAGTGCAGCGTCAACCCGGGCGAAACCTTCCTTGATCGGATGATCGCCATGGTGGAAGGCGCCAAGCGTCGCAAAACCCCGAACGAGGTGGCGCTGACCATTCTGCTGGTGGCGCTGACTCTGGTGTTCGTGCTGGCGACCGCCACGCTGTTCCCGTTCTCGCAGTACAGCGTGGACGCCGCCAATGGTGGCTCGGTGGTCAGCATCACCGTGCTGGTGGCCTTGCTGGTCTGCCTGATCCCCACCACCATTGGCGGTCTGCTGTCCGCTATCGGCGTGGCCGGGATGAGCCGGATGCTGGGTGCCAACGTGATCGCCACCAGTGGCCGTGCGGTGGAGGCCGCCGGTGACGTTGACGTGCTGCTGCTGGATAAAACCGGCACCATCACGCTGGGTAACCGTCAGGCCTCCGAGTTTCTGCCTGCGCCGGGCGTTAAAGAACAGGAACTGGCCGACGCCGCACAGTTGTCTTCCCTGGCGGATGAAACGCCGGAAGGCCGTAGCATCGTGGTTCTGGCCAAACAGCGCTTTAACCTGCGTGAACGTGACCTGCAGGCGCTGAACGCCACCTTCGTGCCCTTCTCCGCCCAGACCCGCATGAGCGGCGTCAACGTGCAGGACCGCATGATCCGCAAAGGGGCGGTGGATGCCATTCGTCGCCACGTGGAGTCCAATCAGGGTCACTTCCCGCAGGCGGTGGATGACCTGGTGGCCAGCGTGGCACGTACCGGCGGCACGCCGCTGGTAGTGGCCGAAGGACCACGCGTGTTGGGGGTGGTGGCGCTGAAGGATATCGTCAAGGGCGGCATCAAAGAACGCTTTGTCGAACTGCGCAAGATGGGCATCAAAACGGTGATGATCACCGGTGATAACCCGCTGACCGCTGCCGCCATTGCCGCCGAAGCCGGGGTCGATGACTTCCTGTCGGAAGCCACACCGGAAGCCAAGCTGGCGTTGATCCGTCAATATCAGGCGGAAGGTCGCCTGGTGGCGATGACCGGCGACGGCACCAACGACGCCCCGGCATTGGCGCAGGCCGACGTAGCGGTGGCGATGAACTCGGGTACCCAGGCCGCCAAAGAGGCGGGCAACATGGTCGATCTGGATTCCAACCCAACCAAGCTGATTGAAGTGGTGCACATCGGTAAACAAATGCTGATGACCCGCGGTTCACTGACCACCTTCAGTATCGCCAACGACGTGGCGAAGTATTTTGCCATTATCCCGGCGGCGTTCGCGGCAACCTATCCGCAGTTGAACGCGCTGAACGTGATGCACCTGCACTCCCCCGCTTCCGCCATTATGTCGGCGGTTATTTTCAACGCCCTGGTGATCGTGTTCCTGATCCCGCTGGCGCTAAAAGGGGTGAGCTACAAGCCAATGAGCGCCGCTGCGCTGCTGCGTCGTAACCTGTGGCTTTATGGCGTGGGCGGTCTGCTGGTGCCGTTTGTCGGTATCAAGCTGATCGACCTGATCCTGGTCGCCTTGCATATCGCCGGTTAATCATTAAGAGGAAATGAAAATGTCTTATTTACGACCTTCGCTGGTGATGTTGATCCTGCTGACGTTGATTACCGGTATCGCCTATCCGCTGTTGACCACCGGGCTGTCGCAACTGCTGTTTTCCGGCGCGGCCAACGGCTCGCTGCTGTACCAGGGCGACAAAGTGGTGGGGTCGGCGTTAATCGGCCAAAACTTCACCAAACCCGAGTATTTCTGGGGCCGCCCTTCTGCCACCGGTGATTCGGCCTATAATGCCATGGCGTCTGCCGGCAGCAACCTGGCCGCCACCAACCCGGCGCTGGACAAAGCCATTGCCGAACGCGCGGCGCAGCTGCGTCAGGCTAATCCGGCGATGAAAGGCCCGATCCCGGTCGATCTGCTGACCGCTTCCGGCAGCGGCCTGGATCCGCAGATCTCCCCCGCGGCGGCACAGTATCAACTGGCGCGGGTGGCTGCGGCGCGTCAACTGGCACCGGAGCAGGTCGCCAAACTGATTGATGAAAGTACCGATCAGGCCACCCCCAACTTTATGGGTGAGTCGGTAGTGAACGTGCTGAAATTGAATCTGGCACTCGACACATTGAAATAGTGCCTCGCGAGCTGCTAAAAAATAGTTCTCGGGTTCGGCGTGCCGGACCCGCTTTACGTTGCTGCAAAAGGAACCCCGATGGTGGAAGAGGAACAACAGCGCCCCGACCCTGACAGCCTGCTGGCGCTGGCCAATGAAAAACCCCGCGGCCGCCTGAAGGTATTCTTCGGTGCCTGCGCTGGGGTGGGTAAAACCTACGCCATGCTGCAGGAGGCGCAGCGGTTGCGTGCCCAGGGGCTGAACGTGCTGGTCGGCGTGGTGGAAACCCATGGCCGCAGCGAAACCGCCGCGCTGCTGAACGGGCTGGATATATTGGCGCAAAAGCGTATTCAGTATCGCGGTCGGCTGGTGCAAGAATTTGATCTCGACGCCGCGCTGGCACGCCACCCGGCACTGATCCTGATGGATGAGCTGGCGCACAGTAACGCCCATGGTTCGCGCCATCCGAAGCGCTGGCAGGATGTCGAAGAGCTGCTGGACGCCGGCATCGACGTGCTGACCACCGTCAACGTACAGCACCTGGAAAGCCTGAACGACGTGGTCGGCGGCGTGACCGGGGTGCGGGTGCGTGAAACGGTTCCCGATCACGTATTCGATGAAGCCACCGAAGTGGTGCTGGTCGATCTGCCACCGGACGATCTGCGCCAGCGGCTGAATGAGGGCAAGGTGTATATCCCCGGCCAGGCCGAGCGCGCCATTGAGCACTTTTTCCGCAAAGGCAATTTAATCGCCCTGCGCGAACTGGCACTGCGCCGTACCGCCGACCGGGTCGATGACCAGATGCGTGCCTTCCGCGATACCCAGGGCCGTGAGCGCGTGTGGCACACCCGTGACAGTATCCTGCTGTGCGTCGGGCATAACAGCGGCAACGAAAAGCTGGTACGCATCGCCGCCCGGCTGGCGGCCCGGCTGGGCTGTCACTGGCACGCGGTATATGTAGAAACACCAAAGCTGCACCGTTTGCCGGAGAGTCAGCGCCGGGCGATCCTGCGGGCGCTGCGGCTGGCGCAAGAGTTGGGTGCCGAGACCGCCACCCTGTCCGAACCCTATGAAGAACGCGCGGTGCTGCGTTACGCCCGCGAGCACAACCTGGGCAAAATCATCATTGGCCGCCGCAGCGAACAACGCTGGAAGCTGCGCGGCAGTTTTGCCGATCGCCTCGGTCGACTGGGGCCCGATCTCGATCTGGTGATCGTCGCGCTGGAAAATGACAGCCAACCACCGCAGGGCAAAGAGCATGACAACCGAAACTTTAGCGAGAAGTGGCGTATCCAACTGCGCGGTTGCGCGGTCGCCGTCGCGCTGTGCGCCCTGATCACCCTGCTTTCTCAATGGCTGCTGCCGGGCTTCGACCAGGCCAACCTGGTGATGGTCTATTTGCTTGGCGTTGCCATTGTCGCGCTGTTCTTTGGCCGCTGGCCGTCGGTACTGGCAGCGGTAATCAACGTCGCCAGCTTTGATCTGTTTTTCGTCCAGCCGGAATGGTCGTTTGCCGTCAGCGATATGCAGTATCTGCTGACCTTCGGCGTGATGCTGACGGTGGGCATCACTATCGGTAACCTGACCGCCGGCGTGCGTTATCAGGCGCGGGTGGCGCGTTATCGCGAGCAGCGGGCTCGCCATCTGTATGAGATCTCCCGCGGGCTGAGCCAGGCGCTGACCACCGAAGACATTGCCAAAACCAGTCGCCACTTCCTCTCCAGCAGCTTCCAGGCAAAAACCGTGCTGCTGCTGCCACAGGAAGACGGCAAACTGCAGCAAATGGTCGGGGAGACCGGCGGACTGCTGTCGGTGGATGAGGCGATTGCCCGCTGGAGCTTTGACAAGGGCATGCCGGCCGGGGCCGGCACCGACACCCTGCCCGGCGTGCCCTATCAGCTGTTGCCGTTAGCCACGTCGAAGCAAACCTTCGGCCTGTTGGCCATCGAGCCCAGCAACCTGCGTCAACTGATGGTGCCGGAGCAACAGCGACTACTGCAGACTTTCGCGGTATTGATTGCCAGCGCACTGGAACGCCTGCATTTGGCGCGCAGCGCCGAGGAAGCCAAGCTGGACGCCGAGCGCGAACAACTGCGCAACTCGTTACTCGCAGCACTGTCCCACGATTTACGCACCCCGCTGACGGTGCTGTTCGGTCAGGCAGAGATTCTGACGCTCGATCTGGCAGCAGAAGGCTCCAACCATGCGCCCCAGGCCAGTCAGATCCGCCAGCAGGTGCTGAGCACTACCCGGCTGGTGAATAACCTGCTGGATATGGCGCGTATTCAATCCGGCGGCTTTAACCTGCGTAAAGAGTGGCAGTCGCTGGAAGAGATCGTCGGCGCATCACTGCACATGCTGGAGCCGTTGATGACCCAGCATGAAATTAAAGTGGAGCTGCCACCGGAGCTGGTATTGGTCAACTGTGATGGCAGCCTGCTGGAACGGGTATTCACTAACCTGTTGGAAAATGCCAATAAATATGCCGGTTACGATGCTACTATCGGTATTCGTGCCCATACGCTGCCAGAGTGGCTGGAAGTTGAGGTCTGGGACAATGGACCGGGCATTCCCGAGGGAAAAATGCAGCTTATTTTCGATAAGTTTTCCCGCGGTAATAAAGAATCGGCAATCCCTGGTGTGGGTTTGGGGTTAGCGATTTGCCGTGCCATTATTGAAGTGCACGGTGGCCGTATCTGGGCGGAAAACGGGGCCAATGGCGGGGCCAGCTTCCACTTTGTGCTGCCGCTGGAGAAACCGCCAGAAATAGACAGTGAACTCTTTGATCTATAAATAATTGCCGGGAGTCTTGTGAGCAGCGCGCCAACCAATATTCTGATTGTCGAAGATGAGAAAGAGATCCGGCGTTTCGTCCGCACCGCACTGGAAAGTGAAGGCCTGCGGGTGTTTGAAAGCGAAACGTTGCAACGCGGGCTGATTGAAGCCGGCACGCGCAAGCCGGATCTGATTATTCTCGATTTAGGGTTGCCGGACGGCGACGGGCTGAACTATATCCGCGATTTGCGGCAATGGAGCGCCATTCCCGTGATCGTGCTGTCGGCTCGCAACGCTGAGGAAGACAAAATCGCCGCGCTCGACGCCGGGGCAGACGACTACCTCAGCAAGCCGTTTGGTATCGGCGAACTGCTGGCGCGCGTGCGGGTCGCGTTGCGCCGTCATTCCGGTAGCCTGCAAGAAAGCCCGTTGGTCAGCTTCTCCGAAATCACCGTCGATCTGATCAACCGCCGGGTACTGCGTCAGGGTGAAGATTTGCACCTGACGCCAATAGAGTTTCGTCTGCTGGCCGAACTGCTGGCCAACTCCGGCAAGGTGATCACCCAGCGTCAGCTACTGAGCCACGTCTGGGGGCCGAACTATGTCGAGCACAGCCATTATCTGCGGATATATATGGGGCATCTGCGACAGAAACTGGAGGCCGACCCGGCCCGGCCGAAACACTTGCTGACCGAGACCGGCGTCGGTTACCGCTTTATGCCTTAAGGTTAATGGGCGCAGCATGCGGCGCCCCTACTGTTGCGGGCCTTTCTTCAATCCCATCATAAATTCCTTGAACGCTTCGCGCAGCGGTGCAAATACCGGATGCTTGCGGTTTTCGATCATCACTTCGGAAAACAGCTTCAGGCCAACCGCAAAGGCCGCGCTGTTGTTCTCACCAAAGTTCAGATCTTCACGCGCTTTGATGCGCTCAACAATGCCAAGAATATCGTCGTGGTTTTCTACTTCAAAACTCAGTGGCGCTTTATCTACCGGTTCGCCTTTGCGATCGCTCAGGGCTTCAACGGTAATGCGAAAACGGTGGCCTGGCATCATTCATTCTCCTGTGCGGGCGGGGCAATGTTCATTTCGCCTTCAATCGCCGCCACGGCGGTCAGCAGCGCCGCATTAATGTTTTCAACCTGCTGCGGTGAAAGATCCGCACGCATCACGTTACCACGCAGCAAACTGCGCAGGCGGTTCATGGCTTCGGAGATGCCTTCAGCCAGATTGCCGTGATGGTGATGCCCGCGACCGACACCCGCCAAACGGGCCAGGATCACGTCGACAGCGGCCTGGTGCTTTTGCAGCTCACTCTGGCCCAGTTCGGTGATCTGATAACTTTTGCGGCCGTTACTGCTGGTGATCGGCTCAAGGAAATCCTGCTCTTCCAGCAGCGTCAGGGTCGGATAAATCACCCCTGGACTTGGCACATACAGGCCGGAAGACGCCTCATCAATGGCCTTGATCAGTTCATAACCGTGACTCGGTTTACGTGCCACCAGCGCCAGCAACACCAACCGCAGGTCGCCATGTTCAAACATGCGGTGACGGCCACCACGGCCTCCGCGCCCGCCCCGGCCATGCTCTTCGCCGTGATCGCCGCCAAAGTGATGACGCCCGCCGCGACGGCGATGATGACCCTGCCCTTCTTCGCTGTCAGGGTGGCAAGCGTGACGACGGTGTAAATCTAAACGGTGAAACATAGGGTATACCTCTCAATGGATAATCAGTTGACGAGGTGATTTAGATATATCTAAGTCACTTCGATATATCTAATCTAGATCGATATATCTAAATGCGCAAGCGGGATTTATTAAAAAGATATATCTAAATTGCAGGCATAAAAAAAGCGCTGTAAAAACAGCGCTTTTCTTCAGGCAGGGAAAGATTACTTGGCGGAAGCCAGCACTGCGCTGACGATTTCTACCGCTTCATGCTCGATCTTTTCGCGGTGCTCAGCACCCAGGAAGCTCTCACAATAAATCTTGTAAGCCTCTTCGGTACCGGAAGGACGCGCGGCAAACCAGCCGTTGTCAGTCATCACTTTCAGACCGCCAATCGGTGCGTCGTTGCCCGGTGCCGCGGTCAGACGAGCGGTGATCGGATCGCCTGCCAGGGTGTCGGCCTTGACCATTTCCGGCGACAGCTTGGACAATGCCGCTTTCTGCGCTGAGGTTGCCGGCGCCTGAATACGGTTGTAGCTCGGCGCGCCAAAGCGTTTGGCCAGATCTTCGTAGTGATTCTGTGGGTTTTCACCGGTCACCGCGGTGATTTCCGCCGCCAACAGGCACATGATCATGCCGTCTTTGTCAGTCGACCAAGGAGTGCCGTTGAAACGCAGGAAGGATGCCCCGGCGCTCTCTTCGCCACCAAAGCCCAGGCTGCCGTCGAACAGACCATCAACAAACCATTTGAAGCCCACCGGTACTTCCACCAGCTTACGCCCCAAATCGGCGACCACACGGTCAATCATCGCGCTGGAAACCAGCGTTTTACCCACCGCCACATCAGCGCCCCACTGTGGACGATGCTGGAACAGGTAGTTGATGGACACCGCCAGATAGTGGTTCGGGTTCATCAGGCCTTTCGGCGTAACAATGCCGTGGCGGTCGTAATCCGGGTCATTGGCAAACGCCAGATCGAACTTGTCGCGTAGCGCCAGCAAGCCCCCCATCGCCGGAACTGACGAGCAGTCCATGCGGATCACGCCGTCGTGGTCCAGGTGCATAAAGCGGAAGGTCTGATCGATAGCATCGTTCACCAACGTCAGATCCAGCTTGTAATGCTCGGCAATACGCTGCCAGTAAGCAATGCCGGAACCGCCGAGCGGATCAACGCCCAGCTTCAGGCCGGCACGCTGGATAGCAGGCATATCTACGATATCCACCAGCCCTTCGACATACGGCTGCACCAAATCTTGCGCGTGCACGCGACCGCTGTTCCAGGCCTTATCCAGTGACTGACGCTGTACGCCTTTCAACTGCAATGACAGCAGTTCATTGGCGCGTTTTTCAATCACTGAAGTCAGATTGGTGTCGGCAGGACCGCCGTTGGTCGGGTTATATTTAATGCCGCCGTCTTCCGGTGGGTTGTGGGACGGAGTGATAACGATACCGTCGGCCAGTGCCCCACCTTTGCGGTTGTGGCACAAAATGGCATGGGATACCGCAGGGGTTGGCGTGAAACCGTTATTTTCCTGCACGATCACATCGACACCGTTGGCGGTCAACACTTCCAGCACGGAAATAAAGGCCGGCTCGGACAGCGCATGGGTGTCTTTACCCACGTAGCATGGGCCGGTCACCCCTTGCTGATGACGGACTTCGGCAATCGCCTGCGCGATAGCGAGAATATGGTTTTCATTAAAGCTATGGCGCAGAGCACTGCCGCGATGGCCAGAAGTCCCGAACTTCACCGCGTGTGCCGCATTGCCCGCTTCAGGTTGCAGTACATAGTACTGCGACGTCAGCTGAGCTACGTTGATCAAATCGCTTTGCTGAGCCGGCTGCCCGGCACGTGGATTATTCGCCATCGACATATCTCCCTATCCCTGTCCTGCGGCCTGGCAATATGTCGCTCACGGCCACCATGACGGGCTGTTCGCTAAATTAGATAGTGCCGCAAACTTTTTCTGTCAGTTCCGCTGGGAACTGCATAGCCTGCATGATGTGTTCCACCATGCTGCGTTTACGACCGGTATTGGTATTGGTGATCACCCAGTAAGGCGTGCCCGGAACGTGCTTTGGTTTGGTGTGCGTTCCGTTCGCCAACAGGGTTTGCTGATCGCCGGCAAAATAAGTGCGGGTACGACCATGCAACGCATCGGTAGCAGCGGAGAAACCAGCCGCATCCAGGGTATACAGGGTGGAAAGTACCAGCATAAAACGATGTACCGCTCTGCTCTGATCGGCATACTCGTCCGACAACAACAGCTCACGTACGGCACGCACGCGATCGCGCGGACGCGACACGGCGACAATCTTATCCTGCTCGGCGCTCTGAGCACTGCTGGCCGGCACAGAACGTAACGGCTGACCTGCGGTAAACTTCAACATGCGGCGCAAAATATCGGACGCGCTCTCACCAATATGTTGCGTGTGGCTGGCAATATAACGGTAGAGCTCTTCGTCGACTTCAATAGTTTTCATCTTTATCCAGTACTGTTTTTTTCTACTTAGAACCTGAAGCCAGATCCGGCATTCAAGTCATGGGATTATAAGGTTAAAAGCGCAGGTGCGAACATAACAATGTGCCTCAACACGGCAAAAGCAGACAATTACCTAAAGCCTGCTTGGCATCGGCCCTGCCAATCCCGCACCTTATCATGAAAAATCCGCGTTATTCATCGTGAGTTTCAATCATGATACCCTAATCTGAATCTCTCTCAGTATGAACTTTGCCATGAAATTACATTATCAACTGCTGGCTACCGAGTCCGACGCGCTGCCGGTGATCCTGATCCACGGATTGTTCGGCAATCTGGACAATCTCGGCGTGCTGGCGCGCGATCTTAACCAACAGCACAGCGTGATTAAAGTCGATCTGCGTAACCACGGCCTGTCGCCCCGCTCAGCGGTGATGACCTACCCGGAGATGGCAAAGGATCTGCTGGCATTGCTGGATGATTTGCAGCTGGACAAGGTGATTGTGATCGGCCACTCGATGGGCGGCAAAGCGGCGATGGCGCTGACGGCAATCGCACCCGAGCGAGTGGATAAACTGATCGTTATTGATGTGGCACCGGTGAATTATCAGACCCGCCGCCACGACGAGATTTTTGTCGCCTTACAGGCCGTGAGCGCCGCCGGTATCACCCAACGCCAGCAGGCGGCGGAATTAATGCGCGACTATCTGAAGGAAGAAGGGGTGATCCAGTTCCTGCTGAAATCCTTCCATCAGGGTGAATGGCGCTTTAACCTGCCGGTATTGATCGATCAATACGAAAACATCACCGGCTGGCAGGAAGTGCCCGCCTGGTCACATCCCACATTATTCATTCGCGGTGGCCTGTCGCCTTACGTACAGGACAGCTACCGCGCAGATATTGCCCGCCAGTTCCCACAGGCTCGCGCGCATGTGGTCGCCGGTACCGGACACTGGGTGCATGCGGAAAAACCAGAGGCGGTGCTGCGTGCCATCCACCGTTTTCTCGGCGAAGCCTGAGTCGAACGCTACCTGACAACAGTGCAGGCGGGCCCTAAAACGGCCATCTGGTGAAAAAACGCGCTAAAGATAACGGCTTAGCGCGTTTTGAGCTCAGTTAAGCATTGTCGTTGCTCCACCTGCTGGGGTAATATGGCGCGCTATAATTTTGCCGCCGTGTCGAGCGTGTTATTTAACGCCAGGCTGGGGGTGAATTTGGGTTAGGGTTTATTGGCCCGAAGTGTGTTAACCGAACCATCCAGAAGCGTCTACGCGCTTTTAGATGCAAACTCCCTTGCAGTACCGCTACCTATGGCAAAAGAACAAACGGATCGCACGACGCTGGATCTGTTCGCAGATGAACGCCGTCCGGGGCGCCCGAAAACCAACCCGCTATCCCGAGATGAACAGCTTAGAATCAATAAGCGTAATCAGCTTCGACGCGATAAAGTCCGTGGCTTACGGCGTGTGGAACTGAAGATCAACGCGGATGCGGTGGACGCCCTGAACAAACTGGCGGAACAGCGGAATATCAGCCGCAGCGAGCTTATTGAGCAAATGCTGTTGGCACAACTGGCGGACGACCAGCCAGAACATTGATCATTGCAGCCGCACATGCGGCGCGGCGTTAAGGATGACGCCCGATCAACATCGTTTTATTCCACCCGGCATCGCATAAACGCGATAAAACCCCGGGGTAAATTTCTGGCATGATACGCAATTACCGGTGAGGGATATCCCTTGCCATGGCATCATTTTAATCGGTGTTATCGTGGTCAGCGCTAACATCGTGTAATGCAATTAATTGAATTTAAAGGTTATACGCGATATGGCTAATGTAGGCATTTTCTTTGGCAGCGACACTGGCAATACCGAAAACATTGCCAAGATGATCCAGAAAATTCTTAAGCAACAGTTTGGCGACGATGTGTGCGAAATTCACGACATCGCCAAAAGCAGCAAAGAAGACCTGGAAGGTTTCGATATCCTGTTGCTCGGCATACCGACCTGGTACTACGGCGAAGCCCAGTGTGACTGGGATGATTTCTTCCCGACGCTGGAAGACATCGACTTCAACGGCAAGCTGGTAGCGCTGTTCGGCTGTGGCGATCAGGAAGATTACGCAGAATATTTCTGTGATGCGATGGGTACCATCCGCGACATCATTGAACCGCGTGGTGCCGCCATTGTCGGCCACTGGCCAACCAAAGGCTACCATTTCGAAGCCTCTAAAGGGTTGGCAAGCGACAGCCATTTCATCGGTCTGGCGATTGACGAAGATCGTCAACCGGAGCTGACCAACGAGCGTGTTGAAGGCTGGGTGAAACAAATCGTCGAAGAGCTGAGCCTGGCCGAAATTGTCGGGTAACGCCAAAGGTTGAACAAAAGCCCTGCAAAGTGCATAGTGTTGCCGGCAGGGCTATCATTGGCAGTGCTGATTACTGCAATCGAAGATACAAATTTGTAACTTCCCACATCGTCAAGGTAGACTGCGTTATCGGTTTATCCCGCCCATCAAGACGTTGCGTGTGTGCGACATGCAATAGTGCAATTATATCTTTGTTAACAACCGGCGGTTTCTATTTAGGTCAACCGGTTCTATAATGAGACGCAATTAACTCTTTGTGCCGACCGATGCCACAGGCGAGAACGCCTCAACTTGATTAGCATAGTAACAGGACTGAATCCGCATGACTGACAACAACACCGCATTGAAGAAGGCCGGCTTAAAAGTCACGCTTCCGCGACTCAAAATCCTGGAAGTACTGCAAAATCCGGAATGCCATCACGTCAGTGCGGAAGATCTGTACAAAAAACTGATAGATATGGGCGAAGAAATTGGCCTGGCTACAGTTTACCGCGTACTGAACCAATTTGATGATGCCGGCATTGTGACCCGTCACAACTTCGAAGGCGGCAAGTCCGTGTTCGAACTGACCCAGCAGCATCACCACGATCACCTGATTTGCCTGGACTGCGGCAAAGTGATCGAATTCAGCGATGAATCTATCGAAGCGCGTCAGCGTGATATCGCCAAACAACACGGCATCAAGCTCAGCAATCACAGCCTGTACCTGTACGGCCACTGTGCAATTGGTGACTGCCGCGAAGACGACACTCTGCACGATAAAAAATAATGCCCTCAACCGGCATTAAGGACCGCCTTAACGGCGGTTTTTTTATGCCTGCAGCCTGCGCAGTGAGTAGATAAAAAAATCCCCGGACAGGTCCGGGGAAAATTCACAGCTTGAAATACAACAATTGCAGCGGCACTTCTCTCTCACTTCCCACTTACACTCACTTCACCGTCAACTCACCCGCCGACACGCGGATGGGCAAACTCTTCACAGCTCATACTCAAGAAACAGCAGCCGATCAAAGAACAACGACCAGGCCTGATCGAACACACCACGAACACGGAACCCTTTGTTCAGATAAATTTGGCTGGCCTCACTGCTTTGCCATACACACAGCACGATGTTTTTCGCCTGGTGCCGATCAGCCTGTTGCTTTATCAGGGCAAACATCTGATTAAAATACCCCTGCCCGCGAAATTGGCTCTCAATCGCCAGGCTACAGATAAAATAATCATCCTCAGTACCCAAGCCTTGCACAAAGTGGTCGTAAGCCTCATCAAGCGGCTTTAGTTCATCGCGATAGTGATAATCCGCTTTTACGCCATACAGCTCACTGACGGTAGCCGCATTGAAAAAGCCGACAAACGTCCCGCGCCGATCGTAAGCCACCGTGATCAGGTGCAGATAAGGCTCGATATTTTGTGCCTGCTGCAGCGACACCAGATCCAGCCCTGCCCGGTTGCCAACAGAACAGTACTCCAGGTAACTGGTACTAAAAATCAGCTTCGCCATGCGGGTTTTATCGGTTTCACTCGCCTGCCGCCCCGGTAGAAAATGCAATGCCCCGCCCGGCTCCGGCAACACCGCATCCCCCTCTCCTGTGGTTGAGCACCAGTAATTCCCCGCCGCAATCTGCCGCCGGTTATCGGCGATCAGGTATTCCCCAAAAAGCTGGTTTACCCGATCCAACGTGCGGTCATGGGAAAGCACGGAATAATAGTGGTAATGGTCGATATCGGAACGGATCTGCGCTGGATAGGCCATACGCGGCACTTCATCGACGGTAAATATTTCCGCATAACGAGCCAGATCCAGCGGCTGTTCAAGCTGCCAATCCACCTGCTCCAGGCGACTGACGCATTGCTGGTAACTGAACTGTTCCTCCTGCGACAGCGGGAGCCGTTCATTGGTGATCACATCCTCCAACAGGCGCATGCCACGGATACCACAGGTCACTGCCTGCGGATGCGCATCATAATGAACGCCATAATCCTGACAGAAGCGATCGTGACTGAGGAAGGACCGGCCAATGTGGCGACTCCACAGCTGATAAAAGGGATCAAACAGTTTCCGTTCATAAACCGAATTCTTGTCCGGGACTTCACCACTTTCCGCCGCATAGTTCTGATCCAACCCTGCCAGCATCCGGCACAGCGAGATATCCCCCTTGCGGCTGACTATCATGCCGGTTTCATCGAGAAACAGATTCAGCCAGCTAACGTGGCTGACCTCGCCCCCAGCCAGAAACTGGAGATAATCCGGCAGTTCAGGTTTGATCAAAAACAGCGTCGCCGATCGGTGGGGAATGGTGTCGATATCCATGTACAGCCCCCCCATCTCGATCAAAATCAGAAAGCGAAAGTAGTCGGAAAGCGTGGCGTAATAACGCTTATCGTGCAGTTGATGGATAAAGCCCAGGCTGTTGCCGACCCTTTTTTGCGCCAGTTCGCTCAGCGAATGCACCTGCAGGCGATGATTACCGGCATCATACTCCCCCAGGTAGCCGCCTTTTATCACCGGTACGGGAATGAAATACCTATCCCTTGCCAGTTGCTGCGCGTCCCAAACCCATAACATGCCGACCCAGTCATTCGTCTCGGCGCTAGCCACCGCCTGCTGCGCGTCGCCCCATTGGGAGATAACCTCTCTGGCATCGTCAGGGATAGCGCCCCCCAACCAGATACGGTGCAGCCGTTTTTCACTCGCTGCCAGCGGGCGGGTAGGAACGCAAAAGAGTGAGGAACAGCGGGCGGCATCAAATAAATTCCCATGTGCCGCCAGCCATTCGCGCAGTTGAGTGACCCCACGCTGATAGCTTTCCAGCAGCGCCGGTGAAGTCTGGCGTTGATATTTTACGAACTCAAACTTCAGGTCGTGGATCCGCGCCTCGTATTCGGCTCGAAACAGATCGTCTCGCAGAGCGCCAAAATGCCCGTTGTTAAGCTTCATCGGTGGCCATCCTTATTGATGACAGCGGCACTGAGGGACCATAACCCTGCGGATTTTTGCTCTGCCAGGACCAGGCATCGCACACCATTTTTTCCAGACTGCGTTTGGCTTGCCAGCCCAGTTTTTCTGCCGCCAGCGACGGATCGGACCAACACTCGGCGATATCTCCCGCTCGTCGGGGGTTAAATTGATAGGCGATTTTGAACCCGCAGGCACGTTCAAAGGCCCGAATAATTTCCAGAACCGAGTAGCCTTTACCGGTGCCCAGGTTATAGACGTTAAAACCGGGCTGCAGGTTATCCAGCGCCTTCAAATGCCCTTCTGCCAGGTCCATCACGTGAATATAATCTCGTACCCCGGTACCATCGCTGGTGGGATAGTCGTTGCCATACACCGGCAACACCGCGAGTTTGCCAATAGCCACCTGCGCCAGATAAGCCAGAAGATTATTGGGAATGCCGGCGGGATCCTCACCAATCAAGCCAGACTCATGCGCGCCGGCCGGATTAAAGTAACGCAGCGCGGTAATCGCCATCTGCGGTGCCGTGGAGGCAAACTCCGCCAGGATCTGCTCGACAATCAGTTTGGAGGTTCCGTAGGGGTTGGTAGTCTGCCCAACGCGGCAGCTCTCCGTCAGTGGGGTATATTCCGCCGGCCCATAGACGGTGGCCGAAGAGCTGAAAATAAATTGCTTAACGCCGGCATGGCGCATTCTGTCCAGGACGATCAATGAGCCGGAAATATTATTTTGATAATACCTCAGCGGTTCTTCGGTAGATTCTCTGACCGACTTCAATCCCGCAAGATGGATAACCGCATGAATATCATGCTGGCGGAATATATGATCCAGCAAATGATGCTGCTGGATATCTCCCTGATAAAAAATCACTTTTTTACCGGTTAAGCGCTCTACGCGAAACAAAGACTCTGGCGAGCTGTTGGACAGGTTGTCCAGTACGACAACTTCCTCCCCCCTTTCCAACAGTGCCAATACCGTATGCGAGCCGATATAACCGGCGCCGCCCGTCACCAATATAGCCATCATATATCCTTGTTTGTGTTTAAAAATAAACGACTCACTCAGAAACCACCTAAACTTCCCGGGTCTTAAAACCGACAGGTAAAGCAATACAAAGCAGTAATATGGCTAACAGATAAACGGAGGAATGTGGCCCGTACTCGGTCAGGATCCCTTGTAATATTCCGGCCAGGATCACGCCGGTGGAAATGCTGTTGGTGAACAACGTGGTGGCCATGCCTGCCCGTTCCGGCATTAAATCCTGGAAATACAGCATGCCGACGGTGGCAATAATGCCGATAAAAATGGCGTTAAACAGCTGCAAGGCCAGCAACCCGGTGGTCGAGGTAAACCACAGCATCCCGGCATAAAACACGATGCCGGCCACCATGGCCCCCGCCATCATCAGGCGCTTGCCCACTCGGTTTACGTAACGTCCCACCAGGATCATGATGGGGATTTCGATTGCGGCGGCGATGCCCATCATCCAGCCGGTCAGACTTTGCGGCAAACCCAACTCGGCCGTGATATACAGCGGCACATCAATCAGATACATGGCGCTGCAGGTCCACATCAATACCGAGGCGAAAAACAGCAGGCTAATGTCTTTATCGAAGACCGTTTTTTGCCGTATGGCGACTTCATCGCCCACCACGGGGCGGGCGACCTCGGGCAATATCCACCAGGCCAGCAGTGTGACCAGCAGAAATATGCCGGCAGCAAAAATAAACATCGCCGTGAAGCCGTAATTCACCACCAGCATAAAAGCCAACGGCGGACCAAAAACCCAGGCCAGAGAAAGTTGGGCGCGCATGATGGCGCTGAACATAGCGACGTTTTGCGATGACCGCTCTCCGTACTCACGCGCCAGAGCGAAGAGCTGCGGTATCGCCGTATTGGCAATGGCGGTTAACAGCACGCCCGCCGTAATTAACGTCAGGTAATTGCGATTAAAAGCAAATAACAGACAGTTTCCTGCCGCCAATAAATAACAGATTAAAATCAAATGGCGCCGGTCACGCTGGCGATCTGATTTTTTCGCCAGCAAAAAACTGACGATAATGCCGACCCCGGCGTTAACCGCATAAAAAAAACCGACCCATAATGACGACACCCGCACCTCGGAGGTGAGGAACAGGCTTAGGGTCGGTATTTGCAGTGCCCCGGCAATCCCGGAAAAAAAAGCAACGACCATAAAGGTCAGCCGTATCGAATTCATCTCTGATTACCGTCGGTCGCTGCTGTTAACCATCAATAACGGCCCGCCTGCGAACAGACGGGCCGTGGTTCAGGGGCTACACTTTCTCGGCGCGGCTATAACGCTTGCCGTCCGGGCTGACCGCGCGGATCAGCACCTCGCCGGTGACGCCAGGTTTGGCTTTGGCATCGTAACGCTGCCATTGCTTGCCGCCGTCGGTGGAATACTCAATGCCCAGGCCCGGCAACGAGATATTGGCCTCCAGCCTGCCCCCGATCACGCGGGCACCCGGTACCGGCAGCCGATAACTCACGCCGCCCTTGTCCAGTTTCGCCAACTCACGCTGGCCGAGGATATTGGCAAAGCGCAGCCAGTCCCGGTCCAGCTTTTGGCTGTCGATAAAGTGGGTTTCGCCGCCTTTATACTCCCGACCCACCTTATAATCCTGCTCCCAACCTGCGCGATGCCATGCTCGCTCAGCCACCGACAAGGAACGCGGGAAAATCATGTATTCCATTTGATCGTCAGTGCGCTGAGTTTCACTCCACATCTGGGCGGAGATACCGTAAGCACCCGGCCACGGCTTGTCGCTCTTGGCAGTAAAGTGATTGCCATCGCGATCCACCGAGGTTTCGGCGTTCTGCGGCAGGTTGTTCGGGGCGAAGCTGAACATCTTCTGTTCGTCGCTGAAACGGGTGCCCCAGTAGTAACCGCGCTCGTCCGGGTTCACCTCATACGGGAAGTCCATATAGACGTAATCCGGGTTGGAGAGGATCACTTCGTAACCTTTGTTCGCCCAATCGTTGGCGCTGTCAAAACCGCCCCAATACAGCGTATCCCAGAAGTTAACCCCAACCCGTTGAGTGGCGAAGGCCTTGGCGTTTTTCGCATCTTTCAGGCCATCCTGCCAGGCCTGCATTCTGTCGATGCCATGCGCTTTCACCAGTTGACTGACTTCTACGCCAAAGTAGCTTGGCAGATGTTCCATATCGGCGACTTTGCCGTCTTTGATCATCTTTTGACAGACCTGGGATTTCGCCCATGGCTTGTCTTCTTTGCTCTGATCGATGATGCCTTTGCCTGCTTCTGGCTTGGCCTGATCGGTATAGCCGGCGCCCAAACGAATGTTTTTCGCTTCGTCGCCACCAAAGTGCCAGGTGCGTAACGGCTGCCCGGCCTCTTTGTGCATCTGGGCAATTTCGCCAATCACCTTGTCAACAAAGCGCTTGGACGAATCCAGGCATGGGTTAAGGTAACTTTGTCGATTGAAGTACTGCACCGAGGTGGTATTGGAGGTATCGGTCGGATCCACCAGGCGGAACTCATTGGCCTGCTGCTCTTTACCGGCGGCATGCAGCTTTTTATAGCGGGCCTCCATCGAAACCACGGCAGCGCGGGCATGTGCCGGCATATCGATTTCCGGGATCACTTCAATCTGACGCGCCTGAGCGTATTTAATGATCTCGATGTAATCCTGACGCGAGAAGAACCCGCCATACACCTCTGGCCCCTGTCCGTACTGTGGCAACAGGCAGGTGGTTTCGCTCAGATCGTGGCAACGCTGGCCCCCGACTTCAGTCAGTTCAGGCAGACCTGGAATGGCAATACGCCAACCTTCGTCGTCACTCAGATGGAAGTGGAATTTATTCAGCTTGTAAGCCGCCATTTGGTCGAGCAGGCGCAGTACCGCATCTTTATGATGGAAGTTGCGCGCCACATCGAGGAAGATGCCGCGATACTGGAAACGTGGTGCATCTTTGGCGTCGAGGGTGGCGATTTTAGCACTGCCGTCGGTTGGTACCAGCGACAGAATGGACTGCAGACCATAGAACACCCCGGCCTGATCGAAGCCGATAACCTGCGCTCCTTTATTGCCAATCTTCAGCTCATAGGCTCCCGGCACCGCCAGCTCACCTTTGAATTTACCCGGCTGAATATCGGTTTTGACGGGGTAGCCCGCCGCGTTAGAGGTTACACCCAACAGTGCGAAACGTTGAGTCGCCGCGTCCGCCGCCGGTTTGGACAGCGCGCTCAGTTCCAATGCAACGCCTTTGCTCAGATCCACATCTTGCGGATGCACTTTTACCTGCAGCGGCGTCGGTACGATCTGACCGCGCAGCGAGGCCGCAGGCAAGGTTTTCAACTCGGCGTTTTTGGTAAAGCGGGAAGCCGGCGTCATCAGGATGTTGTTATCATCCTTGATGCGTTTCCACTGGTCGCCGGTAAAGGGCGTCACAAACTGGTTCAAATCTTCGGTATCGGTGTTGACCAGAATTTTTGGTTTGGCATCGCCCGAAGCGGCGTACCAACGGGGGACAAAGTCGGTTTTAAACAGCTGCCAATATTCGGCAATAATCGGGATTTCAACCGTTTGACCGGCCGGGAAACCGGTAAATTTATCGGTCGGCTCCAGTTTGTACAGGTCGCCGGTCAGGTGAGTTATTTTGAACTGGCTGTTATCCACCCTCATGGTTTGACGGGCGCTGTGGAAGTAAATCGCCCAGTCGTGACCTTTAATCTCCTGATGATCGTTGGTCAGGCTGATCAATACCTTGTTGCAGGCTGCCCAGTCGGCTCCCAATTTACCGCAATCCAGGCCGCTGTCGGCAGCCCGGTTATCAACCATTTTCAAATTCAATTTTAGCTGGCTCAGTTGATCCACCAGCGGCTGATTGGCCAACGCATTCCCCGCGCTACCAAATAATCCAACGGTTGCCGTTAATGCAGCAAGCGTACTTAATTTGAATTTGTTCATTTTTAGCATCATCCTTAATTATTGTTATCGTGGATCTCTTTCCAAATCTGACCGCACTTGGCGTCGTAGGCCTGACCGTTACCGCTGTGAACTGCCTGAATGCAGTTCTGATAATCCATCACTCGCACCGTTTCTTTCTCGGCGAACTGCTGGTGCTGCTTCTCTTGTTTCAGCACGTTCAGCACCGCCTGGCACGACTGCAATTTTTCCGGTGAGCCTTCTGCGGTATTAATGCAGGCGCTGTAGGCCTGTTTCAGTTTGGCATCTTCCGGCGGTGCGGCCGGTTGAACACAGGCACTCAGCGTGACTACTGCGGCTAACATCAGCATGATTTTTTTCATCATTATTTTCCCGTTAAGTGTCCCCGGCGTTACCACCGGGGAACGCATCAGAAGATGGTGAATGGCGCGATAACCATGAATTTGACGTCTTTCTCATCCTGGAAGATGTTGCCGTAACCCCCGCCCCAGCTTGGGATGTTGGTGTGGTTGTCATACTGGGTGTAGTGCAGTTTCAGCAAGGTGCCTTTGGCGCGGCCTTCCTGAATGGTGTACATCGCATCCAGGCTCCAGGCGCTCTCTTTCAGGCGCTGGCTCTGGTCATACATCGGGTTGGTGCTCGGCTTGGCGTCCCAGGCGTAAACGTAAGAACCGCCAACCGCCATGCCTGGCAGGTTCCAGTTACTCAGGTCATACATCACCCCGGCGTAAACCGCTTTTTCGCCGTTGGCGTTGAAGTCGGAACGGTTATCCCACCAGACGTCGAGGCGACCGTTGGAAGAGGCGTAGGTTGGGGTCATACGTTGCAGGAAGTAGCCCTGGTTACCCTCGGCCTTGACCATGGTGCCTTCCAGACGCCAGTTGAACTGGCCGGTGGTGTAGCCAAAGGTCAGCGCCTGCAGCCAAGCCAGGCCGTCATAAATGCTGTTGGGGTCGTTCTTGTCGCTGATGCGGTCTTCAGTGCCGTAGAACTGATAACTGGTGGTCAGCGGGTTGCCTACCAGATCAAACTTGTAAGATGCCTTGGTGAAGTACTGATTCACATAGCCCTGGGCCTGGCCGAAGGCCGCTTCCAGCACCAAATCATTTTTGAAGTCATACTTGGCACCCAGGGAGTGCAGATAGGAGACGCCGGTTTTTTTGTCGTTCTGGCGGAAGTCGTCCATCTCGATATGCCAAGGTGCTTTGTACTTATTGGTCCACATGTAGGAGAAGCTCAATGCCCCGGCATCACCGTAGTCAAACTTGGCACCGGCCTCGGCCCCCTGATAGGTACCTGGCAAAAAGCTCCAGTGTGGCGCCAGCAGGGTTTGCCCACTTGGCTGGATGTAACCGGCGCGAGCCCAGACTGGGCCATACTTGAATTTACCGGCGGCTTTATACAGGCTGATGCCGCCTTTATCGCCGGAGTAGTCTTCATCATAGGTACGGTTTTTGGAAGAGAATGCGATTTCGTTCGGGTGGCCGCTGGCGCTGGACTCGGCCAGTTCAATGGCGGTAAAGGCTCCGACGTCCACGCCAAACATGTCCCAGGCATAGCCCGAGGCAAAATCCAGGCTCAGGTTGGCGGTCGAGTGTGACAGGTTGGTAGTGTATTTATTGTAATCGTCACTGGTCGGATTGAGATCTTTACGGTCACGCTCACGCTGCCAGTAATACACACCGCCGGTCATAGTGGAATCATCGATAAATCCTGCAGCTTTCGCCTCAGGGGCCATGGCAAACCCTGTTCCCAACAGCGCACCCGCGACTGCGAGCGCCAGCGTTTTACGCTGAGCACCGTGCGTACCCATAATGAAATTCCTCTTTGACTTAACTTTAAAAGTTGCAGCCGCCCGTGTTCACCACTGCCCTGCACGACCGCTAATAAAAAACCCAACCGGGTAAAAAAATATTGCTGACGGGCTCAAACCCCACAGCACTTATTGCTACAGACAGACTATTTTTCGCGACGCGAATTATCAAATGAATTGTGAGAGAGATTTGTCAAAGTATGACAAAGAGCACATATCGATGAGATTATGTTACGTGGCTATGCAAAGAGGTTGTCGAATGAAAAATTCAATAAAATCAGAATAAACATTGATACAAGGTCAATGAGAGACGATTAATGGTTTCAGCTTAATCAAAAAAGTCAGTCAGAAGAAAAAATATGAGAGCGCTCTCTAAATGACATTAATTCGCATCGCGAATATATAAGGTGATGTTATATGACTGCTGATTTTTATCAAGAAATTGCTGATGCAACCGCCTGATTAAAATTTAAAAATAGATTGAGGAATTAAAAGCATTAACGGAGAGAAAACGGGATTTGCAGGCATAAAAAAAGCGCAACCGAAGTTGCGCTTTATCGCGTTAGCTAACAATCAGCACTCAGGCGCCAATTTTAGCCCAGGTATCACGCAGGCCCACGGTGCGGTTAAACACCAGGTGCTCGGCCGAAGAATCACGGCTGTCAGCGCAGAAATAGCCTTCACGTTCGAACTGGTAGGCTTTTTCCGGCTGTGCAACTGTCAGGCTTGGCTCCACAAAACCGTGCTTGATCACCAGCGACTCCGGGTTAATGGTGGTGAGGAAATCCTCTGCCGCCGCCGGGTTTGGTACGCTGAACAGGCGATCGTACAGACGGATTTCAGCCGGCAACGCGTGCTCGACGGACACCCAGTGGATCACGCCCTTCACCTTACGGCCATCGGCAGGATCCTTGCTCAACGTCTCTGGATCGTAGCTGCAGAAGATAGTGGTGATCTCACCCTCAGCATCCTTCTCCACGCGTTCCGCCTTGATCACGTAAGCATTGCGCAGGCGAACTTCTTTACCCAGCACCAGACGCTTGTACTGCTTGTTGGCTTCTTCACGGAAGTCGGCGCGATCGATATAAATCTCACGGCTGAACGGCACTTCGCGGCTGCCCATTTCCGGCTTGCTTGGGTGGTTAGGCATGGTCACCATTTCCACGCCGGTGGTCAGGTTTTCGATGATCACCTTCACCGGATCCAGCACGGCCATCGCACGCGGTGCGTTCTCGTTCAGATCTTCACGAATACAGGCCTCAAGCGCCATCATTTCGACGTTGTTGTCCTGCTTGGTCACGCCGATACGCTGGCAGAACTCGCGGATGGATGCTGCGGTATAGCCACGGCGACGCAAACCGGAGACGGTCGGCATACGCGGATCATCCCAGCCTTCAACGATGTTCTCGGTCACCAACTGGTTCAGCTTGCGCTTCGACATGATGGCGTACTCGAGATTCAGGCGCGAGAACTCGTACTGACGCGGATGACAAGGGATGGTGATGTTATCCAGCACCCAGTCATACAGACGGCGGTTGTCCTGGAACTCCAGCGTACACAGCGAATGGGTGATCCCTTCCAGCGCATCGGAAATGCAGTGGGTGAAATCGTACATCGGGTAGATGCACCATTTGTTGCCGGTCTGATGGTGTTCAGCGAATTTGATACGGTACAGCACCGGATCGCGCATCACGATAAACGATGAAGCCATGTCAATTTTGGCACGCAGGCACGCGGTACCTTCGGCGAATTCGCCGTTGCGCATTTTCTCAAACAGCGCCAGGTTCTCTTCCACGCTACGACCACGGTACGGGCTGTCTTTGCCCGGAGACGTCAGGCTGCCGCGATATTCACGGATTTGCTCAGGCGACAGTTCGTCGACGTAGGCCAAGCCTTTGTTGATCAACTCCACCGCATAGTTGTGCAGTTGATCGAAGTAATCTGAGGAGTAACGGACGTTGCCGCTCCACTCAAAGCCCAGCCACTCCACGTCGTGTTTGATCGACTCAACGAACTCGATGTCTTCTTTCACCGGGTTGGTGTCATCAAAACGCAGGTTACATTGGCCCTGGTAATCGCGCGCGATGCCGAAATTCAGACAGATGGATTTAGCATGGCCGATATGCAGATAGCCATTTGGCTCCGGCGGGAAACGGGTATGGACTGACGTGTGTTTCCCGGACGCCAGATCTTCATCGACGATCTGACGGATAAAATTGGTTGGGCGGGCTTCAGCCTCACTCATTTCATTATTCCTCAATGCAAAGCGCTACACATAACCGCCTATGATCCAACAAGCCACGCCCGGAAACAACCGTTTGTTTCACGAAAAATGCGCAACGTTGCACCGCGAGAGATCACAGCACCATGAGGGGGCAGGCTTTGCCCATAAAAAAGCGGGAAGAGATTACTCTCTTCCCGCCAAAGGTAGGGTGCGTTCCGTCATGACTCGTTAAACACCCCGGGTACTACTCAGGTAAAACAGTTTATTTCTGGATCTCAAACAGTTTGGTCTGGCCGGCAACCACAGAACCGCTTGCCAGCGCCGTCAGACCGGCGTAATCGTCAGAGTTACTGACCACTACCGGGCTTATCATCGAGCGGGCATTGGCGTTCAGGAATTCCAGATCCAGTTCAAGGATTGGCTGGCCGGCTTTCACCTCAGCACCCTCTTCAACCAGACGTTTGAAGCCCTGACCGTTCAACGCAACGGTGTCGATCCCCATGTGCACCACAATTTCCGCGCCCTTGTCGGTTTCCAGACAGAAAGCGTGGTTGGTGTTGAAGATTTTCACGATGGTGCCGTCTGCCGGTGCTACCACGATTTTGTCGGTCGGGCGGATCGCCAGACCATCACCCACCGCTTTGCTGGCAAAGGCTTCGTCAGGAACCTGTTCCAACGCCACCACTTCACCGGTGACCGGGGCCACCAGCGACTCGAAGGCGACTTTCGGTGCATTAGGCACGGCCTGCGATTTTACTGCGCTCACGCCGGCTGCTGGCGCCACTTCTGCCGCAGGAACCGGGCCGGTCGCAATCACCGCACGCATACCGTCGGCAATGGCTTCAGCTTTAGAACCCACAATCACCTGAACGGTTTGTTTGTTCAGTTTCACTACGCCGGAAGCACCCAGGCGCTTACAGCTGGCATCGAGCACTTTGGAAGAGTCTTTAACGGTCAGACGTAAACGGGTGATACAGGCATCAATGCCGGTCAGGTTATCAGAACCACCGATGGCACCAATGTAGCTGCGAGACAGTGCGCGCAGGCCTTCATCGGTATTGCTGTTGGCTTCAGGAGCGACAACATCGTCAGACGCATCTTCACGGCCTGGCGTTTTCAGGTTGAAGGCACGAATAATGACCGAGAACAGGACGAAGTACACCGCAAAAGCGACCAGGCCCATCAGGACCAACATCCAGACGTTCTTGCTGGCGGCCGGCAAGTTGTACATCAACACATAGTCGATGGCACCCGCAGAGAAGGAGAACCCGGCGTGAATGCCCAGCAAGGTGGCTACAAACAGGCTGATACCGGTCAAAATGGCATGGACCAGATACAGCAGCGGAGCCAGGAACATGAACAGGAATTCAAGCGGCTCGGTCACACCGGTCAGGAAAGCCGTCAGGGCAACGGACAGCAGCATACCGCCAACCATTGGGCGACGTTCTTTCGGCGCAGCGAAATACATAGCCAGTGCCGCACCCGGCAGACCAAACATCATGATCGGGAAGAAGCCGGACATGAACATCCCAGCAGTACCGTCACCCGCGTAGAAGCGGTTGATGTCGCCGTGGAAGATGGTACCGGCAGCGTTGGTGAACTCACCAATCTGGAACCAGGCAATGGTGTTCAGCACCTGATGCAAACCGGTTGGGATCAGCAGACGGTTAACGAAACCGAAAATACCGGAACCGATAGCGCCCATAGACACAATCCATTCACCGCCTGCATGAATAGCATTCTGCACCGGTGGCCAGATATAACCAAAGACGGCGGCCAGGATTAAACAGAAAAAGCCGGTAGCGATAGGGACGAAACGTTTACCGCCGAAGAAGGAGAGGAACTCGGGCAGTTTGATGCCGGACCAGCGGTTATAGACCGCACCGCCCACCAGGCCGGTAATGATACCCGCCAACACGCCCATATTGATCGCTGGGTTAATGGTGACCATCGCTTTGGTCAGAATGAAGTAACCTACCGCGCCTGCCAATGCGGCCGAACCGGCATTGTCTTTTGACCAGGTTGCCGCCACACCGATAGCAAAGATTAACGCCAGGTTATCGAAGATTGATCCACCGGCCTGTGCGATAAACGAAATATTGAGTAAATCAGGCTGGCCGAAGCGTAGCAAAAGCGCCGCAACGGGCAGTACTGCGATTGGCAGTTGCAACGACCTGCCCAATCTTTGGAAAAAGCCGAGTATGTTCACCTTAGTATTCCCCCTAATGCCCTTTTATGGGCTTTATCATATTTTACGCAAGCGCCATCACACACTGCGATTAACTCTGGACGAACGACAACACGTGGAGTGTAAAAAAATTATTTCGTATCGCAAATTAAAACCTCCTTTTTTGTGATTTATATCACCAAAAAGCAGTCTTAAGCTGCCACATTGCTAGCCATCACACAAAACTTATTTTATCATTAAAAAAATCATCGGACCTGACGCATCACGTGAGAATCATAAAGCTGGGTTACGCTTAAGGCTCTCGTTCAGGCTCGAACCAGTATAGCTTTAGTTTACTTACCCCAAGAGGTGTTAGATGAGACTTATCCCACTGAAAGATACTGCACAAGTCGGCAAATGGGCCGCCCGCCATATCGTCCAGCGCATCAACGCATTCAAGCCTACTGCGGAGCGTCCGTTTGTTCTCGGCCTGCCCACCGGCGGGACTCCACTGGAAGCCTACAAACATCTGATTGCGATGCACAAAGCAGGTGAAGTAAGCTTTAAGCATGTGGTGACTTTCAACATGGATGAATACGTTGGCCTGCCGCAGGAACACCCGGAAAGCTATCATACCTTCATGTACCGTAATTTCTTTGATCACGTTGATATCCCAAGTGAAAATATCAACCTGCTGAATGGTAATGCGCCGGACGTTGACGCCGAGTGCCGCCAGTACGAAGCGAAAATCAAATCCTACGGCAAGATCAACCTGTTTATGGGTGGCGTTGGCATCGACGGTCATATCGCGTTTAACGAGCCGGCTTCATCTCTGGCCTCTCGGACTCGCATCAAAACCCTGACTGAAGATACCCGTATCGCCAACTCCCGCTTCTTCGGTGGTGATGTCAGCCTGGTTCCCAAGTTTGCTCTGACCGTGGGTGTGGGCACGCTGCTCGACGCAGAAGAAGTGATGATTCTGGTGACCGGCCACGCCAAGGCACAGGCGCTGGAAGCCGCAGTGGAAGGCAACATCAACCACATGTGGACCATCAGTTGCCTGCAGTTGCATGCCAAGGCCGTTGTGGTGTGCGATGAGCCATCCACCATGGAACTGAAAGTCAAAACCGTTAAATATTTCCGCGAGTTAGAAGCGGAAAGCGTTAAGAGTCTTTAATTCTTGCAGGGGGCTACGATGTTCGCTTTAACCCACGGCCGTATTTATACCGGCCACGACGTACTTGACGACCACGCAGTTGTTATCGCTGATGGGCTGATTGAACGAGTCTGCCCGCTGGCTGAACTGCCGGCCGGCATTGAAACGCGCGATCTGGGTGGCGCTATCCTGGCCCCCGGTTTGATCGACGTGCAGCTTAACGGCTGTGGCGGCGTGCAATTTAACGATTCGCTGGAAGCCATTTCGGAACAGACGCTGGAGATTATGCAGCGTGCCAACGAAAAATCCGGCTGTACCAGCTATCTGCCAACGCTGATCACCAGCAGCGACGAATTTATGAAGCACAGCATCGAAGTGATGCGCGCTTATCTGAAAAAACATCCGAATCAGGCACTTGGCCTGCATCTGGAAGGGCCGTACCTCAGCCCGCAGAAGAAAGGCACCCATAACCCGGCGTTTATCCGCAAACCGACCAGCGAGATGATCGACTATCTGTGCGCCAATGCCGATGTGATCACCAAGGTCACGCTGGCGCCGGAAATGGTGGAGCCCCACTTTATCAAGCAATTGAGCGAGGCCGGCATTGTGGTGTCCGCCGGGCACTCGAATGCGACTTACGATCAGGCCCGTATCGGTTTTGCCGCCGGTATCACCTTCGCCACTCACCTGTATAACGCCATGCCGTATATTACCGGGCGTGAACCGGGGCTGATGGGCGCGATTTTTGACACGCCAGAAGTCTATACCGGCATTATCGCCGACGGCCATCACGTGGCCTGGGCGAGTATCCGTAACGCCAAACGCATGAAAGGTGATAAATTGGTGCTGGTCACCGATGCCACCGCGCCGGCGGGTGCGGATATCGACCAATTTATTTTTGCCGGTAAAACAATATACTATCGCGATGGGCTGTGCGTGGACGAAAACGGCACCCTGAGCGGCTCAGCGCTGACCATGATTGACGCGTTAAAAAACAGCGTTGAGCACGTCGGTATTGCGTTGGACGAAGCACTGCGCATGGCGACGCTGTATCCGGCGCGTGCTATCGGCGTGGATCACCGTTTAGGCACTATCGAAGCCGGTAAAGTGGCGAACCTGACCGCATTTACCCGTGATTTTAATATCACCAAAACGCTCGTTAACGGTAACGAGGTTTAATCTAATGAACAGCGAGTAAAATTATTGATGAGTACTGGCGGACAGGCACAGATAGGGAACGTTGACTTAGTCAAGCAACTCAACGGCGCGGCGGTTTACCGTCTGATCGACCAACAAGGGCCGATCTCGCGCATTCAAATTGCCGAACTGAGCCAGCTAGCGCCCGCCAGCGTCACTAAAATTACTCGCCAGCTGTTGGAGCGCGGGCTGATCAAGGAAGTCGATCAGCAAGCCTCTACCGGCGGCCGCCGCGCCATTTCCATTGTCTCCGAAACCCGGCATTTCCACACCGTGGCCGTGCGCCTCGGTCGGCACGACGCCACCATCACCCTGTACGACATGAGCGGCAAATCGCTCGGTGAAGAACACTACCCGCTGCCAGAACGCACCCAGGAGACACTGGAAAATGCGTTGTTTATCGCTATTGCCCAATTTATCGAAAACCACCAGCGCAAGCTGCGTGAACTGATCGCCATCGCGGTGATCCTGCCTGGCCTGGTTGATCCGGCGCTGGGCGTGGTGCGTTATATGCCCCACATCAGCGTCAACAACTGGGCACTGGTAGACAACCTGCAGCAGCGTTTTAACGTTACCAGCTTTGTCGGCCACGATATCCGCAGCCTGGCGCTGGCAGAACATTACTTTGGCGCCACCCGCGACTGCGAAGACTCTATTTTGGTGCGCCTGCACCGTGGTACCGGTGCCGGTATTATCGTTAACGGCCAGATTTTCCTCGGCAACAACGGCAACGTCGGTGAAATCGGTCATATTCAGATCGACCCACTGGGCGAGCGCTGCCACTGCGGCAACTTCGGCTGCCTGGAAACCGTCGCCGCCAACGCCGCGATTGAACACCGCGTGCGCCAGTTACTGACCCAGGGCTATCCCAGCAAGCTGACCCTTGACGATTGCAGTATCTCCGCCATCTGCAAGGCCGCCAACCGCGGCGACCTGCTGGCCAGCGAAGTGATCGAACACGTTGGTCGCTACCTCGGCAAGGCCGTGGCTATCGCCATCAACCTGTTTAATCCGCAGAAAGTGGTGATCGCCGGTGAAATTACCGAGGCAGAAAAAGTGCTGCTGCCGGCGATCCAGAGCTGCATCAATACCCAGGTGTTGAAAGACTTCCGCAAAAATCTGCCGGTGGTCACCTCCGAACTCAATCATCGCTCGGCGATCGGCGCTTTCGCCCTGGCCAAGCGGGCGATGCTCAACGGCGTGCTATTACAGCGATTGCTGGAAAGCTGATCCGCCGCTTCAGGCAGGTGTGCTATCTTCGCGTTTTGCCTGCCGCAAATCATGAGAAACAGCAACAATGACAATCAAAAACGTTATATGTGATATCGACGGCGTGCTGCTGCATGACAACACGCCGGTTCCCGGAGCCGATCTTTTCCTGGCACGTATTCAGGAACAGGGCATGCCGCTGGTGGTGCTGACCAACTATCCGTCGCAGACCGCACAGGATCTGGCAAACCGCTTCTCCGCAGCCGGGCTCGAAGTGCCGGAAAGCGCGTTCTATACCTCTGCCATGGCCACCGCCGATTTCCTGCGTCGTCAGGAAGGCAAGAAAGCCTATGTGGTCGGCGAAGGCGCACTGATTCACGAACTGTATAAAGCCGGTTTCACCATTACCGACATCAACCCGGACTTCGTGATTGTCGGCGAAACCCGCTCCTACAACTGGGACATGATGCACAAGGCCGCCTACTTCGTGAACAACGGCGCGCGCTTTATTGCCACCAACCCGGATACCCACGGCCATGGTTTTGTCCCGGCCTGTGGCGCGCTGTGTGCCCCGATCGAAAAGATCACCGGCCGCAAGCCGTTTTACGTGGGCAAACCAAGCCCATGGATCATCCGCGCTGCGCTGAACAAAATGCAGGGGCACTCGGAAGAAACGGTGATCGTCGGTGATAACCTGCGCACTGATATCCTGGCGGGCTTCCAGGCCGGTCTGGAGACCGTATTGGTACTGTCTGGTGTCTCAACGCTGAACGATGTAGAAACCATGCCGTTCCGCCCGAGCTATATCTTCCCTTCGGTTGCCGATATCAATATTTTTTAATGCCTGCGGTGGCCCTCACGGCCACCCTTTAATATCGCCAGATTGAATTTAATTTATTATTGGTCAACAAAGGTTTCACCCCAGCCTCGTTAAAAACCCGCACTATATATTTACGCCCCGCCAATAATAAACCTTGGCGGTCAGTGGAAATAATCTTACCTACCCTAACGAGGTTACCATGAGCACCAATAATATTATCAATGCACAAGCAGCAGATGACGCTGCCATCATGCCGGATATGGCCAATAAAAAAATCATGATGGGTTTTTGGCACAACTGGGCCGCCGGTGCCAGTGACGGTTATCAGCAGGGGCAATTTGCCAATATGAACCTGACCGACATCCCGGCCGAATATAACGTGGTGGCCGTGGCGTTTATGAAAGGTGACGGCATCCCCACCTTCAAACCTTACAACCTGTCCGATACCGAGTTCCGCCGCCAGGTGGGTGTGCTGAACAGTCAGGGCCGTGCCGTGCTGATTTCACTGGGTGGTGCAGACGCGCATATCGAATTGAAAACCGGCGACGAAGACAAGCTGGCCAATGAGATTATCCGCCTGGTAGAAACCTACGGTTTCGACGGGTTGGATATCGATCTGGAGCAGGCGGCCATCGGCGCAGCCAATAATAAAACCGTTTTGCCAGCCGCACTGAAAAAGGTAAAGGCGCATTATGCCGCCGAAGGTAAAAACTTTATTGTCAGCATGGCACCAGAATTCCCTTATTTACGCACCAACGGTACTTACCTGGATTATATTACCGCGCTCGAAGGCTATTACGATTTTATCGCGCCGCAATATTATAACCAGGGCGGTGACGGCATCTGGGTTGATGAAGCCAATGGCGGTAAAGGCGCCTGGATCACCCAGAATAACGACGCCATGAAAGAAGACTTTCTGTATTACCTGACCGAAAGCCTGGTCACCGGTACCCGTGGCTACACCAAAATCCCGGCGTCCAAATTTGTTATTGGTCTGCCAACCAACAATGACGCTGCCGCCACCGGTTATGTGGTCGATAAGATGGCAGTCTATAACGCCTTCGCGCGTCTCGATGCCAAAGGTCTGTCGATCAAAGGCCTGATGACCTGGTCAGTTAACTGGGACAACGGCAAAAGCAAAGCTGGCGTGGCTTATAACTGGGAGTTCAAAACGCGTTACGCCGCGCTGATCCAGGGAGGTGTAACACCACCGCCGGGAAAGCCTGATGCGCCGACGGCATTGAACGCCACCGCGATCGCCTCAACGTCGTTGACGTTAAACTGGGCGGCTTCCAACAGCGTAAATCCTGTCAGTCAATATACGGTTTACCGGAACGGCAGCGCGATCGGCCAGACCGGCGGCCTGTCGCTACAAGACAGCGGCCTGGCACCGGCGACTCAGTACAGTTACTTTGTCACGGCCACCGACAGCCAGGGCAATACCTCGCTGCCGAGCAGTGCGCTGGCGGTGAAAACGGCAGATGGCGGGACGCCACCTGATCCGAGCCCAAGCGAATGGCAGAACAACCACAGCTATAAAGCCGGTGATGTGGTGACCTATAAAGGCAAGAAATACACCTGTCTTCAGGCTCACACCTCTAACGCGGGCTGGACGCCAGATGCAGCCTTCACCCTGTGGCAGTTGACCGCCTGATAGTCTGCAATGAGTTGCCGGTAAAATTCTCCGGCAACTCATCTATTCGTCAAAAAATTATATATCCATCAATTTAAACCGCCATTAACTGAATATCCGCTAATATTCGACCTACCCCAAACAACTATTTTTCAGCACAGCGCTAAAACGCTTGCATCCCCTGCCGCTTTTGACGCATTTTCATAAACACAACGCAGCAAAACCGCGCCATCGCTGATGAGCCAGCCACGCTGCCTATAACAGCAAAAACAACATCACAGTCTAAAAAAGTCGTTAGGAGAGTCGGTATATGTGTTCTATTTTCGGTGTGCTCGATCTGAAGTCTGATCCCGTTGAACTGCGTAAAAAAGCGCTGGAGCTGTCCCGTCTGATGCGCCACCGCGGCCCGGATTGGTCCGGTGTTTACGCCAGCGATAAAGCCATTCTGGTGCATGAGCGCCTGTCGATTGTCGACGTCAACAATGGTGCCCAACCGCTGTACAACGCTGCACACACCCACGTCCTGGCGGTTAACGGTGAAATTTACAACCACCAGGCGCTGCGCCAGCAGCTGAGCGATCGCTATGAGTTCCAGACCGGTTCCGACTGTGAAGTGATCCTGGCGCTGTATCAGGAAAAAGGCACTGACTTCCTCGACGATCTGCAGGGCATGTTTGCCTTCGCTCTGTACGACTCAGAGAAAGACGCCTACCTGATTGGCCGCGACCATCTGGGCATTATCCCGCTGTACATGGGCCATGATGAATTCGGCAACCTGTATGTCGCTTCTGAAATGAAAGCGCTGGTGCCGGTTTGTCGCACCATTAAGGAATTCCCGGCGGGCAGCTACCTGTGGAGCCAGGACGGTGAGATCCGCGAATACTACCAGCGTGACTGGTTCGATTACGACGTGGTTAAAGACAACGTGACCGACGCCAACGCCCTGCGCAACGCGCTGGAAGACTCGGTGAAAAGCCACCTGATGTCCGACGTACCTTACGGCGTGCTGCTGTCTGGTGGCCTGGACTCTTCGGTGATCTCCGCCATTACCAAAAAATACGCCGCGCGCCGTGTGGAAGATCAGGAACGCAGTGAAGCCTGGTGGCCACAATTGCACTCCTTCGCCGTCGGCCTGGAAGGTTCACCGGATCTGCGTGCCGCTCAGGAAGTGGCTAACCACCTGGGCACCGTGCACCATGAAATTCATTTCACCGTGCAGGAAGGCCTGGACGCCATTCGCGACGTGATTTATCACATCGAAACCTATGACGTGACTACCATTCGCGCCTCTACCCCGATGTACCTGATGTCACGCAAGATCAAGGCGATGGGCATCAAGATGGTGTTGTCTGGTGAAGGGGCCGACGAAGTGTTCGGCGGTTACCTGTACTTCCATAAGGCACCGAATGCCCGTGAGTTCCACGACGAAACCGTGCGTAAACTGCTGGCGCTGCATATGTTTGACTGTGCGCGTGCCAACAAGGCGATGTCCGCCTGGGGTGTGGAAGCCCGCGTGCCGTTCCTGGATAAAAAATTCCTCGACGTGGCAATGCGCATCAACCCGAAAGACAAAATGTGCGGCAATGGCAAAATGGAAAAACATATCCTGCGTGAATGTTTTGAGTCCTACCTGCCGGCCAGCGTGGCCTGGCGCCAGAAAGAGCAGTTCTCCGACGGCGTTGGCTACAGCTGGATCGACACTCTGAAAGAAGTCGCTGCCAAGCAGATCAGCGATCAACAGCTCGAAACTGCACGTTTCCGTTTCCCGTACAACACGCCGAGCTCCAAAGAAGGCTACCTGTATCGCGAAATCTTTGAAGAGCTGTTCCCGCTGCCAAGCGCGGCTGAATGTGTGCCTGGTGGCCCGTCAGTGGCCTGCTCTTCGGCGAAAGCCATCGAATGGGATGAGTCATTCAAAAAGATGGACGATCCTTCTGGTCGTGCAGTCGGCGTTCACCAGTCCGCCTACAAATAAGCGTCCTGCGTTTTATTCCCTGGGCGGGCCTTCGGGTCCGCCTTTTTGTTGATGTTTTCAACCATTAATTGTCTGAATTGATGATTTTATCGCCATAATGTTCACAACCCAGACAAACAACACATCCGGTCGCTTTTTCGGGAAAAAACTTGTTGACGCAAAACGGCCATATACGCATAATGCGCCCCGCAACGCCGATGAAGGTTGCGCGAAAAAAGATGGCTACGTAGCTCAGCTGGTTAGAGCACATCACTCATAATGATGGGGTCACAGGTTCAAATCCCGTCGTAGCCACCATCTTTTTTTTGCGGGAGTGGCGAAATTGGTAGACGCACTAGATTTAGGTTCTAGCGCCGCAAGGTGTGCGAGTTCAAGTCTCGCCTCCCGCACCATTTCTTATCATCGGGTTGCAGGCATCAGATGGGGTATCGCCAAGCGGTAAGGCACTGGTTTTTGATACCAGCATTCCCTGGTTCGAATCCAGGTACCCCAGCCATTTTTTAAATGGTTTGATGCAGTAAGAAGAAGTTAAAAATTTGTTGATGGGGTATCGCCAAGCGGTAAGGCACTGGTTTTTGATACCAGCATTCCCTGGTTCGAATCCAGGTACCCCAGCCATCAACACTGTTGACTTTTAAAGTAAAATATCGAAAATGGCTACGTAGCTCAGCTGGTTAGAGCACATCACTCATAATGATGGGGTCACAGGTTCAAATCCCGTCGTAGCCACCATATTTTACTGTTATACCATTGGGGTGTCGCCAAGCGGTAAGGCTCTGGTTTCTGATACCAGCATACCCAGGTTCGAATCCTGGCACCCCAGCCACATTTAGAAAAGCCCGCTTCGGCGGGCTTTTTGCTGTCTGGAGTTCAGGTAAAATACGGGTTGATGAGGGCGCCGTACCCAACGCCCCTATCACGAATCCGCTGCTACAACCCCAGTGCGTATTTCAGCGCATGTTCCTTCAGCTTGCCCGCCCGCTGGGCCGCCATCAACGCAATATTGCGTGCCACACTTAACGGGGCCAAATTATTGCTGAAGGCGGTATAAAACAGATCCATACCGCTTTGCATCAGCAGGTTATCGGTACGGCGGCGACGCTGATAACGCATCAACACCGCTTCAGTGCTCCAGTCCTCGCCCTGTTCCCGCGCCTCACTCAATACCGCCAACAAGGCTTCGACATCGCGATAGCCCAGGTTCACCCCCTGCCCGGCCAACGGATTAATGGTATGCGCCGCATCACCGAGCAACACCAGCCCCGGCAACACATAGCGTTGCGCATGACGGCGTGCCAGCGGGAAAGAGCCGGCGGCGTGCACTTTCACCGCCCCCAGACGTGCAGGAAACGCCTCCGCGATTTCCCGCTCAAGCTGTGCCGGCGGCATCGCCTGTAGCTGACGAATACGCTGCGGGCTGTCGTACCACACCAGCGAGGCCCATTGATCATACAGCGGCAGGAAAGCACGCGGTCCGGAAGGGAAGAACTGCTGCCAGGTCACATCCTGCTGCGGCGCACCGGTCTCGACGGTGATCAACATGCAGGACTGACGGTACTGCCAACCGCTGGTGCCGATGGCCGCCAGATTACGCACCTGCGAGTTGGCACCGTCAGCCCCAACCACCAGACGCGCCTGTAGCGTCTCAGATGAGTCCAGTGTCACTTGCCAATGGTCATCATTACGTTGCAGCGAACGCAGCCTGGCGGGGCAGCAGAGCGTCAGATTGTCGCACTGCTCCAGTTGCTGCCACAGCGCCAATTGCAGAATACGGTTTTCCACCATAAAACCCAGTTCCGGCAGACCGAGCGAGGCGGCGTCAAACGCCACCCGTGCCGATGCCCACTCCCAGGTTTCCAACCGGCGGTAGGGGGCGGTGCGCATCGCTTGCACCGCCAACCAGGCGCCGAGCTGTTTGAGCAACCCGACCGAGGTGCAGCCAATCGCGGAAATACGCAAATCCGGCGGGCTTTGCGCATCGAACGCCTGTGGTGCCTGATGTTCCAACAAGGCTACCGACCAACCGGCCTGCGCCAGCCCCAACGCAGCGGCCGCGCCGACCATGCCGCCACCTACCACCACCGCGTCATACCGTTTTTGAGAAGTGTTCATATTGGCTATTTTTTCTTGGTTAATTATCGTCATCCCCACCGGCATGGCGTTTGGCATCAGTGTAACGGATTTTTAATTTGGCTTCAGGTCGCATGCCGTTTTCCCCGCGCTGGTCACAACGGCGTCAAATGTTTACAATAGCGCCCTGCATGTCGCGTATCGCAACTTTCGCTCCGCACTGAGTAATGGCAAGTCAATGACCAAAAAACTACATATCAAAACCTGGGGCTGCCAGATGAATGAATATGATTCATCAAAAATGGCGGACTTACTGGGAAGCACGCACGGTTACCAATGGACCGACAACGCTGAAGAAGCCGACGTGCTGCTGCTGAATACCTGCTCGATCCGCGAGAAAGCGCAGGAAAAAGTTTTCGCCATGTTAGGGCGCTGGAAACTGCTGAAAGAAAAGAACCCGGCGCTGATCATTGGCGTAGGTGGGTGCGTGGCCTCGCAGGAAGGTGAACATATCCGCAGCCGTGCGCCCTGCGTCGACGTGGTGTTTGGGCCGCAAACCCTGCATCGCCTGCCGGAAATGCTCAACCACGTGCAGGGCACCCGCAGCCCAATCGTCGACATCAGCTTCCCTGAGATCGAAAAGTTCGACCGCCTGCCGGAACCCCGCGCTGAAGGCCCAACCGCCTTTGTCTCCATTATGGAAGGCTGCAACAAATACTGTACCTTCTGCGTGGTGCCTTACACTCGCGGTGAAGAAGTGAGCCGTCCAAGCGATGACGTGCTGTTCGAAGTCGCCCAACTGGCGGCGCAAGGCGTGCGTGAAGTCAACCTGCTTGGCCAGAACGTTAATGCCTATCGCGGGGCCACCTACGACGGCGACATCTGTTCATTTGCCGAACTGTTACGCCTGGTGGCCGCTATCGACGGGATCGACCGTATCCGTTACACCACCAGTCATCCGATTGAATTCACCGACGATATCATCGCGGTGTATGAAGACACCCCGGAGTTGGTCAGTTTCCTGCATCTGCCGGTACAGAGCGGCTCAGACCGCATACTGACCATGATGAAGCGCGCGCACACCGCACTGGAATACAAAGCGATCATTCGCAAACTGCGCAAGGCGCGGCCGGACATCCAGCTCAGCTCTGATTTTATTATCGGCTTCCCGGGGGAAACCCAGACCGACTTCGAACAGACCATGAACCTGATTGCCGAGATTAACTTCGACACCAGCTTCAGCTTTATCTACTCGTCGCGCCCTGGCACCCCGGCGGCCGATATGGTGGACGACGTCAGCGAAGACGAAAAGAAACAGCGCCTGTATATCCTGCAGGATCGCATCAACCAGCAGGTGCTGCAGTTCAGTCGCAGGATGCTCGGCACCGTACAGCGCATTCTGGTGGAAGGCACCTCACGTAAAAGCGTGATGGAGCTGGCGGGCCGTACCGCCTGTAACCGCATGGTCAACTTTGAAGGCACGCCGGATATGATCGGCCAGTTCGTTGATGTGGAAATCACCGAAATCTTGACCAATTCACTGCGTGGTGCAGTGGTGCGTACCGAACAGCAGATGGACCTGCGCGTACATGAATCCCCGCAGTCGGTGATCGCCCGTACCCGCAAAGAGAATGCGCTGGGTGTCGGCATTTACCAACCTTCCCTTCATACTTGAAGCTGCATCTGTGTTGGCTGCGCACGCTCGCCCCGGTCACTTAGTTTACTAAGCTCCTGGGGATTCGCGTCCTTGCCGCCTTGATGCAGCACCAATTATTTTGGGATGACAATTAGCACATACCCCCTTATTTCTCTGTCGGGCCACACGCCCGGCAATTTTTCTTTTTTTTATTTTTTTGATGATTAAAGAGGCGACATAGCATGCAACTCCCACACTGCCCGAAGTGCAATTCCGAATACACCTATCAGGACAACAACCTGTTTATCTGCCCTGAGTGCGCCCATGAGTGGAGCGACAGCGCCCCGGCAGAAGACAACGATGCGCTGATTGTCAAAGATGCCAACGGCAACCTGCTGGCCGACGGCGACGCCGTGACCGTGGTGAAAGATCTGAAGGTCAAAGGCAGCTCTTCGATGCTGAAAATTGGTACCAAGGTGAAAAACATTCGCCTGGTGGAAGGCGACCACAACATCGACTGCAAGATCGATGGCTTTGGCCAAATGAAGCTGAAATCCGAGTTCGTGAAAAAGAACTGATCCCGGCCCCTATTCTCAAGTCATTACGCGGCTGTTTTGGCCGCGTTTTTCCTCTGCCGCCCCTTGAATTACGCCGCCGGCGCACAGATAGATCATGGGTAAACTTGCGCCCGTGCTTCGCACCATGAATAATTCAAGGTAGAGAACCTCAGGGTTTGCCCTGAATGCGCGTACCGAAAATCAACCAGGCCCGATATGAGCCTTGAGGAATAGTTTGAACGTCGCAACACAAGAAATTTTGTTAGAGCCGGCAGACAATCAGCGATTGCTCAGCCTGTGCGGCCCGTTTGATGACAATATCAAACAACTCGAACGCCGGTTGGGCATTGAGATCAACCGTCGTGACAATCGTTTTAAGCTGGTTGGCAAGAACCTGTGCGTGGTAGCCGCCGCCGATATCCTGCGCCACCTGTATGTGGATACCTCCCCCATTCGCGGCGTGATCCCGGATATCGATCCGGAACAGATCCATCTGGCGATCAAAGAAAGCCGGGTGCTGGAACAGGTTGCCGACAGCGTGCCGGATTACGGCAAAGCGGTCACCATCAAAACCAAACGCGGCATGGTGAAACCGCGGACGCCAAACCAGGCGCAGTACATCGCCAACATTCTCGACCATGACATTACCTTCGGCATTGGCCCGGCCGGTACCGGCAAGACCTACCTGGCAGTTGCCGCTGCGGTTGACGCACTGGAACGTCAGGACGTGCGCCGCATTATGCTGACCCGCCCAGCGGTCGAAGCCGGTGAAAAACTGGGCTTCCTGCCGGGGGATCTGAGCCAGAAGGTCGATCCTTACCTGCGTCCGCTGTACGACGCCCTGTTTGAAATGCTGGGCTTCGAGCGCGTAGAGAAGTTGATTGAACGTAACGTGATTGAAGTTGCGCCGCTGGCCTATATGCGCGGTCGCACCCTGAACGACGCGTTTATCATCCTTGATGAAAGTCAGAACACCACCATCGAACAGATGAAGATGTTCCTGACACGCATCGGCTTTAACTCAAAGGCGGTGATTACCGGTGACGTGACGCAGATAGACCTGCCGCGCAACCAAAAATCCGGCCTGCGTCACGCGATAGAAGTGCTGTCGGACGTCGAAGAACTGAGCTTCAACTTCTTCCATAGCGAGGACGTGGTGCGTCATCCGGTGGTCGCCCGCGTGGTGATCGCCTATGAAGCCTGGGAAGCCGCCGAACAAAAGCGCAAAGATGCGATTGCAGAACAACGTCAACGTGAGGCGACCCTCGCCTCCGAGCAGGAGACACGATGAGTCAGGTGATTTTGGATCTGCAGCTGGCCTGTGCAGACAACAGCGGCTTGCCGGACGAAGCCACCTTCCAACACTGGCTGGAAGGCGTGCTGCCGCAGTTTCAGGAAGAGGCCGAGGTGACCATTCGCCTGGTGGACGAGGCCGAAAGCAACGAACTGAACCTGACCTATCGTGGCATGGATAAACCGACCAACGTGCTGTCATTCCCCTTCGAAGCCCCTCCGGGCATCGAGCTGCCGCTGCTGGGCGATTTGATCATCTGTCGGCAGGTGGTTGAGCGTGAAGCGGTCGAGCAAGACAAGGCGCTGGAGGCCCACTGGGCGCATATGGTTGTTCACGGTAGCCTTCATCTGCTAGGGTATGACCACATCGAAGACGATGAAGCCGAAGAAATGGAGTCTTTGGAAACCGAAATCATGCACGGACTGGGTTACCCGGACCCGTACCTGGCGGAAAAAGACCCCCTCTGACGTCAGCTGATTTCCCCACAGCCCCTGTATGGGGCTGTCGCTGACTCCCCTAACTCTGACATGAGTGATATTAACTAAAACGCCATGAGCGACGACCATTCACAAAGCAATGACAGCCCCAGTCCCAAGAAGGGGTTCTTTACTCTTATCCTTAACCAGCTGTTCCACGGCGAACCTAAAAACCGTGGCGATCTGGTAGAGCTGATCCGTGATTCCGAGCAAAACGACCTGATCGATCCCGATACCCGAGACATGCTGGAAGGCGTGATGGATATCGCCGAACAGCGCGTGCGCGACATCATGATCCCGCGCTCCCAGATGGTGACGCTCAAGCGTAACCAAACGCTGGAAGAGTGCCTGGACGTGATCATTGAATCCGCCCACTCGCGCTTCCCGGTGATCAGCGAAGATAAAGATCACATCGAAGGCATCCTGATGGCCAAGGATCTGCTGCCGTTTATGCGCGCAGAAACCGAGGAGTTCAGCATCGACAAGGTGCTGCGTACCGCAGTGGTGGTGCCGGAAAGCAAGCGGGTCGATCGGATGCTGAAGGAGTTCCGCTCCCAGCGTTATCACATGGCGATTGTCATTGACGAATTCGGCGGTGTGTCCGGCCTGGTCACCATCGAAGACATTCTGGAACTGATTGTCGGCGAAATTGAAGATGAGTATGACGACGAGGACGATGTGGATATCCGCCAGCTCAGCCGTCATATGTATACCGTGCGCGCACTGGCACCAATTGAAGACTTCAACGAAGCCTTTGGTACCCACTTCAGCGACGACGAGGTCGACACCATCGGTGGCCTGGTCATGCAAGCCTTCGGTCACCTGCCTGCACGCGGGGAAACCATTGAAATCGAAGGTTACCTATTTAAAGTTGCGATGGCCGACAGTCGACGTATCATCCAGGTTCATGTAAAAATTCCGGACGATTCTCCGCAACCGAAACTGGAAGAATAAATCGAACATGGCTAAAGCCTCTTACCTTGATCGCCAGTGGGTTAGCGCCCTGCTGGCGCTGTTGACTGGCGCCAGCGGCACGCTGGCGTTTTCCCCTTACGATATCTGGCCGGCGGCCATTGTCTCCCTGTTCGGCCTGTTGGCCGTTACCCTCAATCGCACCACCAAACAGTCTGCTCTGCTCGGCTTCTGCTGGGGTTTCGGCCTGTTCGGTACCGGGATAAACTGGGTTTACGTCAGCATTGCCGACTTCGGCGGCATGCCGTTCTCCGTCAATATATTCCTGGTGGCGCTGCTCGCCGCCTATCTGTCACTGTATACCGGGCTGTTCGCCGGCTTGCTGGCACGCCTTTGGCCTGCCACCAGTTGGTACCGTCTGGCGATTGCCGCACCGGTACTGTGGCAGGTCACTGAGTTTCTGCGCGGCTGGGTGCTGACCGGTTTCCCTTGGTTGCAGTTCGGCTACAGCCAGCTTAACGGCCCGCTGAAAGGCGTGGCGCCGCTGCTGGGGGTGGATACCATTACCTTTATGCTGATGGCGATCGCCGGGCTGCTGGTATATGCCATCAATCAACGCCGCATTACGCCGGCGGTAGTGGCTGTCGCTCTGCTGCTGTTGCCGTGGCCGCTACGCCAGTTGCACTGGTATACCCCACAGCCGGACAAGGCGGTCAACGTCGCCATGGTGCAGGGTAATATCGCTCAATCGATGAAGTGGGATCCCAAAGCGCTGGTCAGTACGCTGCAAACCTATCTGGATGAAACCCGTCCTTATATGGGCAAAGCGCCGATCATCATTTGGCCGGAATCTGCCATCCCGGATTACGAAGCCAGCCAGAACGGTTTCCTGACCATGATGGACGACCTGATGCGAGCCAAAAACAGCAGCCTGATCACCGGCATTGTTGACGTCCGCGCCACCCCACAGGGCCAGCAAATTTACAACAGTGCCATCGTGCTGGGTGAACCGACGCCGTACACTTATCCGGCCAAAGACCGCTATAACAAGCACCACCTGGTGCCGTTCGGCGAATTTGTGCCGATGGAAACGCTGCTGCGGCCACTGGCACCCTTCTTCGACCTGCCGATGTCCTCATTCAGCCGCGGCGATTACGTCCAGCCACAGCTCAGCGTGAAGGGCTATAACCTGACGGCGGCGATCTGTTATGAAATTGTCCTCGGCCAGCAGGTGCGCGATAACTTCCGCCCGGACACCAACTTCCTGCTGACCATCTCCAACGATGCCTGGTTCGGCCATTCCATCGGCCCATGGCAACACTTCCAGATGGCGCGCATGCGTGCATTGGAGTTGGGCAGACCCCTGTTGCGCAGCACCAACAACGGCGTGACGGCTGCGGTCGACGCCAACGGTGAAGTGATTGCAGAGATCCCGCAGTTCACTCGCAAGGTACTGGAGGTGAAAATGACCCCCACCACCGGCATTACCCCTTATGCCCGCTTTGGTGCCACGCCATTGTGGATCATCACCCTGCTGCTCGGCGGTCTGGCGTTGGTCCTCGGCCTGCGTCGTAAATAATCCCCCGGGGCGTTGCCTTTGGCACGCCCCGTTATTTTCCCCTCCTGTCCAAAATCATTGCCAAATCAACGCTTCTGGCACACTCCTTGCTTTAATTACTCCGTGATTTAGAACCGATTTACTTTTGCTGACGTTTCGTCGCATCCGTGCACAACCTGAGAGCATCACTGGCACCATAAGGGTGCATTGATATTTTGTTGCATTAATTTGGTGCGCGTGGCGTCTCAAAAAAAGAAACATTTTAGTTTCAATCCGTTCACAATCGGCTATTTTCTAACGGTTATCTGTTCTAGGACTATCTTTATACTTGAGCAATAAATCTCCATTTAGAATCTGATGCTCTTTGAATTTGAGCTACCACAACAGCAAAGGAGTTGGACCATGCAAATGCGTAAATTGGCGTTATCGTTACTGCTGATCGGTATGGCGGGTAACGTAGCCCATGCGGAAGAACTGACCGGTACGCTGAAGAAAATCAAAGACAACGGCGTGATCGTTGTCGGCCACCGCGAATCGTCAGTGCCGTTCTCCTACTACGACAACCAGCAGAAAGTTGTGGGTTACTCCCAGGACTACTCCAACCAAATCGTTGAAGCGGTTAAGAAAAAACTGAACGCTCCGGATCTGCAGGTCAAAATGCTGCCGATCACCTCGCAGAACCGTATTCCTCTGCTGCAAAACGGCACCTTTGACTTCGAATGCGGCTCGACCACCAACAACCTTGAACGCCAGAAACAGGCCGCCTTCTCTGACACCATCTTCGTGGTCGGTACCCGTCTGCTGGTGAAAAAAGGCTCTGACATCAAAGATTTCAAAGATCTGGCCGGTAAAGCCGTGGTGGTGACATCCGGTACCACTTCCGAAGTGCTGCTGAATAAACTGAACGACAGCGACAAAATGAACATGCGCATCATCAGCGCCAAAGACCACGGTGATTCATTCCGCACCCTGGAAAGTGGCCGCGCAGTCGCCTTTATGATGGATGATGCCCTGCTGGCGGGTGAACGCGCGAAAGCGAAGAAACCGGACCAATGGGAAATCATCGCCACGCCTCAGTCGAAAGAAGCCTACGGCTGTATGCTGCGTAAAGACGATCCTGAGTTCAAAAAACTGGTCGATGACACCATCGCTCAGGCTCAGACTTCTGGTGAAGCGGCCAAATGGTTTGATAAGTGGTTCAAACAGCCTATCCCACCGAAGAACCTCAACATGAACTTCGAATTGTCAGACGATATGAAGCAATTGTTCAAAGAGCCTAACGACAAAGCACTGAACTAATAAAACAAGAGCTGGGGTGGCCGCCTGGCCAAACCAGCCCTGTTGATGACTGGGACAGACAGGAATACGGGAGGCCGTTCCCCTCCCGTATTTTCCCCACAACACACCACCGATGCCCGCTATAGATAAGTCAGCCCGACTGGCCGCGGTGCCATTGGTGCTGGATAGTCATCAATCTTTAGGCGCTCTGCGCCCGCTTAACGGAGTTTGTTATGTCAATAGATTGGAACTGGGGTATCTTCCTGCAGCAGGCCCCGTTTGGGAATACCACCTACCTCGGCTGGATTTGGTCCGGCTTTCAGGTCACGGTAGCCCTCTCCGTCTGTGCATGGATCATCGCTTTCTTTGTCGGTTCGCTATTCGGTATTTTGCGTACCGTACCTAACCGCTTTCTTTCCACCCTCGGCACCTGTTACGTCGAACTGTTCCGTAACGTGCCGCTGATCGTGCAATTCTTTACCTGGTATCTGGTGATCCCCGAATTGCTGCCGGTGAATATCGGCATGTGGTTCAAAACCGAACTCGATCCTAACGTGCAGTTCTTCGTTTCCTCGATGCTGTGTCTCGGACTGTTCACCGCCGCTCGCGTGTGCGAACAGGTGCGCGCGGCCATTCAGTCACTGCCACGCGGTCAGAGAGCCGCCGGACTGGCCATGGGCCTGACGCTGCCGCAAACCTATCGCTACGTGCTGTTGCCGAACGCCTACCGGGTGATTGTGCCGCCGATGACCTCGGAAATGCTTAACCTGGTAAAAAACTCCGCCATCGCTTCCACCATCGGGCTGGTCGACATGGCTGCCCAGGCTGGCAAATTGCTGGATTACTCGGCGCATGCCTATGAATCCTTTACCGCGATTACGCTGGCCTATGTCGCCATCAATGCCGTGATCATGCTGCTTATGCGGTTGGTAGAGAGAAAAGTGCAGTTGCCCGGCAATATGGGGAGTAAATAATGTACGAATTTGACTGGGCATCGATTGTCCCAAGCTTCCCTTATCTGCTGCAGGGTCTGTTCATCACGCTGAAGATCACCGTGACCGCCATCGTCTTCGGTATCCTCTGGGGTACCGTTCTGGCAGTAATGCGCTTGTCGCCGATCAAGCCCATCAGCTGGTTCGCCGCCCTGTACGTCAACCTGTTCCGCTCGGTGCCATTGGTGATGGTACTGCTGTGGTTCTATCTGGTGGTTCCAAGCTTATTACAAAAGGTTCTGGGACTGTCGCCGAAAACCGATATTCGCCTGATCTCCGCCATGGTAGCCTTTTCCCTGTTTGAAGCGGCCTATTACTCGGAAATTATCCGTGCCGGTATTATCAGCATCTCGCGCGGCCAGTCTTCCGCCGCACTGGCGCTGGGCATGACCCACTGGCAGTCAATGAAGCTGGTTATTTTGCCGCAGGCGTTCCGCGCCATGGTGCCGCTGCTGCTGACCCAGGGCATCGTACTGTTCCAGGATACCTCTCTGGTGTACGTACTGAGCCTGGCTGACTTCTTCCGTACCGCCTCAACCATCGGCGAGCGCGACGGCACCCAGGTTGAAATGATCCTGTTCGCCGGCTTTGTCTATTTTGTTATCAGTCTCGCCGCCTCGGCGCTGGTAAGCTATTTGAAGAAAAGGACTGTTTGATGATATCCCTGAAAAATGTTTCTAAGTGGTACGGTCACTTTCAGGTTCTGACCGATTGCACCACCGAAGTCAAAAAAGGCGAGGTGGTGGTAGTCTGCGGTCCTTCAGGCTCGGGCAAATCTACCCTGATCAAAACCGTCAACGGCCTGGAGCCGATCCAGCAGGGCGATATCCTGGTGAACGGGACTCCGGTCAACAGCAAGAAAACCAACCTGGCGCAGTTGCGTTCCAAGGTCGGCATGGTGTTCCAACACTTTGAGCTGTTCCCGCACCTGTCGATCATCGACAACCTGACGCTGGCACAGGTAAAAGTGCTCAAGCGTGATAAAGCCGCTTCCCGCGAGAAAGGCCTGAAGTTGCTGGAACGCGTCGGCCTGACCGCCCACGCCAACAAGTTTCCCGGACAGCTTTCCGGTGGTCAGCAGCAGCGCGTGGCGATCGCCCGTGCGCTGTGTATGGATCCCATCGCCATGCTGTTCGATGAACCGACCTCGGCACTCGATCCGGAAATGATCAACGAAGTGCTCGACGTGATGGTCGAACTGGCGAACGAAGGCATGACCATGATGGTGGTGACCCACGAAATGGGCTTTGCCCGCAAGGTGGCTAACCGGGTGATCTTTATGGATGAAGGCAAAATTGTCGAAGACCGCAATAAAGACGATTTCTTCAACAACCCTGAGTCTGAGCGCGCCAAAGACTTCCTGGCAAAAATCCTGCACTGATTTATCTGATGCGCTCCATTCGGGGCGCATCTCCCCTTCCCGGCACTAAAAGCGCTTGTTTCTCCCTGGTTTTGATCCGATGCTCGGAACATAACTACAAGGAGATCTCTATGCCCCGCCCTATCATTATCGATTGTGATCCCGGCCTCGACGACGCCATTGCCCTTGCCATGGCACTGAGTTCACCGGAACTGGACGTTAAAGCCATCACCACCTCTGCCGGTAACCAGACGCCGGAGAAAACCCTGCATAACGCACTCGGCCTGCTGACGCTAATGAAGCGTGAAGACATTCCTGTCGCGGCCGGTGCCGCTGCCCCGCTGATGCGTGAGCTGGTGATTGCCGACTACGTGCATGGCAAAACCGGCATGGGCAATACCCACCTGCCGACGCCCACCCTCAAGCCGGTCAAACAAAGCGCCGTCGAGCTGATCGCCAGCCTGTTGCGCAGCAGCCCGGAACCGATCACCCTGGTGGTCACCGGCCCCATGACCAATATCGCCCTGCTGCTGGCCCAGCACCCCGAACTGAAAGGCAACATCGAGCGCATCGTCTTTATGGGCGGTGGCATGAACGCCGGTAATACCACCCCGGTGGCGGAATTTAATATTTTTGTCGATCCCGAAGCCGCCGAGATGGTACTGAAGTCCGGCGTGCCCTTGACCATGGCCGGGTTGAACGTCACCCACCAGGCACTGGTGTTGCCACAAGATATCGAACGTATCCGCCAAATTGACAACCCGGTGGCGCAGGCGGTGGCCGAAATGCTCGACTTCTACCTGCCGCTGTATCTCAGCCACCCGCGTGGGTTGCCGGGTGCCGCGATGCACGATCCCTGCACCATCGCCTGGCTACTGGCCCCTCAGTTATTTAGCAGTATCGAGCGTTGGGTCGGCGTGGAAACCAAGGGGGAATACACCCAGGGCATGACGGTGGTGGATCTCTTCCAGCAAACCGGCAAGCCGGCCAACGTGGAAGTGCTGACCGCTATCGATCGTGAAGGGTTTATCAGTCTGCTGGCTGAACGCGTTGCGCGTTACTGATCCATCGGGGCGCAAAACGCGCCCCGATGTTCAATTTTTTTGATTTAACTCAGCGAATTTTTACGCTATCACTGATCCCGGCTTGCCTCTAAGATGCTGTTAAACGCACAGCATTGCTGACGCCCTTAGAACAAGCCTGGAGATAACCGCATGAGTCGTATACTGGTCCTGAAATCAAGTATTCTGGGCGATTACTCCCAGTCTGGAAAATTGGTCGATTTTTTTGTTCAACAGTGGCAAGAAGCGCACCCAAGTGACACCTTTACCTTCCGCGATTTGGCCAACCCCACTCTGCCGGAGCTGAACGGTGAAGTGATCGGCGGTTTTAGTGCCGGGGACAAACCCTTAACCCCCTATCAGCAACAGACGCTGGCGCTTTCCGATGAGCTGATTGCCGAACTGAAATCGCATGACACCCTGATCATCAGCGCACCGATGTACAACTTTAATATCCCGACCCAGTTGAAAATTTACTTCGACCTGATAGCACGCGCCGGTCAAACCTTCCGTTACACCTCCGAAGGCTCCGAAGGCCTGGTCACTGGCAAGAAAGCGATCGTGATCTCCAGCCGTGGCGGTATCCACGCCGAGACGCCAACCGACCTGATCACGCCTTATCTCAAGCTGTTCTTGGGCTTTATCGGTATTACGGATGTGGAATTCGTGCTGGCGGAAGGGTTTGCTTACGGGCCGGAAGCAGCAGAAAAAGCGGCACAAGACAGCCGTATCGCGGTGGCACAGAAAGTCCCTGCAACCGTATACACCGCCCTCACAAGCGAGCCTGAGCCGGCAACAGCCCCGACCGGTGGCGGTTTTCTCAGTAACCTGATGAAAAAGCTGTTCGGTTAATGACGACCTCCCTGCCCCGGCCCTTTCCACTCAGGAGAAGGCCAGGGTGCGGGTAACTTAAGGTTCGAAAGGCCGGCGCTGGAACTGGTCGTGGCCGCATTTCGGGCACAGCGGCAGCACTTCCGGCGTGTAAAACGCCATATGATGGTGGCACTGCTCGCACACCAGATTCCCCAGCCCAACCACTTCACCGCTGTGGTAAACGCCATGGTGGCTGACGTCCTTGAACACTTCGCGCCATTCCAACTGGGTTTTGTCGGTAATGTCCGCCAGTTCCTGCCACAGGCTCTCTTTAATCACCCGCATAAAAACACTGTCGGTAAATTCCTCCCGGCTTTCCTGATAACTACGGGCGAACTCTTCCAGATCTCGCCGTACCGCCAGGGTCACCTGCTCCACTTCATCGCGCGTCAGCTCACCCGCTTCGTTCAGCCGTTTTTCAGCGCTCGCGACCAGCGAGTCAATATCACGTTCGCCATTTTTCAAGCGTTCGGTCAGAGATGCCACCAATTCGCGGTAGTACTGAGCAACCTTGTTCATAATCTCTCCTCGATGAACTTACGTGACGGGACTTACCTCTTCAAACTAGCTCTTATCATTTTAGCCGTAAATTGCTGATGTCACTTGGCAAGGCACGGGATCCTCAAGATGTGAGTCATATCATGGCGGGGATTTTTTAAATACGTCGAGTCGGGCGCTTGGTGTTGTTGCCGGGAGGTCTTATCAGCTATGCTATGCGGATCTATAAGTACTCAACAGAATGCTACGGATGTAGCTGTTTTACACCTACAGGACCACCAGCCGCCATGCAAGAGCAATACCGTCCAGAAGACATAGAATCGAACGTACAGCTTCACTGGCAAGAGAAGCAGACTTTCAAGGTTACCGAAGATGCGAGCAAGGAAAAGTATTACTGCCTATCCATGCTGCCATACCCATCAGGCCGTCTGCACATGGGACACGTTCGTAACTACACTATCGGCGACGTGATCTCGCGCTATCAGCGCATGCTAGGTAAAAACGTACTACAGCCGATCGGCTGGGATGCGTTCGGCCTGCCGGCGGAAGGCGCTGCGGTCAAGAACAACACCGCACCGGCCCCGTGGACCTACGACAACATCGAATACATGAAGAACCAGCTAAAACTGCTGGGCTTCGGCTATGACTGGGATCGCGAGATCGCTACCTGCGATCCGGATTACTACCGTTGGGAACAGTGGTTCTTCACCAAGCTGTACGAAAAAGGCATGGTCTACAAGAAGACTTCTGCGGTGAACTGGTGCCCACACGATCTGACCGTGCTGGCCAACGAACAGGTTATCGACGGCTGCTGCTGGCGCTGTGACACCAAGGTAGAGCGTAAAGAGATCCCACAGTGGTTTATCAAAATCACCGCTTACGCCGACCAACTGCTGAACGATCTGGATACGCTTGAAAGCTGGCCAGAGCAGGTGAAAACCATGCAGCGTAACTGGATTGGTCGTTCCGAAGGGGTGGATATCACCTTTGACGTGGCGGGCAGCGAAGAGAAACTGACCGTTTACACCACCCGTCCAGACACCTTTATGGGTGCTACCTACGTCGCCGTCGCTGCGGGTCACCCTTTGGCGCAACAAGGCGCGGTGAACAACCCGGCGCTGGCTGAATTTATCGAAGAATGCCGTAACACCAAAGTGGCCGAAGCCGAGATGGCGACGATGGAGAAGAAAGGCATGCCGACCGGCCTGTTCGCCATCCATCCGCTGTCCGGTGAGCAAGTGCCGATTTGGGTCGCCAACTTCGTGCTGATGGAATACGGCACCGGCGCGGTCATGGCGGTTCCGGCTCACGACCAACGTGACTGGGAGTTCGCCACCAAATACGGTTTGCCGATCACGCCGGTCGTACTCACTCTCGACGGCAACCAACCGGATGTCCTGGCCGAAGCGATGACCGAGAAAGGCGCGCTGTTCAATTCCGGCGAATTTGACGGGCTGGATCACCAGGCCGGTTTCAACGCCATTGCCGACAAACTGGTCGCCAAAGGCGTCGGCCAGCGCAAGATTAACTACCGTCTGCGCGACTGGGGTGTTTCTCGCCAACGTTACTGGGGTGCACCAATCCCCATGGTCACGCTGGAAGACGGCACCGTAATGCCAACCCCGGAAGACCAACTGCCGGTGATCCTGCCGGAAGACGTGGTGATGGACGGCATTACCAGCCCAATCAAGGCCGATCCCGAGTGGGCGAAAACCACCGTTAACGGCCAGCCGGCGCTGCGTGAAACCGACACCTTCGACACCTTTATGGAGTCTTCCTGGTACTACGCGCGCTACACCTGCCCGCAGTACGACCAGGGCATGCTGGATCCAGCCGCCGCCAACTACTGGCTGCCGGTGGATCAGTATGTCGGCGGTATCGAACACGCCATCATGCACCTGATGTACTTCCGCTTCTTCCACAAGCTGTTGCGTGACGCGGGCCTGGTCGATTCCGACGAGCCGGCAAAACGCCTGCTGTGTCAGGGCATGGTACTGGCAGATGCCTTCTATTACAGCGGCAACAGCGGCGAACGCGTCTGGGTTTCCCCAGTCGACGCCACCGTTGAGCGCGATGACAAAGGCCGCATTATCAAAGCCACCGATCCACAAGGTCGTGAACTGGTCTATGCTGGCATGAGCAAAATGTCGAAGTCGAAAAACAACGGCATCGACCCACAGGTGATGGTTGAGAAATACGGTGCAGACACCGTGCGTCTGTTCATGATGTTCGCCTCGCCGGCAGAAATGACGCTGGAATGGCAAGAATCCGGCGTAGAAGGGGCAAACCGCTTCCTGAAACGCGTCTGGAAACTGGCCTACGAACACCTGGAGAAAGGGGCAGTGCAGCCGCTGAACGTAGCAACGCTGACCGAAGAGCAGAAAGCACTGCGCCGCGATCTGCACAAAACCATCGCCAAAGTGACCGACGATATCGGCCGCCGTCAGACCTTCAACACCGCGATTGCCGCCGTGATGGAACTGATGAACAAGCTGGCCCGTGCACCGCAAGAAAGCGAGCAAGATCGCGCCCTGCTGCAGGAAGCGCTGCTGTCTGTGGTCCGCATGCTGTATCCGTTCACCCCGCACGTGTGCTTCTCACTGTGGCAGGCGTTGGGCGGTGAAGGCGATGTGGATACCGCAGCCTGGCCGCAAGCCGACGAGCAAGCCATGGTCGAAGACTCCAAGCTGGTGGTGGTACAGGTCAACGGCAAGGTTCGCGCTAAAATCACTGTGGCAGCCGATGCAACCGAAGAACAGGTGCGCGCGCGCGCCGCTGAGGAACATCTGGTCGCTAAATATCTGGACGGGGTTACGGTTCGTAAAGTGATCTATGTTCCGGGCAAATTGCTTAACCTGGTTGTGGGTTAACACAAGGAGGAATTGTGCGACAACGTATTCTGACGCTGTTGCTGGGGTTGGCGGTGCTGGTCACCGCCGGCTGCGGTTTTCACCTGCGTGGCACCACGCAGGTACCCTCGGAAATGAAAACGCTGATTCTGGACAGCTCAGACCCTTATGGTCCGCTGACCCGCTCGGTGCGTGAACAATTACGTCTGAGCGACGTGACCATTGTCAAAGATGCAAAACGTAAGGATCTCCCTTCCCTGCGCATCATTGGCGCCACTGAAAGTCAGGATACCGCCTCGATCTTCCAGGACGGTAAAACCGCTGAGTACCAGTTGGTGCTGACGGTCCAGGCACAGGTGCTGCTCCCGGGTCACGATCTGTATCCGCTGAACGTGAAAGTGTTCCGTTCGTTCTTCGATAACCCGCTGACCGCACTGGCAAAAGATTCCGAACAGGAAATTATTCGTCAGGAAATGCGCGAGCAGGCCGCCCAACAACTGGTGCGTAAACTGCTGACGGTACACGCGGCGGAAGAAGAAACTCAGCAGAAAGCAGCTGCCGCTGGTGAAAAAGCGGCAAGTCGCGTCGATCAATGATCCGTATTTACCCTGAACAACTTGCCGCGCAGCTCCGAGAGGGGCTGCGCGCTTGTTATTTATTGAGTGGCAATGAGCCACTGCTGCTGCAGGAAAGCCAGGATCTGATCCGCCAAACGGCACAACAGCAACAGTTCACCGAGCACTACAGCATTTCGCTCGACGCCCATACCGACTGGGACGCCATCTTTAGCATCTGCCAGGCCATGAGCCTGTTCGCCAGCAGGCAGACGCTACTGCTGATCTTCCCTGATAATGGGCCGACCGCCCCGATCGGCGAACAGCTGATCAAGCTGGCCGCTCTGCTGCATGACGACATTTTACTGATGCTGCGTGGACCACGTCTGACCAAAGCGCAGGAAAACAGCGCCTGGTTCAAGGCGCTCAGCCCGCATGGCGCTTACGTCAGTTGCCAGACACCGGAACAGGCGCAGTTACCCCGCTGGGTAGCACAGCGCGCCAAATCCATGAAACTGGAACTGGACGACGCGGCCAATCAGCTGATGTGTTATTGCTACGAAGGCAACCTGCTGGCGCTGTCACAGGCGCTGGAACGGCTGTCGCTGCTACACCCGGACGGCAAGCTTACCCTGCCGCGCGTTGAACTGGCGGTCAATGACGCCGCGCACTTCACGCCATTCCACTGGCTGGACGCCCTGCTGGCGGGCAAAAGCAAGCGAGCCTGGCATATCCTGCAGCAAATGCAGCAGGAAGATGTCGAACCGGTGATCCTGCTGCGCACCCTGCAGCGTGAATTGCTGCAGTTACTGAACCTGCAACGACGCATGGCGTCAGTGCCGCTGCGTACGCTGTTCGACCAGTACAAGGTCTGGCAAAACCGCCGTAACCTGGTCACCCAGGCATTACAGCGGTTATCTGCTGCCCAACTGCGGCAAGCGGTTCATCTGTTGGCGCAGATTGAAATCACCCTTAAGCAGGATTACGGCCAGTCGGTGTGGTCGGAACTGGAAACCCTGTCGATGCTGCTGTGCGGCAAACCTCTGGCCACGAGTTTTTCAGATGCCCACTAACCTGCAAGAGACCACCGTCCTGCACGCCCTGTTTGGCGGCACCTTTGACCCGATCCATTACGGCCATCTGCGGCCGGTGGAAGCGCTGGCCGCCGAGGTTGGCCTGAACCGGGTCACACTGCTGCCCAACCACGTGCCCCCGCACCGCCCTCAGCCTGAGGCTAACGCTCAGCAACGGTTAAAGATGGTTGAACTGGCGATCGCCGGTAACCCACTGTTTGCGGTTGACGATCGCGAACTGCACCGCACCACGCCGTCCTACACCATAGAGACGCTGGAAGCCATTCGTAAAGAACGTGGCGCTGCATTGCCGCTGGCGTTTATTATTGGCCAGGACTCGCTGTTGACGTTGCACAAGTGGCACCGCTGGCAATCGCTGCTGGAGACCTGCCACCTGCTGGTGCTGGCGCGCCCGGGTTACAACGATCGGATGGACACGCCGGAACTGCAGCAGTGGCTGGAACAACATCAGGTGACCGATGCAGCGCTGCTTAGCCTGCAACCACAGGGCTATATCTACCTGGCCGATACGCCGCAGCTGGAAATTTCAGCGACGGAAATCCGCCAGCGCCGCCACCTGGGTCTCGACTGTGACGACCTGTTGCCGCGTTCGGTACAGCGCTATATCGAGTTACAGGGTTTATATCGCTAGCGAGAGCCGCATGATATACTGCGCCGCTATTTTTCAGGTATTCGCTGAAAACCCCGGAAACCTTAGCTGGCCGGGCAGTCACCAGCTGGCTTTCAGCGGCATCCTGCCGACTTATCATTGATTCAGGCCGCAAAACGGGCAGTTGCCCGCCGCAGTCGAATGAACAGAACACTCCCGAGGGGGAACCTTTGCAAGGTAAAGCGCTCCAAGATTTCGTCATCGATAAAATTGATGACCTGAAAGGCCAAGACATTATCGCTCTGGATGTACAGGGTAAATCCAGCATCACTGATTGCATGATCATCTGCACCGGTACTTCTACCCGTCACGTGATGTCGATCGCCAACCACCTGGTGCAAGAATCCCGTTCTGCGGGCATGGAACTGTTTGGCATGAAAGGCCAGGAAGCTTCCGACTGGATAGTGGTTGACCTGGGCGAAGTGATCGTCCATGTAATGCAAGAAGAAAGCCGTCGTCTGTACGAGCTGGAAAAACTCTGGAGCTAAGCGGTGAAACTGCAACTGGTAGCGGTCGGCACTAAAATGCCAGACTGGGTGCAGACCGGCTTTATGGATTATCTGCACCGCTTTCCGAAAGATATGCCGTTTGAGCTGACCGAAATCCCGGCGGGCAAGCGCGGCAAGAATGCCGATATCAAACGCATTCTGGAAAAGGAAGGCGAACAGATGCTGGCGGCGGTAGGCAAAGGCAATCGCATTGTCACGCTGGACATCCCCGGTACGCCGTGGGAAACGCCGCAGTTAGCACAGCAGCTCGAGCGCTGGAAGCAGGACGGCCGCAACGTCAGCCTGCTGATTGGCGGCCCGGAAGGGCTGGCACCGGCGTGCAAGGCCGCAGCAGAACAAAGTTGGTCGCTCTCACCGTTGACATTGCCGCATCCTTTAGTGCGCGTTCTGGTGGCTGAAAGCCTCTACCGCGCCTGGAGTATTACAACAAATCATCCTTACCACCGGGAATAACCGGTGGTAACCGTGACAGAGTGAAATAAAGCAGCGGGATGAAAATAGAACGTAACCCTTTTCGCGACTATACGGCTGAATCCGCCCTGTTTGTACGCCGCGCCCTGGTGGCGTTCTTTGTCATCCTGGTGCTGACCGGCACCCTCATCGCCAATCTGTATAATCTGCAAATCGTCCGCTTTGAGGATTACCGCACCCGTTCCAACGAAAACCGCATCAAACTGGTGCCGATCGCGCCCAGTCGCGGCATTATCTATGATCGCAACGGCACTCCACTGGCGCTCAACCGTACCATTTATCAGCTGGAGCTGATGCCGGAAAAGGTCGATGACCTGAAGGCCACGCTGCAGGCACTGCGTCCGGTGGTCGATCTGACCGACGAAGACATCACCAACTTCGAGAAAGAGCGCAAGCGCTCACGCCGTTTCGTCTCCATTCCGGTGAAAACTGCCCTGAATGAAGTTCAGGTAGCACGATTTGCGGTTAACCAGTTCCGCTTCCCCGGCGTCGAGGTCAAAGGCTACCAGCGTCGCTACTACCCGTATGGCTCTGCCCTGACCCACGTGATCGGCTACGTGTCGAAGATCAACGACCGCGATGTCGAACGCCTGGATAAAGAGAGCAAGCTGGCCAACTACGCCGCCACCCACGATATCGGCAAGCTGGGTATCGAACGTTATTACGAAGATACCCTGCACGGCAAAACCGGCTACGAAGAGGTTGAAGTCAACAACCGTGGCCGGGTGATCCGCCAACTGCATGAACAGCCTCCTTCCGCCGGTCAGGACGTTTACCTGACGCTGGATCTCAACCTGCAACGCTATATCGAGCAGTTGCTGGTCGGCAGCCGTGCGGCCGTGGTGGTAAGCGATCCGCGCACCGGCGGCATTCTGGCGATGGTCTCCAACCCCAGCTATGATCCGAACCTGTTCGTCGATGGCATCTCCAGTAAAGACTATCAGGGGCTGCTCAACGATCCGAACAGGCCGTTGATTAACCGCGCCACGCAGGGGCTATATCCACCGGCGTCAACGGTAAAACCGTACATTTCCGTCTCGGCGCTCAGTGCCGGGGTGATCACCAAAAACACCACCCTGTTCGATCCCGGCTGGTGGCAATTGCCCGGTTCGGAAAAACGCTTCCGCGACTGGAAAAAGTGGGGCCACGGCCGCCTGAACGTCACCAAAGCCCTGGAAGAGTCGGCGGATACCTTCTTCTATCAGGTCGCCTATGATATGGGTATCGATCGCCTGTCGACCTGGCTGACCAAGTTCGGTTACGGCGAATATACCGGCATCGATCTGTCCGAAGAGCGTTCCGGCCTGATGCCGACCCGCGACTGGAAATTCAAGCGCTATAAAAAACCCTGGTATCAGGGTGACACCATTCCGGTGGGCATCGGCCAGGGCTACTGGACCGCAACGCCGATCCAGATGGCCAAGGCACTGACCACGCTGATTAACGACGGTAATGTCAAAACGCCGCACCTGCTGCAGAGCACCCGAATCAATGGTGCGCTGGTGCCTTTCACTCAGGAAGAAACCAAGCAGATCGGCGATATTCATTCCGGCTTCTGGGAAATTGCCAAAGACGGCATGTATGGTGTAGCCAACCGTCCGAACGGGACGGCACGCAAGTACTTCTCGGATGCACCTTACAAAGCCGCGGCGAAATCGGGTACCGCACAGGTATTCGGTTACGAAACCTACAACGCCCACAAACTGGCGGAACACCTGCGTGACCATAAATTGATGACCGCCTTTGCACCGTACAACAACCCTACGGTCTCGGTCGCCATCATTCTGGAAAACGGCGGCTCCGGTCCGGCGGTCGGGACGATCACCCGTCAGATCCTCGACCATATTTTGCTGGGCGACAACAATACGCAATTACCATCTGAAGCCCCACTGCCACCAGGCGTTGAGGGTGATTAAGGCAGAACATGACTGAAAGCCAACAAAAGGGCTCGATCTGGACCAAAATCCATATCGACCCCACATTCCTGGTATTAATTCTGGCCCTGCTGGTCTACAGCGCGTTCGTGATGTGGAGCGCCAGCGGTCAGGACATCGGCATGATGGAGCGCAAGATCGGCCAGATCGTGATGGGGCTGATCGTGATGGCCGTCATGGCGCAGATCCCACCGCGAGTTTATGAAAGCTGGGCACCGTATTTATATATTTTCTGCGTGATCCTGCTGATTTTGGTGGACGCTTTCGGGCAGATCAGTAAAGGCGCTCAGCGCTGGCTGGATCTCGGTTTTGTCCGTTTCCAGCCGTCCGAGATCGCTAAAATCGCCGTGCCGCTGATGGTGGCGCGCTTTATGAACCGCGACGTCTGCCCACCTTCGCTGAAAAACACCGCCATTGCACTGGTGCTGATTTTCCTGCCGACCCTGCTGGTGGCCGCACAGCCCGATCTGGGGACCTCGATCCTGATCGCCGCCTCCGGGCTGTTCGTGCTGTTCCTGTCCGGCATGAGCTGGAAGCTGATCGCCGTGGCCGCCGTACTGCTGGCGGCCTTTATCCCGGTGCTGTGGTTCTTCCTGATGCACGGCTATCAGCGCGACCGCGTCATGATGCTGCTCGATCCGGAAACCGACCCGCTTGGCGCCGGCTACCATATTATTCAGTCAAAAATTGCCATCGGCTCCGGCGGCCTGTCCGGCAAAGGCTGGCTGCACGGCACCCAGTCACAGTTGGAATTCCTGCCGGAACGTCACACCGACTTTATCTTCGCAGTATTGGCCGAAGAACTGGGGCTGATCGGGGTGCTGGTATTGCTGGCACTCTACCTGCTGGTGATTATCCGCGGGCTGATGATCGCCGCCAAGGCACAAACCACCTTCGGCCGGGTGATGGTCGGCGGCCTGATGCTGATTTTGTTCGTTTATGTGTTTGTTAACATTGGTATGGTCAGTGGTATTTTGCCGGTAGTTGGCGTACCTTTGCCTCTGGTCAGTTACGGGGGTTCGGCGCTGATTGTGCTTATGGCTGGGTTCGGCATTATCATGTCGATCCACACGCATCGAAAAATGATGTCCAAGAGTTTATAAGGGGTGAGTAATGCGTAAGGAATGGCTTTGGGTCGGCGTCGTCGCGGTATTGCTTTCCGCCTGTACCGCCCCGACCACGGAACAGCAAGCACCACCGCAGCAGCCATATAATGGGCCGGTGGTGGAAATCGGTGGCGTTGAGCCTCAATATGAACCCTATAACCCTAATAACATGCAGGATTATAAGGTTAATGGCGACACTTACCGCATCGTCAAGGATCCGCAGAACTTCTCTCAGACCGGTCTGGCCAGCTCCTATGGTGAAGAAGCCCGTGGCAATACCACCGCGCTGGGGGAACAGTTTGATCCTAACGGCCTGACGGCCGCACACCCAACGCTGCCGATCCCAAGTTACGTACGCGTCACCAACCTGGCCAATGGCCGTCAACTGGTGGTGCGGGTTAACGATCGCGGGCCTTACACCCAGGGCCGTATTATCGATCTGTCGAAAGCCGTCGCCGACCGCCTGAACCTGTCCAACAACACCAAGGTCAAGGTTGATTTCATCAACGTGGCACCGGACGGTACTCTGAGCGGTCCAGGCACCATTGGCACCACCGTGGCCAAACAAAGCTATGCCCTGCCTTCACGTCCGGATCTGGGTTCCAGCAGCATGGGAACCCCGGTGCAGCAAGATGTTCCTGTCGCCAGCGGTGCCGCAGTACGCCCGATTGACAACAGCAGCCTGAACACCGGCGACAACGCCCCGGCCGCCACTACCGGCAATAGCCGCAGTGGTTTCCTGGGCGCGCCAAGCGCCGTCCCGGCTGGCGTGCTGGAGGGGTCAGAGCCAGAGCCTGCCGTCAGCGCCGCCGCCATTGCCGCACCGATCGCAGCGACCGCCGCCGTTGCCGCCAATGCTTCTACAGGTGGCAGCTATGTGGTGCAGGTCGGCGCACTGAGCAGTGCCGAACGCGCGCAAAGCTGGCAACAAAGCCTGAGCCAAAAGTTTGGCGTACCGGGTAAAGTGGCCGCCAACGGCAGCGTTTACCGCGTGCAATTAGGCCCGTTCAGCAGCCGTCAGCAGGCGGTCGAACTGCAGCAGCGTCTGGCCAGTGAAGCGCAGCAACAATCTTTTGTCACTGCCGCACCTTAAAACAATTCTCTGGCAGGCGAACGCGGTTGATAAGCGTTCCTTTAGCTGAAACATTTTCTTTCAGCTAAAGCCAATAAAGCGCGATTAGTCAGAGGATTGACTAATGCCTGCCGGGATCTCATCTGTTATAGTGTGGCTCGTTTTTAATTTTACCCTCATGGATGTTGTAGTCTCGATCATGAAACAAGTAACCTCTTTCCGCTTAATCAAGAGCATAGCGCTCGGCACCGTTATCGCGATGAGTGCAACCTCCGTTGCGCATGCCGATGACGTTAATATCAAAACCATGATCCCAGGGGTACCGCAGATCGATGCGGAAGCCTACGTCCTGATTGATTACAACTCCGGTAAAGTTTTGGCGGAAATGAACGCCGACGCCCGCCGCGACCCTGCCAGCCTGACCAAAATGATGACCAGTTACGTCATCGGCCAGGCGCTGAAAGCAGGCAAGATCGGCCAGGAAGACATGGTTACCGTGGGACAAGATGCCTGGGCAACCGGCAACCCGGTATTCAAGGGTTCTTCCCTGATGTTCCTGAAGCCAGGCGACCGCGTACCGGTCTCCAAACTGACCCGCGGCATCAACCTGCAGTCCGGTAACGACGCCTGTGTGGCGATGGCCGACTATGTGGCCGGCAGCCAGGATGCGTTCGTTAACCTGATGAACACTTACGTCAGCAAGCTGGGCCTGCAGAATACCCACTTCCAGACGGTACATGGCCTGGATGCACAGGGTCAGTACAGTTCGGCGCGCGATATGGCGTTGATCGGCCAAGCGCTGATCCGTGACGTACCGGACGAGTACGCGATTTATAAAGAAAAAGAATTCACCTTCAACAATATCCGCCAGATGAACCGTAACGGTCTGCTGTGGGATACCAGCCTGAACGTCGACGGCATCAAAACCGGTCATACCGATGCAGCAGGCTACAACCTGGTGGCATCTGCCACCGAAGGCCAGATGCGTCTGATCTCTGCGGTGTTGGGCGGTCGTACTTATAAAGGCCGTGAAACCGAAAGCAAGAAACTGCTGACCTGGGGCTTCCGCTTCTTCGAAACCGTTGCGCCATTGAAAGTGGGCAAAGAGTTTGCGTCTGAGCCGGTATGGTTCGGCGATGCGGATCGCGTTGAGCTGGGCGTAGACAAAGACGTTTACCTGACTATCCCACGCGGCCGGATGAAAGATCTCAAAGCCAGCTACGTGCTGAACACGCCGGAAATTCATGCGCCACTGGCGAAAAACCAGGTTGTCGGCAGCATCAACTTCCAGTTGGATGGCAAAACCATCGATCAGCGCCCGCTGGTGGTGATGAACGAAGTGAAAGAAGGCGGTTTCTTCAGCCGTATCGTGGATTACATCAAACTGATGTTCCATCACTGGTTCGGTTAACAGTTGAAATGGGCGAAATCGCCCCCATATACTGATTAACATTAACTCCCGCTCCGGCGGGAGTTATAATTTATAGAATCGCTATATCGATAGCCGCACTCTGGAGCGCACATGAAAACTAAACTGAACGAACTGCTCGAATTCCCTTGCTCATTTACCTACAAAGTAATGGGCCTGGCACAACCCGAGCTGGTAGACCAGGTGGTTGAAGTGGTGCAGCGCCATGCTCCCGGGGATTATAACCCGCAGGTTAAACCTAGCAGCAAAGGCAATTACCACTCCGTGTCCATCACCATCACCGCCACCCATATCGACCAGGTGGAAACCTTATATGATGAGTTGGGCAACATTGAAATTGTCCGCATGGTGCTGTAATTCCAGCATAAACCCCTGCATTTCAGCCCGGGACAGAGCATTCTCTGCCCGGGTTGCGCATTTTTGGTCAGCGAAACGCTGGTCGCCGGCCAGAGCGCCCGGTATAATGGCAACACCACTTCTGTAACCTGACGATGACTCTTTTGCAACCAGACAAGATCATTTTGCGTCAGCTGGGGTTGCAGCCCTATGAGCCTGTATCCCAAGCCATGCACAACTTCACCGATCGCCGAACCGAAACCACGCCCGATGAGCTGTGGCTGGTTCAGCATCAGCCCGTATTTACCCAGGGCCAGGCAGGGAAAGCGGAGCATCTGTTAATGCCGGGCGACATTCCGGTAGTCCAGAGCGATCGCGGCGGCCAGGTGACCTATCACGGGCCGGGCCAGCAGGTGATGTATGTGATGGTCGATCTGAAACGCAACAAGGTTGGCGTTCGCCAACTGGTCACGGCTATCGAAGATACCGTTATTAATACCCTCGCCCACTTTCACATTGAATCGCGTGCCCGTCCGGATGCGCCCGGTGTTTACGTGGGGGAGCAAAAAATCTGTTCGTTGGGTTTGCGGATCCGTAAAGGCAGTTCATTCCACGGCCTGGCCCTGAATGTGGCCATGGATCTCACCCCCTTCCAGCGTATCAACCCTTGCGGTTACGCCGGTATGCAGATGGCGCAGGTCAGCGCGCTGGTGCCCGGTGTTGGCATAGAAGACGTACACCCAGTCCTGGTACAGGAATTTGTTCATTTACTCGGCTACCCGAAGGTCGAGCTTCGTAACTGGAACCTGCACGATTATGAGTAAACCAATTCAGATGGAACGCGGCGTCAAATACCGCGATGCAGACAAAATGGCGTTGATCCCGGTAAAAACGGTGGTCACAGAACGGCAGGAGCTGTTACGTAAACCCGAGTGGATGAAAATCAAACTCCCTGCCGACTCTACGCGCATTCAGGGCATTAAAGCCGCAATGCGTAAAAACGGCCTGCATTCGGTGTGCGAAGAAGCTTCCTGTCCGAACCTGTCTGAGTGCTTCAACCACGGTACCGCCACCTTTATGATCCTGGGCGCTATCTGTACCCGCCGCTGCCCGTTCTGCGACGTGGCCCACGGCCGCCCGGTGGCGCCAGATGCCAACGAGCCGGAAAAACTGGCTCAGACCATCGCCGATATGGGCCTGCGTTATGTGGTGATCACCTCGGTTGACCGCGACGATCTGCGTGACGGGGGTGCCCAGCACTTTGCCGACTGCATCGCGGCTATCCGCGTCAAGAACCCGACCATCAAGATTGAAACGCTGGTGCCAGACTTCCGCGGCCGTATGGATCGTGCACTGGAAATCCTGACCGAAACGCCACCGGATGTGTTCAACCACAACCTGGAAAACGTACCGCGTGTTTACCGTCAGGTTCGTCCGGGCGCGAACTACGAGTGGTCATTGAAGCTGCTGGAGCGGTTTAAAGAAGCGCATCCGCACATTCCAACCAAGTCTGGCCTGATGGTCGGCCTGGGGGAAACCAATGCGGAAATCGTTGAAGTGATGCGCGATCTGCGTCGCCACGGCGTTACCATGCTGACCCTGGGCCAGTATCTGCAGCCAAGCCGCCATCACCTGCCGGTACAGCGTTACGTCAGCCCGGCCGAATTCGATGAAATGAAAGAAGAAGCGATGGCGATGGGCTTCACCCATGCCGCCTGCGGTCCGTTTGTCCGTTCGTCCTACCATGCCGACTTGCAGGCAAAAGGGATGGAAGTGAAGTAATTGCAGTAATTATTTGTTACGTTTCCAACGACGGAAACGGCAAAAAACGGATGTCCATGCGGCATCCGTTTTTTATTGCCTGGCAGAAGACGAAATTAAACGTCTTTCTTTTCGACGCTCTGCGGGTTGGACTGGCTTTCAGCCGTGGTTGACGCTGGCGGAGTCGTATCATCCCCCACCGCCTTTTTGAAGCCCTTCAGTGCAGCCCCCAAATCAGCGCCCAGAGAACGCAGTTTGCTGGTGCCGAACAGTAAAATGATCAACACCGCAATCACCAGAAGTTTGGTAATACTGAGACCTTCCATACTCACCTTCTTATTCATATAGCGCTGCGGGCGCAGCGAGAAAACAAACCTTGCCTGAGGATATTTACCTACTTTCTCTGGGCCAAAACAACAGCAACATGTAACAGAGTGAGATCCTGCGCCAATAAGCAAGGTTAAATACGCCGTACGCGCTTCAGACTATTCTGAGTTTTCAAGCTGCATGGTACGCTGTCCCCCTGCTCACTATGGAGTTGCCGGATGTATACGCCATCAGTCATTGATACCAGACGTTCCGGCCTCAGCTTCGCCAGACGCACTTACCTGCCACGCATCGTCGGTCTGGGGGTCGGTTTTATCTGTGTGTTCTCGGTGCTTTCTTCGCAGCAGACTACCCCCTGGCTGTGGGGACTGCTGATTTTCCATGGGTTTATCTGGCCACACCTCGCCTACCAGTGGGCGCGCCGCTCCGTCATGCCCTTCAAGGCCGAAATCCGTAACCTGCTGATCGATTCGTTTTTCGGTGGGCTGTGGGTGGCTACGATGGCCTTTAATGCCTTACCGTCGGTGGTCATCCTGTCAATGATGGGGATGAACAATATTGCCTCCGCCGGAAAATCCCTGTTTTTTAAAGGGTTGGTCGTGCAAATAGCCAGTGCGCTGGCAATCAGTGCGCTGCTGGGTTTCCCCTTTCAGCCACAAAGCACGCCGCTGCAGATTTATCTATGTCTGCCCATGATCTATCTCTATCCGACCCTATTGGGGTTAGTGACCTACCGCACCGCCAAGCGCCTGGCGGAGAAAAAGCAGGAATTGCTGCGTATCAGTATGCGTGATGGCCTGACCGGGCTGTACAACCGCCGCCATTGGGAACATTTGCTGCATCACCAATTTGACAGCTGTCGCCGCTATCAGCACAGCGCGACCCTGATCCTGATGGATATCGATCGCTTTAAAACCATCAACGACACCTTCGGCCATGCGCTGGGTGACGAGGCACTGGCGGTACTGGCGGAGGAGTTGCTAATCGGCCTGCGCGCCGTGGATATTGTCGGACGCTACGGCGGTGACGAGTTTGGTGCCGTACTGCCGAACACCAGCGCCGAACAGGCCAGCATTGCGCTGTTGCGTATTCAGGAACGGCTAAACGAAATTATTTTCCGCGAAGCGCCACAGTTAAAACTGAACATCAGTGCCGGCATTGCGGATTATCACGGCGATATGCACGGCTATCTGGACTGGTTAAAAGCCGCCGACAACGCGCTGTACCGGGCGAAGAACAACGGTCGTAACCGCCTGGAGCTGGCCGTGCCCGGCCACTGAGGCCAAAGGTGACACTTTCTGCTTTGCAGTCACTTTTGATACTACAAAACAGGCAACGGCGGGTGTAAGATCCCGCCTGCGCGACAAACTGCAGCGCCGACTGACGGAGATGACATTCCTCCATAACCGCCTTCACAGGCTAATGATGTCTACGTAACCTCTCAGAGAGGTGCGTAGCATTGCGCCTGCAGCTTTCTGAGTTTGACTCCCCATTTAATGAAAGGCAGTTTCGACCATGTTGAGTTCTTTACTGGCAGTTTTTATTGGCGGCGGTTTGGGTAGCGTCCTGCGCTGGGCCATAAGCATGAAGATGAATCCGCTTAACGCGCACATCCCGCTGGGGACGCTGGCGGTCAATCTGCTGGGCGGCTTTATTATTGGTTTGGCTATCGCCATCTTCACCCGGATGACGCACCTGGATCCCACCTGGAAATTGCTGATCACCACCGGCTTTTGTGGTGGATTGACCACCTTTTCCACCTTTTCTCTGGAGGTGGTGTATTTACTGCAGGATGGCCGTTTCGCTTGGGCGCTGACCAACATGCTGCTGAATCTGGCGGGCTCGCTGGCGATGACCCTGCTGGCGTTTATGCTGGTGATCTGGATTAACGGGCAATAATTTAATTTCGACTTCTTAATGTTTCCTTAATCTGCACTGAGCATAATCTCATCCAGTATCCCCACTGGATGAGAACTCAGATGTTTAGCCTGCCGAAAACTGCCGCTGAAGTGACCACCACCCTGCTGTGCCTGCTGATTGTCGGTGCCTTCATCAAGGTTTATCTGTTCGCCTAAGTTCGGCCCCGCAAAACCCACCTTTACAGTTGCGCTCTTGCCTATTGCCATGGTTGCATTACAATTGAGAATGAACGTTCGCACCCAGAAAGCGAACCGCATCTCATTAGGTAAAGGACCGGGACATGATATCCACCAGCGACAGCAGGCAGGCCAAAGTACAGGCCCGTCGCGATCAGATCGTCGACGCCGCAAAACTCTGTTTTCGCCAGCACGGTTTTCACGCCGCCAGCATGGCGGAAATCGCACAGGGTTCTCAGCTTAGCGTTGGTCAGATCTACCGCTATTTCGACAACAAAGATGCGATTATCGAAGAGATCGTTAACCGCATTATCGCCAGTAAAATGCGGCGACTGGAAGATCTTGGCGATCATATCAACCTGATCGCCGGTACCCTGGCGGCACGCACCCTGTTTCAACAGCCCGGAGAAAGCGAAACCGACCATATGTTGATGCTGGAGGTCACCGCCGAGGCCACCCGTAACCCGACAGTGGCAAAAATGCTCAGCGATGCCGAAACCCGGTTATTCCACCATGTTTGCCAAAGCCTGCGGCGGATCTATCCGCACTTCAGCGAGCAGGAAATCGCCGCCAGAGTAGAGTTTATCGCCGTGTTAAGCGAAGGCACCGGTTATCGCATTCTCACCACGCAAAAAGCCGACGTCAGCCTGCTGAACGGCTTATACCAACAAGCTATTTCTCACCTGTTCAGGAAACTTTAATCCTCATGACCAAACAACTCGCCAGACAACGTCTGGTGTACGCGCTGGTGCTTGGCCTGCTCGCTTCACTGGGCCCGCTGTGCATCGATCTCTACCTGCCCGCCCTGCCGGAAATGGCCGGTGAGCTGAATACCTCCACCGCCACCGCGCAGCTCAGCCTGACCGCCGGCTTGCTCGGGCTGGGCGTCGGTCAGCTGATTTTCGGCCCCTACAGCGACAAGCTCGGCCGTATGCGCCCACTGCTGCTGTCGCTGGCGCTGCTGCTGTTCGCCTCGCTGTGGTGCGCACTGGCACCGAATATCGACCAGTTACTCATCGCTCGCCTGTTGCAAGGGTTGGCCGGTGCCGGCGGTGCAGTTATTTCTCGTGCGATTGCCCGTGACCTTTATTCCGGACACGAACTGACGCGTTTCTTCGCCCTACTGATGTTGGTCAACGGCCTGGCACCGATCATTGCACCGGTGCTGGGTGGCGCCATGTTGCAGTTTATGGACTGGCGCGGGATTTTCGGCGTACTGGCGGCTATCGCCGTGTTGCTGTTTACGCTTGCCAGTCTGAAGCTGGACGAATCACTGCCCGCGGAGCGTCGCAGCCAGGGCGGCATTTTAGCCATGCTGCGGTCGTTGGGCGGATTACTGACCCAGCGCCAGTTTATGGGCCTGTGCCTGACGCAAGGGTTTGTAATGGCCGGGATGTTCGCCTATATCGGCGCCTCTCCCTTCGTGCTGCAGCAGATTTATGGCCTCAGCCCGCAGATGTTCAGCCTGTGCTTCGCCATCAACGGCGTCGGGCTGATTATCTCGGCACAGATCGCCAGCCGCCTGAGCATCCATTTTGGCGAAAGGAAGGTACTGAAAGGGGGACTAACCCTGGCGGCAGTTTCTTCGCTGCTGTTGCTGCTGGCTGCCGTCCTGCACGCGCCGCTGGCACTGCTGATGGTACCGCTATTCTTCTCGGTGGCAGTGATCGGTATTGTCGGCCCTACCGCTTCGTCTTTGGCGATGCAAAGCCAGGGCGACAAAGCGGGCAGCGCTTCTGCGCTGATTGGCGTGAGCATGTTCGCACTCGGTGCCTGTAGCGTGCCCTTGACGGGACTGGGCGGTACTTCCAGCGTGTCGATGGCACTGACCATCGTCGGCTGTTACGCCGTCGCCATCACGCTGTTTACCCTCCTGGTACGTAAAACGCAGGCATAAAACGACGGAAAAAAGGCAATAAAAAACCCGCTCAGTGAGCGGGTTTTAAGAATTTCGGCTGTAGCATTAGATAGCGATAACGTTAGCAGCAGATGGGCCTTTGGCACCGTTCGTGATTTCAAATTCTACACGCTGGCCTTCAGCAAGAGTTTTGAAACCATTGCTAGCGATGGCAGAGAAGTGAACGAAAACGTCCTTGCTACCATCTTCCGGAGTAATGAAGCCGAAGCCCTTGGATTCATTAAACCACTTAACGCTACCTTTAATCTTAGACATCAAACTTACCTTTAACGTGAATGAAAGACACTAAACGTGTGTCCAGTACAGTACAGCAATTAGACGGGTTTTTGTCCACAACCTGGATCACATAAAAACGATAAAAAGTGAAAAAGTCCGCCGCCTCCGCTGTAAAGCACTCACCCTCTGGGCCATCGGCTCTCTGGGTAGTCTAATCCTCTTCAAACCCCGGCGAACAGCGGTCGAACGCCTGTTTCATTCACCGTCAACGGGCATTGACGACGCGATGCAGACGTAATCGCTATGAAATATAACCAGATAGTCTTTTTGCTTCCGGCTGCCCTGCACTAGGGTTAGAACTTACTAACCACTGTGAGCCAAGACTATGACCAGCCAACTGGCCGAAAAAATCGTCGCCTACCGCCGTGAACTGCATCAGAACCCTGAGCTGTCCAACCACGAGTTTGCCACTACCGCCCGCCTGACCCGCTGGCTGGAAGAGGCCGGTATCCGTATTCTGCCACTGGGGCTGAAAACCGGCGTGGTGGCTGAAATCGGCAGTGGTAAAGGGCCGATCATTGCGCTGCGTGGAGATATTGATGCCCTGCCGATAGAAGAAATTTCCGGAGTGCCATTCACTTCGCAAAACAGCGGCGTGATGCACGCCTGCGGACATGACTTTCACACCTCGGTGATGTTGGGGGCCGCGCATTTATTGAAAGCGCGTGAGGCCTCCCTGCCCGGTACGGTGCGTATTTTCTTCCAGCCGGCGGAGGAAACCTTCAACGGTGCCCAGCACCTGATCGACGCCGGGGCGCTGGATAACGTGGCTGCAGTATTCGGTCTGCACAACGCGCCGGAACTGCCCACTGGTACTTTTGCCACCCGCGCCGGCGCGTTTTACGCCAACGTCGATCGCTTCCAAATCCTGATCACCGGCAAGGGCGCCCATGCCGCCAAGCCGGAGCAAGGGGTAGACACCATCGTCACCGCCAGCCAGATTGTCAACGCGCTGCAAACCCTGCCCAGCCGCAGCTTCAGTTCACTGGAGTCCTTGGTGGTCAGTGTCACACGCATCGAGGGGGGTAATACCTGGAATGTCCTGCCACAGACCGTGGAGCTGGAAGGCACGGTACGTACCCATAGCGATCAGGTCCGTCGCCAGGTGCCGGATAAAATCCGCCAGGTAATTAATGGCGTAGCCGCCTCGCTGGGCGCACAGGCAGAACTGCGCTGGCAGGCCGGCCCACCGGCGGTGGTCAACGACGCGCGCTGGGCAGCCTTCAGTAAAACCGTCGCCGCCGAAGCCGGTTACCGGGTAGAAGAAGCTGAACTGCAGATGGGCGGAGAAGACTTTGCGCTTTATCTGCACCACGTACCGGGGGTGTTTGTCAGTATCGGCTCGGCGAGTGAGTTCGGCCTGCACCACCCGCGCTTCAACCCGGATGAACAGGCGATTTTCCCGGCCTCACAATATTTTGATTTGTTGGCAGAACGCACGCTGCAGCAATTAGCCACCGCCCCGGAAAAAACCACCAGCAAGGCTTAAAAATCACCCGACTATTATTTCGCGGCGCAGTGAATTCTGCGCTGCGAGTTATTATTTCCCTCTTGGTTATATTTGCTAATTTCAACATTTGAATATGCTGTTTTGTTGTTTTACATCCTGAGGGTGCTCGTCAATAGTGGAGCTCTAAAGATAGCGCCACACCGGCACTTAACAGGGTGAAAGCAATGAGCAACAGTGCGAAAGAACAACGACAATTGCGCCTTGGCGCCATTTTGCATGGCGCATCGGGAAATATGTCTGCCTGGCGGCATCCGGACGCCACTGCCGATGCCAGTATTAATCTCGATTTTAATATTGCCACGGCAAAAAAAGCCGAACAGGGTAAATTGGATTTCGTGTTTGTGGCCGACGGCTTATATATCAACGAGAAATCCATTCCACATTTTCTCAATCGTTTTGAACCGCTAACCCTGCTCGCCGCGCTGTCCGCCGCCACCGATAAAATCGGGCTGGTGGGCACGTTATCCACCTCATACAGCGATCCCTTTACCGTAGCGCGCCAGTTCGCCAGCCTCGATCACCTCAGCAAAGGCCGGGCTGGCTGGAACGTAGTGACTTCACCGCTGGAGGGCTCGGCAAAGAACTTCTCGCGCACCGAGCACCCGGAACACAGCCTGCGCTACCGCATTGCCAGCGAATACCTCGACGTCACCAAAGGGTTATGGGACTCGTGGGAAAGCGATGCCTTTGTGCGTAACAAGAATAGCGGGGAGTTTTTCAGCGCCGGTAAACTGCATACCCTGAATCACCAGGGGGAGTTCTTCTCGGTACAGGGGCCACTGAATATTGGCCGTACGCCACAAGGTCGGCCGATTCTGTTCCAGGCCGGCGCCTCGGATGACGGTAAACAGCTGGCAGCCAAACACGCGGATGCCATTTTCACCCACCATGAAAGCCAGCAACAGGCGCAGGCGTTTTATCAGGACGTCAAAAAACAGTTGGTGGAACAGGGCCGTGAACCGGATGACCTGCGGATCTTCCAGGGTGTCAGCGTGATAGTCGGTGACGACAATGAAGATGTAGAACGTCAGTATTGGGAAACCGCGCGCCTGGTCAGTATCGAAAACGCCCTCAACTACCTTGGCCGCTACTTTGAACACTATGACTTCGCCCGCCATCCGTTGGATGAGCCCTTCCCGGACGTCGGTGAACTGGGGCAAAACAGCTTCCGCAGCACCACCGATGCCATCAAGCGCAATGCCCGTGAACGTAATCTGACACTGCGCGAAGTGGCGCTGGAAGCCGCCTCCCCACGTCCGGTATTTGGCGGCACGCCGGAAGCGGTGGCAGACGGCCTGCAAAACTGGTTCGACACTCAGGCTGCCGACGGTTTCATTATTAGCGGCGGCACGCCAAATTCATTCGGCCATTTTGTCGATCGCGTGGTGCCGATCCTGCAACAGCGCGGCCTGTTCCGTAGCGATTACAGCGGCAACACCTTGCGTGACCACCTTGGCCTGAAGCTGCCGCCAAACCAATTTACTCAATAACAATAATATTTCTTCAGGGATATCCGCTATGCGAACAACCTTTAGCGTCCTGCCCGCTAAACGCAACGACCTGGGCGATTAGGAGCACACAGATGGCAAACGACGTTTTTATCCAAACGCTGCCGAACGATCCGCTGGTCCAGCCGGTGATCGCAGGGCTATTCGGTGAATATCGCCAACGCTACGGCGACTATTTTGGTGACCAGGAGCAGGAAGCACTGGATTTGTACGCCCCGCCGCAAGGCGCCTTTATCGTGCTGCTGCGCGCCGGGGAGCCGATCGCCATGGGGGCCTTCAAACGCTACGATTTACAGACTGCCGAGCTGAAGCGCATCTGGACACGGACCGATCTGCGCCGTCAGGGCCTGGCACAACGGGTATTGCAGCAATTGGAAACGCTGGCGCAGGAACAGGGTTACCACCAGCTCTATCTGACCACCGGCTTTCGCCAGCCGGAGGCGGTGGGTCTGTATTTGAGCAACGGCTACCAGCCACAGTTCGATCCCAGCGTCGACAGTGAAGTTTACAGCCACCCGCCCTACGATGGCCGACTGCCATTTCGCAAAAGCCTGATAACAGCGGACGCACTCTGTTGTGCACCGGAAAGGAAGATTGCCTAGGGGCCCGTCCCCTTGTTAACCCCCTTTATCTGTTTCAGGAGAATGGTCATGTCCAAGCAAGAAGTATTAAAAGTGGTTCCCGCCCGCTACCCGCTGCGGCTGGTGGGCGCGTTGTTTTCGGTGTTTATTCTTGCGGCAATAGTCCAGTCAGTGGCGGCCAACGAGCGCTGGGAATGGGGGGTCTTCGCCGAATGGTTCTTTGCGCCCGCGGTCCTGTCCGGACTGGGGCAAACCCTGCTGCTGACGCTGCTCGGCACGTTGTTCAGTATTATCTTCGGTACGCTGCTGGCACTGGCGCGGCTATCACGCTCTTACCTGCTGGCGTCGTTGGCATGGGGTTATATCTGGCTGTTCCGTTCGCTGCCGCTGATCCTGGTGCTGATCATTCTGTATAACTTCTCTTATCTGTACGACTCCATTTCATTGGGCATTCCCTTCACCTCACTGGTGTTCGCCAGCTATCCGACCATCGATATTCTCAGCCAGTTCTCGGTCGCGGTGTTGGGACTGACGTTGGTGCAGTCGGCCTATACCGCAGAAATTATCCGTGGCGGCATTATCGGGGTCGAGTACGGTCAACATGAGGCAGCGGCGGCACTCGGGTTGCCGGGCTATCGACGCACTTTCCGCATTATTTTGCCGCAGGCGCTGCGCTCCATCATCCCAACCGGCTTCAATGAAATTATCAGCCTGGCGAAGGGGACCTCGATTGTCTACGTGCTGGCGCTGCCGGAGCTGTTTTATACCATTCAGGTGATCTACAACCGCACCCAGCAGGTGATACCGCTGCTGATGGTCGCCACGGTCTGGTACCTGTTCATCACCACCGCGCTGTCGGTCATTCAGTATTACATTGAGCGCTATTTCGCCCGGGGCGCATTGCGCGAATTGCCACTCACGCCATGGCAGAAACTGGCCGGCTGGTTAAAACGTTAGGAGGATCCCATGTCCGAAGCCATTGATTATTATGCTCTGCGCGAAGCGCCGGTGCACAGCATCGTTCCGGTACCGGCGCGCGGCCTGATTGAAATCAGCAACGTGAGCAAGTTTTTCGGTAAACACAAGGCACTGGATGACGTCAGCCTGACGTTGCAGCCAGGTACCGTCACGGTGATCCTCGGGCCTTCCGGTTCCGGCAAGTCTACCCTGCTGCGAACCATCAACCACCTGGAGCGTGTCGACGAAGGTTTTATCCGTATCGACGGCGACTATGTGGGCTACCGGCGCAAGGGGGACAAGCTGTATGAGCTCAAAGAGAATGCCATTCTCAAGCAGCGTATCAACGTCGGCTATGTGTTCCAGAACTTCAATCTGTTCCCTCACCTGACGGTGCTGGAGAACATCATTGAAGCACCGGTGGTGCATAAGATTTACTCGCGGGCCGAGGCTAAAGAGGTGGCTTATCAGCTGTTGGATACCGTCGGCCTGCGCCACAAGGCAGACGCCTACCCGCGCCATCTGTCCGGCGGCCAACAGCAACGCATCGCCATTGCCCGTGCACTGGCGCTGAACCCGAAGGTGATTTTGTTTGATGAACCGACTTCAGCACTGGATCCGGAACTGGTCGGCGAAGTGTTGGACGTGATCAAGGGGCTGGCGGATCTGGGGGTAACGCTGGTGGTGGTCACTCATGAAATTGGCTTTGCGCGCGAGGCGGCCGATCAGATTGTGTTCATGGTCGATGGGCAAATCGTCGAACAGGGAGACGCCCGTCGAGTGCTGAACCATCCGCAACACCATCGCACCATCAACTTCCTCAATAAAGTGCTGTGACCGACGGGGCGCCAGCTGCGCCCCGCTCCGTTAGACCAACGCGAACCGGCGTTTTTCGGCAGCAAAATCCAGCGGTTTGATGCCACGCTGATTGCGATCCTGCTCAGTCAGTCGCTCAGCCGGGATAAACCAGGTGACTTCAAACAGTAGTCCATCCGGATCGTGGCCATAAATGCTCTTGTGCACGCCATGATCTTCTTCCAGCCCAAGAATGCCACGCTGCGCCAACTGGTCGCGAATGCGCTCAAGTTCGTCCAGGCTGTCGACTTCCCAGGCCAAATGGTACAACCCGGCCGGTGGCTCGTTTTCCGCCGGCGGCTCACCGTTGGCACGAAAGACCCCGGCCCGTTGCTGCCCCAGATTCTTGCTGAACAGCGCCAAATCGTGATCGTTATCCGAATCGGCCGCCTGGGTAAACACCGCTTTATCCGGACTGTTGGAGGGTTTGAGCTTAAATCCCAACACCTGATGATAAAAATCCGCACTCTGCTGCACGTCGCTGACATACAGCACCGCATGGTTAAGCCGTTTAATGCCCATCGATTTTCCCTTTCAGAATTGAATAAAGTCAGAAAGAAAATAGCATGTGGCCACAAACCCGCTAAATGCCGTAATCGCATTATCAAATGCCGGGCACGCAATCTGTCACTGCAAGGCATTCCGCGCTATCATAAGCACTGTATTGAGCGACTTTATGAGAATGATGATGAACGGCAAGATAACGACTTTTTTTGAAGACAAAGGCTTCGGCTTTATTACCGATGAGAACGGGGAAAATCGTTATTTTCACGTGATTAAAGTACAGAACCCGGAGCTGATTAAGAAAAACGCGGCGGTGACTTTCGAACCGACCAACAACACCAAAGGCCCGTCGGCGTTTGCGGTCAAGGTGCTGGCGTCGAGCAAGTACATCATCATCGCCAACGAAAGAATCAAGATCACCAGCATCAAATCCTTCAACACCTTCACCAAAGAAGTGCCGGTGAAAGCGGACGTGGATAAAGAAAATACCGTGCTGTCAGTTGGCCTGTTGATGAACCGCATTCGCCCACAGTCCGAAGAAGCGCCGCAGACCATGCAGACGCTGCGCATGCTGACCATCACCACCTTCCAGAACGATACCCATACCTTCTCGGAACACGAGATCGACATGGATGAAACGCTGAAAGTGCTGAAAAGTCTGTAAACCCTTTCCAGGCGTATAAAAAACATTCTAAGCAATTTGATACCACCTGTGTTAGCGTGGGTTTTCACCTGACACAGGCCATTTCATTATGTCTGATACCAGCAGTGTTAAAGGCTTTATCAACCGCTCCACCAAAATCGCCTGCCCCAAATGCGCCTACGTTACCACCCAAAAATGCGCGACGCTGCGGCAGAATGTCATGCTGATCTGCCCAAACTGCGGCACCGAGTTTGAACCCAAGCAGAACTGAAGCACTTATTTGAACATGATGTGCCCAATGCTGTTGCCACTGACCACATTAAACGACTCCACCCGATTACGCCCCTGCGACTTAGCGCGATAAAGCGCGATATCCGCCATATTCATCAGTTGTTCCCATGATTTCACTTCATTCATCGCCAGACTGGCGACGCCAACGCTGATGGTGATGTTCAACGGCGCCTTACCGCCAGGGTGCAAATCGGCTTTTTGTACCAATTGCCGTAAATGCTCCGCCAGTGCCACGCCCTGCGCCGCCAGCGCTCTTGGCAGCATAATGGCGAACTCCTCACCGCCCAAACGGCCAAATAGCTGATCGTGACGTAACTCGCGCCGCACAATATGGGCGAATGAAGCCAACACCTGATCGCCCACCAGGTGGCCGTGGGTGTCGTTAATCTGTTTAAAATGGTCGATGTCGATCAACAGTAACGACACCGCCTCTTTCGATTTATGCTTATGATCCAGCAGCTCGCCGGCCTTACGCGTCAGCGCGTTGCGCGCCAGTACGCCGGTCAGGAAGTCGTGATTAGCACTGTGCTCCAGCCGCCGTAACAGCTTACGATTAACGGCAATTGAACTGGCCAGGATCAGCGGCCCCATCACCAGCATGGAGATCCCCAAACGGGCTGACATCAGCGTGTCGAGGAAGGCAACGTGGTTGTTCGGCGTTTCATACAGCATCAGATTGGCGGAGATACTGCTGATCTCGGTCATGCCGGTCAGCAGCGTCAACAAGGTCACCGTGAACAGTTGATAACGTACCGCGCACCACAGCAACGCCGGGATCGGGAAGGCAATCGCCCCCGGACCACCGATATACACGCTAAACACCAGTGAAAACAACAGCGCCAGCAGCGGCATACTGGCACGCAGTTGCCAGTTGATCTGCATCCGCAACAGCTGCTTGAGACGCGGGGCAGCCAGCAATACCGGCAACAACAACAGGTTGGTCGAGAACTGTTCACTGAACCACGCCAGCCAGGCGATAACGGCCGTGTTGTTGTACAGGCTTTCACTACGCAGTATCGATAAGGTCGACGCCACCGCCGCGCTACTCAGGCTGGCGGTAAACATATAAAGGATCGTCTGGGGCTTGCCCATCCTGCGCTGCGACTTTGGCAGCAGCAACATCACGCCGTAACCGGTGGCAATCAGGGACATATTGCAGGCATTCAGCCACATCGCCAGCGACAGACTCTCGCCGTTGGCTAAATCGGCGGCAATCATCCCAATATAGGTGATCAGCCAACCGGCCGGCGTAGCATAGGCGGGTTTACGTAACAGCAAACCGAGTAAAATCGCATTCACCGGCCAAAACAGGGAAAGCGACCCTATTGGCCGGGTAAAAATACCCAGTAGGGAAAGCAAAAATGCCAGCAGAAAAAGCGTAATCAACGGGATAGCAGCAGGCAAGCCATGTCTGTCGCTTATTCTGGCGTTCATCGTCTAACCCATGTATTTATAATAACCAGAGCAATTCTATGCATATTCCCTCGCCTGGCATGATGCGAATGACATTAAAACCAAAGGCAGACTTAAAAAATACAGGCAGATCAGTCACAAAGATACATCCACTTTTATTTAACGGAATGTTCTTAACTCACCCCCGCACAGGCATCGTTCACTACGGAACGAATTTTCACCCTTCCTGAAATAATATTCAAAGATATCTAACAGCATAGCGTAAACCATCACCAATCAGCACAACGTAAAAACCATAATAATAAAATGGGTATTTTACTTGCCGTGCAAACTATTCTGTTGGCTATTATTTTCCTGCAAGAGACTCGTGACGGCAATTAAAAATGAAAATATAAAAAAAGCCCGCACAGTGCGGGCTCGCTTGAAAAGCAGCTAATTGACAGTTACGACACAGCCATTGCATGCCTGTGCTGCTGCTCATTGTATCGCCGGAAGCTTAAGCCCACCTTAGCAACAAAAAACCCGGTCTAGGAACCGGGAATATTTGTACGAAATGCAGTGTTAGCCCAAGCAGGCTAATAACATTCACCACTTTACGCTGCAATTGTGTAGAAAAAATGAGCGAAAGAGGAATGCCGATTAAGCCAGTTTGGCAGCGAAGCCCGCGACACGTTGGCCGTAAAGGCTGGCGGTTTCCAAATCGCCAGACAACATTTCATCCACGCCGGCATCGGCAGGCGTTTGTACCAACAGCCCTACCGAGCCTCCCAGGTTATTTATATCGGTACGCTGCGCCGATTTGGTGTTAGCCGGCATCAGCCCCAGACTGACCCACAGGCCACCATGCTGCGAGGCCAGGGTTTGCAGTGCGATCAGCGTGACCTGCTTATCGCCGTTCAGGCTGGCGCTGTTGGTAAACCCACCGAAAACCTTGTCCTGCCATTTACGGCTAAACCAGGCTTTCGAACTGGCATCGGCAAACTTTTTGAATTGCCAGGACGGACCGCCCATATAGGTCGGCGAACCAAAAATGATGGCATCCGCCTCGTCCAGTTTCTGCCAGGCTTCGTCGCTGATATTGCCTTCCTGATCGATAGCGATCAGTTCCGCTTCCGCGCCCTCGGCAACAACCTTTGCCAAACGCTCGGTGTGGCCGTAGCCGGAATGAAAAATTACCACTGTCTTCGCCATAAGGAACTCCCAAATCGTTGCAGTAGAGTGCCGACGGCACCCGAGGATACTCTGATCCAATCTAATCAACTGGCCTTAGGGTGAATACCAAATTTATCTGACAGAGTTATTCAAAAAAACCGGGCGCCGATCATGCGCCCATTGCCTGCGGACCCTGCTGCCGCGCGAAATCAATAAACGCGCGCAGCGGCCGCGGCATTTGCCGGTTGGCGGGGTAATAAAGATAGAAACCGGGAAACGGTGGCGTCCAGGCCGCCAGCAGCGGCAGCAAACGGCCGTCGCCCAGTGCCTCTGCCACCTGACTCTCAAACAAATAGGCAATCCCCAGCCCATCCGTGGCGGCACGCACCAACACCTGCGGCTCGTTCACAATTAGCGGTCCCTCCACCGCGATCTCCAGTTTTTCGCCACCGCGCTCGAATTCCCAACGATAAAGACTACCGTTGGTTGGCCAGCGAGTATTCAGGCAACGGTGCTGACGTAGCGCATCGGGAGTTTGCGGCGAACCATAACGCGCCAAATAGGCTGGCGAGGCGACCACGCACATTCGTTGCTCGCCCCCCAGCGCTATGGCCACCATATCCTTCTCCAGTCGCTCATGCAGACGCACACCCGCGTCAAAACCCGCTGCCACCATATCCACCAGCCGATCCTCCACGCTCAGATCCACCACAATATCGGGATAATGTGCATTGAACGGGGCCAACAGCGGAGCCAAATAATGGATTGCCGCCAGACTGGAAGCATTAAGCCGCAGGGTGCCCGCCGGCTGTAAACGTAGCGCGGCGGTCTGCGTCACGGCGGCCTCAATCTCCGCCATCGCTGGTGACAGACGCGCCAACAACAACTCCCCCGCTTGGGTCAGCGCGACACTTCGAGTGGTGCGATTCAGCAGGCGCACGCCCAGCCGGGTTTCCAGATTGCGTTGTGTCTGACTAAGCGCAGAGGCGGACATGCCCAATTGCGCTGCGGCACGGGTAAAACTGCCATGTTCAACAATGGCGGAAAAAGCGCGCAACTCCGCGAAGTCACTCCCTCTCATTATGCCTCCTGTACTTAATAATTCATGAAGATTATAGCGTATTCAATACACTCCCGGTGGGGCCTATGCTTGAACAAAACCACAGAGGAAATACCTATGCTGACATCACTGGCCCTGAACCATTATCGCCTGCTGGGCCGCTCTGGCCTGCGAGTTTCGCCGCTGGCGCTCGGCACCATGACCTTCGGCACCGATTGGGGCTGGGGTGCAGAACAAGCGGAAGCTCGTCGGCTGTTCGACGTTTATGTCGAACGTGGCGGCAATTTTATTGATACCGCTAACCGCTATACCGAAGGCAGTTCTGAACTATTTATTGGAGAATTTGCCACCGGGCGCCGCGACCGTCTGGTGATCGCCACCAAATACACGCTCCCCATGCAGCCCGATAATCCAAATTCTGGCGGTAACCATCGTAAAAGTATGGTGCGCTCAGTGGAGGAAAGCCTGCGACGTCTGAACACCGATTATATCGACCTGCTCTATCTGCACGCCTGGGACGCCACCACCCCGGTGGAGGAGATCATGCGTGCCATGGACGATCTGGTGCGTGCCGGTAAAGTGTTATATCTGGCCGTTTCGGATCTGCCCGCCTGGCAGGCCGCCAGAATGCAGACGCTGGTAGATTTGCGCGGTTGGTCGCCGTTGATTGGCCTGCAGATTGAATACAGCCTGTTGGAACGTACCGTGGAGCGAGAACTGATACCGATGGCGCAAGAGCTGGGCCTTGGCGTCATTCCATGGTCACCGCTGTCGGGTGGCATATTGAGCGGCAAATACAATCGGCAGGATTTGCAAGCGCAGGGGGAAGAGAGCGGCACCCGACGTGCCATGGTTCGCAACAAGGGGATGCTGACCGAGCGCAATATTACCATTGCTGAAACGGTATTGGCGCTGGCCAGGGAGGCGGGTTTTAGCCCTTCTCAAGTGGCCCTGGCCTGGACACTTCGCAACCCGGCAGTGACAGCCCCGATCATCGGTGCACGCACGCTGGCACAATTGGAAGATAACCTGGGGGCGCTGGAGGTCAGGCTGACAGAAGAGCAGTGGCAACGCCTGGAAACGGCAAGCGCCATTGAACTGGGTTTCCCCCATGATTTTCTGGCGCTACAGGCTACGCGCGACATTATGTTTGGCGGTTTGAGGATTGATCATCGATAAAAAAAATCCCGCACAAGGCGGGATAAACTTAACAGGGATGGGGTAATACACTACAGGGAATGGATAACACACAACATCATCGGGTAGGACTACACTACCAATCCCAATGTATAGAACTGTCATCCCTGAGTAAGTTTGCTCCGGCAGATGTAACGCCCGATGGAAATGTGACATTTTTACTCTGTACCCGCTTGCGAAGAGCTATCGAAATCCCCTCACAGCGCTCACAGAAATGATTAATAAACAATCAATAAAGGGCTATTAAAGATGCCGAATGGTAGAGTGGGGTTCCTTACATCTACCCGGTGAAAGATATGTCTATCTTTGATGCCCTTAAGATGTTCAGCAGCACAACGGTAAAAGTGACTTGTCCAGAATGCGCTCACGCTTTTGAACAAAATAGCCGTAAAGTGCGTAAAAACATCACCCTGATTTGCCCCAAATGCGGCCACTATTTCCTTCCTGACGAAAAGTAGTGCCTCACCGCCGTTAGTGCGAAAATTGAGTGGTATAGTTGGCGGCAACCCAGCGGTAACCGTTGCCCTCGACCTTCACGTGCCCCAGTCCGGGGAATGATATATGGGCTGCGGCCACCCAATCGCCCTCACGCGCCACCTGTGCCAGAATACGCTCTCGGGTTTGCACTGCCTGCTGTTGGTTCACATCAAAATGGATCGCCACCTCAGGGTCCGGCATTTGCACCGCCTTGGCGTGAATGATGTCGCCCCACAAGACCAACGTTTGCCCTTCGCTTTCGACCCGATAAACCACGCTACCTGGCGTGTGGCCCGGCGCCGGTAGCGCCTGGATCCCGTCCAGTACCCTTAGCGGCGCAGTGAAAGTTCTCAGCTTATCGGCGGCGATCACCGGGTTAAGCGAATCTGCTGACTCCTTGAAGGTATGCCTCTGGCTCGCCTCCACCTTGCTGAGATTGGCCGTGTTCAGCCAAAAATCCACGTCTTTTTTATCGACATAAACCAGCGCATTAGGAAATGCCGGTTTGCCGTTTAACGACACGCCGCCAGAGTGGTCACCATGTATATGTGTCAACAGTACCGCGTCCAGAGTTTCCGCTGGGTACCCCGCCGCACGCAGGTTTTCCAACAGGTGCCCACCGGCTTTGCCGAATAGTGGTCCAGCACCGGTATCGACCAATACTCGCTGCTTGCCGGTATCAATAACAAAGGTGTTGATTGAGGTTTCCGCCTGCGGCGTCATCGCCTCCTGGGCCATTCTTTGCTTCAGTTCCTGCGGCGAGATATGGGTCAGCAATTTGTCGAGCGGAATGGTCACCGTGCCATCGGACACAGCGGTAATGACAAATTTACCCAGAGGCATGCGGTAATAACCCGGTGCCTGGACTTGCGTATCCGCGGTGGCAGCATGGGTCAACAGTAAGCCGGCAAATGCCAGCGCAGAAAGCAGCTTCATAACATCCCCTTCAGTTAGAAAAATGCGTCGCCTTTAACGCTGACGGGGATTATGGTAGTGGCAGCTAACATCATTCAAATTGATTGGAATGATTATGAACATCAGAGAAAATGATTTTAGTCGTATCGACCTGAACCTGCTGACAGTGCTGATGGTACTGTTTCGCGAACGCAGCGTGTCGCGAGCGGCAGAAAAGCTGTATCTGGGGCAACCGGCCGTCAGCGGTGCATTGGCGCGTCTGCGTGATATGTTCAATGACCCACTGTTTATCCGTACCGCTCAGGGTATGGAACCCACCCCAAGGGCGCAAGCGCTGGTGCTGGCATTGACACCCTTGCTGGAAGAGATGCAGCAGGTGCTATTTCAGCCACCTAATTTCGTTGCCGCCACGGCGCAACACAGCTTCCGGATAGGCATGACCGATTGGGTCGAAATGTGGCTAATGCCCACGCTAATGGCTGACTTGAAACAGCAGGCACCCGGTATCACTCTGAACGTGGTAGCCACCGATCCATTCCAGGACAGTGATGCATTGGAACAGGACCGTATTGATCTGGCCATTTCCGTCGCACCATCGGGGCCTAAATGGCTGCAGCGAGAAGTGCTGACCAAGATGCGCTTCTGCACTCTGTGGCATCCGGGACAGCTAAATCTGCCCACTCCGCTGCCGCTGGCGAATTACATTACTAACGACCATCTGCTGGTTTCCTACCGTGGCGCAAACACCAGCGCTATCGATGAACAGCTGACCACTCATGGGCTGCAGCGTTCGGTGCGTTACACCAGCCCGCACTTCGCCACACTGCCGCGGATCCTGCAGCGCAGCCCGGCACTGGCCACCGTACCTGCAGGGCTGGGCAAAATCTGGAGTCAGGATTACGGCCTGAATCGCAGCGAGCTACCGCTGGATCTCCCGCCTTTCGAAGTAGCCATGTTGTGGCATCACAAACGCAGTCAGGACCCCGCATTACAGTGGCTTATGGAGCGGGTAGGTGCATTGGCAGCATCCACTTATCTGGCGGGGTGAACCACAAACAGGCGTGATTCGAATCCACCACTTTTAAAGGTGCTGGTATTAACCCATCCCGACGGTGAACGGCCAAAATCCTGATTGAAATCGCCACCGCTGATCAACCATACCCGACGATGGCTCGCAGACAGAGCCTTGAGATTATCAACGTAAGTTTGCGCCGCCCGATCGTGAAAGAAAGTCCCAAATCCGTAGGCATTGGGTTTACCGGATATGCCATTGGGTTTCGCCGGTGTGTACAATAAGGCGCGATAAGCTTTTTTGTTGTAATACACATAACTCAGATAATTGAACATGTTGCTGACAACGACGGCATCACCAGGCTGATAACCACTATTGATATAGTGCACCATCCCCTTAAACTGATCTTTATCTGACAAATAATCATCACGCAGCCCACTGCCGAACAACAGGCTGAAAAACAGCAGCAGCGAAACCCCACGAACCTTACTTTTACTTTCTGTAATCAGGATCGCTAAAATGATGGGGATACCTAACGCAGCAAAAAACAAATAGCGGTCAACAAACAGCGGCATCCGCCAGGAAATCGCAAACAGCAGAATGACGGGAACAAATACACCACTAAGCAGCAGCAGCTTGAATTTATTTTCCACTGCACGCGAAGCAAGCAGCAAACACGATAACCCAAGGAAGAATGCCGGCAGCAACAAGAAAATACCCCAGAAATAATTTCGGCCGTCATCCCCGGTTAAAAAACGCCAGAACATGGCGGGTAGATCGCTCCATACCACTTGGGGTATCCAGCCGACGTCCCCACCGACTCTCAGCTCCGCAATATGAGCCAGCAGATTCAACAACACCAGCAACCAGGGGATATAAGCCAACCCGATAGCCAGATTGGCCAGCCACCATGCCGGCTGTTTTAGATAATTCACCGGTTCAGCACGCCGGCAGGCCAGTACCGATAGCACAAACCAGTGGGTTATCAGGGCAAAAATAGTGAAGTAATGAGTATACAAACTCAGTGTCATCAACAGCGCGTAGACCGCCAAATAACGACGGTTGGCGGGCTCCTTTAACCACATGATCAACGCCATGGTCGCAGCGATGATTAACATTCCCATTAGCGCATACATGCGCGCTTCCTGACTATAACGTACCGCCATCGGCATAATGGCCATCAGCCCCCCCGCCAGCAACGCCGCCCGTTCATTGGCCAGCCAACGGGTTAGTTTGATTGTCAGCGCAACCGTAACGACACCAAACAGCAAGCTGAGGGCTCGCACCGCCAGAATGCTGTCGCCAAACAACAGCATCCAACCATGCAGCAGCAGATAATAAAGCGGGGGATGTACGTCAAAGGAGGCATGGTAGAGCAGCGCCGACAAGTCATAGCGGCTGGTCAGCACGCTGGATGCTTCGTCACACCAAAAATATTTATTGGTTAGCGAAATGCCCCGAATCACGGCAGCAAACATCACGATCAAATACACGTAATGTTTATAGCCGATGCCTTTCAACCTGTTGCTCGCCAGAGGGGCTTTTAATACTTGTTGCAGTGACATGACCACATTCCACCGGATTGATCCACACAATGTGGAGACGCGGCATCATCATTGCCGAGAACAGGTAAATGGTGGCTCAATCAATAGGTAAAAGTCAGTGAAATCTCACGGCAATGCGACGACGCTCTTGGTATGAATCGTCCAAAAAACCGTGGCAGGCTAAACTAGAATTTTCGAACTTTGCTTGCTGACTAATCCCCCTGAATTCCGCAAGACGGGTCCATTGAATCGACAAGATGAAAAATGGGAGCGCCATGATGCACAGAGAACGACACAGTATAGAAAAGATAGGCTGGCTCAGAGCCGCCGTCCTAGGCGCTAACGATGGCATTGTTTCTACTGCAAGCCTGCTGCTGGGGGTAGCATCCGCCAATGTCACTCACCAAAGTATTCTGTTGACCGGCATTGCCGGTTTGGTTGCAGGTGCGATGTCGATGGCAACCGGTGAATATGTTTCCGTGTCTTCTCAGTCAGACACCGAGAAAGCCGCCCTGGCGGAAGAACAGGCCGAGCTGGATGCCGATTTTCAGGGTGAGTTTCGCGAGTTAACCTCAATTTATGTCCATCGGGGCCTGGATGTCGCGCTGGCGAAACAAGTGGCAGAAAAACTGATGAGCCACGACGCCTTGGCCGCACACGCGCGTGAGGAGTTGGGTATATCAGAAATCACCACCGCCCGCCCCTTGCAGGCTGCCCTGACTTCTGCAGCCAGTTTCTCGACGGGGGCCATATTACCTTTATTGGTGGCCGCGATTGCCCCGGCCCAGTGGGCGATCCCCGCTATTGCCCTTTCTGCATTAATTTCTCTGGCCATTCTGGGCGGGATTGCCGCCAAGGCCGGTGGCGCACCGATAGGTCCCGGTATTATTCGCATTACTTTCTGGAGCGCCCTGGCGATGGGGGTTTCATCAGGCGTCGGGGCACTTTTTGGTTCAATAGCTGGCTGAATACTGACATAAAACCGGCGCGGGTCCGGCTTTAAGAAATGGTGGCGCTATTTTTTCAGCATATAGATAAAGGAATCGACGATATCGCCGCTTGCCGTGGTGACTTTAACCGACACCCGCTCATAGCCCTCGCCTTCGAACTCGTCGAGAGAACTCCAGCGATCAGCGAGGTTGTCAGAGTGGAACAGGAAACCTTCAACCTTATTGCCGCTATTATCCAAAACGATGCCGGGATACCCCATGTCAGCCCCCCAGCCCTCATTTAGCAGCGTTCCGCCGACACTGCCCTCTTCCCAACTGCCGCCAATGCTTTCCATGATATGAGCATTTGGCCGCCCTGGGCCCAAGGTGCCGTACACAAACAAACTCAACATGTTATGCCCTGTCATCTTCGATGGTTTGGGACTCAAAATAGCATGAGGTTCAGCGATGACCAATGGGTTCGAGGAGGAAGGAGAACCATAAATCAGCAGATCTCTAGTGACTAATCTGTTCAGGAAATGGGGGATGGAACAGCATAGAAATGGTATAGAGATATACACTCTTGGCACCGAATCATTTAACTGAGCACGCGAGACAGATCGATGCGATTTTCGAAGATTTAGTCCCAAATATGTCTCACATCAAAATTGTGAAACTCGGGTGATTTTCGTAAGCAGTTGAATCTAAATGGTACGCCCTACAGGGCTCGAACCTGTGACCTACGGCTTAGAAGGCCGTTGCTCTATCCAACTGAGCTAAGGGCGCATTGGGATGCGGCAACCAGAGTTGCGGAGTGGGATTATACGGTCAGGGGTTACTGAGTCAATGCCTTTTCATGACGTTACGGCGGTGGCCGTGCTTTATGCTGGTTTTTCAACCATTACTGCCTCCGCCCATTGCGTTAACATCATCATTTACCTTGAATTAAATCCGGCAGCAAACTGCTGTCACGTTGAGCCAACCCGGATTCGGCCGGCTCGGCAATGCGATCCGATTGCTGATACCTCGCGGGGCGCTGCAGGCAAATGCGGGCCGATTGCACCATAGCATTAATATTTCCCCAGTCGGCATGCTCCGCAGTCAACAGGTTGCAGGCAACCGCCAACGGTTGATAAAGCGCGGCGCTAACCGGTGCAGTATTTAACGATGCATGGCCGACAGGCACCCACGCCAGCAGCATAAAGCCAATCCCTCCGATATTTCTCATCCGTGTAACCTCCGGCACAACGCGCTCAGGCGTGATCGCCAGGAGGGGAGCGCTTTGTGCGCAGCGAGTTGGTGCAGCGCAATCAACTGCGCTACGTCCGCCGGGTGCATCGACGAGTCAAACACCGTTTCGCCCACGAGTTTGGGCGGATAAACCGAGTGTTCAAGCTGCTGATGCCATGGGTGCAGCCGGGTGATGATCATCATGATGGTGGCTCCATTAGCGCCTACGGCTGGCGCGAATACCGCAGTGTGAATAGCCACAGCTTAGGTAGCTCGAGGTAAAAAAGGTGTAGAGGATCATTCTGTTGGCATAAAAAAAGCGTAAATCATGCCGGGCAAACGCCGTCGAACACGATTCAACGCCTGACAGCGCGCTCCGCTTCTGACAAAATAGCGCCATCCCCGGCTTTTCTTAATTGATGGATTTCCTCACTGATGTCAGCAAAGATTATTGATGGTAAAACGATTGCGCAGCAGGTTAGAAGCGAAGTGGCTGAGCAAGTTAAACAACGTCTGGCCGCCGGCAAACGCGCGCCGGGCCTGGCAGTCGTGCTGGTTGGCGAAAACCCGGCCTCACAGATTTATGTCGCGAGCAAGCGCCGCGCCTGTGATGAGGTGGGTTTCCTCTCCCGTTCCTATGATTTGCCCGCCACCACCAGTGAGGCCGAGCTGCTGGCGCTGATCGATCAATTGAATACCGACGGCGAGATCGACGGTATTTTAGTGCAGTTGCCGCTGCCTGCCGGCATCGATAACGTCAAAGTGCTGGAACGTATTCATCCGGATAAAGACGTCGACGGTTTCCATCCGTACAACGTCGGTCGCCTGTGCCAGCGCTCGCCTAAACTGCGTCCCTGCACCCCACGCGGCATCGTCACCCTGCTCGAGCGTTATAACATCGATACCTATGGCCTGAATGCCGTCGTGGTTGGCGCGTCCAACATCGTCGGCCGCCCGATGAGTATGGAGCTGCTGCTGGCCGGTTGCACCACCACCGTGACCCACCGTTTCACCAAAAATCTGCGTCATCACGTTGAAAACGCCGATCTGCTGGTGGTCGCGGTCGGTAAACCGGGCTTTATTCCGGGTGATTGGATCAAACCGGGCGCGATCGTGGTGGATGTCGGCATTAACCGACTGGAAAGTGGTAAAGTAGTCGGCGACGTAGATTTTGAAGCCGCCAGCGAGCGCGCAGCCTACATTACTCCGGTTCCGGGTGGCGTTGGCCCAATGACCGTTGCTACACTGATTCAAAATACCTTGCAGGCCTGCGAGGTTTATCACGACGTTCAACCTAAATAAGTAAGGCAGTATGGAAACTTTTAATCTGGATAATCACCCGCACGTCGAACTGTGCGACCTGCTCAAATTCCAGGGCTGGTGTGAAAGCGGCGGCGGCGCCAAAGAAGTCATCGCCGATGGGCAGGTGAAAGTGAACGGCAAAGTAGAAACGCGTAAGCGCTGCAAAATCGTTGCCGATCAGGTAGTCGAGTATAACGGCGGAAAGGTTGTAGTTAAGCCGTAAGCCGTGCTCCATAGAAAAAGGCACTGAGGGTTAACTCAGCGCCTTTTTTGTTTGTCAGCCTACAGCGAATTACTTACGGCGCCAGGTGGTCCCCTGCGGGCCATCTTCCAGCACGATGTTCATCTCGTTCAACCGATCACGCGCGGCATCCGCCAGCGCCCAATCTTTGGCTTTACGCGCGTCATTGCGCTGTTTAATCAAGGCTTCGATCTCCGCCACTTCACCGTCGTCGGCCTGTGCTCCGCCCTGCAGGAACAGTTCCGGCTCTTGCTGTAACAGACCCAGCACCTTTGCCAGCTTGCGCAGTTCCGCCGCCAGCCCGTTGGCTGCCGTCAGATCTTCAGCCTTCAGGCGGTTAACCTCACGCGCCAAATCAAACAGCGCTGAGTAAGCTTCTGGCGTATTGAAGTCGTCATCCATCGCCTCACGGAAGCGGGCTTCGAACACTTCGCCACCGGCCGGTTGAGCATTGGCGTCGGTACCACGCAGCGCGGTGTACAGACGTTCCAGAGCAGTACGCGCCTGCTTCAGGTTCTCTTCGCTGTAGTTCAACTGGCTACGATAGTGGCCAGACATCAGGAAGTAGCGCACGGTTTCGGCGTCGTAGTAGCCCAGCACGTCGCGGATGGTGAAGAAGTTATCCAACGATTTCGACATTTTTTCTTTGTCGATCATCACCATACCGGAGTGCATCCAGTAGTTGACGTAAGGGCCGTCGTGCGCACAGCTCGACTGGGCAATCTCGTTCTCGTGGTGCGGGAACATCAGATCGGAACCGCCGCCGTGGATGTCAAAATGAGTGCCCAATTGCTTGCAGTTCATGGCAGAACATTCAATGTGCCAGCCCGGACGGCCTGCGCCCCAAGGCGATTCCCAGCTCGGTTCGCCCGGCTTGGACATTTTCCACAGTACGAAATCCATCGGGTTGCGCTTCACGTCGTCGATTTCTACGCGGGCACCGGCCTGCAACTGATCCAGATCCTGGCGCGACAACAGGCCGTATTGTGGATCGCTGTCGATGGAGAACATCACGTCGCCGTTGCTGGCCACGTAAGCGTGATCGCGATCGATCAGGCGCTGGGTGATCTCAATGATCTCGGCGATGTGCTGGGTAGCACGCGGTTCGATGTCCGGGCGTTCAATCAGCAGGGAGTCGAAATCGGCGTGCATCTCTGCCAGCATGCGCGTGGTCAGTTGATCGCAGCTTTCGCCATTCTCTGTCGCGCGGCGGATAATTTTATCGTCAACGTCGGTCACGTTACGCACATAGTTCAGCGAATAGCCGAGGTAGCGTAAATAACGCGCCACTACGTCGAAAGCAACAAAGGTACGCCCGTGGCCGATATGACACAGGTCATAGATGGTTACCCCGCACACGTACATGCCCACTTTACCGGCATGAATGGGTTTAAATTCCTCTTTTTGACGACTCAGGGTATTAAAAATCTTTAGCATCGGGACATTCCGTGGTGTGCGTGATAACAAAAATAGTAATTAGGCGATTCACCCAGCAGCGTATTGAAACCCGAAGCCTGATCTAATGCAAGGTTAAGGCCGCGGTTTGCTAAGCTGAGAGGTGGAAAACGGTGAGAAATCAGCGATCGCCTTCAACGTTATAATATAACAAATTTCGTTTTACCACAGTCGGTATGCGGTTTACCCGCTGCTGACTGATTAAAGGAGATATGTTATAACGGCGGTCTGATTGTTCACTCGATCCCTGTGACATCTCAATTCATCTTGTTAGGACTAAAACTATGGTTACTTTCCACACTAATCACGGCGATATCGTTATCAACACCTTTGCTGACAAAGCGCCGGTTACCGTTGAAAACTTCCTGAACTATTGCCGTGCAGGTTTCTACGATAACACCATTTTCCACCGTGTTATCAATGGCTTTATGGTTCAGGGCGGCGGTTTCGAACCTGGCATGACCCAGAAAGACACCAAAGCGACCATCAAGAACGAAGCCAACAACGGTCTGAAAAACACCATCGGCACCCTGGCAATGGCTCGTACCAACGATCCACACTCTGCGACCGCACAGTTCTTCATCAACGTAGCTGACAACGACTTCCTGAACTTCCGCGGCGAAAACGCGCAGGGCTGGGGCTACTGCGTATTTGCTGAAGTGTCTGAAGGCATGGACGTGGTTAACAAGATCAAAGCGGTGAAAACTGGCCGTAGCGGCATGCACCAGGACGTACCGGTAGAAGACGTGATCGTCACTAGCGTTACCGTCAGCGAGTAATCGCGGCTGCATGAACACGCTGTTCATCGCAGATCTGCATTTAAGCGCACAGGAACCGGCAATCACTGCCGGTTTTCTGCGTTTTTTGCAGCAAGATGCTCCCCACGCCGACGCCCTGTACATTCTTGGCGACCTGTTTGAAGCCTGGATCGGCGACGACGATCCCGAGCCGCTGCACGGCGAAATCGCCGCGGCCCTGAAGGCGCTGCAACAGACTGGCGTCCCTTGCTACTTTATCCACGGCAACCGTGATTTTTTGGTCGGCAAACGCTTTGCCCGCGACAGCGGCATACAACTGCTGCCGGAAGAAAAAGTACTGGATCTGTATGGCCGAAAAATCCTGATCCTGCATGGCGACACGCTGTGTACCGACGATCAGGCCTACCAACAGTTCCGTCGTAAAGTGCATAATCCCCTGATCCAAAAACTGTTTCTGGCAATGCCGCTACGCTGGCGCCTGAAGATCGCTGCCAAAATGCGGGCCCGCAGCCAGCAGAGCAACCAGTACAAGTCGGAATCGATTATGGACGTCAACCCACAAGCGGTTGAGCAGGCGATGTTGCGCCACCAGGTTCACTGGATGATCCACGGCCACACTCACCGTCCGGCGGTACATGAATTGACGTTGAGCAACGGCAAGGCCCACCGCGTGGTGCTGGGTGCCTGGCACGTCGAAGGCTCGATGATCAAAGTCAGCGCCGACGCCGTCGAACTGATCCAGTTCCCGTTCTAAGTTCCTGACTTGTCGCACAGGTAAAAAAATTCACCCTTTTGACGATGAAAACCGGCGACGCAACCGTTTTCCTCGCCGTGCGCTCATGGTATGCTCTACGCCCTCATTCGGCCTCCCGCCGCAGGCAACCGGCCGTCGTTTGTACAATCACAGGAGCCTTACACCCATGGGAGCCAACGCCGCTTCAGCCACCCACGCTGGGGTCAAAATCGCAATTGTAATGGGATCGAAAAGTGACTGGGCCACCATGCAGTTTGCAGCCGACGTCCTGACCTCGCTCAATGTCCCGTTCCATGTCGAAGTCGTTTCCGCTCATCGCACGCCAGACAAGCTGTTCAGCTTCGCCGAACAGGCGACGGCAAACGGTTTTGACGTGATCATTGCCGGTGCGGGCGGTGCTGCGCACCTGCCAGGCATGCTGGCGGCGAAAACGCTGGTTCCGGTGCTGGGTGTTCCGGTCCAAAGCGCCGCATTGAGCGGTGTAGACAGCCTGTATTCGATCGTGCAAATGCCGCGTGGCATTCCCGTCGGTACTCTGGCGATCGGCAAAGCCGGTGCGGCCAATGCTGCACTGCTGGCGGCACAAATTCTGGCGCTGCACGACACCGCGCTGGCACAACGCCTGGCCGACTGGCGTCAGGCACAGACTGACGACGTGCTGAATAACCCGGATCCGCGGGAGGAAGCATGAAGCCGGTTTGCGTACTGGGCAACGGCCAGTTAGGGCGCATGCTGCGCCAGGCCGGTGAGCCGCTGGGCATCGCCGTGTACCCGGTTGGCCTCGACGCCGAACCGGAAGCCGTGCCCTACAAGAACAGCGTGATCACCGCTGAAATCGAACGCTGGCCGGAAACCGCGCTGACGCGCGAACTGGCGACCCATAACAGCTTCGTCAACCGCGATATCTTCCCACGTCTGGCGGACCGCCTGACGCAAAAACAGTTGCTCGATCAGCTTGGCCTGGCCACCGCGCCGTGGCAGTTGCTGGCCGATACCGCCGAATGGCCACAGGTGTTTGCTGCCCTTGGCGAACTGGCGATCGTTAAACGCCGTGTTGGCGGGTATGACGGCCGTGGCCAATGGCGTCTGCGTCCAGGCCAGGAAGCCGAACTGCCGGCCGATGCCTATGGTGAATGTATCGTTGAGCAGGGCATTAACTTCTCCGGTGAAGTCTCGCTGGTTGGTGCTCGCGGGCATGATGGCCAATCGGTGTTCTATCCGCTGACCCATAACCTGCATGAAGAAGGCATTCTGCGCACCAGCGTGGCGTTACCGCAGCCCAACCCTGCGCTGCAACAGCAGGCGGAGCAAATGCTGACGGCCATCCTTGATGAGCTAAACTACGTCGGCGTGATGGCGATGGAGTGCTTTATCGTTGGCAATCGTCTGTTGATTAACGAGCTGGCCCCCCGGGTGCACAACAGCGGTCACTGGACGCAGAACGGCGCGTCCATCAGCCAGTTCGAACTGCACCTGCGCGCCATTCTCGCCCTGCCGCTGCCGAAACCGGTAGTGAGCACCCCGTCGGTGATGGTCAACCTGATCGGTACCGCAGTGGATCCGCAGTGGCTGGCGCTACCGCTGGTACATCTTCATTGGTACGAGAAAGAAGTGCGTGAAGGTCGTAAGGTCGGGCACCTGAACCTGAACGATCCTGATGCCGCGGCATTGCAGCAGACGTTACAGGCATTGGCACCTTTGCTACCAACCGAATACCAAAGCGGTCTGGCCTGGGCACAGCAAAAGCTGGCTTAAGCATTACGCCGCGCCAAAAATAAAGGGTTCAACTCACAGAGCTGAACCCTTTTTTATTGCCGATGAAAAGCTAGCGGCGATAGCCCTGCGGATTTTTACTCTGCCAGTTCCAGGTATCGCGCATCATCACGTCAAGCCCGCGTTGCACCTGCCAACCCAGTTCCTGTTTCGCCAGCCCGGCATCGGCCCAGAAGGCAGGCAAGTCACCTGCGCGGCGCGGTAGGATCTGATAAGGAATGGCAACGCCCGAGGCTTTTTCAAACGCCTGCACCATTTCCAGCACCGAATAGCCAACCCCAGAACCCAGGTTATAAGCTTTAAAACCGGCGATCTGCGCTAAATGATCCATCGCCGCCAAATGGCCCTGCGCCACGTCCATCACGTGAATATAATCACGCACGCCCGTGCCGTCTTTGGTTGGGTAGTCGCCGCCGAACACACTCAGGCTTTCCCGCTGGCCTATCGCCACCTGTGCAATATAAGGCAGCAGGTTATTGGGGATGCCGCTCGGATCTTCGCCAATCAGGCCAGACTCGTGGGCACCCACCGGATTAAAGTAGCGCAGCGCGATAATCGAAAACGCCGGTTCGGCCCTGGCAAAATCCTGCAGGATCTGTTCGACCATCCATTTGGAAGTGCCATAGGGGCTGGTGGTGCCACCGATCGGCATATCTTCCCGGTAAGGCACCGGGGCATGTTCTCCGTACACCGTGGCGGAGGAGCTGAAGATAAACTGATGGACTCCCGCCTCGCGCATCGCCTCCAGCAACACCAGCGTCCCCGCCACGTTGTTCTGATAATACTCCAGCGGTTTTTGGGTGGATTCCCCCACCGCCTTAAGACCGGCAAAGTGGATCACCGAGGCAACTTCGTTTTCCTCAAAGATGCGCTTCAGGCAACCGGCATCCTGCACATCTCCCTGATAGAACGTCGCGGCTTTGCCCGTCAGTTGTTCCACGCGCCGTAAAGACTCTTCGGACGCATTGACCAAATTATCCAGCACCACCACATCTTCACCACGTTCCAGCAGCGCCAGTACCGTATGTGAACCAATGTAGCCCGCGCCGCCGGTTACCAGAATAGTCATAACTTCACTTCCCCTTATTCAGTATCAGGAGCGAAAACCCGCCGTATCAGCGGGTCTCGTGTGCCTGGTTAACCGCTCAGCGTGAGCCAATGTTGCGTAACGGTTTGCCGGCCATCAGATTGCGTTCGATATGTTCCAGAGAGATATTTTTCGTTTCCGGGATCAACGCCAGCGTGATGAAGATAAATACCAGGTTGAGCGCCGCGTAGACCCAGAAGGTATAAGCGCTGCCCAGCGAATTCAGCATGGTCAGGAAGGTTGCCCCGACGATCATATTGGCGATCCAGTTGGTGGCGGTGGAACAGGTGATGCCAAAGTCACGGCCTTTCAGCGGTTGGATCTCGGAACACAGCACCCAAATCAGTGGGCCGGCACTCATGGCGAAACCGACAATAAACATCAGCAGCATGATAATGGCGAAGTATTGCTCGGTCGGTGAATTCATCCCCACATGCATCATCGTCCCCAGCGCCCCCATGCCCACTGCCATGACGATAAAGCCCAGCGTCAGCGTCGGTTTGCGGCCCCAGCGGTCAACCAGGCCAATGGCGATAAAGGTGGCCAGTACGTTGACCAAACCCACAATCACCGTCCCCCACATCTGCTGGGCGGTACTGGCAAAGCCCGCCAGACCAAAGATCTTCGGCGCGTAATACATGATAACGTTCATGCCGGTGAACTGTTGCATCACCTGCAGCAGGACGCCGAGAAAAACGGCACGGCGGAAGTTTTTATTGTCTTTAAACAGTGACCAGCCGCTTTGTTTCAGCTTGAGGCTTTCACGAATTTCGTTCAGTTCATGCTGCGCCTGAGCACTGCTGTCACGCAGTTTCTCCAACACCTGACGCGCCTGTTCATGACGGTTACGCGAAGCCAGCCAGCGTGGGCTATCCGGCAGGAAAAACACCCCGACCAGCAGCAGGATGGCTGGAATGGTGATCACCCCCAGCATCCAACGCCAGGCGCCGGTGTAACTGAATGCGGTATCCGACAGGTAGGCCGCCAGAATGCCGATGGTAATCATCAGCTGATACATCGAAATCATGCTGCCGCGAATTTTTTCCGGCGCGATTTCAGACAGATAAATGGGCGCCGTATAGGATGCGACCCCCACCGCCAGCCCGAGCAGAATGCGGGACAGCAGCAAGACTTCAACGTTAGGCGCCGCCGCTGAGCACAACGAGCCCAACACGAACAGCACTGCGCCAATCATCAGGCTGTATTTACGCCCGATACGGAAGTTCATCCAACCGCTGCCCACGGCACCGACCGCGGCCCCAAACATCATTGAGCTGACCACCCACTCCTGCTGGGAACTGGTCATATGAAACGAATCAGTGATAAACGGCAGAGCCCCCGCAATGACGCCGATATCCAGACCAAACAGCAGCCCGGCCAGTGCGGCTAAAAAACAGACGAAAAAAGTCATGCCTGCATTGCTTTGGCTTTTTTCAGCCGCCGACATGTTGACGGTAGTACTCATACTGCCTCCAATCGATAACGTTCTTAAGTTGCCGTTATGATAGGAGGCAATCCGCCGGAGAGAAGTGAGTGCGATCACATTAGTGGAAACGATTACATAATTTAATAATCACTAAAAAAGACAAATCACAACCCTGCACAGACTTAACTATATTGATTTAATGTGACAATTTACCAGATCGTGGAGTTAAAATGACGATATTGGTAACATCCCTTTACCCTCATTTTTGATATCCGTTTTAGTAAATCGAACATTAAGTGTAACCGATTTCACACTCTGAACGTCGAAGTACCCTGGCCGAAAGAGCTGGAGTTGGGGATAAATACGGGGTGTAAGCGAGGAACTGGAACGCGTGGGTGGCAGTACTTATTGTGGTTATGACCGGCCCTGTCACCCGGGCCGGTCTGGTATCACGTTGAGTTAACCCTCGTAGCTACGGAACAGCGCCTGCCCGCGCAGCAACCGCACGCCCAGCCAACCGCCACACAGTGACAACAACAGCGCGCTGAGTAACGGCAGTGCCCACCACAGTACCGGCGTGGGCGCCCATGGGAAGTCAAACACCTGGCTCTGCAGCAACCACAGCGCCGCTTCCGCGCCCACCGCAGCGGCAATGCCCGCCACCAGCCCCAGCAGGGCAAACTCACACCACAGCGTGCTGCGCAACAGGCGCTTGCTGGCACCCAGCGTGCGATACACCACCAATTCCTGACGCCGCTGACGCATACCCACCTGCACCTGCGCCATCAGCAACAGGCCGCCACAGAGCACCACCAGCACCACCATCACTTCCAGTGCGCGACTCACCTGCTGCAGTACACCACCCACCTGTTTGAGGATCGAGCCGATGTCCAGCAGGCTGAGCGTCGGGAACTGACGATTAAGCTGAGTCAGCATCTGACCATCCCCGTCGTAGCGGAAACTGGTGAGCCAGGTTTGCGGTTGGCCGTCCAGCGCACCCGGCGGGAAGATGAAGTAAAAGTTCGGCTTCAGGCTTTCCCAATCCACCTGACGCAGGCTGGTGACCTTGGCGCTGAACGACTGAGTATCGCCGCTGAAGGTCAGCGTATCACCCAGTTTGATCTTGAGCCGCCCGGCAATGCCCTGATCCATCGACACCTCGCCGACTTTCGGCGGCCAACTACCGGCCAGCAGCGGATTGTGCGCTGGCAGATCTGCCAGCCAGGTCAGGTTCAGCTCACGATTCACCGCCTCGCCACCCGGATCGTCCTCATGCACCCGCTCGGTCGCCACCTGCTGGTTAATCTCGGTCAGGCGTACGCGGACAATCGGGTAATAAGTTTCCGGCTTGATTTGATGCTGTTGCAGGAAGGTTTTCACCTGAGGCACCTGCGCTTCGGTCAGGTTCAGCAGGAAGTAGTTCGGGCTGTCCGGCGGTAACTGCTGCTGCCAGCGCTCGAGCAGATCGCCACGCAGCACCAATAATAACGCCAACAGCATAAATGACAGCGAGAACGCCGCCAGTTGGCTGACAGTGACCCAGGGCTGATGCAGCAGACGATTAACCGCCAGCCGCAGCGCCAGGTTTTTAAGCGTAATACGGCGCAGCAACAGCAGGCTGCCCCAACCGATACCGCCCAACAGCAGCGCCAGCACCAGAATACCGGCGAGGATCGACCACAGCAGCGTGCTGGCCCCCATCAGTGCAGTCAGCAACGCCACCACTATCACCGCCGTCACCGGCAGAAAATAGCGTAGCGGCCAGACGTTGGCCACCACGTCACGACGCAGTACCCGCAGTGGCTGGGTCGCCAGTAACTGCCGGTATGGCCGCAGCCCCACCAGCAGCGAAATCATCAGCAATGCGCCTATCGCCCACAGCCACGGCCAGGCACCGGCAGCAGGCAATTCCGCCGGCAGTACCGGTGCCAACAGCCTAATCAATACCGCTTCAAACCCCAGCCCGATAATGCCACCACACACCGCCGCCAGCAGGATCACCGCCAACCACTGGCCGACGATCAACTTCCGCAACGCGCTGCGACCGGCCCCCAGGGTTTTCAGCACCGCGATCAGGTCGTAACGGCTGCGGCAATAGTGGCTCATCGCCACCGCCACGGCGGCAATCGACAGCAACAGGGTCAGTAACGCCGACAACAGCAGGAACTGCTGAGAGCGCTGCAGTGATTTCCCCAGGGCGCTGCCGGACTCCTGCAGCCCAAACCAGCGCTGGTCAGGCCCCAACTGCGGCGTCAGGCGAGCTTCGTAACGCTGGATATCCTCCGGGGTCCCGGCAAACATATAACGGTAAGTCAGGCGACTGCCCGGCTGTACCGCCCCGGTTTTGTCCACATCCGCCAGATTGATCATGATGCGCGGCGCCGTCTGGAACGGGTTGAAGCCGGAATCCGGCTCCTGAATGATTTCTCCGGCGATGCGTAAGCGGGTATCGCCCACGTCCAGTTGATCCCCCACCTTCACGTTCAGCAGCGCCAGCAGACGCGGTGCCACCAGCACGCTCCCCGGCTCCAGCTTGACGTTAGCCGGGCGAGTCTCCAGCTTGCCGTACAGCGGATAGGCCAGATCGGTGGCTTTTACATCCGCCAACTGGGGCCGATCGCCGGCATAGGTCATGGTGGTAAACGACAGCTGTCGGCTGACTTTCAGCCCCTGTTGCTGTGCGTCCAGCAGCCAGCCTTCCGGTACCGGCCGGGCGCTGCGCAGCACCCGATCACCGGCAATAAAATCGCGGCTCTGCTGACTCAGGCCTTTGTCCATACGGTCGCTGATGCTGCCCAAGGCCAGCACGCAGGCCATCGATAGCGTCAACGCCAGCCAGACGATCAGCAGTGACGGCGAACGCCACTCGCGCCAAAACCAACGCCAGATCATGCTTCCTCCCACAGCTTGCCTTCACGTAGGCGCAGCCGCCGCTGGCAGCGTGCCGCCAGGGTTTCGTCATGGGTGACCAGAATGAGCGTGGTGGAAAAATCGCGGTTGAGGGAAAACAGTAAATCGGCGATGCGTTCGCCGGTCTGGCGATCGAGATTGCCGGTGGGCTCATCGGCAAACAGCACCCGTGGTCGGCCACTGAACGCCCGTGCCAGCGCTACACGCTGTTGCTCACCGCCGGAAAGCTGTGCCGGCAAGTGGTCAAGACGCTTGCCCAACCCCAGTTGATCCAACAGTTGCACTGCCTGTTCGCGGCTCTGGCGATCGCTTTCACCACGCAGCAACGCCGGCAACTGTACGTTTTCCAGCGCGTTGAGCGTCGGTACCAGCATAAATGATTGAAATACAAAGCCGACATTTTTGGCGCGCAGGGCGGCACGGCCCTCTTCATCCAGCGCGGTCAGTGACTCGCCCAACAAATGCACCTCCCCTTCACTGCCGTCGTCCAGCCCGGCGAGGATCCCCAGCAGCGTTGACTTGCCCGAACCGGACTCGCCAATCAGGGCAATTGTCTGCGCGGGTTTGACAACCAGCTCGACTCCGGTAAGGATGGAGAGCTGATGCTCACCCTGACCAACGTGTTTACTAAGATGATGAACTTCAAGAACGTTTTCCGCTGGCATCTTCCCTTCCTTTTGCTGTTGGGATTATTCAGTTTACGCGCTGTCGCCGCTGATACCTTATTGATATTAGGCGACAGTTTAAGCGCCGGTTACCGCTTGCCGGTGGCGCAGGCCTGGCCGACGCTGCTGGCCGACCAATGGCAGAAAAAACCGGGTGAACCGCAGCTGGTCAACGCCAGTATCAGCGGCGACACCGCCGCACAGGGGCTGGCACGCCTGCCCGAGCTGCTAAAACAACACCAGCCACGCTGGGTACTGATTGAACTGGGTGCCAACGATGGCCTGCGCGGTTTCCCTGCGCAGGACCTGCAGCGCGACCTCAGCCAGATCATCACGCTGGTGCAGCAGGCCGGAGCCCAGCCGCTGCTGATGCAAATCCGTATTCCCCCCAACTATGGCCGCCGCTATACCGAGGCCTTCAGCGCGATTTATCCGCAGCTGGCCAAACAGTTCGACATTCCACTGCTGCCGTTCTACATGGAACAGGTGGTGGTAAAAGCGGAATGGATGCAGGATGACGGATTGCATCCCAATAAGGATGCCCAACCGTTTATCGCCACCTGGATGGCGGAACGCCTGGAACCTCTAGTAAAACATGAGTCTAACTAAATAGGGTTGTACACTAGGTAAAGTTATGCAAAAAGCAGTGTTGATAACCGGCTGTTCCAGCGGGATTGGATTGATTGCCGCGCAGGATCTGCGTAACCGTGGCTACCGGGTGCTGGCCGCCTGTCGCAAGCCGCAGGACGTAGAGAATATGCTTCAGCTTGGGCTGGAAGGCATTGAGCTGGATCTGGACGACAGCGCCAGCGTCGAACGTGCCGCCGCGCAGGTGATCGAACTGACTGGAGGCCGCCTGTATGGCCTGTTCAATAACGGCGGTTTTGGCGTTTACGGCCCGCTGAGCAGCATTTCCCGCCAGCAGTTGGAACGGCAGTTCGCCACCAACCTGTTCGGTACCCACCAATTAACCCAACTGTTATTGCCGGCGATGTTACCGCACGGTGAAGGGCGCATTATTCAGACCAGTTCGGTGATGGGGCTGGTGTCCAGCGCCGGACGTGGTGCCTATGCCGCCAGCAAGTTTGCGCTGGAAGCCTGGTCCGACGCGCTGCGAATGGAGCTGCACGGCACCGGCGTTCAAGTCAGCCTGATTGAACCCGGTCCGATCTCCACCCACTTTACCCAGAACGTCAATCAGGCGCAGAGCGATAAACCGGTGCATAACCCCGGCATTGCCAAGCGTCTGACGCTGCCGCCAGAGGCCATTTTACCCAAACTGCGCCACGCGCTGGAAAGCCCAAGGGCCAAACTGCGTTACCCGGTGACCCTGCTGGCGCACGCGTTGAGCGTCTTACGCCGCATCCTGCCCGGCCGCTGCCTGGACTGGGTGTTACGCAGCAACGGTTAATTTGGCCGCCGGGGTTGAAGAATGCTGCTCCGCCCCCATCTAAAAGCCAATGGCTCCGCAAGATTAGAGAGAAAATTACATGCTAGCTCAAGCTGTTGTTGATATTAACGAAACAAACCTGCACCAGACGCTGGAACAGTCAATGTCCATGCCGGTGGTGTTCTACTTCTGGTCGGATCGCAGCCAGCACTGTCTGCAACTCACCCCGATACTCGATAAGCTGGCGGCGGAATATGCCGGTCAGTTCCTGCTGGCAAAGGTCGATTGTGACGCCGAACAGGCCATCGCTGCTCAGTTCGGTTTGCGCTCGCTGCCTACCGTGTATCTGTTCAAAGATGGTCAGCCCGTCGACGGTTTCCAGGGCCCTCAGCCGGAAGAAATGATCCGTGAGTTCCTGCAGCGTTTCCTGCCGAAGGAAGAAGATCTGAAACTGGCGCAGGCGACCGAACTGCTGGCCGAAGACAAAGCCGCAGAGGCGCTGCCCCTGTTGAAAGACGCCTGGCAAGCCAGCCAGCAACGCAGTGATATCGGCCTGACACTGGCGGAAACCCAGATCGCGCTGAACCGCACTGAAGATGCCGAAACCGTACTGGCGACCATTCCGTTACAGGATCGGGATACCCGCTATCAGGGCCTGGTGGCGCAAATTGAACTGCTGAAACAGGCCGCTGACACGCCGGAAATTCAGCTGTTGCAACAGCAGGTGGAGCAGCAGCCGGAAAACGTCGACTTGGCCGTGCAACTGGCGCTGCAACTGCATCAGGTTGGGCGTAATGAAGAAGCGCTGGAGTTGTTGATCGGGCATCTGAAGAAAGATCTCGCCGCCGCCAACGGCAGCGCGCGTAAAACACTGATGGATATTCTGGCCGCACTGGGCACCGGCGACGCGCTGGCCGCCAAGTACCGTCGTCAGCTGTATTCACTGTTGTACTGATGTTTTGGGGCGCAGTGCTTCCGCTGTGCCTCGTCCCTTCTCAGCGGTAAACCCGCACCCCGCCTTCAACGCCTTTCGGGCTGAACAACACCTGCCAGAGCTGAATATCACGCGAACGGAATGCACCGGCACAGGCGTTCAGGTAATAGGTAAACATCCGTTCAAAACGTTCAGAATAGCCCTCGGACAGCATCGGCCAGGCCTGTTTGAAATTCTCATACCAGGCCATCAGCGTGCGATCGTAATCGGCACCGATATTGTGCCAATCCTCCATCACAAAACGCCCTTCGCTGGCCTCGGAGATATGACGCACCGAAGGCAGGCAACCGTTGGGGAATATGTACTTGTCTATCCAGGCATCAACGTGAAGATTGGTCAGATTGGCACCAATGGTGTGCAGCAGGAACAGGCCATCGGGTTTAAGATTACGCGCGGCAACACGGAAGTAAGTGTCGTAGTTTTTTGGCCCCACGTGTTCAAACATCCCAACCGAAACGATGCGGTCAAATTGCAGATTCAAATCACGATAGTCCTGCAGCAGAATCTCGACCTCAAGACCGGCACAACGCTCCTGCGCCAGTTTTTGCTGTTCGGCGGAAATGGTCACACCGTACACCGAGACCCCATAGTTTTCCGCCGCATACTGCGCCAGTCCACCCCAGCCGCAGCCGATATCCAACAACGACATACCCGGTTTTAACTGCAGCTTTTCGCAGATCATTTTCAGCTTGGCCAACTGCGCCTGTTCCAGCGTTTCGGCCTCCTTCCAGTAACCACAGGAATATTGCATATAGGGATCGAGCATCGCGCGGAACAGATCGTTGCCTATGTCATAATGCTCTTTGCCCACCTGCCAGGCACGTTTGCGTGACTGAAGGTTGAACAACCGGGTATAGGCAATGCGTGCAATGTCGCTCAGATTTTTTGGCAAACGCTCATCGACACCGGCCTGCAAAATGCGGGTGAATAGCCCATCCAGCCGATCGCAGTCCCACCAGCCGTCCATGTAACTTTCGCCGAACCCAAGCGAACCTTCCTGCAAAATGCGTTTAAACAGCGCCGGGTTATGTACCTTGATATCGCAGGCACGGTTACCATTGATGGCGATACCGGCAGCGGACAGTAATTCCTCCACAATGCGATACCAACGATCTTTTTTTGGGGCGAGTTCATCAACACTGATTGAGTCCATAACAATCCTTGGCACTGATGTCATTTCAAAAAGCATAGTCGCAAATAAAAATGACAAATATTCGAAGTGAAAAGCGGCAATGCTTTTTACTGTAGCCAAGACGGACAACGTCATGAAATGAATTAAAATTATTGGAAACATGCCAATTTGGAATGTTAATGGCCCAGTGCCCCTGATTTATTAGTCTTTACACTGCGGCTGGCGTAATATCTGTTTACATATGTCTGACAGGAGGTTTGCCATGTTCACCCTTATTCCCATCGTGATTGTCGTCGCACTGATCATCGTTTTCGCCGGCGTCAAAATTGTTCCGCAAGGGTTCCAATGGACGGTGGAACGCTTCGGCCGCTACACCAAAACGCTGATGCCCGGTTTAAACCTGGTGGTGCCGTTTATGGACCGCATCGGCAGAAAAATTAATATGATGGAGCAGGTGCTGGATATCCCTTCACAGGAAATCATCTCGCGCGATAACGCCAACGTGGCCATCGATGCGGTGTGTTTTATCCAGGTGGTCGATCCGGCGCGTGCCGCTTATGAAGTGAGTAATCTTGAGCTGGCGATCGTCAACCTGACCATGACCAACTTCCGTACCGTGCTCGGTTCCATGGAGTTGGACGAAATCCTCTCGCAACGTGACAGCATCAACAGTCGCCTGCTGCATATCGTCGACGAAGCCACCAATCCGTGGGGCATTAAAATCACCCGCATTGAGATCCGAGACGTGCGTCCGCCAGCAGAATTAATCTCGGCAATGAACGCCCAGATGAAGGCCGAGCGAACCAAGCGTGCCGATATTCTGGAGGCCGAAGGCGTGCGTCAGGCTGCCATCCTGCGTGCCGAAGGTGACAAACAGTCGCAAATCCTCAAGGCCGAGGGTGAACGTCAGTCGGCGTTCCTGCAGGCAGAAGCCCGTGAACGTGCCGCTGAGGCCGAGGCACGAGCCACTCAACTGGTGTCCGATGCTATAGCCAGCGGCAATATCCAGGCAGTGAACTACTTTGTGGCGCAGAAATACACCGATGCGCTGCAGAAAATCGGCTCCGCCAACAACAGTAAAGTCATCATGATGCCGCTGGACGCCAGCAGCCTGCTAGGTTCAATTGGTGGCATTGCCGAACTGTTGAAAGACAACAAAGGCAAGTAATCATGCTCGAACAAATTGCAGCAAACCCGCACTGGTTTTGGCTTTCCCTCGGCGGGCTGCTGCTGGCGGCAGAAATGCTCGGTGCCAGCGGCTACCTGTTGTGGAGTGGCGTATCAGCGGTGGTGGTCGGCACTATCGTCTGGCTATTGCCGCAGTTGGGCTGGGAATGGCAGGGGGTGATTTTTGCCGTACTGACCGTGGTAGTGGCCTACCTGTGGTGGTACTGGCTGCGCCAGCGCCCGGCTGCAGCTTCCAGCGGTTCGCAGGTGCTGAACCAGCGCAACCGCCAGTTGATTGGCACCCGCGCCACGCTGACCGAACCTATGCATAACGGTATGGGGCGCATTAACATCGGCGACAGCAGTTGGCGTGCCCAGGCCAGTGAAGATCTGGCGGTGGGCACCGAGGTGGAAGTGATCGCCGTCGAAGGCATAACGCTGGTGATCCGCGCCATTACCCGTTAGTGGTTATGGCAACAACCCGCCAGATTGTTAATGATCGGGCACTCGGCTCCGTCATCGCCCGGACACTGATCCGCCAGCGCCACTAAACGCTGGCGCATCTCACCGAGTTCGGCGATGTGCTTTTCAATATCCGCCACTTTTTGCAGCGTGCGCGCTTTCACATCGGCGCTATGGCGGGCCGGATCGTTAAACAACGCCACCAGCTCACGGCATTCATCCAGATTAAACCCCACCTGCCGAGCCTGGCGCAGCAGCGTCAGTTCTTCAATGTGCTTTGGGTTATAGCTGCGGTAACCGTTATCGGTGCGGATTGGTGCGGTCACCAGCCCTTTCTCTTCATAAAAGCGAATGGCCTTGCTGGTTAAACCGGTTTTTTTCGCTACATCGCTGATATTCATTTTCACTCCTTGACCTTCCCCTTGCTGGAAGGTTTATCCTTCATTCTTAGTGAAAACAGGTCAAGCGGTCAACCTTTAAACACCGCACTTGAGAGGAATCGAAGCATGTCACAAATTACCGTACTGGCATTGCAGGGGCTGACCTGCATGCATTGTGTTGGCAGCACACGTAAAGCTTTAGAAGCCGTGCCTGGCGTTACCGCCGTGGATGTCGCTCTCGATAGCGCCAAAGTGACCGGCGATGCCGACCCACAAACGCTGATTAACGCGGTGGAACAGGCCGGTTATCAAGCCACTCTTGCCTAACCCCCCATAGACTGAGCCAACACCACGGGGCGCACATCAATGCGCCCTTTTTTCTTTGGGATAATTCCTTCACTCTTCAGACTTTCTTGTATGCCTGATAGCGTTTAGCATGGGGTAAATGTTACGCCCCTCACCTTTCAAGCTGAAAGGCGAACAAGTTATTCAGGAGCCACGCTGTATGGGTCAACTGTTACGCCGCATCGCCGCCTTTCTCGGCCTGATCTCCCCCATCACCTATGCCTATCCGGCACTGGATATTCGACTGCCCGGCGATCGTCAGTTCCATCTGGTGGGCAGTATTCATATGGGGACGGTGGATATGTCACCGCTGCCGGCCAAACTGGCCGCACGCCTGAAGCAGGCGGATGCCTTGATTGTGGAAGCCGATATCACCGGCTCCGCCTCCCCCTTTGACCACATCGCGCAGCAGGCAGAGCTGGATCAACGGCTCTCCGAACCGGAGTTTCAGCAGTTGTTGACGCTGTGCCAGGAGCTGGGGACCGATGCTGAGACCTTTTCAACCCTGCCCGGCTGGCAGGTGGCACTGATGATGCAGGCCCGCCAGGCTCAGCGGCTGGGGCTGCGCGCCGAATACGGCGTGGATTATCAGCTGTTGCAAGCCGCCAGGGCACAGCATAAAAAAGTGATCGAGCTGGAAGGTGCTGAACAGCAGATGGCGATGCTCGAGCAGCTACCGGAAGGGGGCATGGCGCTGCTGCGTGATACGCTGGAGCACTGGCATACCAACGCACGACTGCTGCAAACCATGGTGAGCTGGTGGCTGGACGCTAAACCCAACGGCATGCTGGAAACCCTGCCCGCGACTTTCAGTGCCGATCTGTACGACGTGTTGATGCATCAGCGCAACCGCGACTGGCGACAAAAACTGGAGGCGTTACCGGCCGGCAATTACGTAGTGGCGGTGGGTGCGCTGCATCTGTACGGCGAGGATAATCTGCCGGCGATGCTGCAGGGGCAGTAAAAAAAGTGGCCAATATCGCTACTGGCCAGTCAAAGAGGAATTTCTTGTATTTTAGTTATACGCATAGCAACCGTGTTAACGGTTACAATACACAGGGTAGCAACCGAGTGAACATCTTGGCAACCCGCTTTACGCTGCCGTTACTCAGGTTGCTGTTACCGTTATATTTTTGTCGTTTTGTTGCAACCCGTTGCACCCTGGTGCGCCGGGAGAAATAGGAAAACCCATGACGCCCGCAGTGATCCTGCTTGAGAAACAAAAAGTCGCCTTTATCCTTCACCCTTATCATCACGACAGTGCAGAAACCAACTTCGGTGATGAAGCGGTGAAGAAGCTTGGACTGGATGCCGACCGCGTTTATAAGACGCTGCTGGTGGCACTGAACGGTGATGCCAAACACCTGGCGGTAGCGGTCACGCCGGTCGCCACTCAGTTGGATTTGAAAAAGGTCGCCCGTGCGCTGGGCGCTAAAAAGGCAGAAATGGCCGATCCATTGCTGGCGCAGCGCGTCACCGGTTATCTGGTGGGTGGCATCAGCCCGCTGGGGCAAAAAAAGCGCCTGCCTACGGTGATCGACAGCCCGGCACAGCAGTTCGCCACCATTTACGTTTCCGGCGGCAAACGCGGGCTGGACATTGAACTGGCGGCAGAAGATCTTTGCCGACTGTTGGCCGGCAGCTTCGCCGATATCGCCAAGCGCGATTGAAGAGTCAGGGGAGCCATGCGGCTCCCCGGCTACCACTTACTGATAAACGATCTCGCCCTTCGGCTCATAGGCCGCCGCATCCAGCGGTGAGTGCTTCTCAATGTACTGTTTCAACACTTCGGCATCGATAAAGCCGGTATTGACGTAGCTTGGCAGAGTGTCCAGCTTCGGATAACCGTCCCCACCCAGCGCATTGAAGTTCAGCGTTGCCATACGGTAGGTTTTATCCGCCTGTAGCGGCTCGCCTTTGATTTTGACATGGCTGACGCCCTGCTGACCGTCCGCCGTCAGGCTAACGTTGGCAAACTGCGCGTAGGCACCGGAATCCACCTTCATGTTGGCGACTACCGCCAGGTATTTTTCCACCTCGCTGCCTTTCATTTCGACGTAAACCAGCGTATTGCCGAACGGTTGTACCTTCAGCACGTTTTTATAGGTAATGTCGCCGCCTTCAATCGAATCACGTACCCCGCCCCCGCTCATTACGGCAAAATCGGCCTCGGCACGTTCCATCTGCGCTGCCAGCAGCACGCGCGACAGGTTGGTCTGAACAAAGCGCACCTTGCTGCGATCGCCTTCCAGCTTGCCGTTGACGCTGCCAATTTTCACGTCCAACTGCGCCTTGCCCTTTTCCTGGAACGGCGTCAGCAGTTTCATCATCGACGCATCTTCCGCGATCTGCTGGGTGTAATACACGCGCTCGCTGGTGCCGTCGGCTTTCTCCACCTTCTTCTTCAGATTGACCGGGATCAGCTGATAATGCACCAGCTTCAGTTCGCCGTTACGGAATTGGAAATCGGCACGGCCGACATACTTGCCCCACTCGTGCGCCTGCACGATCCAGGTGCCGTTCTGACGATCCGGCGAGCACGGGGTGCCCGGCACATAATCCACCTGCTTGTGGTTCTCACCAGCCATACAGACCGGATCCTGCGAGTGGCCACCGACGATCATGTCCAGGTAGCCGGCAGGCAGGCTGCGCGCCATTTCGACATCACCGGGTGCGTTAGAGCCGTGGTTGCCGTCATCATAATGGCCCATGTGGGTCGCGGCGATGATCACGTCAGGCTTCTCGTCCTTACGCAGTTGCTCTACCACCTGTTTGGCTTCCTGCGCCGGCACGTGGAACTCGATGTCGGTGAAATATTCCGGGTTGCCAATCTTGGAGGTGTCATCGGTGGTCAGGCCGATCACCGCGATCTTGATACCCTGCTTGTCGAATAAGGCATAGGGCTTGAACAGACGCTGCTGGGTGCTTTTCTGATAGATGTTGGCCGACAACAGCGGGAAGGTGGCCCACTTCTCCTGCTGGCGCAATACGCTGAGCGGATTGTCGAATTCATGGTTGCCGATCGCCATCGCGTCATAGCCCACCAGATTCATGCCACGGAAGTCCGGCTCGGCATCCTGCAAGTCGGATTCCGGCACGCCAGTATTGATGTCACCACCCGACAGCAGCAACAGGCTACCCCCCTTGGCCGCAACGTCCTGGCGGATGCTGTCCACCAGCGTTTTTTGTGCGCCCAGACCATATTCACCGTGGTCGTTCTGCCAGAAATGGCCGTGGTGATCGTTGGTATGCAGAATGGTGATGTCGTAGGTCTTATCCTTTTCCCAGGCGCTGGCGGCTCCCGACAGGAAAGTCAGGGATACGGCCAGGGCACATGCGGTGGTTTTGAACGAAAAGCGCATGGCGGAACTCCATATGATAATTAACTGTTTTTTTGAGGTGGGCGAAATTGTAGCGCGAAACAAAGGTAACAAATTTCAAATTTTTGCGATATGCGTCAAATTATGTCGGATATGGTAAATATTGCACAACTTGCCTAAGATATCTGCTCTGTCCTCTAAAACTTACCAGGCTAATAATAAAATGACCGACCGTAGCGAAACTGCCCTGCCACCGGCCAAGAGCAGTGCGGTTAAAGGGACGGCTTTCTCGATCCTCGGAGCCATCAGCGTCTCTCACCTGCTCAATGACATGATTCAATCGCTGATCCTGGCGATTTACCCGATCCTGCAGGCTGACTTCAGCCTCAGCTTCGTGCAAATCGGCATGATTACTCTGACCTATCAGCTCACCGCGTCCTTATTGCAGCCGCTGATTGGTTACTACACGGATAAACACCCGCAGCCTTATTCACTGCCGATTGGCATGGGCTTTACCCTGTGCGGTCTGCTGCTGCTGTCCGTGGCCAATACCTTCCCACTGGTGCTATTGGCTGCTGCGCTGGTCGGCACCGGCTCGTCGGTATTCCACCCGGAATCCTCCCGCGTAGCGCGTATGGCGTCCGGTGGCCGACATGGCCTGGCACAATCACTGTTCCAGGTGGGAGGCAACTTTGGCAGTTCCCTCGGGCCCCTGCTGGCGGCACTGATTATCGCCCCTTATGGCAAGGGCAATGTCGCCTGGTTCTCCCTGGCGGCCCTGCTGGCCATCGTGGTGTTGTTGCAGGTCAGTAAATGGTATCAACAGCAGCATCGTGCGACAAAAGGCCAGCCTAAAGTGGCCTCGATGGTGAAACCGCTGCCAAAACGTACCGTTACCTATGCGATTGGCATCCTGCTGGTACTGATTTTCTCCAAATACTTCTACCTGGCGAGTATTAGCAGCTATTACACCTTTTATTTGATGCACAAGTTCGGTGTATCCGTGCAGAATGCCCAATTTCACCTGTTTGCGTTCCTGTTTGCCGTAGCCGCAGGCACCATTATTGGCGGGCCTCTTGGCGACAAGATAGGAAGAAAACGTGTTATTTGGGGCTCTATTCTTGGTGCAGCCCCATTTACCCTTGTTTTACCCTATGCATCTCTGTATTGGACCGGCATTTTAACGGTGTTTATCGGGGTAATTCTCGCTTCAGCGTTTTCCGCCATTCTGGTTTATGCTCAGGAACTGATCCCCGGCAAAGTGGGGATGGTTTCCGGCTTATTCTTCGGTTTTGCTTTTGGTATGGGCGGGTTAGGCGCGGCAGTTCTTGGTTATGTCGCCGATTTGACCAGCATCGAGTTGGTCTACCAAATCTGTGCTTTTCTGCCGTTGATCGGTATTATCACTGCTCTACTGCCAAATATGGACCATAACGCCAAATAACCCTGTTGAAACCCCGGTTGTAATCCATCGTTCAACCGGGTCATCCCCCACACAATCCCATGTTATTTGGCTTATTAAGTGTTAAATCCCCTTACTGGCGTGCCAAAAGCGGAATCCTCTGCTTTTTCGCAAAATAGCTATATTTAGCTAAGCAAGGCGCGAACAAATGCAATAAACTAAATGTATCTTTTCGTAACTCTGTTGCGTTTCCCTCTCTGCTGCGATGCATAACTAGAAGGAGTCTGGATGCATAATTCAACACCGCTAATCTCCACCATTGTCGGAGGGTTAGTACTCGCCTTCCTCTTCGGTATGCTGGCAAATCGCCTGCGCATCTCCCCACTGGTGGGATACCTTGCCGCAGGCGTACTCGCCGGCCCGTTTACTCCCGGTTTTGTTGCCGATACCTCGTTGGCTCCAGAACTGGCGGAAATCGGTGTGATCCTGTTGATGTTCGGTGTTGGCCTGCATTTCTCCCTTAAAGACCTCCTCGCAGTAAAACATATCGCCATTCCCGGTGCCGTCGCGCAAATTGCCGTCGCCACCCTGCTCGGTATGGGGCTGTCAAAGCTATTGGGTTGGGATTTGATTTCCGGCCTGGTGTTCGGGCTCTGTCTGTCCACTGCCAGTACCGTGGTGCTGTTGCGCGCGCTGGAAGAACGCCAGTTGATTGACAGCCAACGCGGGCAAATCGCCATTGGCTGGCTGATTGTGGAAGACCTGGCGATGGTGCTGGCGCTGGTACTGTTACCGGCCTTTGCCAACATGCTGGGTAACGACAACGCCAGCGGCAGTCAGTTGCTGATCGAGCTGGCCATTACCATCGGCAAGGTTATCGCCTTTATGGCACTGATGATTGTGGTTGGTCGCCGTCTGGTGCCGTGGATCCTGGCAAAAACCGCCAGTACCGGCTCTCGCGAGCTGTTTACCCTGGCGGTGCTGGCGCTGGCGCTGGGCATTGCCTATGGCGCTGTCGGCTTCTTTGACGTCTCCTTTGCCCTGGGTGCCTTCTTCGCCGGTATGGTGCTGAACGAGTCAGAGCTTAGCCACCGCGCTGCCCACGACACGCTGCCGCTACGCGATGCGTTTGCCGTACTGTTCTTTGTCTCGGTCGGCATGCTGTTTGATCCGATGATCCTGATCCGCGAACCGCTGGCGGTGCTGGCAACGCTGGCGATTATCGTGTTCGGTAAATCAGCCGCGGCGTTCCTGCTGGTGAAAATGTTCGGTCACTCCAAGCGCACCGCATTGACCATCTCCGCCAGCCTGGCGCAAATTGGCGAGTTCGCCTTCATTCTGGCAGGGCTGGGGATCACGCTGGGCATGATGTCGGAGCACGGTCGCAATCTGGTGCTGGCCGGGGCTATCTTGTCGATCATGCTTAACCCACTGCTGTTCACCCTGCTCGAGCGTTATCTGGCCAAGACGGAGACCATAGAAGACCAAATCCTGGAAGAAGCGGTAGAAGACGAGAAGCAGATCCCGGTCGATATGTGCAACCACGCACTGGTGGTCGGCTATGGCCGCGTAGGCAGCCTGCTGGGGGCCAAGTTGGCCGAGGCCGGCATTCCGCTGGTGGTGATCGAGAATTCCCGCCCACGGGTTGAGGCGTTGCGTGAACAAGGCATCAAAACGGTATTGGGCAATGCCGCCAATCCGGAAGTGATGGATCTGGCGCGGCTAGACTGTGCCCGCTGGCTGTTGTTGACCATACCCAACGGTTATGAGGCCGGTGAGATCGTAGCCTCTGCGCGAACCAAGCGGCCCAATATCGAGATTATCGCCCGGGCACACTACGATGACGAAGTGTCGTATATCTCCGATCGCGGCGCGAATCAGGTGGTGATGGGCGAACGGGAAATTGCCAACAGCATGCTGAATATCCTTAAACTGGATACGCTGACTGAAGAAGAGAAAATGGGCGGCTGCCCGATCTGATGTGACAAGCGATGTAAAAAAGGTCCGGCTCGCCGGACCTTTTGTTTATTACCGTTCCCAGTAAGACTCTTCCAGACTGTCTTCCCGTTCCGGCAAGCCGCGCGTCAGGCGCGGTGAATGCTGGTTCAGCACCTGATAGCTGACGCGGTTGGCGTATTTACACACCTGTGCCAGCGAGGAGTAAGTCAGGTAACTGCGAACGTGCTTGCTGGAGTTCGGCACGTTATTACGGTGAAAACCGTTGGCGGCAATATCATGCAGCAGCGCAGATAACGCACCATCACCGGCACCGTTGGTGTTCATGATTTTCTCAGGCCCACCCATGTATGGCGCAATGTGCGAATAGATGCGGAACGGGCTCTCACAGCTTTCACGGCGCATCGCGCGGCTGAACTCATAGCGGTTGAATTCGGCGATATGCCCCGGCAGCAGCGGGTGCTGGGTTTCTCGCTTGTTGGACTCTTCGGTGTAACCCGCCATATACAGGCCGTTTGGCCCGGCGGTGCATAACACCAGATCGACCCATTCCAGCGCCATGTCCGAGGCGGTCAACGGATCGCTCAGCCCGGTCAGTTCCAGCGCTTCATCTTCGTTCATCGCCAGGATCGACACATGCTGTTTCAGGAAATCACGCCACCACTGCGGGTTATCGGCAATCACGTACTTGGTGCCGAGCGTCAGAACCACCGGCACGTCGTGCTTGTTGGCAAACGCGATCGCCTGCATGGTGGCCGCCGGCATCGGCTCCCCTTCCTTGCAACGCACCAGGTAGGACGTCAGAACCAACGCCGAAGCGCCGGCAATCACTTCTTCCGTGACGCTTTCCGGTCGCAGTTGGTTCATCTGCCCCGGGCTGATGGCGAAGGTCCGCTCACCGCTTTCACCGATCAGCGTGAAGCAGCGGCCAATGGCACCGTCAACGGCCTGCAGATAGTTAAGATCGGTACGGCTGGAGGTGTTGCATAGGTAGCGGTAGGCGTAACTGCCAATCTTGATATTGCTGCACATCACGCCAAGCAGCACCGAACGGTCGTCCGCCAGCACTGAATAGTTGTGCAGGGTATTGCCGATAGTGCCGCCGGCAAACTGATGGGTGATTAAATTCTTGTCGATCAATTCCTGATACAACGCCTCGGCGACGTCATCTTCGATCACCAGGGAATGCCCCAGACTCAGGCCATAGCGCTGGACGAAGCTGTCATCCACTTTTGCTTCGATATCCACCAGCGTCTGGTCAATACCGACGACATAAGAGGTGCTGATTTCATTTTCGGGCTGAGCCTGCTGCAAGAGCGGATCGCGGGCGTTCACCGGAAAATAGTGTTTGGACTTACGTTTACCAGGAAATTTCATTTAATTGGCGGCAGTGGCTGTTAACAGGCAGAGAATGTTAGCACATTCCTGCCTGATTGATGATGGCTGTCACCATTTTGCGTGCTGAGGATCAGAAGCGCTGCGCCACCAGTTGCTGCATCATATCAATGTGGGCGGGCTCGTCGTTCAGCGCAGAAATGTACTCGAACTTCTCACCGCCGGCCTTGAGGAAGATCTCACGGTTCTGCTCTTTGATCTCTTCCAGCGTTTCCAGGCAGTCCGCCGAGAAGCCGGGACAGATCAGCTGAATATGCTTAACGCCTTGAGCCGGCAGCCCTTTCAGGGTTTCGTCGGTGTAAGGCGTCAGCCAGGGCTCACGGCCAAAGCGCGACTGATAGGTCATCATCACCCGATCCGGCGCCAGCGGTAATGTCGCCGTCAGAGCACGTAACGTGTCTTCACAACGCTGCGGATAATCGTCGCCGAGACGCGCATAGCGCTTGGGAATACCGTGGAATGACAGCACCAAACGATCCGGCTGACCATGCTCAGCGAACGAATGCTCAACGCTCTGACGCAGCGCGGCAATGTAAGCCGGGTGCTCGGCATAATCGCGGATAAAGCTGACTGACGGCAGACGACGGTAGCCTTTCAGTATGCGAGCCACCCCGTCCCACACCGCAGCGCTGGTCGAACAGGAGTATTGCGGATACAACGGCAACACCACCAGGTTAGTCACCCCTTGTGCCAGCAGCTTGTCGATCGCCTCAGCCAGGCTCGGGGAGCCGTAGCTCATACCCAGTTCAACCGGCGTGTTCGGCATGCGTGCGGCCAGTGCGCGCTGCTGACGGCGGCTGTAAACCAGCAACGGTGAACCTTCGTCCATCCATACCGACTGATACAGCTTGGCAACCCGCGGTGAACGGATCGGCAGGATCGCCCCGTTGAGGATCGGCCACCAGATTAGAGGGGCAGTATCCACCACGCGGTCGTCACTAAGGAATTCCTTCAGATAGCGTTTTACCGCCGACGAGGTCGGAGCATCTGGTGTGCCCAGGTTCACCAGCAATACTCCGTGTTTCTCTTGCTTCATCTCAGTTCCCCTTGATTCCTTGCAAGCTAACCCCCCGTTCTGGGTCAGGGGGTTAACCTCGATTAATGGCGCCTATTGTAACGGAAAAGCGCCTCATCGGAACCGATATCAGCAACAGGTAGTGCCCATGATAAAACAGGTTGACCTCAGCCTTGCGCCAGCCGCCAAACCGCAGCCACGTTGCGTGCCGTCACCTCCAGGTTAGTGGCCGCGTCCGTCAGGGCCTCTTCCAGCGTGACGACGCGATCCAGCACCGAAAAGGCCGCGTCAATGCCATGCTGGTGCACCACCTGATAATCTTTCGACAGGCTACCCGCAATGCCGATCACCGGCAGACCATAACGTTTGGCCACCCGTGCCACGCCAATCGGCGTTTTACCGTGGATCGACTGGCTGTCCAGCCGCCCTTCTCCGGTGATCACCAAATCGGCATCGCGAAGCGCCTCTTCCAGCCGTAAGGTTTCAATCACGATCTCAATCCCCGGTCGCAAGCGGGCGTTGAGCATGCCGAGTAATGCCGCCCCCATTCCGCCCGCCGCACCGGCACCCGGCGCATTAAGCACCTCACGGCCGGTAGCCTGCTCCAGCAAGCGGCCAAAATGGCTCAGTGCCGCATCCAACTGCGTCACCATCTCCGGCGTAGCGCCCTTCTGTGGGCCAAACACCGCCGAGGCCCCATGAGGGCCACACAAAGGATTATCCACGTCACAGGCGGCCGTCACGCTCACCTGCTGCAGGCGTGGGTCCACCCCAGAAAGGTCGATTTGCGCCAACCGGGCCAGCGCCGCGCCACCCGGTGCCAGCGGCTGCTGGCTGTCATCCAGCAGCCTGACGCCCAGCGCCTGCATCATACCGGCACCGCCGTCGTTGGTAGCACTGCCGCCGATGCCCAGAATAATCGCCTTCACACCGCGTTCCAGCGCCGCCAGGATCAGCTCCCCGGTACCGTAACTGGTGGTAATGCGCGGATCGCGCCGACCATTAGGCGCCAGATGCAGGCCGGAAGCGGCCGCCATCTCAATCACGGCGGTTTCCCCCTCCCCCAGCAAACCGTAAAAGGCAGATACCGGCTGGCCCAGCGGGCCAGTCACCTCAACGCTGACGATTTCTCCGCCGGTGGCCGCCACCATCGAGTCCACCGTCCCTTCACCGCCGTCCGCCATCGGCAACTTCACATACTGCACCTGCGGGTAAATCTGGCGGAATCCGCGCTCGATGGCCTCGGCCACCTCCATCGCACTCAGGCTCTCTTTAAACGAGTCTGGGGCAATAACCACTTTTTTCAGCGTTTTCATCAGTATTCCTTATCCCGCCAGATTAAATACGCCAAACATCAGCGCCGAGACGGCCGCGATGGTAAAGCCGATCAGGGTTTCATACGGCAATAGCTTCAGCCGTTGATGGACCGCCATATTGACGCTGCCGCCAGTAGCGTGGAAGAAGCTGCCGTGTGGCAGGTGATCCAGTACCGTCGCACCGGCATGGATCATCGCCGCACCGGCCAACCCGCTGACGCCCAGCTCCAGCAAGGTACTGCTGAATACCCCGGATGCCACGGCGGTGCCGGCTGTGGTCGAGGCCGTCGCCATCGACATTAGCGCTCCCGAGAGCGGTGCCAGCAGCCAGGCCGGCATCCCGGTGTGGGTCAATCCGTTAATCAACGCGTCCTTCAACGCCGAGTTGGCGATGATGCCTGCCAGCGTACCTGTACCGAGCAGCATAATGGCCACCGGTGCCATGCGAGACAAACCAGAGACCATAAAGTGATTACACTGGCGAATACGCCCCATCAACAGGGCCCCAACCAGGCCGCCAGCCGGCAACGCAATCAGCGGATCAACCGCAATACCGGCGATCGGCCGCAGCGACAGCAGCACAATGGCAACCAACGGCGCGCTGATCGCCGCCGCAAAGCCTGGGCGAGATCCTTCGGCATGCTGAGTCAGCTCCTCTGCCATCACCTTGTCACCCTTATTGCTCAGGCGTCGGGCCAGCAGATAGGCCACCACCAGCCCGCACAGGCCAGGCACGATACCGGCCATCATCACCGAAGTCAGCGGCACATGGAAGTTGTCGGCAGCCGCAATGGTGTTCGGGTTGGGCGACATCACGTTACCGGCCTTGCCGCCACCGATCATCGCCAACAGGATGGCCCCCCGCGAGATCCCGGCCTTCTGGGCAATGGAGAGTGCAATAGGCGCCACGGTGATCACCGCTACGTCGATAAATACCCCAACCGCCGTCAGGATCAGTGTAGCTATCGCCAGCGCCAGCAACGCTCGGGTTTCCCCGACCTTGCGGACAATGGTTTCAGCAATGGTGTGTGCCGCGCCGGACTCAATCAACACCCCAGCCAGCACCCCCGCCGCCAGAATACGCATCACGGCGTTGGTGATGCCCTGAGCGCCGGTGATCATCAGCGTTACGGTCTGTACCAGATCCGCGCCGCCGCATAACCCACCGGCCAGTGCACCGGCAATCATGCCGTAAGCCGGCGGGACCTTGCGTAAAATCAGAACGATAGCGACGACCAATGCCACCAGCGCCCCTAATGTGGATACCGTTGTCATTATTATTTTCCCCGTTGTTGGTGTGGGGAAAACATATCCTGAGCGCCGAACATTAGCGTGAGAGGAAGCCACAAAAACCCGTCGGGCGGTGCGCCGGAAAGTTGTGGTTTTACACAATTCAGTCGTGCATCAGCATGCCGATATACAGCTGCAATGCATCAGTTAACTGGTTGATTTTTAATCCTGTAATCGCCTCAATACGCTGCAGGCGGTAACGCAGGGTATTTACGTGGATATGAAGCTCAGTGGCGGTCTGCGTCTGATCACAATTCCGCGAAAAATAGTGCCGCAGGGTACTGCGCAGTACCCCTTTTTCATCATTGGCCTCCAGAGTCTGCCAGGGACGGGAAAGTTCCTGTGCCCGCCAGTCCTCACCCAAATCACACAGCAATGATGGCAGCGGATAATCCTGATAGAACAGCGTTTTGTGACGCAGCTTTAGCCGTTGCGCCATCGCCTGAGTGGCGCGGGCGGTCAGGTTTGAGCGATGCAGCCCCATTTCGCCGCTAAAGAAGCCACCGATAATCAAACGCAGGTTGAAACGCGACTGGAGCTGGCTTTGCAACTGCTGTGCCTGCTTGCGCTCCTGTTTCAAACTCCATTCCCCCTGTGCCAGGCTGGCGGGCCGCAGCAGGATCATTTCGTTGAAGCCGGTGATGGTGAGCAGCGCTTCGCGCTGGCTGTGCTCCAGCTCCGTCAGCAGTTCACGCAGCAAATGCGGTTGCGAGTCCTGCAATTCCACAATCCAGACGATGCGCGGCAGTTGCAAATCCAACCCAAGGTAGGCCGCCATAGCTTCCAGCGAGGCCGATGCCGGCTGCGGCTGCAGCAACTGGTTTGCCAGCTCCTCGCGGTAGCGCTTTTCCCACTGGTTTTGGCTCAGCAGTGCAGCCTGCTCCACCATCAGCTCAGCCGCCATTTTCACCAGCTCGGCATAGGCGCGCACCTGGGTTGGCTCGCCGGAAATACCGATCACCCCTACCTGCTGGCTACGAAAGCTGAACGGCAGATTGATACCAGGACGTACGCCCTTCAGGTGCGCAGCGGTGACCGCATCGATTTCCACCACCCGATTTTCGGTCAGCGCCAGTACCGCGCCCTCATGGCGCTGGAACAGCCGTGAGGGGTTGCCGGAGGCGATGATGACGCCATTGCTGTCCATCACGTTGACGGAATGATTGATGATACCCATTGCCCGCTGCACGATCTGGCGCGCGGTGGATTCTGCCAGCAAATTGGTGGGTCTGAGCATGAGGATGATCCCCGAGGGTTACATGGGGGCAGTTATACGCCATTTATCGCAGATGATTAAAGCACACGGGCGCAACAAGCCACGGCGATCACAGTTCGGCTGGAAAATGGCAAAAAAAACGCCAGACCGATAGGGCCTGGCGCTATACACCACAATGAAAAACCGATCAGCCGAGGATGGTTGCCAGTTCAGCGCTCACTTCGGTCACTTTACGGGTGCCGTCGATTTTACGGTATTGGGTGTTGCCTGCTGCAGCTTCTTTGCTGTAGTAGGAAATCAGTGGTGCCGTCATCTGATGGTATTCCACCAGACGCTTACGCACGGTTTCTTCCTGATCGTCTTTACGAGTCGTCAGTTCTTCACCGGTCGCGTCGTCTTTGCCTTCCACCTTCGGCGGATTGAATTTAACGTGATACACGCGGCCAGACGGCGCATGTACGCGACGACCAACGATGCGATCAACGATCAGTTCGTCCGGCACGGCAAATTCCAGCACGTAATCCACGTTGATGCCGGCTTCTTTCATTGCATCAGCCTGTGGAATAGTGCGTGGGAAACCGTCCAACAGGAAGCCTTTACGGCAGTCTTCCTGGGTGATGCGTTCTTTAACCAGTGCAATAACCAGCTCATCGGTCACCAGCTTGCCGGCGTCCATGATTTCTTTCGCCTGCTTGCCCAGTTCACTGCCGGCCTTCACGGCTGCGCGCAACATATCACCCGTAGAGATTTGCGGAATACCGTATTTCTCCATGATGAATTGAGCCTGAGTACCTTTACCAGCGCCCGGAGCGCCCAGCAGAATGATACGCATTGCGTAAATCCCCTTGCTATGTAGTTTTTATAAAATTGCGAAAACGCTCAACCATACCATTTCAGGGGGGGCTGGCTCAAGGTACGCGAGGAAATCGATTGCGGAGCCGAAGGGATGAAAAAGAGGATAAAACGCGGAAAATCAGGGAGAAAAGCAAAAAAATACGCCCCCAACCTTTAGGTCAGGGGCGTATAGAGTCACTGTTATGCGGACAACAGCTTGTTCATGCGGCGGATAAACTGATTTGGGTCTTCCAGCGTGCCGCGTTCAGCCAGCAGCGCCTGATCCAATAACAGGTCAATCCATTCGGCAAATTGTTCGTTATCGCCCACATCGGATGCGCGTTTGACCAGCGCATGCTCCGGATTCAGTTCGAAAATGTATTGCACGGCCGGCGCTTCCTGGCCCGCAGCGGCAAACAGTTTCGCCATCTGGGTGCTCATTTCATCGGCGTCGGTGATGACGATAGCCGGCGTATCGGTCAGACGATGCGTCAGGCGCACGTCCTTCACACGATCGCCCAGCAGGGTCTTCACGCGGTCAACAAACGGCTCCAGTTGCTTCTCTGCGGCCTTCTGCTCTTCGGTTTCGTCCGCCAGCTTGTCCAGCGCGTCGTCCGCCTTGCTGACCGACTGGAACGGCTTGCCGTCAAACTCGGTCAGGTAGCTCATCATCCATTCGTCGATGCGGTCAGAAAGCAGCAATACCTCGATGCCTTTCTTACGGAACAGCTCCAGGTGCGGGCTACTCTTGGCGGCGGCATAGCTGTCGGCAGTGATGTAATAAATCTTCTCCTGCCCTTCCGCCATGCGGCCAACGTACTCTTCCAGCGAGACGGTTTGCGCCGAGCTGTCACTCTGGGTAGAAGCGAAGCGCAGCAGCTTGGCGATGGTTTCTTTGTTGTTCGCGTCTTCCGCCGGACCTTCTTTCAACACCAGGCCGAACTGCTGCCAGAACTTCTGGTAGCCTTCCGCGTCGTCTTTGGCCAGTTTTTCCAGCATCTGCAACACACGCTTGGTCAGCGCGCCGCGCAGGTTTTGCGTCACACGGCTGTCCTGCAGAATTTCACGCGAGACGTTCAGCGGCAGATCGTTGGAATCTATCAGGCCGCGCACGAAACGCAGGTAGTTCGGCATGAACTGCTCAGCGTCGTCCATGATGAACACACGCTGTACGTACAGTTTCAGACCGTGCTTGTGATCGCGGTTCCACATATCCCAGGGAGCCTGCGCCGGGATATACAGCAGGCTGGTATATTCCTGCTTGCCTTCTACCCGGTTGTGGCTCCAGCTCAGCGGATCGGTAAAGTCGTGAGCGATGTGTTTGTAGAACTCTTTGTATTCTTCGTCGGTGACGTCGGCCTTGCTACGGGTCCACAGGGCCTGCGCCTTGTTGATTTTTTCCCAGGTAACGGTGCCGTCTTCTTCGTTTTTACTTTCAATCTCAACCGGCAGTGCAATGTGGTCGGAGTATTTACCGATCACCGAACGCAGACGCCAGGCGTCGAGATATTCATCTTCGCCTTCGCGCAGATGCAGAGTGATTTCAGTACCGCGATCTTCTTTGCTGACGTCGGCAATGGTGTAATCGCCTTCGCCGACAGACTCCCAGAACACGCCCTGATCGGCGGCTGCACCGGCAGCACGGGTACGCACGGTGACTTTATCCGCCACGATGAACGCGGAGTAGAAGCCCACGCCGAACTGGCCGATCAGTTGGCTGTCTTTGGCCTGATCGGAACCGATAGATTCCAGGAAGGATTTGGTCCCTGATTTCGCGATGGTACCGAGGTTTTCAATCACTTCTTCACGGCTCATGCCAATGCCGTTATCGGCAATGGTCAGCGTACGCTGGTCTTTATCGAAAGAAAGACGCACACGCAGCTCGCCGTCACCTTCATACAGCTCAGGCGTGGACAGCGCGCGGAAACGCAGCTTGTCGGCGGCGTCCGAGGCGTTGGAGATCAGCTCGCGCAGGAAAATTTCTTTATTGGAGTACAGCGAATGAATCATCAAATGAAGCAGTTGTTTTACTTCAGACTGGAAACCACGGGTTTCTTGACCTTTCATACTCATTGATTACCTCAAAGACAATAGCTACCAAAATCGGACAATGAGGATCAAGTGGGGGTCAGGGTATTGTTTTTCAAGCGAGTGGAGGGAAATTTTTGCAGAATAACTGACGGGGCCGGATAGCCCCGTCAGAGAAAAGCATCAGAACTTGATAACGTGGCGACCGGCCAGGGAATGTGACAGCGTGGTGCCGTCAACCATCTCCAGCTCACCACCCACCGGCACGCCGTGGGCAATGCGGCTGGCCACTACGCCATACTGACCACACATTTCGGCGATGTAGTTGGCGGTTGCGTCGCCTTCCACCGTCGGGTTGGTTGCCAGGATCACTTCGGTAACGCTTTCTTTTTCCAGCCGTTGCTCCAGCCGATCCAGACCGATATCACCAGGGCCAATGCCGTCCATCGGCGACAGGTGGCCCATCAGCACAAAGTAGCGCCCGGCGAACTGGCCGGTCTGCTCGATGGCGTGAATATCAGCCGGGCTTTCCACCACGCAGATCTGGCCGTTTTGTTGACGGCGCGGATTAGCGCAGATGGTGCAGATGTCCTGCTCGGTGAAGGTGCGACAATCAGCACAGTGGCCGATTTCCGACATGGCGCGGGTCAGCGCCTGCGCCAAACGCATGCCACCGCTGCGATCGCGCTGCAACAGTTGGAATGCCATGCGCTGCGCCGACTTCGGGCCAACGCCCGGCAGGCAACGCAACGCCTCCATCAGTGTTTCAAGGAGCGGGCTGGTTTGCATCAGAACGGCATCTTAAAGCCAGGTGGCAGTTGCATGCCATTGGACACAGACGCCATCTTCTCTTTCTGGGTTTCGTCGATGCGACGTGCTGCGTCGTTGATCGCAGCAGCGATCAGATCTTCCAGCATATCTTTATCGTCTTCCATCAGGCTCGGATCGATCTCCACACGACGGCAGTTGTGCGCACCGTTGATGGTGACTTTCACCAAGCCGGCACCGGATTCGCCAGTCACTTCCAATTTGGCGACTTCTTCCTGCATCTGCTGCATTTTTTCTTGCATTTGCTGGGCTTGCTTCATCAGGTTGCCCAGACCGCCTTTACCAAACATAGTCGTCTCTCGTCGCTAGGGCCGCGCACTTTACGCAGCGTTTAAATGGGGCGAATACTGTCTTCATCCAGATCCGCGTCGAAGAACCGGCGCAGCGTCTGAATATGGGTATCCGCAACGATCGACTGGCGCGCCTGCGCCAGTTTTTCTTCGTAAATGGCTTGTCGCCACTCCAGCGGAGTTCGCTCCGCCGGATTATCGTCTTCCACCACGGTCAACTCAACCGGGCTGCCGTACAGCTCGCTGAGCGCCTCGGTCAGCACCTTCTGCGCCGAAGGCGAGTTCAGGTGACGCTGCGACGACCGCAGATGGAGACAAATCTTACCGGGTTCCAGCAGCTGTTTAACCGCGTTTAATGCCAACTGCTGCACCAGTTTCGGTATTTTCAGCTTATCGATTTCCGCCGCCCAGGCATCGCGTTCCAGCGATTCAACCACCAGCTTGGCCGACAGCTCGGGCGTTTTCTCATGCTCGAGCGCGGTACGCAACGCTTTCGGCGTGGCCAGCGGCTCCGGCTCGGCCACCGGCTCGGTCAGTGCACGCCAACGATAAGCCTCCGGCTTGGCCGGTTTTTCCTGCACGATCTTTTCCGCCTGGCGCTGCTGGCTGCGCTCAGTCACGGAAGCCAACCGCTCCAGTGCTGAGTTTGCCGGCCGCGCTTTTCCAGGCGCCGCCGGTTCACTCTTTTTTGGTGTGGATGCTCCCTGCTGCCTCAGCAGTTGGGTCCGCGCCTTTAATAATTGCGCGGTGGCATCCGGTAAATTCGCTTGCTGATTGTTCTGCGGCGCAACCTGCCCTAACGGCGGGGGCGCGTCCTGAAACTGTGGCGGCTGGGCCGCTTGGGCCTGTGGCTGAGCCATCTGCACTGGCGCGGTTTGCACCATCGCCACCGGCTCCGGGATCACCGCTTTCGGGTGAAACGCCAGCGCGCGCAGCAGAGTCATTTCAACCCCCATGCGGCGATCTGGCGCAAAGGCCAACTCTTTGCGTCCAACCAACAGCGTTTGGTAATAGAGCTGTACGTCAGTCGGCGGCAAGGTACGCGCCAACTCACGCAGCCGCTGTTCAATGGCGGCGTAATGATTGTCCAACACCGACGGCAGCAGTTGCACCATCGCAATCCGGTGCAGCAACGCCAGCGTCTCGACCAGCAGATTTTCCCAATCGACACCGCGCGAAGCGGCCTGCGCAACCTGCGCCATCACCTTTTCGCCATCGGCGCTGACCAGCGCTTCGAGGATCGCCAGCGGCTGTTCGTCGTCAAGCGTGCCAAGCATTTGGCTGACGGTGACGGTAGTCACCTGCCCCTGGCCCATGGCAATCGCCTGGTCAGTGAGGCTCAGTGCATCACGCATGCTGCCATCGGCGGCTCGCGCCAATAGCTGCAACGCTCGCTGATCGCTGGTGATCTGTTCCGCCTGCAGCACCGTTTCCAGTTGGCCACGGATCTGATCGACGTCCAGCGCCTTGAGATGAAATTGCAGGCAGCGTGACAGAATGGTCACCGGCAGCTTTTGCGGATCGGTGGTTGCCAGCAGGAATTTGACGTGCGAAGGCGGCTCTTCCAGCGTTTTCAACAGCGCATTGAAGCTGTGACGCGAGAGCATGTGCACTTCGTCAATCAGGTAAACCTTGAAGCGGCCGCGGGCGGGAGCGTACTGGACGTTATCCAGCAAATCGCGGGTATCTTCCACCTTGGTTCTGGACGCGGCGTCGATCTCGATCAGATCGACAAAACGTCCCTGCTCAATCTCGCGGCAGTTGTCACATTGACCGCACGGTGTGGCGGTGATGCCGGTTTCACAGTTCAGGCCTTTGGCCAGCAGGCGTGCAATGGTGGTTTTACCCACGCCACGCGTGCCCGAGAACAGATAGGCGTGATGGATCCGCCCCAGCGAGAGGCCGTTAGCCAGTGCAGTCAGGACATGTTCCTGTCCGACAACATCTGCAAACGTTTGAGGGCGCCACTTACGGGCAAGAACCTGATAGCTCATTAATACCGGAAAAGTCGAGTAATCTGGAGGGTCATGCTAACACAGCCCCGCGGCGATCCGCGAGGCCGTTGTGGTAATGCGGATCAGTGGCCGGAGAAGTTGACCAGGCTGTAGCATTCAATACCCAGGGTGTTTAAACGTGCTTCACCGCCGAGATCCGGCAGGTTGATAATGAAGGCAGCGTCGGTGACTTCACCGCCCAGACGGCGGATCAGTTTTGCGGTGGCTTCGATGGTGCCGCCGGTAGCCAGCAGATCGTCCACCACCAGCACTTTATCGCCGGCGCTGATAGCATCGGTATGGATTTCCAGTCGGTCGGTGCCGTATTCCAGCTCATAGCTTTCACTGAGGGTTTCACGCGGCAGCTTGCCCGGTTTACGTACCGGTACAAAGCCTACGCCCAGTGCCAACGCAACCGGAGCGCCAAACAGGAAGCCACGCGCTTCGGTGCCAACCACTTTGGTGACGCCCGCTTCACGGAAGCGCTCGACCAGTAATTCAATGCTGGCGGCATAGGCCAGCGGGTTTTCCAGCAGGCTGGTGACGTCACGGAACAGTATGCCCGGCTTAGGGTAATCCGGGATGGTTTTGATACTGTCTTTAATAAACTGTAGCTGCTGCGCAGTAGCGGTCATAATTATTGCCTGATAAAACTGCCTGATGACTTGCGCACAGGTCGTCTGTAACCCGCGCACGAAAACGCTCAAATTTATGCAAACTGGCGGACAAATGCAACCGGCGGTGCACGATCAGCGCTGTTTTTGTTGCGACAGGTCAACAACCGGCAGACGCAACATAAAGATCAGCAGAATGGCCAGCATCGCTAACAGCAAGCCGCGCACCCACCAGATTTTCACCAACCACAGAGAAACCGCAAACGTCAGCACAATCATCAACACCGCCTTCCATTTGGCCCCTGGCGGCAATGCCCGGTGCTGTTGCCAGTGGCGCAGATAGGGACCAAACCAGGAGCGGTACAGCAACCAGGCGTGGAATCGCGGCGATGAACGGGCAAAACACCAGGCGGCCAACAACAGAAACGGCGTGGTGGGCAGCAGTGGCAATACCACGCCCAGCGTCGCCAGCACCACCGCCAGCCAACCGAGGATTATCAATAACCAACGCGTCATGCGAGTCCTTGTCCATCAACCTGTCTGGCGTCACTTTATCATCGGCTTCCCCTGCGCCACCAGTCGCAACGGCTGGAATATGCGCACAGCGCTTGTTTCACGGCGTGATCGCGGGCAAGCTGAGCCCAATATCATCGTCATGGAGCCAACGTGAGCACTCAGCGTCTTTTACAAGTGTTAGAACAGCAGATCACCGTGTTAGCCGGTGAAATCACGCCGCAAGGCGACGCCCCGATCCCTCAGGCACGCTTTGACGCTGCGTTATTTTCCAACCGCGGCACCCGGCTGCGCGATTACCTGACAGAAGTACAAAAGAACTTCGCCCAGTTGCAAACCGCAGCCAACGACAGCCGCACCACCCAGGTGGCCTTTCTGGCCGAGAGACTGGTGGCGCAAATCACCGCCCTGCAACGCGAGTTGGCGACCCAGGCATTGCGCCGGAAAAATCAGCCCAAGGAAGTCGCAGCGGCCGATTTGTACCATAAACTGGCCGAACATCAGGATTATGAACGTCGGATCATTTCGATGATCCAGGATCGGGAAAGTCTGTTGGGCAGGCAAACCACGCTGGCGGCACAGCAAAAATTGCAGCATGAACTGGCAGCGCTGGAAGGCCGATTGATGCGTTGCCGTCAGGCGCTGGCGCGTATTGAGCGCAGTATCGAACGTAAAGAAAACGGTTTTTGAAGATTTATCACAATATTTTAATGATTATTCCCCTCCGCGGATCTTGTTCACTATACTCAGCCGAAGCGAAGCATCACTCATTCATCTCAATTTAAACGTGGGTTTTATGTCTCTGGAAAATGCCTCAGCAGAATTGCAACTGGCGGTAGATCTGATTTATCTGCTGGAATGTAATGAGATCGATCCGGCTACCGCGCTGGCGGCGCTGGATATTGTCAAACGGGACTATCAGGAAAAATTGCAACGCAACGGTGTGACCTCCCCTTACCTGCCCGTCGACCAGTAAAAAGGGTTCAGCCTGCGCTGAACCCTTATCCATATCCCATTAGCCTGCCGACATGCCGCCTTCATCCGGCGATAGCGTCCGTTTCACTTCCTGCACCTCGTTGCCCTGCTGATTGTGCAAGTACACCTCAAGCTGGTTGAAGGCAATATTGATATCGTTCTCGCGGCACAGCCGTTCGATCGAACGGTTCAGTTCGTCAACGGTATAGCTACGGTCACGCAGCTCACGCACGTAAAGGCGCAGTTCGTGATCCAGCGTGCTGGCGCCGAAATTGAGGAAGAACACCTGCGGCTCAGGATCGGTCATCACCCGTGGGTTATCACGCGCCGCCTGCAGCAACACCGCTTTCACCTTGTCCAGATCGGAGCCGTAGGCCACGCCAACCTTGATCAATACGCGGGTGATGGTGTCTGACAGCGACCAGTTAATCAGCCGCTCGGTGACAAACGCCTTGTTCGGGATGATCACCTCTTTGCGGTCAAAGTCGGTAATGGTGGTGGCGCGAATACGGATTTTACTGACCGAACCGGAGAAGCTGCCGATAGTAATGGTATCGCCGATGCGGATCGGCCGCTCAAACAGGATAATCAGGCCGGAGACAAAGTTGGCGAAAATCTCCTGCAGGCCGAAGCCCAACCCCACGGTCAAACCGGCGGCCAACCATTGCAGCTTATCCCAGGATACCCCCAGCGACCCGAGCGCGGTCACTGCACCCACGGTGGTAATCAGATAGGTCAGTATGGTGGTGATGGCATAAGAGGTGCCCTGTCGCAACTGCAACCGCGACAGCACGACCACTTCCAGTAAGCCCGGCAGGTTGCGCGTCATGACGTAGGCAACAATCACCGCGGCGACCGCAACCATCATGTTGCCCAGCGTCACCGCCTGCGCCACGCTGCTGCCGGCGACGGTAGCGGTGTAATGCCACAGGGTGATGCTGTCGAGATACGAAATCACCGTCACCAGATCGGACCAAATGGCATAGAAGGCACTGGCAAAGATAATAAACAGGGCCATGGTGGTCAGACGCAGCGACTGCTGGTTGATCTGATCAAGCGCCAAAGGCGGTTCTTCTACCGGTTCCAGCCCTTCGGCCCCCTCTTTTTCTTTCGCCAAACTCTGGCGACGGGCCAGCGCACGACGATAGGCCAGACGCCGCGCCGCCACGCCCAGGCCGCGAATTGCCGTCAGATAAACAATGTTCCACAGGAAGAACAGATACAGGCTGTCAATCCAGCGACCGGCCAGCCGCAGCGTGGTGTAGAAGTAACCGGCAAACATCAGCCCCAGCAAGATCAGCGGCGTGGCAGCAATCGCGGTAACAATCACCAATCGCACCGCGTGCGAACCTTTCTCACGCCAGCTGTCACGGCACATCGGGAACACCAGCACGGCCAGCAGCGCCAACGTCAGCATCACCACCACCTGACCGATGACATCCTCCACCAGTCGCAGAGGCGCTTTTTCGCCCAATACCGACCAGAAGATCAACGGCAGCAGCGCCAGACCCAGACGCACCGTCTGCCGGCGGTAGTGTGCACAAAGCTCTGGAGTGAAATTGAAGTGCCGCTCGCAAACGCCCCCCACCGCCAGGGTGCGATAGGTGAAACCGAAAATCAGCCAAAACAGCGCCAACTGTTGCGACAGCGCCCAAATAAAATCACTGAGGCCAATTTCGGCACGATAGCACCAGAAACCGGCACCCAGCAGCAGCGCCGACCCGGGTAATACCTTCAGCAAGGTCAGTATGATGGCCTTTGGCGTGTGCAGTTGACCATCACGCTTTAACTGCCCAACATCGTTGGCCAGTTTCTGCAAATGGCTGTCGATCAACTTGTAGCGCCAACGCAGCAGACCGAGCAGCAGCAGCAGCGGGATCAGGATGACCAGTGAATTCAGCCCGCCCTGCACCATTTTGCCGATGTCTAATTTGAAGTCGAGAGTAGCAATCTGATCCCTGAGCGCGCCCGGCAGGGCTCTCAACCACGCCAAATCGACCGGCTTGTTGCTGTTGACCCAAAAAATCTGCTGGGTCAGCGTATCCCGTAGCGAGTTGTTAACGCTGGTCAGCTGCTGTTGGTTAATCTGCAGGCTGATCGACTGTGCCAACTGATTACTCAGCTGTTTGTTTAACTGATCCAGCAGTTCACGCCGCATGTCGACGATTTCGCTCAAAGCGTCAAGCACGTCCGTGCTGGCTTTTTCTTTACTGTCGGCGACCAGCTTATTGATGTAATCGTCGCCCTTGAACAGGTCGTCACGCTGTTGGTTGATATCAAACTGCTCCAGGCGCAGATCGGCGATGCGCGTGCCCATGTCCGCCACCAGCGTGCCCTGCGGCAGGCTTTGCTGTTGCTGGTACAAAATGCGTGACAGCACCAGACTGCCTTTCAGCACCTGGATTTGTTCCTTCAAATTGCGTTCCGCCTGCAGACCGCGATCGAGCCAGTTCTTCACCCGAATATTCTGCTGGAACAGTACGTTGCTCTCTTCGGTAGCGGCAATCAGCCGCTGGCTGAGCTGGCGGTTAACGTCCAGCTCTTTACTGACCAACTGATCGTGCTGGATATCCGTGGCGTCTTCCGGGTTCTGCGCCTCTTTGGCGGTTTTTTCCGACAGCGTCAGGCGCTTGCTGTTGACCACTTCTTGCAGCAATTGCACGTTGTGGTCCAGTGCATCAATGTGGCCGGTGGTGTAATCGCGCTGCTTCTGCAGCAGATCCTGCAAAGTGGTGTTGGCCTCCAGGCTCTTGCGCTGCAGATCAATTTGCGCATTGAGCAACGTCTGTTCGGTCGCCAGCATCACTAACTGACTGTCGCGCAATGAGTTTTGGCCCGGCGTCTGATCGTTGATCTGGTTGCGGATCTCCTGCAGGCGCTGCGAAGCGGTATACATGCTGCTCTGTACCCGCTCCGGCTGGGTCTGCAGTGAAACCAGTTGGCTGTTATAGGTCGACAGATTTTCCTGCGCAGCCTGCAGATCGTCGAGTGTCTGATAAAGGCGGGTTTCCAACTGACGCAGGGAAAGCGGCAGCAGCTCTGCCCTGGCGGCCGCGCTGTCGACCGGCGTCTTGAGCGCATCCAGATCGGCGGTGACCTGACGCAGTTTCCCCGGAGCCAACTGCAACTGCTGCTTAAGCTGGGCCCCGTCCTGTTTGGTGCGTTCGATGGCATCCAGCAGCTCAAGCGTGCGGGTCAAATCTTGTTGGGTGAGTTTATTGACCGGCGTCAGCGTTTTTTGCTTGTTCAGCGCTTCAAGCTGACTTTGGATTTCGCTGCGTGACGGCAGATCGCCATTCAGGGACGCATAGGCCGCAGGTTGGCAGACCGCGCAAACCGCGATCAGTAAGAACAGGGCAAGGGCACGGGAGAGGCCCACACCGAAGAACGAGGGTAACGCCAGAAAAGAACGTTTAGCTAACCTGCGATACATGATTTGGCTTCGAATCAATAAAGAAGCGTCAAGATTATCACGATCGCAGATAGCCACAGAATAAGAAAAGCATTGCTGGTGATGTACAGAGAGCTCGCGGGATCAGAACGTCAACACTTTCCCGGCCGCCAGCGTCCACTGCGCCAACTCGACCAGGGTGCCAATCTCCACCCCATCCGCCAGCGGCAGTTGACTGATGCCACGCGCATCGGCGCAGGTCTTGCACAGTTTCACCGGCACCTGTTGCGCAGTGAGAATTTCCAGCATCTGCTGCAAATGGTAACCCTCCCGCGGCTGTTGTCCGGCCAGGCCGGCGACGACCGCGTCGGACATCAGAAACAGTTTCAGGTCGAGATCGCTTTGCTGCTCTTTCAGGGTAATCGCCAGACGTAAGGCGTTAAACAGGGATTCGTGACCATAGGCGGCACCATTGGCAATCAACACAACGGAGGACGATGACATGGTATTTCTCCTTATAAAGGATGACTTTCGACACTGCACGGCTGCGCCGCCAGCTCTTCCGGCTTGACCCGCAAAGTGGGACTGAATTGGGCCATTTCGAGGAAAGAATCGATCAGCACCGGTGCTTCAGTTTTCAGATCAAAGCTCTCCGGCATAAACAGCCAGTTTTCCATCAGGCCGGTAATATAGGCATGCATAATGATTGCCGTGCGACGGGTATGCAAATCAGCAGGCAATTGGCCATGGCCTATACAGCCACGCAGCACCGACTCAATGCGTTCGTAACCTGCCAGGTACAAGACTTTACGTGCCTCATGCAACGGCATCATCTCACCGACGAATTCGCACTTGTGAAAAACGATTTCCATCAAGGCTCGCCGACGGCTGTCATCGACCGTAGCCGTCAGAATGTAAATCAGAATTTCTCGTAAAATACGCAGTGGATTCTCAGGGTACTTTGCCTGATACTCTAGTTCGAGATCGCCAATTTTTGACTCTGATAATTCCCAAACTTCGTTAAACAGGTCTACCTTGTTCTTGAAGTGCCAATAAATTGCACCACGCGTAACTCCAGCAGCAGTGGCAATATCCGTCAGTGAGGTTGCAGAAACGCCACGTTCAGAAAATTCTTGCACCGCAGCATCAAGTATGTGCTGTCGAGTTTCTAGCGCCTGCTGTTTGGTTTTTCGTGCCATGGCGTTGTTTTTTCGGGGGAGTGTGATTTACATACATTCGCGTATGTATGTACCATAGCACGCACATATAATTAACGCAGCAATGGGTTTTAAAGCTTGTGATCCATTGATCATTTTGAAATCGGACACTTGAGGTTTTTCTATGAACAAAAACAGAGGGTTAACGCCTCTGGCGGCAGTTCTGATGCTTTCAGGCAGCTTAATGCTTACAGGATGTAACGATAAAGAAACCCAACAGCAAGGCGCCCAACCACCGGCTCCCGAAGTGGGTGTAGTGACGTTGAAGGCCGAGCCTCTCAATATGACTACCGATCTTCCTGGCCGTACCGCTGCGTATCGTATCGCCGAAGTTCGCCCTCAGGTCAGCGGTATTATCCTGAAACGCAACTTTGTTGAAGGCAGTGATATCAAGGCAGGGTCTTCCCTGTATCAGATCGATCCTGCTACCTATCAGGCAAGCTATGACAGCGCCAAAGGCGACCTGGCTAAATCCCAGGCAAGTGCCTCGATCGCGCGCGTCACGGTAAACCGCTACAAACCATTGCTGGGTACCAGCTACATCAGTAAGCAGGATTACGATACTGCTGTCTCCACGCTGCAACAGGCGGAAGCCGCGGTAGTGGCCTCTAAAGCCGCAGTGGAAACCGCACGTATCAACCTGGCTTACACCAAGGTGACTTCACCGATCTCCGGTCGCATCGGCAAATCTGCCGTGACTGAAGGTGCGCTGGTTACCAACGGCCAGACCACTGCCCTGTCCACCGTGCAGCAGCTGGATCCGATGTACGTCGACGTGACTCAGTCGAGCAACGATTTCCTGCGCCTGAAACAAGAACTGGCCAGCGGTGCGCTGAAACAGGAAAACGGCAAGGCCAAGGTGACACTGCTGCTGGAAAACGGCACGCAGTACGCTCAGGAAGGCACGCTGGAGTTCTCTGACGTTACCGTTGATGAAACTACCGGTTCCATCACTATTCGTGCGGTATTCCCTAACCCGAACGACACGCTGTTGCCGGGTATGTTCGTTCGCGCCCGTCTGGACGAAGGCGTGCGTAGCGATGCCTTGCTGGTGCCACAACAGGGTGTGACACGTAACCCGCGTGGTGAAGCTACCGCATTGGTGGTGGGTGCTGACGACAAAGTCGAATTGCGCACGTTGAAAGCGGATCTGGCTATTGGCGACAAATGGCTGGTTACCGACGGCTTGAAAACCGGCGACCGCGTGATTGTCACCGGCCTGATGAAAGCCCACCCAGGCGCTCAGGTAAAAGTGCAGGAAGTTGACACTCAGGCGCAAAAGCAGCCGCAGTCTGATGCGCAGAAGTCATAAAAAGGAGCCGGTAAGACATGGCTAAGTTCTTTATAGATCGCCCTATTTTCGCCTGGGTAATCGCCATCATCGTCATGTTGGCGGGTGTGCTGTCAATAATGAAACTGCCGATTGCGCAGTATCCAACTATTGCACCACCGGCGGTAAGTATTTCCGCAAACTATCCGGGCGCAGATGCAAAAACGGTGCAGGATACCGTCACGCAGATTATCGAACAGAACATGAACGGTATCGATAATCTGATGTACATGTCCTCCACCAGTGACTCCTCTGGTAGCGTCACCATTACACTGACCTTTAACTCCGGCACTGACCCAGACATCGCTCAGGTTCAGGTCCAGAACAAACTGTCTCTGGCTACACCGTTGCTGCCACAAGAAGTACAGCAACAGGGCCTGAAAGTTGAAAAGTCCAGCAGCAGCTTCCTGATGGTGGCCGGCTTCATTTCCGATGACCCGAGCATGACTCAGGACGATATTGCGGACTATGTAGCTTCCAACATCAAAGACCCGATCAGCCGTTCATCCGGTGTGGGTGAGGTGCAACTGTTTGGTGCCCAGTACGCAATGCGTGTCTGGTTGGATCCGAACAAGCTGAACAATTTCCAATTGACCACGACGGACGTGACGTCCGCCATCACCGAGCAGAACAACCAGATCGCCGCAGGGCAATTGGGCGGGATGCCACCGGTACCGGGTCAACAACTTAACGCCTCTATCATCGCGCAGACCCGTCTGACCTCGCCTGAAGAGTTCGGTAAGATCCTGCTGAAGGTGAATGCGGACGGTTCTCAGGTTCGCCTGAGCGACGTGGCTCATATTGAGCGCGGTGCCGAAAGCTATGCGGTAACTGCACGCTATAACGGCAAACCGGCAGCGGGTCTGGGGATCAAACTGGCCACCGGTGCCAACGCCCTGAACACCGCCAAAGGTGTGAAAGATGCGCTGACCAAAATGCAGCCATTCTTCCCGCAAGGGATGAAAGTGGTTTATCCGTACGACACTACCCCATTCGTTAAAATTTCGATTAACGAAGTGGTAAAAACGCTGATCGAAGCCATCATCCTGGTATTCCTGGTGATGTATTTGTTCCTGCAAAACTTCCGCGCAACGTTGATCCCAACCATTGCGGTACCGGTGGTGTTGCTGGGGACCTTTGCCATTCTGGCGGCCTTCGGCTTCTCGATAAACACCCTGACGATGTTCGGCATGGTGCTGGCGATAGGCTTGTTGGTGGATGATGCCATCGTGGTGGTGGAAAACGTCGAGCGTGTGATGTCCGAAGAGGGACTGCCGCCGAAAGAAGCCACCAAGAAATCGATGGAACAGATCCAGGGTGCGTTGGTCGGTATTGCCATGGTGCTGTCAGCGGTATTCGTGCCGATGGCGTTCTTCGGCGGCTCAACCGGTGCCATCTATCGTCAGTTCTCCATCACTATCGTTTCTGCGATGGCGCTGTCGGTGCTGGTAGCATTGATTCTGACGCCGGCGCTGTGCGCCACCATGCTGAAACCAGTGAAAAAAGGCGACCACGGGGTTAAAACCGGCTTCTTCGGTTGGTTTAACCGCATGTTCGAAAAGAGTACCCACCACTACACCGACAGCGTAGCCAATATTCTGCGCAGTACCGGTCGTTATCTGGTGATCTACCTGCTGATCGTTGTCGGCATGGCGCTGTTGTTCCTGCGCTTGCCTTCCTCGTTCCTGCCGGACGAAGACCAGGGCATTTTGCTGACCATGGTGCAGTTGCCTGCGGGGGCTACCGAAGCTCGTACCTCTAAGGTTCTGGAAGAAGTCACCGACTACTTCATGACCAAAGAGAAAGACAACGTGGTTTCGGTGTTTACCGTTGCAGGCTTCGGTTTTAACGGTAATGGCCAGAACAACGGCCTGTCGTTCGTCAGCCTGAAAGACTGGTCTGAGCGTAAAGGCGAAGAGAATAAAGTGCCGGCGATTGCAGGCCGTGCGATGGGCGCGTTCTCGAAGATTAAAGACGGCCTGGTATTCCCGTTCAACTTGCCGGCGATTATTGAATTGGGTACCGCGACCGGCTTTGACTTCCAGCTGATCGACCAGGGTGGCCTGGGGCATGAAAAACTGACCGAAGCACGTAACCAGTTGCTGGGCATGGCTGCCAAGCATCCGGACTTGCTGGTGGGCATGCGCCCTAACGGTCTGGAAGATACGCCGCAGTTCAAGCTGATTATCGACCAGGAAAAAGCCAAGGCGCTGGGTGTTAGCATTACCACCATTAACAGCACGCTGAGTACCGCGTTGGGTGGCTCGTACGTTAACGACTTCATCGACCGCGGCCGTGTGAAGAAAGTGTACGTACAGGCTGATGCGCCGTTCCGTATGTTGCCGGAAGACATTAATAAATGGTTTGTCCGCGGCACCAGCGGCCAGATGGTTCCGTTCTCCTCCTTCGCCTCGGCGAAATGGGAATACGGTTCACCACGTCTGGAGCGCTATAACGGTCTGCCTTCCATGGAAATTCTGGGGCAGGCAACGCCAGGCAAGAGTACCGGTGAAGCCATGAACCTGATGGAAGAACTGGCCTCCAAGCTGCCGAGCGGCATTGGTTACGACTGGACCGGTATGTCCTATCAGGAACGTCTGTCCGGTAACCAGGCTCCAGCACTGTATGCCATCTCGATTCTGGTGGTATTCCTGTGTCTGGCAGCATTGTACGAGAGCTGGTCAATTCCGTTCTCGGTCATGCTGGTTCTGCCACTGGGGGTTATCGGTGCGTTGCTGGCGGCCACCATGCGCGGCCTTAACAACGACGTTTACTTCCAGGTGGGACTGTTGACCACCATCGGCCTGTCGGCGAAGAACGCCATATTGATTGTGGAATTCGCCAAGGACCTGATGGATAAAGAAGGCAAGGGTCTGATCGAAGCCACGTTGGAAGCGGTGCGTATGCGTCTGCGTCCAATTCTGATGACTTCTCTGGCATTCATCCTCGGGGTTCTGCCGCTGGTTATCAGCAGCGGTGCAGGCTCCGGCGCACAGAACGCGGTAGGTACCGGCGTTATGGGCGGGATGATTACCGCGACCGTACTGGCCATCTTCTTCGTTCCGGTCTTCTTTGTGGTGGTTCGCCGCCGCTTCAGTAAGAAGTCTGACGATGTAGAACACAGCCATCCGGTTGATCATCACTGATAACTCAGTGACTGCTTCTCCCTGAATACAAAGGCCGCTTATGCGGCCTTTAACTTATCGACAAACACCCGAAAAACGTGGTTTTCGGGTGTTTGGGCTAAACCAGAGACAGCATCCTTTGGTTCTGGCAGCTATCAAGTCGTTGCTTTAACCCCAAGTAACTTCGTCAGTAATCTTAGGCCGCTTATGCGGCCTTTTTCTTTGGCTTCAGCGGCTTAATACAAACCACTCTCATTAATTCACCTGTCGATGCATTTTATACTTGATCCGTCCCACCGTGCGGCGCATAATTATTGTTATAGTATAACATTACATTGGAGTGCATCATGAAAGCAGGCATCCATCCTGACTACCGTACCGTGGTGTTCCACGATCTGAGTGCCGATACCTACTTTAAGGTGGGATCGACCATTAAGACCGATCGCACCATTGAGCTTGAAGGTGAAAACTGGCCGTATGTCACCCTCGATATTTCTTCCGCTTCGCATCCGTATTACACCGGCAAGCAGAAAGATTTCTCAAAAGAAGGCAGCACTGCGCGCTTCCAGCAGCGTTTTGGTCGCTTCTTTACTGGCAATAAGTAACAGGGGATCCACATGCAGGTTTTGAGTTCATTGCGTTCGGCGAAAAATCGCCATCCAGATTGCAAGGTTGTGCGCCGTAAAGGCCGTATCTATGTGATCTGTAAGACTAACCCACGCTTCAAAGCGGTACAGGGACGTAAGAAAAAGCGTTAAGTAAAGTCGTGCCATCTGTCTGTCGCAAAGCCCCGTTGCTGCTCAACGGGGCTTTTTTTATGGAGAAACTGAAACGCCCCCAGTGGCCCCATCACGATGACAGGGCCGCTACGGTTTACTTCATGCTACCCAGCAAGGTATCGACATTGTGTTTGAATGCCTCCACATAACTGGCTGCCGGCCCTTGCGGCTTGGACAACGCCTCTGGGTACAGTTCACCGCCGGCTTTGGCACCGGTGGCGGCGGCAATTTGCTTCACCAGCCGTGGATCGGTCTGGTTTTCAATAAAGTAAGCATTCACCTTTTCCTGCTTGATCTGTTTGATCAGGCCCGCCACGTCACTGGCACTCGCCTCAGCTTCGGTAGAGAAACCGACCGGAGCAAGGAAGGTGACACCATATTCTTGTCCAAAGTAACCAAAAGCATCGTGGCTGGTCAGCACCTTGCGTTTTTGCTGCGGCACCGCGGCAAACTGCGTTTTGGCCCACAGATCCAGCTTCTGCAACTGCTGGATATACTCGGCACCCCGCTGGCGGAAATAGTTGGCATCTTCAGGGTCGGCGACAATCAGCGCATTCATCACGTTGGTGGCGTACTGCACGCCATTCTTCATGCTATTCCAGGCATGAGGATCGGTGATCTCTTTGCCGTCTTCGTTCATCTGGCGCGAGTTAACCCCTTGCGAAGCGGTAATCACCGGCCCTTTATACCCCGACGCACTCACCAGGCGATCGATCCACCCTTCCAGCCCCAGGCCGCTAACGAACACCACATCAGCCTGCGACAGCAGCTTGCTGTCTTTCGGTGAAGGCTCGAAGCTGTGGGGATCGCCGTCCGGCCCCACCAGCGTAGAGACATTGACATGTTCTCCCCCCACTTGCTTGACGATATCGCCGAGGATGGAAAAACTGGCGACGGCATCTACAGTCTTGGCCATGGCCAATGGGCTGGACAGCAGAGCAGCGACTGCCAGCGATAAAGGTAAGCGTTTCATACTTTCTCCTTGCATATAGCACTTCTCAACGGCGCGCCAGGGAATAAATCCCCCCACGCGTCCCAAACAAAATTGATCCAAAGAAGATCACGCTGGCGCTGAGCACAATTGCCGGGCCGGCGGGCAAAGAGGCGTAGTACGACCACTCCAGTCCAATCAGGCTGGATAGCATGCCAATACCCATAGCCACCGCCAGCGTTTGCGGCAGATTACGCGCCCAGAAACGTGCGCTGGCGGCGGGCAGCATCATCAGCCCGACCGACATCAAGGTGCCGAGAATTTGAAAACCGGCGACCAGATTGATTACCACCAACGCCAGAAACAGCCCATGTATTACCGCCAGCCAGCGCGGCGCACCGACACGTAAAAAAGTGGCGTCGAAAGATTCAATCACCAGGGCACGGTACAGTGCGGCCAACGCCAGGAGAGAAAAGCTGGTTATCGCCCCCACCATCACAATGGCGTGTGTATCCACCGCCAGAATCGAGCCGAACAGCACATGCAGCAAATCAACGCTGGAACCGCGCAGTGAAACCAGGGTCACTCCAAGCGCCAGCGACCCCAGATAAAAACCGGCGAAACTGGCGTCTTCTTTCAACGGCGTCCGGCGACTGACCAGCCCGGATAACATTGCTACCGCCAGCCCGGCGATAAAGCCGCCGACGCCCATCGCCACCATCGACATACCGGAAATCAGATAGCCTATCGCGGCACCGGGCAGTACCGCATGGGACAGCGCATCCCCCACCAGGCTCATGCGGCGTAACAACAGAAAAACTCCCAGCGGTGCAGCACTGAGCGACAGTGCAAAACAGGCGACCAGCGCGCGGCGCATAAAACCGAAAGAGGCAAAGGGATCGATGAGGGACTCAAGCAGCATCATTGCGCCACCGCCTTACGGCACAGTGGCGGGTTGGCGATATTCAAAGCGGGAATGTGGTCCAGCACCCGATCGGCGGCTCCCCAGTGGCAGCACTGCGGCGTCAATAACAAGGCCTGCGGGAAATACTTCTCTACCATCGACATGTCATGCAGTACTGCAATCACCGTCCTTCCCTGTCGATGCAACTGAGCAATCACTTGCAACAATAACTGGGTGGTCGCGCTGTCGATGCCGGTAAAAGGTTCATCCAGTAAAATCAGCGGTGCCTGCTGGACCAGCAAGCGGGCAAACAGCACCCGTTGCAGTTGGCCACCGGAAAGCTCGCCGACAGGACTGTGGGCCATAGAGGTCATACCGACGGTTGCCAGCGCCTCCACAATCTGCTGCGCAGCGCGCTTGCGCAGTCCGCCGAACATCCCCATCTGCAGCCAACTGCCCATTGCCACCAGATCACTCACCACGATCGGGAACTGGCGATCCAACTCGGCCTGCTGTGGCAAATAAGCCATACGGGGCGACTTATTGCCGCTGAAAGACAGCTTGCCACTTTGCAGCGGCAAAAGTCCGGCCAAAGCTTTCAACAAGGTGGACTTACCCGCACCATTCACGCCGACCACCGCCGTCAGGGAACCCGCGGCAAAGTGACCGTTGAGTGGGGGAAAAAGAGGCTCCCCGCCGTAGCCCACGACGGCCTGTTGCAGGGTTATCATGGCAGTGCTACCGCCCAGTGAATACCCAGCCAGAGTAAAGCCAGTAACATCGCGGCAATACCGCAGCGTAATCCTGCTGAGGCGGTGAACAAGGAGTTTAATGACGGCACAGCGCCATCCTGGGGTGTGGGTGTCAGTTTCATGGCCAAACGGAAGGAAATTTAAATGTTACAATATAACATCACAAAGCTTTCGGTGACTCAAGCCCCCGGTTAGACGATTAATGCAACTGAACGTAACAATGCACGCCAAGCTTCACTGGCCACTCCCCGATTCCTGAATCGTTGGCACTACCTCTTTAGGGATAGGCTGAGAAATTTCAGGGTTATTAATCAGTAAACAACGTTGAGATACTGTAAAAAAGCCGGCAACAAACGAAAAGTTTACCGACGAATTGATAAAAAAGGAGTAAGATTAATAGATAGGATCGCGATACGGTCAGGCATTAAATGCAAGTAACTCTTCGCTGCGACACAATGACGGAAGCACTTTCTGTTAAAAAACTAAAGAAAGTGATTAACGAAAAAATATCAGAGTTAGCACCGGCATTGACCAGTGGCCTGAGTTTTTATTCGGAAAGCGCGCGTTATGCTGAAGGTTCATTAGAAATACTTGATATTCAAGAAATGGGCAACGGCTATTATTCAATGAGTTACCGCTATAAATGGACAATCTTCAATGCCTGTCTGGATATCAGCGCCGAGGAATACATCAGCGATAGTGTCACATTTAGCCTTGCCGAAGCGGGGCTCATCTTTGACATCATTGATAACTCCCGTCCATCTACCGCAGATGAATTGTAAGTTTACGTAATAACAGCAGGCCAGTTGCGAAGAAATGATTTATATTCATTATACGGAAAGTTTATTTTGTCACCATCATTAAGCTACCTCTGTCCATGATGTAAATCAGCTTACTCACAGAGTGTTATCAACACCGAAATTAAGACTTACGGAGGGGATGATATGGATGAGTATTCGCCTAAAAGGCACGATATTGCTCAGCTGAAATTCTTGTGTGAAAACCTGTATGATGAAGGCATAGCCACGCTGGGCGACAGCCACCACGGCTGGGTTAACGATCCGACGTCTTCCGTCAACCTCCAGCTTAATGAGTTGATAGAACATATTGCTTCGTTTGTGATGAGTTATAAAATTAAATACATGGACGAAAGTGATTTATCGGAACTGGTCGAAGAGTATCTCGATGATACCTACACGCTGTTCAGCAGTTACGGTATCAATGATTCCGATCTGCGTCGCTGGCAAAAGACCAAGGCGCGATTATTCAGAATGTTCTCAGGAGAGGACATCTGTACGACAATGAAAACTTAGGGGATAATTATCCCCAATTTATTCCATTTTACGGTTTATAACACCAAAGGCTATCATGACTAAAATTGATTATCTGATGCGTTTACGTAAATGCACCACGATTGAGACACTGGAACGCGTTATTGAAAAAAACAAGTATGAGCTTTCAAATGACGAGCTGGAGCTGTTTTACTCTGCAGCCGACCACCGCCTTGCCGAGCTCACTATGAATAAGCTGTACGATAAAATCCCAACGGCCGTTTGGAAATTCGTAAGATAATTCCGACTAAAACTGCGTTGAGCCGATACATTCGTCGGCCTCAATGTTTACCCTGCCCAGTATTTATCTCATTGACTTACTGCACTTTCATTCGCTGCTGAAAATCCTGTAATAACAATTGGAAACAATCTTCAATTAACGCCGGATGGTTGCGATGCGCGCTACGCATTAACGCCACGGTACGGCTAAGCATGGGCTGCTGCAGTTGAACCACGGTTAATTCATCGTCATTCAAATGTGTAGTATAAAGTTGCGGTAAAATAGCTACCGCTAATTTCGAACGCACCAAACCATATAACGTCTCCAGAAAATCCACCTGGTAGCGTGCGATTAAATTCAGACGATGGCTTTCCGCCAGTGCCAGTACCAACCGACTGATATTCCCCTTGGAAAAAACTGCGATATCTCGTCGGGTTAATTGACGCCATGGCAAATGGTGAGATTCAGCCAACGGGTCGTCACGACGCATCACTACCACGAACGGATCCTCTTGCAGCGGATATATCTCCAGTGACTCCGGTACCGAACTATCGAGCGCACCAATACCAAAATCAATCAAACCGTTTTCTAATTGTAATAACAACGAGTCATTGGTTTGATCGTGAAATTCTATGTGCAACCGCGGAAAATTCGCCGCCAGCAATTGCGGTACCGCCGGAAATAACAAACCGCTGACCGAAGGCACCAACCCGATACGCAAAGTGCCGTCTCCCCCCGCCAACATAATACGCTGCATGTCGTCAAAGGCTGCCTGTGCAACATTTAGCAACCGTTCAGCATGCGGCAAGATAGCTGCGCCCTGCTCCGTCAGCGTCACAGCAGAGGCGGTACGGTTCACCAGCTTGCCACCCAGTACCGACTCTATCTGCCGCAATGCGCTACTCAGCGCCGGTTGGCTGATCGCCAAACGGTTCGCGGTATCGGTAAAATGCCGGAGTTGCGCCAGTGTGACAAAATATTGGATCTGCTTGAGAGAAAGCGCAGGCAATCGGCGCCAGGGTTCAGACATGTCAGGTTTCCGTCCGCTAACAAAGTAAACGTTTGCGACAGCATAAACGTTTCTTATCAGGCGATAAATTAAATCATCTGTGCAAAGCCTGCCTCGCCCCCTAGAGTAACAACCCTGTCATCATGCCAGGTAATTACCATGACCACTCATTGCATCAGCACGGGCGAACGCCAGCGTGCGGTGAAGGCCGCATTAGGCCAACTTCCTTTTGATTTACTGCTGACTAACGCCGCGTTGATTGACATGGCAACCGGTGAAGTCCGTAGCGCCGATGTCGGCATCGTCGGCGCGCTAATTGCCAGTGTTCATCCCTGCGGTACCCTGAACGAAGCTTTACAGACGCAGGATTTGGCCGGTGCCTATCTGAGCCCCGGACTGATCGATACCCACGTCCATGTTGAAAGCTCACACCTGCCGCCGGAACGCTATGCCGAGATCGTCGTCGCTCAAGGCACCACCACCATCTTCTGGGATCCGCACGAGCTGGCGAACGTGCTCGGCGTTGCTGGTGTGCGCTATGCGGTAGACGCCAGCCGTGGCCTGCCGCTCAGAGTAATCTGCGCAGCCCCTTCGAGCGTCCCCTCCACGCCGGGACTGGAAATGTCTGGCGCTGATTTTGCCGGTCAGGAAATGGAAACCATGTTGGCTTGGCCGGAAGTCGGCGGCGTCGCCGAGGTGATGGACATGCATGGCGTGTTGAATGGCAGCGAACGCATGCTGGAGATCCTCAATGCCGGACTGAACAGCGGCAAATTGATCGAAGGCCACGCACGCGGCCTGAGCGGTGCCGATCTGCAGGCTTATCTGGCGGCGGGAGTCACCTCTGACCATGAGCTGACCTCCGGGGCCGATGCGCTGGAGAAATTACGCGCCGGTCTGACGCTGGAGATCAGAGGTTCCCACCCTTATCTGCTGCCAGAAATCGTCGCGGCGCTGAAAACGTTGCCGCACCTGTCATCACAAATCACCGTCTGCACCGACGATGTCCCCCCGGACATGCTGTTGGAAAAAGGCGGCATTGTGGCGCTACTCAATATGCTGATCGAACAGGGGCTACCGGCGACTGATGTGCTACGCATGGCCACGCTCAATGCCGCCATCCGCTTGCAACGCAACGATCTTGGGCTGATTGCCGCAGGCCGCATCGCCGATCTGGTGGTGTTTGATTCGCTGGCTCGACTTACTGCACAACAGGTCTACGTCGCCGGGAAACTGATGGCGCAGCAAGGAAAAATGCTGGCTCCGCTCAACGCTAACCCGAACGTGACGGCACCGCGCGATACCCTGCAGTTGCAACCCCTGGTCGCCGGGGATTTCGTATTGAAGGTGCCGGCTATCCGCCACGGCAAAGCCACTCTACGCCACATTAAGGGAGCGCGCTTTACCCAGTGGAACGAGACCACGGTCGAAGTGCGTAACGGCGAAGTGCAGATCCCGCAAGGCTTCAGCCTGATCTGGGTGCAACACCGCCATGGCCGCCACCAGGCCACACCGCAACTGGCGCTGCTGGAAGGTTGGGGTGAACTCCGTGGTGCCATTGCCACCAGCTACTCACATGACTCACACAACCTGGTGGTGTTAGGGCGGGATGCCGTCGATATGGCACTGGCCGCCAACGCGCTGATTGCCTGTGGCGGTGGCATGGCTTTAAGCCAAAACGGGGCCATCCTGGCGCAGGTGGCAATGCCCATAGCCGGCATGCTCTCCGACTTGCCCGCCGCCGAACTGGCACAACAGTTTAAAAACCTGCGCGATCTGAGCGCACGAATCGCCGACTGGGAACCGCCCTACCGGGTTTTCAAGGCCATTGAAGGCACCTGTCTGGCGTGTAACGCCGGGCCGCACCTGACCGATCTCGGCCTGACCGACGGCACAACGCGCCAGATTGTCGATCCGCTGATCGCCTGCTGGGAAACCCCGGCCTAAAAATAATCATAATAACAATATATACCCTATGGATTTCATAGTTGCGGCTAGGCAGGCCAGCTCACTCATCCCCAGGCGCTTACTCAAGTAAGTTACTGGGGTGAGTGAGTGCCGCCAACAACGCTGCGGCTTGAAATACGACGGGTAGCGACGGAGATAATTGTTATGGCTGATAATTCAGCATCGGTTCCTACACCAGGGAGCTGGCTACAACGACGTTTTCAACTGCATGCACGGCAAAGCAATGTTAAAACCGAATGTCTGGCCGGTATCACCGGTTTTCTGGCGGCGGCCTACCTGCTGGTGGTGATCCCCGGATTACTGGCTGTCGGCGGCATGGATAAGGGCGCAGTGACTACCGGTACCATTCTGGTGTTTGTGCTGGGGACCTTGCTGATGGCGTTTTACGGCAACCTGCCGTTTATCGTCGGGCCGGGCATTGGCGGTTCGGTGCTGGTCGGTGTAACTCTGGCGGGCAGCGAAGGCATCAGTTGGCAGATTGGCCTGGGCATCGCCTGCTGGTCTGGCATTCTGTTTTTCGCCCTGACCCGGCTGGGGTTGCGCGAGGTGGTCACTCGCTCGGTACCGCAATCGATCAAGCTGGGGCTGACTGCCTCTATCGGACTGTTTGTGGCGATTCTGGGTTTCCGCAATGCCGGACTGGTGCTGGCCAACGCTAAATCCAATGCGCTGATGCTGGGTGATTTCACCGCACCCGGTGCGTTGATCGCCCTGTGCGGCCTGTTTTTGGCGATTGCCTTGCAGGCTCGACGCATTCCCGGCGCCATTTTGTGGGCGATCCTGTTTGCGACTCTGGTGGGTATCCCGTTCGGCGTCACCCACCTGCCGGACAGCCTGATGGCAATGCCGCATTCATTGGCCCCGGTACTAGGTCATGTTGATCTGATCGGCGCACTGAATATCGCCTTCCTGCCCTATTTGTTCGTCTTTTTCGCCTCGGAGTTTTTCTCCACCATGGGCACCACGCTGGCCGTAGGCGGTGAAGCCGGGCTGCTGGATGAGCACGGCAATATGCCGCACATCAACCGGCCTTTTATGGTGGACTCTATCGCCGCTGCGCTGGGCCCTCTGGTCGGTATTCCTGCCGCCACCGCGCTGATCGAATCCTCTGCGGCAGCCGAAGCCGGAGGCAAAACCGGGCTAACCGCATTGGCGGCCGCGGTGATGTTTTTACTGATGCTGCTGTTCACACCGATTGCCCTGATGATCCCGAAAGAAGCCACTGCCCCGGCGTTGATCCTGATCGGTCTGAATATGTTTAGCGGACTGCGCAAAGTTGATTTGGCCAACTTCACCGACGGTCTGCCGGTGCTGATGATGGTCATGATCACGTTGATCGCCAACAGCTTCGGTACCGGCATCGCCGGCGGACTGCTGTTCTACATCATTATCAAAGTGATTGCCGGCAAATGGCGTGAAGTGCCGGTCGGACTCTATTTTCTGGCGATCCCACTGGCATACTATTTCGCCACCCTGGTAAGGCATTAATCTGAAAGTGTTGCGCTGGTAACATGTCAGCGCAACGCTTCAATCATTCGATAACAAACGCAAATCACAATATTTCACGATAAAACCTCCACTCACCAAATCCTCTGCTATGATTTACTCTCCGCCATTTTAAATTAATATAGCGAAAATCATAATCCTCGGTATAAATATCACCTTGCAAATATCACCACCATAAATTAATAACAAATCAATAAAAAGCAACAACATACAAATAATATTAACATTTTAAGTTAAATGTTTACCATCCCCAAAAATTGGCATATCTGATGTTCTATATTGCCAATATAGCCTTCGGATAATCTCTATCCAGCTTGATACCAGAACTTTAATATTTTGTTAATTTCAACTTGCTCAATGCCAATCTTCTATTACATTTAGTATTTGAGTTACAACTCGTTACAACGGATGTAAAAGCTATCTAACTTCGCCATCTAAAATCAAACGAGGATCCCAATGAAATTAACACCCATCATGAAAGGGCTGGCGTTAGCGGGGGTGCTGTCTGCCTTCGCAATTCCATCCTGGGCAGAAGTTGCGCCGAAAGAAGCGGCCTCTGCAACCAAACAAGCCAATGACGCACTGTACGACCAGCTCCCTTTCTCAGATAACACCGATTTTGCCAACGCTCATAAAGGCTTCATTGCTCCTTTGCCAACCGAAGTCATCAAAGGTGAGAAAGGTAATGTCATCTGGGATCCGCAGCAGTATGCCTTCATCAAGGAAGGTGAAAAAGCACCGGATACTGTAAACCCGAGCCTGTGGCGTCAATCCCAGTTGATTAACATCAGCGGCCTGTTTGAGGTCACGGATGGCGTTTACCAGATCCGTAACCTGGATCTGTCCAACATGACCCTCATTGAGGGCAAAGAGGGGGTGACTGTGGTTGACCCTCTGGTTTCAGCCGAAACCGCCAAAGTGGGCATGGATCTCTATTTTAAAAACCGGGGTAAAAAACCGGTTGTCGCTGTTATCTACACTCATAGCCACGTTGACCACTATGGTGGCGTGCGGGGTGTAGTCGACGAAGCTGATGTTAAGTCGGGCAAAGTGAAAGTTTATGCGCCCGCAGGCTTTATGGAAGCCGCCGTGGCAGAAAATATCATGGCGGGTAACGTCATGAGTCGCCGTGCCAGCTACATGTACGGCAACCTGTTGAAGCCGGACGCCAAAGGCCAGGTCGGAGCGGGCCTGGGCACCACCACGTCGGCAGGTACCGTCACCCTGATTGCCCCAACCAATATTATTGAGAAAGATGGTCAAAAAGAGGTCATCGACGGTCTCACCTATGATTTTATGCTGGCGCCTGGCTCTGAAGCCCCATCAGAAATGCTGTGGTTTATCGAAGAGAAGAAACTCATCGAAGCGGCAGAAGATGTGACCCATACGCTGCACAATACCTATTCCCTGCGTGGCGCAAAAATTCGTGAACCGCTCCCTTGGTCAAAATATATCAACGAAGCCATAGTTCGCTGGGGCGACAAAGCGGAAATCATCATGGCTCAGCACCACTGGCCAACCTGGGGTAACGAGAACGTCGTTAACCTTCTCAAAAGCCAGCGTGATCTTTACCGTTATATTAACGATCAGACCCTGCGCATGGCGAATGAAGGCCTGACCCGTGACGAAATAGCGGCGAAGTTCACACTGCCGGACAGCCTGGCGAAAACCTGGGCTAACCGGGGTTATTACGGTTCTATAAGCCATGATGTTAAAGCGACTTATGTGCTTTATCTTGGCTGGTTTGATGGCAATCCAGCCACGCTGGATGAACTGCCGCCGGAAGAGGCCGCGAAGAAGTTTGTCGAGTACATGGGCGGTGCTGATGCAATTATTAAGAAAGCCAAAACCGACTTTGAGCAGGGCAATTACCGTTGGGTTGCTCAGGTCGTCAGCAAAATAGTCTTTGCCGATCCGAAGAATCAGGATGCACGCAATCTTGAGGCTGACGCACTGGAACAACTGGGCTATCAGGCTGAGTCTGGCCCATGGCGTAACTTCTACCTCACCGGTGCTCAGGAGCTACGTAACGGCGTGGTGAAAGGGCCAACTCCGAATACCGCCAGCCCAGATACCGTCCGGGCGATGACGCCGGAGATGTTCTTTGACTTCCTGGCTGTGCATATCAACGGTGAAAAAGCGGGCAAGGCCAAAGCCGTGTTTAACATTGATCTGGGTAGCGATGGCGGTAAGTACAAGCTGGAACTGGAAAATGGGGTACTCAACCACACCGCCAATGCCGAAGCCAAAGATGCCGATGCCACGCTCACGCTTAACCGCGACACCTTGAATAAAATTATCCTCAAGGAAGAAACGCTAAAACAGGCGGAGGATAAGGGAGAAGTGAAGGTAACGGGCAACGGTGCAAAAATGGACGAAATGTTAGGCTATATGGATAACTTTGAGTTCTGGTTCAATATTGTGACGCCATAACCCTCAGACCCTGCGGCTTTCCTGGCCGCAGGGTAAATCTGGCCGATGTCGAAAGTTCGCAGATCGCCTGATCACTTTTAAAGCCATCCGGTAGCCCATCATCTCTGTCTTACATCATGAAATTCACCGGTACGCCAGCCTCGCGCTTTGCTTTCAGCCTGCAGTGGATTACTTCGGTATTTGGTTTTATAGAGGAGATAGCAAACGTCTTGCGGGAGAACGAGCAGAGATGGCTCAGTTCCTGAAATTGGTGGAGGCCCTGCCAGCTACATCCCGGCACACACGTCACCTGCTGCGGCTGCTTCCTTCCGGATCTGACCGAGTTCACAAGTTAGTGTTGCGGGAGAACCAACAGGGCCCCCATTGACGGCTTCTGTACTTTGAAGCGGTGGCTAGTATCGGTGATGGCCAACCAAATAGCAAGCCAACCGGGACCAACCGCTGTTTTCTTACCCACCTTGGCTGTGGCACACTTCCTCCCTTGGTTTTTGCTGCAGCAGGAAAACAGAAATGGAACCAGAAGACGCCTCATTCAGCCAGCGCGTGTTCCACGTGGTGGCCGCTATTCCCTATGGCAAGGTCACGACCTATGGCGAAGTAGCGAAACTGGCCGGCTCACCGCGTGCCGCGCGTCAGGTCGGTGGCGTATTAAGGCGCCTGCCGGAAGGCAGCAGCCTGCCCTGGCATCGGGTGATTAACCGGCACGGACAAATTTCGCAGCAGGGGGAGGACTTCCAACGCCAACGACAGGCGCTGCTTGAAGAAGGGATTATCTTCGGTGCGCACAGCGCGGTTGATCTGTTGGTTTATGGCTGGCGCTGGTAACAATAAAACAGCCTTTGGCCGGAGCGCAAAGGCTGTTGATGGTTTACTGCTTCAGGATTGCCGGATTACGGCATGGTTGCCGGGGCAGCCTGCACAGCAATGCCCTGTACCGGAACCATCACCAGGTCGGCACGGGTACCGTTGCGGTTCACCACTTCCTGGATGGTGTCGGTAATAAACATCATTCGGCCGTTTACCGTAATTGCCGCGCTCAGGATAATGCGTGCATTAGGCTGAATGTCCGCCGGGTTATAGGGCAGGACAAAATTAAACGGTGCCTGTTTACCTTCAGTACGAACCGCACGCTGCGCGATCACTTTAGACGGCGCATCCGCCAACGAGGCATCAGAGAGCGTGACGGTCAGTACTGCATCCGGCGGCAGCGCAATGCGCTGGCGAATGTTAACCGAGCCAGTCACCGCCGGGCCCTGAATCTGCGTTTGCGCAATCGCCGGGTTTCCCGCTGTCGGAACAGGTACGTCCGCACTCTTTTGGGCACAACCCGCCAGGGTAACGGTTAGCGCTGCTGCTCCACCTACGATTTGCCAGAGTTTCATGGATCGGTCTCCTTTTTTATTATCAACACGTTGGTGGCTTTCACCACCGCACCTACTAAACTTAGCACAAAACACTGAAAAATCCATTTAGTCCTGCCTATTAATCACTTAGCCTTCTAATAACGCTCAGCATTCAGTCAATTTTCTCTGTGCCATAACGCAATATATTGACGTCTTGCCGTGATATTCCGCACACTGCGCAAAATGATTATTAAAAGGGTAGTAACTTTATGAGCCAGGCACTGCAAAACCTCCTAGATCTGCTGGATCTGGAGAAAATCGAAGAAGGTCTGTACCGCGGTCAAAGTGAAGATCTGGGGTTACGCCAGGTATTCGGTGGCCAGGTGGTGGGTCAGGCACTGTATGCCGCCAAGCAATCGGTACCTGCGGAACGCAGCGTCCACTCATTCCACAGCTATTTCCTGCGCCCGGGTGACAGCAGCAAACCGATTGTTTATGACGTGGAAATCCTGCGTGACGGCAACAGCTTCAGCGCCCGCCGCGTCAGTGCCATTCAGCACGGCAAACCGATTTTCTACATGACCGCGTCATTCCAAAGCCCGGAGGAAGGCTTTGAACACCAGAACACCATGCCGGACGTGCCGCCACCAGAAGGGCTGATGTCGGAGTCAGACATTGCCCAGAAACTGTCGCATATGCTGCCGGACAAGGTACGTGAGAAGTTTATCGGCCAGAAGCCGATTGAGATGCGTCCGGTCAAATTCCACAATCCGCTGAAAGGCAGTGTGGAAGATCCGCACCGCTACGTGTGGTTCCGCGCCAACGGCACCATGCCGGACGATCTGCGCATCCATCAATATTTGCTGGGCTATGCGTCTGATTTCAACTTCCTGCCGACGGCGCTGCAGCCACACGGTGTCGGCTTCCTGGAGCCTGGCATGCAGGTGGCGACCATCGATCACTCAATGTGGTTCCACCGCCCATTCCGCATGGATGACTGGCTGCTGTACGTGGTGGAAAGCACTTCCGCTTCCGGTGCCCGTGGATTTGTACGCGGCCAATTCTATACCCGTGAAGGCGTACTGGTTGCCACCACGGTACAGGAAGGCGTTATCCGCCAGCGCGAAGCCTAAAAGCCAGACAAAGAAAAAGGGCGATGTCTCCATCGCCCTTTCTATCATCATTATTTTTCGAATTATTTAGCGCACTGCCCTTCTTCAAGGCTTATTGGTTATAGGCACTCTCGCCATGGCTGTTGACGTCCAGACCTTCGCGCTCCTGCTCTTCCGGTACGCGCAGACCAACGATGGCGCCCGCCACTTTAAAGGCGATAAAGGCTGCCACACCAGACCACACCAGCGTGGTCACCACGCTCAGCAGCTGGATCCACACCTGATGCCCCATGGTGACGCCCTCTGCGTACCCGGTGCCGCCCAGCGAGGCGGAGGTGAATACCCCGGTCAGCAAGCAACCGACGATACCGCACACACCATGCACACCGAACACGTCACAGGTATCATCTACGTTCAGCCATTTCTTCAGCGTGACCACACCCCACAGACCGGCAATACCGCCAATCAGACCGATAATCAACGCCCCGCCCACGCCCACGGTACCCGCCGCCGGCGTGATGGCAACCAGCCCGGCGAGCATGCCGGAACAGGCGCCCAACAGTGAAGGCTTGCCGCGAACAATCCACTCGGCAAAGGTCCAGGAGAGGATCGCGCCGGCAGTGGCCACCACGGTGTTCAGGAACGCCAGTGCCGCAATGCCGTTAGCCGCACTGGCCGAACCGGCGTTAAAGCCAAACCAGCCAATGTACAGAATGGAAGCCCCGGTAAACACCATTGGCAGGTTGTGCGGTTTGAACGCTTCCTTACCGAAACCGGCACGTTTGCCCAACAGGTAAGCCCCCACCAGACCGGCGCTTGCTGCGTTGATGTGCACAACGGTACCGCCGGCAAAGTCCAGCGCACCGTCAGCGGCCAGGAAGCCGCCGCCCCACACCATGTGGGCAATCGGCAGGTAAGAGATGGTGAACCAGATTGCCGCGAAGATCACCACCGCAGAGAAGCGGATACGCTCGGCAAAACCGCCCACTACCAGCGCCACGGTAATACAGGCGAACGAACACTGGAACGCCACGTGGATCATCTGGCTAAAGGTCCCGGTGACGCTGTCGATGCCAATGCCTTTCAGCATCGCCGTCTGGAAACCGCCGAAGAACGCATTGCCTTCGCTGAAGGCCAGGCTGTAGCCATAAAGCACCCAGAGTACACACACCAGTGCAAAGGTGACGGTGACCTGGGTTAACATGGAGAGCACGTTTTTGGAACGCAACAAACCACCGTAAAACAACGCGACACCCGGCAGGGTCATGAACAGCACCAAAGCGGTGCAAATCATCATGAAGGCGTTATCCGCCTTGTCTGCGACCGCCGGAGCGGCCAGTGCCAAAGAAGGAACCATGGTTACCGTACTCAGGCCCAACATGGATAAAAGTTTTTTCATTATCAATCCATCCCCATTACTTTACTGAGCCTGTGATTACAGTGCTGCTTCGTCTGTTTCGCCGGTGCGAATGCGAATGACACGTTGCAATTCGGCAACGAAAATTTTGCCGTCACCGATTTTGCCGGTGTAGGCCGCTTTACTAATGACATCAACCACTTCATCTAACTGATCGTCAGCGATAGCGATGTCGATTTTTACTTTAGGTAAGAAGTTGACGCTGTATTCAGCTCCGCGATAGAGCTCAGCATGTCCCTTCTGGCGACCAAAGCCTTTTACTTCGCTTACGGTCAGCCCCTGAATACCTACAGAGGATAGGGCTTCACGCACGTCCTCCAGCTTGAATGGTTTAATCACCACGGTCACCAGCTTCATATTGCCCCTCCACGAATTAAGCCCAAACTCACCCCTGGTACGAGTCTTATAAAGCAAAGGCTATGCCACAAATGATTTTGTACGCTAATTCAGCAAATTAACCGGCAGGACGGCAATCGGGCGCACAGAGATGAGCCAACGACGCGCTACCGCACCAGGAATTGATTAAATATTGCGCACTATTTTGGTGCGTGACGCGTCGAAAAAGTGCAGAGAAAGGGATTTAAAACGTGGCGATGCCTGTTTGTGGTGCGTGGTGGAAAAGAAAGAGGCCGCTAAAGCGGCCTCTGACATTATGCAGTTTGTGTTTCTTCGCGGTTTGCGGCAGCCAGCTCTTCACCCACCAGTTGCAGTTGATACATCTGGTAGTAACGCCCCTGCTGCGCCAGCAGTTGCTGATGGTTGCCATGCTCGACCGCCTGACCCCGGTGCAACACCAGAATCGAATCGGCATCAACAATGGTCGACAAACGGTGAGCGATCACCACCAGCGTGGTGTGTTCGCGGATCAAACGCAGCGCCCGCTGAATCGCTTGTTCCGTGCCTGAGTCAATGTTGGCGGTGGCCTCATCGAGGATCAGGATCTGCGGTGCCTGTACCAGCACCCTGGCCATCGCCAATAGCTGCTTCTGGCCCACCGACAGATTATTGCCCTGTTCGCCCAGCCGGGTATGAATGCCCTGCGGGAAGCTGCGCACCAATTCGGCCAGTTGTACCGTTTTCAATGCCTGCCAAACCGCCTCTTCGCTGATATTGCGCCCCAGCGTGACGTTGGCCAGCACTGACTCGGCGATCACCACCGGGTCCTGCTGCACCATCGCGACACCCTGGCGCAGAGTCCGGTGTGAAAGGCTGGCCAGAGGACGTCCGTCGAGACGCACTTCACCCTGATCGACCGGGTAATAACCCATCAGCAGGTTGGCCAGCGTGCTCTTGCCGCTGCCGGTATGGCCGACCAGCGCCACAAAGCCACGTGAAGGGACCGACAGCGAAATATGCTGCAGTACCTTTTTGTCGTCACGGTAGGCAAAACTCAGGTCGTCAATATCAATACGACCGCTCTCCAGCGGGCGATCGTCCACCCCGTAGCTCTGCTGTTTGCGATCCATCAGTTCGAAAATACGCTCACCGGCCACCACCGCCTGCTGCAGGATCGACTGCTGCGACGTCAACTCAATCAACGGCTCATTCAGACGGCCCAGATAGTTGATAAAGGCATACAGCACACCAACGCCGATCGCCCCCTCACCGCTGAAGCCGAACAGCATCAGCAGACCGCACAGCACCAGCGCCGAAAACAGGCTGAGCAGCGGACGCAGCAGGAAACCGTCCAACCGCAGCGTCTGCATACGCGCGGTATAGTGTGAACGGCTGGCGGCGCTCATGCGCTCCCCGAAGCGGATCTGCTGGCGGAACTGCTGGATCACGCCCATGCCGTTAATCACTTCGTTAAAGCCGTCGTTGATGTCCGCCAGATAGCTACGCACCCGGCGCACAATAGGAATGCTGTAGTACTGATAAATGCCCATCACCACAAATACCGCCGGGAAGATGCAGATCGCCACCAGCGCCATACGCCAGTCAAGGCTGAACATCGCCACCAGCATGGCACCAATCAGCGCCGCACTTTTCAGCACAGTGGACACCACCATCACGTACAGGTCTTTGATCACCTCGGTGTCATTGGTCACCCGCGAGATCAACTGCCCAACAGGTTGAGTATCAAAGGCGCTAAGCGGTTGGCGCAACGCAGCGTCCATAACGTCAGTTCGCAGACGTTGAACTACCCCGACCGCCGCCTGGTTGAACAGCAACGCCTGAAAATAGTGCAGCGCCGCCGCCAACAGCTCCAGCAGGATATAGGCTGCCGCTAACCCGCAGACGATAGTCAGCGGTAACTGACCCTTGGCAACGTAGTTATCGATAAAATAACTGACCAGGATCGGCCCGGCGACTTCCGCCGCCGCGGCGACCCACAGCATCAATACCGCCAGTCCCAGCGGCTTGCGGTACGGCGATCCATAAGCCAGCAAGCGCTTCAGCGTCGGCCACAGCTTTTGCATCTTATTCATTGGCGTCACTCTCCTCGCCGCTTTCCGGGGCCTCATCCAATGCCGCCTCCAGTTGCTGATAGCGATACATATCGCGATACCAGCCGGGTTGAGCGGCCAGGGACGCATGCTGACCACGTTGTGCCACAGCGCCGTGCTGGATCACCAGAATTTCGCTGGCTTCGGTCAGTGCCGAAAGCCGGTGCGCGCTGATAATCACCGTGCGGTTTTGCCCCCAGCTGCGCAGGTTATGCAGGATCTGGTGTTCGGTACGACCATCCACCGCCGACAGCGCATCGTCGAGGATCAGGATTTCTGCATCCAGTAACAGGGCGCGGGCAATGGAGATACGTTGCTTCTGCCCCCCGGAAAGCATCACGCCACGCTCGCCCACCTCGGTTTCATAACCTTGCGGCAGGCGCAGAATATCCTCATGCACACTGGCCAGGCGGGCCGCGCGCTCTATCTGTTCCTGCGTCGCCCCCGGATTCCCCAGCGCGATGTTGTTCGCCACGCTGTCCGAGAACAAGAACGGTGTCTGGCTGACCACGGACAGGCGCGAGCGCCAGTCGTCGAGTTTCACCTGGGTCAACGGCAGCCCCTGATAGCTGATCTGGCCGTCATCAACATCGAACTGGCGCTGGATCAGTGACAGCAGCGTCGATTTACCGGCGCCGGTCGGGCCACACAGGCCGAGCATTTGCCCTGGCTCCAGCTTCAGCACCACATCGTGCAGCGTCGGCTGGCTATTGCCCGGGTAGTGGAATGCGCGGATATCGACCGCCAGATTGCCACGCCCGACCGGCAGCGTTTGCTCACCATCGGTCACAGCCGGGGCTTCATCCAGCAGGCTGCGAATACGGCTATAGGCTGCACTGCCGCGTTCAACGATGTTGAACATCCAGGCCAGCGCCAGCATTGGCCAAATCATCAGGCCGAGGTACATAACAAAGCTGGTCAGTTGGCCCAGAGTCATGGTTCCGTTCACCACCATCCAACTGCCACCGCCGATCGCCAGCAGATTGGCGGTACCGATGGCGATATAAATCGTCGGGTCGAAACGGGCATCCACCCGCGCCACGTGCATGTTTTTGGCACCGGTCTGCGCAGCGACTTCGGCAAACTGATTAGACTGATGATCTTCCAGACCGAACGCCTTGATCATACGGATGCTGGTCATGCTTTCCTGCGCCTGATCGTTCAGGCTGGAGAACGCCGCCTGCGCCGATTTAAAACGCTGGTGTAACTGGTCGCCGTAGTACTTGATGACGATCGCCATGATTGGCATCGGGATCAGCGACAGCAGGGTTAGCTGCCAGCTAATTTGGGTGCTCATCACCACCAGCACCGCCAATCCCATCACCAGCGAATCCACCAGCGTCAGCACTCCTTCACCGGCGGCGAAAACCACCCGATCGACATCGTTGGTGGCGCGTGCCATCAGATCACCGGTACGGTGACGCAAATAGAAGGCCGGATTCTGACGGCTAAGCTGGCGGTAGAAGTTTTCACGCAGTTCGACGGCAAGCTGGTAGGACGCCCCAAACAACAGCACCCGCCACACGTAGCGCAGCAGGTAGACAACCACGGCGGTGCCGAGCATCAGCCCCAGCCATGCCATCAGCACGCCGCCGGACATCTGTTTTTCGGTGACGCCATCCACAATGATCCCCACCAGCTTGGGCGGCAACAGTTGCAGTATGGCAATGATGATCAGCAGCACCACCGCCCCGAGGTAGCGACGCCACTCGCGGCGGAAATACCAGCCGATTTGAGCAAATAGTCTCACGCAGTTTTATTCCAGGATGTAATGGTTTTGTCTCTTGTTCTGCCTCAGCAGAGTAGGATACCACCGTTACTTTGCCAATTTGGTGAACTTTTCACTCAGGAATCGGCAGTGCAGTGGTGTATTTGATTTTTTCCATTGCGAAGCTGGAAGTGACGTCGATCAGCCCCGGTACACCGTTCACCAGGCGCTTGTAAAAGCTGTCGTAGCTCTTCATATCCGCCACTTCCACCTGCATCAGGTAGTCGTATTCTCCGGCCATGCGATAGAACGCCAGCACCTCTGGCATCTGCTTGGTCAGTTGCACAAACTGTTGATACCACTCGCTGCTGTGCTGCTGGGTTTTGATCAGCACAAATGCCGTCAGGCCCAGGCCGAGCTTTTCGTTATCCAGCAGTGCGACTCGCCCACGGATATAACCTTCTTCTTCCAGCCGTTTGAGCCTTTTCCAACAAGGTGTCGACGTCAGATTGACCGCGTCGGCCAGCACCTGCAGCGGCTGCGTACAGTCCTGTTGCAGCATGCACAGTAATTTACGGTCTGTTTTATCTAACATATCGTCAACCAGGAGAATAATTTTCTCTCATTAGGCGATTAAACAGGAAAAATGGCAATCCTTTTTTCCCCACAGCAGGCTATATTATGCAACAAACAAGCCCCCTATTCTGAGGCCAGATGATGACAAATTCTTGGGTAAAATATGCTATCGGCGAAATAGAAGCGGATTTTCAACGCTCCGCCGATACCCACCTGATCCGCCTGAACCTGCCGGAATTTCCCGGTATCTGCCTGTACCTGAAAGATGAAAGCACTCACCCGACCGGCAGCCTGAAGCACCGCTTGGCGCGTTCGCTGTTCCTGTACGGCCTGTGTAACGGCTGGATCACCGAAAACACCACGATTATCGAGGCCTCCTCCGGCAGTACGGCGGTGTCCGAAGCCTACTTCGCCCGACTGATTGGCCTGCCGTTTATTGCCGTAATGCCTTCCTGCACCGCACGCCGCAAGGTTGAGCAGATCGCGTTCTACGGTGGTCGTTGCCACTTTGTCGACCATGCGGCGCAGATTTACGCCGTCTCCGAGCAGTTGGCGCAAGAACTGAACGGCCACTATATGGATCAGTTCACCTACGCCGAGCGGGCAACCGACTGGCGCGGCAACAACAACATCGCCGACAGCATCTTCCGTCAGATGGCGCGTGAACCCTTCCCAGTGCCTAAACATATCGTGATGAGCGCCGGCACCGGCGGCACCTCCGCAACACTGGGGCGCTATATCCGCTATCAGGGGCACGACACCCGCCTGACGGTGGTCGATCCGGAAAACTCGGTGTTCTATGATTGCTTCCACCAGCGCGACCGCACCCTTATTGGCAGTTGCGGCAGCCGCATCGAGGGCATTGGCCGCCCACGCGCCGAACCCTCGTTTATTCCGTCGGTGGTCGACAGCATGATCCGCGTGCCTGATGCCGCCAGCGTCGCCACCATCCACTGGCTGGAAACGGTCCTCGGGCGCAAGGTGGGAGCCTCTACCGGTACCAACGTATGGGGCGCGCTGCAGTTAGCGAAGCAAATGCGGGAAAACGGCGAGCAGGGTTCGATCGTCACTCTGCTGTGCGACAGCGGTGAGCGCTACCTGGACACCTATTACAATCCAGAATGGGTCAGCAACAATATCGGTGATCTGACGCCGCATCTGGCGCAGTTAGCGGATTTGTAATCGGCAGGTTCAGACGAAAAAAAGCCGGGTAAGTCTTACCCGGCGGCTGCCAATAAATCCTCATAATTCGGGGGAATAGGTGAGGTAAGGTGAACGCAGCCAATGTTGCAAATAGTGAGCCACCGCCTGCTGTTCGCAGTGACCGATAACCTGTAGCTGTGGCAACAGCGACTTCAACTGTGGCAGGGCATTGCCCATCACCACCCCGTGCCCTACTGCCGCCAGCATTTCCTTGTCGTTCATCGCATCACCAAACGCCATACAGTCCGCCATCTCCAGCCCCAGATGGCGGCTCAGCATATCCAGCGCCGACCCCTTGTTGCAGCCCAGTGGCAACACTTCCAGGCATTCATAAGCCGAGAAACAAAGGTCGACACGCGCTGCAAAGTGCTGGCGCAGCTGCACCTGAAGTTTCAGCAGTTCCTCGTGCGGCCCAACAAAACAAACCTTGCTGTTACCGAACGCCGGTAAACGCCGCAGTTCGGTAAGCTGGTAATGGAAGCCGCTCAGATGGTGAGCCAGCAACATTTCCTCCGGCACCGCAAACCCAGTCATCCAGCCTTCATCACGGAAGACGTGCATGCTGGCGTCGGTGCGCCAGTGGGTATGCAACACCTCTTCGGCAATATCGGCCGGCAAGTCAGTGGCGTGCAGTTGCTGCCCCTGATTGTCATAGACCCGCGTGCCGTTGCCGGTAATCAGGTAGCCCTGCAGGCCTAACTGCGCCATGATCGGCTGCGCATCAAGATAGTGCCGCCCGGTGGCGAAAGTGACGATCATCTCCCGCTCGAGGAGTTGCTTTAGCACCGCCAGAGTTTCCGGCCCGACCCGGTGATCCGGTGTCAACAACGTGCCGTCCATATCAAAAGCCGCCAGGCGATACATAAAGACCTCGTGAATGTGAACGCGATTACAGTCCCTGCAGTATGGGATGGTATTTGCGGAAGTAATAGTGAACAATTCTGGAAAACTGTTCCGGATTTCCTGACATGCGTCTGACCCACCGCCTTAGCCAGTATCAACGCCTGTACCAGCAGCTCGGTAGCGCACCGGTCGCCATCACTATCGGCGAGCTGGCAGCGATGTTCTATTGCAGCGAGCGCCACGCCCGCACTCTGGTACAACAACTGCAAGATCAGGGTTGGCTGAGCTGGCAGTCACAGCCCGGGCGCGGTAAACGTGCGCGTTTGCACTGTCTGAAAACGCCGGACGAGCTGCGGGCTGCCCATCTTCAGAGGCTACTGCAGGAGGGCGATCATCAGGGTGCGCTGGAAATGGCGCAGTTGGATCCGCAACATTTACAGGAACTGCTCAGCCCACATCTTGGTGGTCAATGGCAAGCCGGCAGTCCAACGCTGCGTATCCCCTACTACCGCACGCTCGAATCGCTGGATCCGCTGACCCTGACCGGTCGCGCCGAACAGCATTTGGTTGCCACCCTGCATGCCGGGTTAACGCGGTTTATTACCGGTAATCCCGAGCCACAATCAGATCTGGCCCACCATTGGCAAATCAGCGATGACGGCCTGCGCTGGCAGTTCTTTCTGCGCAGCCAACTACGCTGGCACAACGGTGAACCACTGACCGGCCAGCAACTGCTGCAAACGCTGGAAAAACTGCAGCAGCATCCTCGCAGCCAGCCCAGCCTGGCCAACGTTGCCAGCCTCAGTCTGCCCCATCCGCTGTGCCTGCAGTTTGATTTGCAGCATCCGGACTACTGGCTAGCGCACCGGTTGGCGGAGCTGCCTTGCCTGCTGACTCATCCGGATGCTTCAGGCATGGGAGCAGGACCGTTCAAATTGACGCTGAACCAACCGCACCTGGTCCGGCTGGAGCAACACCCGTTTTACCATTTGCAGCATCCCTATCTGGAGAGTATTGAGTATTGGATCACTCCCGAACTGAATGTTGGCGATGCTTATACCAGTTGCCAGCATCCGGTACGCATTACCCTTGGTCAGCAGGAAGAGATGGCGTTGGCGCGGCCGGTACAGCGCAGCATGAGCCTGGGTTGGTGCTATCTGGCGGTGAATTTGAAGCACGGCGTACTCAGTGAGGCACAGGGGAAAAAACTGCTGATGCTGATCCAGCGATCCGGCCTGCTGGCCAATCTGCCGGTGCCCAACAGCGTTATCACCCCCAGCCACGAAATGCTGCCCGGCTGGGCAATCCCACAGCATCAGGCCGACGAGGATATAGCCCTGCCCGCCAAATTGACGCTGTTGTATCGGCCACCGGTGGAGCTGGAGACGGTCACAGTGGCCTTGCAGCAACTGTTGGCGCAACATGGCTGCGAGCTGGAACTACGCTACTACGCGGGCAAGCGCTGGCAGAGTACCGAACAAATCGAACAGGCCGATCTGCTGCTGGCGGATAACCTGATTGGGGAATCACCGGAGGCGACGCTGGAAAGCTGGCTGCGGCAGGATACGCTGTGGCGCGGTATCCTGCCCGACGCTCGCTGGCAGCATCAGCAACAAACGCTGCAACAGATCCAGCAGCTACCGGCACAGCCGCCGCGTTATCAGCAATTGAAAGACTATTATCAGCAACTGATGGCCGCGGCGATCATCACTCCGCTGTTTCACTATCAGTATCAAATCAGCGCGCCACCGCGCATTCATGGCGTCACCCTGACTGCCCACGGTTGGTTCGATTTCTGTCAGGCCTGGCTGCCACCGCCGGTGGACACCATGGGACCCCCTTCGACAGACTAAGTCTGGCTGGCTCTGCGGTAGCCAGACATTTCTGCTACCATTGTTGCCGCAACGCATTTTTATCCTACCGCCCGAATGTGTATCGGGTAGGGTCTCAGCAATAAATTGAGGTAATTTTATGAAGCGCGCAGTTGTCGTTTTCAGCGGTGGACAAGATTCCACGACCTGCTTGATTCAGGCATTGAAACAGTATGATGAAGTTCACTGCGTCACCTTTGACTACGGCCAGCGCCATCGTGCCGAGATTGAGGTGGCTCAGGAACTGTCGGTGGCCCTGGGGGCCAAGGCGCATAAGCTGCTGGACGTAGGCCTGCTTAATGAATTGGCGATCAGCAGCCTGACCCGAGACAACATTCCGGTTCCCGCTTACGGCAGCACGCAAAGCAATGGGTTACCGAGCACCTTTGTACCAGGTCGCAACATTCTGTTCCTGACGCTGGCGGCGATTTATGCCTATCAGGTCGAAGCTGAAGCGGTGATCACCGGCGTCTGTGAGACTGACTTCTCCGGCTACCCTGACTGCCGTGACGAGTTTGTCAAAGCGCTGAACCAGGCCATAGTGCTGGGCATCGCCCGCGATATCCGCTTTGAAACGCCACTGATGTGGCTTAACAAGGCAGAAACCTGGGCACTGGCGGATTACTACCATCAGTTGGAGCTGGTGCAACAGGAGACCCTGACCTGTTACAACGGCATTAAAGGTGATGGCTGCGGTGAATGTGCGGCCTGTCATCTGCGCGCCAACGGGCTGAAGCAGTACCAAATCAACAAAGCCGAAGTGATGGCAAGCCTGAAGCAAAAGACCGGTCTGGTCTGATTGAGTAACGGCGGCACGGGCTGCCGCTCGTTGCTTTACTGATCTTCTGGCGGCGTGAGCACCTGCAGGTGTTCGCGCAGTTGTCCCTCAATCGGCAGCGCCCGCTGGGTTTTCAGATCGACACAAACGAAGGTCAGCAACGCATCCGCCACCGCAGCCCCCGTGGCATCCTGCAATACCTTCTGGCTCAACACGCCACTTTTGCCGTTTAGCTGCACCATCTGGCTGTCAATGCGTAACTTGTCGCCCAATACTGCCGGGGTGCGATAGTTAATGTTGATGTTCACTACAATGAAGGCGATGTTATTCTCCGTCATCCAGCGGAAACCTTCCTGGTTTTCCAGCCAATCCCAACGTGCCTCTTCCAGAAACTCCAGATAGCGGGCGTTATTCACGTGCTGATAAACATCAAGATGATAACCACGGACTTTGATAAAGGTCTGGTGCATAGGAAACGGCCGCTCCTGCCTGGTGATTACAGAAAGAAGGAGCCGCAAGCGACTCCTTCACCCATTTGGTCAAGGTGCCAAACTGGTAAGACCTGTAAAATGTAGCAGAGGAAAAAGGGCTGCATTATCACTTTGCCACGCAGCCGTGATCGAAATCACATTTTGAGCCGCGTGCGATTCCTTTCAAACAGTGCAGGCCCAATGCCCGGTACTTCCTGAAGCTGCTCAATCTGCGTAAAGGGGCCGTTCTGCTCACGGTAGCGCACAATGCTCTCCGCTTTCTTCAACCCTACCCCCTTGAGTATGCTGGCCAGTTGTTCGGCATCGGCCTGATTAATACTGACCGATGCTTCTTCATTGACTGCCGCTCCGGCTTCTGCGCCTTGCCCTGCATTACCCGCCGGCACGGACAGCACCGGTTGCCCAGCCCCCACTTTCTCTTCTGCGGCCACCGATAGTCCGGCCAGGGAGAGCAGTGCTACGGTCAGCAACGCTTTGAAGCTGATAGCCTTTACCGCTTTTATTTCTGTAAGTTGCATGCTGTGTCCTCCTTGTGTTTAACAGCAAGCTCACCTTGCCGCAGCGGGAAAACTTCAGCAATTAGCGGATTTCATATATGGAAAAGGCCGCGAAAGCGGCCTAGCAAAATCAATTTAGTTATTTGAAATAAAAGGATTTATTTCTAGGCGTGTCCACGCATTGACCACACTTCGAAAAAAAGCCCCGGATTTCGGGGCTTCTTCGTTTTTGTTACATCAGCATGCTTTGCTGGCCGTAGTGGGTCGGGTGAGGTATCACCGGCACCACATGACCGGGTTTCATAATGGTGCGTTCAACGGTTTCCATGGTGACAAAGGTATGCCCGCAATTGATATTCTGACACTGGTGATAACGCTCCTTGGTGTTCTCGCTGAGATAACGACTTGAACGAGCATGTGCAGCAGTTCCGCAGATATTGCAATGAAACATAATTTATCACCTCCACCATTCAACATTGATACAGTGATTTTACATTTTTTCCCTTTAATATCAATTGATTATTAATTAATCCGCTTTGGTTTTATCTTCCTCGTACTCTACATCTGAAAGCCTTACCTCAAGCTCTAACGCTGTCGTGTAGCCGCTATTACTGAGCGCATGTGTCACCTTGGTGATTGTCCATGCCTGCTCGTCTATGACGCGCTTAAACCCTTTCACCGCTACCGGCGTTTCTGGGAATAAATCCGCACGCCCCATGGCAAGATTGATAGAAAACTCCGCAACACCACGTTGCAACTTATCCCATTTTGCCAGTGCGGCGCGCATCGCCTGCGCCTTGCTGGCGTAAACCGTGGTGATAGCAAACACGTTATCGGCCTCGCCGGTCATGTATTCCCCTTCGCGCGCCTCTTTCGGCTTGCTTGCCGCCTTCTTGGCGGTCACCGGCTTTGCCTTTGGGTGTTGCAGCGCACGCAGGTGCTGCGGCTTCGGCTTGCGCTTGAGTTTCACCTGCTGCTTTTGCGGCTTGGGGTCTTTGGTGTGCAGCCATTTGGCCGTGACGCCGGTATAGGCCGCGCGGTCTGCAATGGCAAACTGATGCCCGTCACCGTCGCGACGCTCAATCGTCATTTGCGGGATAGGCTTACCACTGGCGGTCACGCCATTACCGGCCCTGATAAATAACAGTCTCCCGGCCTTTATCGAGACCTCCGCGCCGTTACGGATGGCGAGGCGCGTCAAGAACTTGGCATCAGACTCCTGCGACTGGTCGATATGCGGGATTTTAATCTCGGCCAATCCTTTCGCGACACTGGCCGTCAGCTTGTTCCTCTCGGCAATTTTCCCTATCACCGCGCTGAGCGTCGTGTCGTGATAGGACTCCTCCCGGCGGGCATTAAGCGAGCCGCGAAAATCGGCGGAGCGGGCGCGAATAGTCAGCGTGTCTGGCGCGCCCCGGTGCTCTATCTCGTCAACGGTAAAATTGCCCTTATTGAACAGCGGTTCCCCCTGCCAGCCGAGGTGGAGTGTCAGCACTGCTCCCCGATTGGGCATAATGACCTGACCGTCCGCATCATCCAGCTCGATATCCAACTGGTCGGCGTCAAATCCGCGATTGTCCGACAGCGTCAGGGATAGCAGGCGGTCACTGACGTTGTGAGTGATATCCTTATCCCCCATTTTGAGCATAAACGCCGGGGTAATCGTTGCCCCGGCATCCAGTGTCACCCCACTAATCATTGGAATAACCCTCCGGCCACATTCCCCGCCCTGGCCGTCAGTTCGCTTAACTTGCCGAGCATCCCCTCCGCTTGCCCCTGCAAATCGCCATACATGGCTGTTAATGACTCGTCCACGCGGGTGAGTGTGAGCGTAAACTCGATACGCCGGGCGCTGCCGGTAGAGAAAAACTCCGTACGGGTTTCATTGACGCTGTTCACGACAAACATACCGTAAATGGTGCCGGTGCCTTCCAGCAGCGGCCACGCCTTGCCCTCGGCGGCCATGGCATCAAGCAATTGCATGGAGATTTTACCGCCGGTAATTTCCGGCAACAGAACGCCGGAGAGCGTGATTTTCTCCTCATTGACACCGAGAAATTGCAGGGCCGGCCGCTGGCCGACGCGGCTGTTTGACGGCCAGCGATAATCCACCGAGCGCGCCAGTGTTTGATAGGGCACGGTCTGCAACTGGAACACAAACAATCCGAGAATTAACATCATCAGCACACCCCCTTAATCCGTTGCCATATTTGAGCGCTGCGCCGCGCGGCGTTTGCGCTCCCGTTCTTCCACCACCTCCAGCAACATCCGCTTGGTTTCTGCCGCACTGGTGCCGCCGGGGTGCTGGCTGCCGACGTGGAAATTGTTGACGCTGTTATCGACAAAGGATTTTCCACCCCCGGCCGTCACCGGTGCATAACCGCCCGTCAGCAGGCCGCCAGACGGGGAATAACCACGTCCATTAGCGCCGTTGGCGTAGTCATTAGCCTTCTGCGCTTTTTTGTCGAGGTCGCTGGATTCAGAATTGATGACACCGAGCTTTTCCAGTACCCAATCAATACCCTGCCGCAACTTATTGAAAGCCTTAAGTGGCAGACCGAGCACATCGGCCAATCCACGCCCAAAAGCCAACCCGGCATTTTTACAACTGTCGAGGGTCTCTTTTGTCGAATTCACCGGCTCGATTAAATCTTTGAACCATTGCCAGACCACCTTTAGCTTCTCGCCAAGCCAGTCAAAAACCGGCTTCAACGGTCTGAATAACTCGCCAACCGGTGCAAATGCGCTGATAAGCCCCTCAATAACGCCGCTGAAAAAGGCGCTGATGGGTTGCCAGTATTTGCGAATCAACAACGCCCCGGCCACAATGGCCGCACCAACCGCCACAATCGGCCACGTCAATGCGCCGAGGGCTGTCATAATGGCCCCTCCGGCGATGCTAAATGCGGTGCCCATCACACCAGCGACCGCAATGATGCCGTTAATCCCCATAATGACCGGCCACGAGGCCAAGCCAATCGCTCCCAGCGTGCCGACAATGGCGAGACCGCCGAGAGCCACCTTTGCCAGCGTCCCGGCAAGTTCTTTATTGTTCTTGATCCAGAGGTCAATTTTGAGCAGGAACTTTGTCGCCCGGGTTGTTAGCTCGCGGAAAGGCGTTTCCAGTTGGTCATACAGGTCAATACCGATGGCCTCATAGGCGGATTGGAGTTCTTTCAAATCCCCGCCGAGGTTGTCCTGCATGATTTTGACCAGTTCGGCGGTCTTGCCGTCAGACTCCCTGAGCAATTTGGTCAGGCGGTCAAGCTTGCCGGATGCAGCATCCCCCATCAGCACGGCGGCGGCTGACGACGCCTCCTCGCCGAAGATGACTTTCATGTATTCCGCGCGCTGAGCAGTACCGAGCTTGTTTTTATCAAAGCTGTTTTGCATTTCCTTCAGGATGCTGAACAGCGGCCGCATATTGCCCTTGCGGTCAGCGGTCTTAACGCCCAGTTCCCCCAGCGCATCCTTGGCTTTCCCCATTGGAGCCTGTAACCGGGTAATCACTGCCCGGCTGCCCGTACCGGCCATGGAGCCGGTGATTTTGGCATCGGCCAGCGCACCGGCAATGGCGGCCGTCTCCTCGACACTGATACCGGCATTTTTCGCCACTGGCGCGGCATAGGTCAGGGTGTCGCTCAGGCCCTCAAAGTTAGCGGCGCTCTTGTTCATGGTCTGAGAAATCACGTCACCAATGTGCGCGACCTTGTCGTTTGTCAGCCCGAAAGCCGACTTTACCCCCATCAGCAGGGTGGCGTTTTCCTCCATGGTTTTACGGTTCGCCAGCGCCATATTGAGCGTGACCGGCGTTGCGGCGGTAATGGCGTCTTTGTCGCCGCCAGCTTTGGCAATGATGATTTGCGCCCCTGCGGCATCATCGGCGGATGCAGCGGTGTTATCACCAAGCTGTCGCGCCTGCGTGCGCAGCGCCACCATATCAGCCGAATCTTTTGCGACGCCGAGCACAGCCTGCAACTCAGAGTTTTTTTGCGCAAAATCATACCCCGGCGTCAGGAGTTTATTTGCAGCAAAGCCGCCGACTGTCGCCGCCCCTACACCCGCCGCCCCGGCACCGGCCACACTGCCCGCCAGTTGTTTACCGGCCTGATAGCGCTTGTTCACGGCGCTGAGTTTGGCCTGCTGTTGGCTGACGCGAGACAGCGCCTCACGCTGTCGGTTAAGCTGGTTAGTGGTTTCACCGAGGGAGGTTTTAAGACGACGCTCATCGGCGGCCAGGGTACGGGTATTAATCCCGGCCTGTGCCAGTTCTTGGCGCTGGCGCTGTACTGACTGGCGCAACCCGTTGTACTTGAGTTGCAGCTCGGCGGCCGAGCGCTTGGCTGCGTCCATCAACTGCGCCTGTGCGCGGGTTGGCTTCTCGGTATTTTTAAACTGCACCGCCAGCGCGGCGGCTTCCTGCTTGGCCTTTGCCAGTGACTGGCCGGTGACCGCAAGCTGCGCGCTCGATTTGCGATAGCCCTCGACGCGTCCGGCCTGCGCGTTCAATTCTTTCAGATTTTGCCGGGTGTCGCGGATTTCAGCAGACAGCGATTTACTCGCTGTCTGGATGCTTTTAAACGGGCGGGTCGCTTGGTCAACGGCTTTGAGTAGCACTTGCAACTTGACGTTGTTACTCATTCGTTTGTCCGCTTCGATGGAGCGCTTTATCGCGCCAGTTGAGGAGTTCTTGCGGTGTCATCGGGTAAAGCTCTGACGGCGGCCAGTGAAAAATCGTCGCGATATCCGCCATCAGGTCGTCAACCGACAAGCCAGCCGGGAAGTCTAGCGTGCCGAACTCGGTGCCAAAAAACCGATAACCTTCCCGGCCAGCGCCACAAGGTCAGGTAACTCCAGCGCGGTGACTTCGCTCTCCGTCAGTGCCGGATACGTCATGCGCGGCAGCACCTTAATCAGCGCATCAACGTCGGAGTTTGCCAGCGAGGCCAGACCGACGCCGCGCAATGTGCCGGTGTTGGGCTTAATTAGCGTGACGGTGGTGATAGTGCTATCGCCGCGTTTTACCGGGGTATCCAACTGCACGACGTTCGGGATTTCGGTGGTGGTGGCGGTAGTTTCTTTTTTCATGATGCTCTCTCAATTCAGTATGGGGAATGGCGGCCAGCGACGCTGACCGCCCGGTGATTACAGCCCGATGTTGCGGCGGTGCTTCTCCAACATGTCGACGCCGTTCACGCGCTCAATCATGTTGACGGTATCGACCTCGATGTGCTCCTTGCCATCGACGGTCAGCTTGAAATAGGTGCATTGGGTCGAGATTTTTGTCTCGGTGTCCTCGCCCTGCTTCTGGTCGCCAAAATCAAACTCTTTGTGACGGCCACGCAGCACAATCTCAACGGCCACCGTGTCGCCGGTATCATCACGCTGATAAGACCCACAGAAGCGCAGCGGTACCGATGCCGCACTGGCGGCTGCGTACTGCGCCCAGAGCTGGTCATCCGGGAAGCCGCCGGTAGTCCATTCCATGCTCAGCGCGTCATCATCCAGCCCCATATCCACCGGGGCCACGCCGTTCATGCCGCCGCCGCGATAGTTCTCCAGCTTGCGGGTCAGTTTCGGCAGGGTCACGGAGCTGACCACGCCCATATAGCTCAGACCGTCGTTAAACAGGTTGAGGTACTTCAATTTGCGCGGGAGTGCCATGGTTTAACGCGTCCTCTTAGCTGTTGACGCCAGCGGCCAAATTCACCAGATATTTATCGGTGATACGCTGGCGCAAGGTCAGGTCTTCCAGTGGGGGGACCGGGGTGTAGTCGTAATCGATATACAGTTTCCCGGCTTTCAGGGTCTCTTTATCGTTGGCGGACTCGTCATACCAACAATCAGCGTCGATGATGTAACCGTTGGATTTCAGCTCGCGGAATTTGGCTTTGATGCCGTCGACAATGTCGCGAATGAGCGTGGCAGTGACCGGCTTATCTACCGCCCACATGTGCGCCTCAGCCATGGTGTCAGCCAACACTTGCGCGGTGCGGGTGTAGTTCTCAAACAGGAACAGTGGGTCATCCGAACAGGTACGGTTACCCCAAAAGCGGAAACCGTCTTTGCGCACTAGCGTCGTGACTCCGGCCCCATTAAGCAGGTCAGCATCGGTGCCGGATGCCTGCAAATCCCAGAATACGCTGGCAGAAATACCGGTCACGCCATTGACGCCAACGTTAGACAGCGTTTTATGCCAGCCAGTTTCCATGTCGATTTTGGCACGCAAGCCCAGTGCGCGGGCGGTGGCGTAAGCCGTGGCGCTCACGTTACCGGTGGTGTCCCATGCGATGAAATCCGGCCAGATGAGCATCAGCTCGCGCTGGCTGAAATTGTCACGGTATTTGATGGCGTCAGAAATGGTTTTGCAGCCATAAGCACTGATATAACCAAAGGCACGCAGCGATTGGCAAACGCTGGCAAGCGCTGTCGCCACCTCCTGCGTATCCAGTCCCGGCACGCCCAAAATGCGCGGCTTCACGCCAGTAACGGTTTGAGCAGTGAGCAAGGCTTTCATGCCCCTGTGCTGACCGTTCTCATCCGTACCGCCGATAATGTTCGAGGTGGTTTCTGCTGCGTCCTTGCCCTCTTCGACGCGCACGACAATCGTCACTGGCTTGCATTGGTCACCAATGGCCGCCAAGGCTTTCGCCAGCGTACCGGATTTCCCGGCCTTGCCGGCAGCGGTAATAACATCGGTAATCAATACCGGGGTGTTAATCGGGAAAACCTTGGGGTCGGCATCTTTGCCGGTGCAAACCATGCCGACGACAGCCGTCGATACGGTAGAAATGACGCGCGTGCCGTCGTTAATTTCGACAACGCGCACGCCGTGGTGATAATCACCCATATTGTGACTCCGGTCAGTTCAGTTGATGGTGTGCCTAGCTTGCCGCCGGGCTTGCGTGGGCGCACGTGATGGCCGATGGATGACCTACCAGACAACGGGACAAAGGGACGAAACGAGGGGATAAATCATTATGATCGTTTTTGCCAATCAATATCTATGCATTGATCTATGCAACCAATTGGACGGATTTTAATCAGGCGGGTTACTGTCACTGGACTTATCGCGGCAGCATCAGGGAAACGCCGCACACAACACATAGCCCGCATCATTTGCGGGCTATGTCCTTTTTGGTCAATCGCTCTCGACGCTTACACCGCCAATCTTCGTAAACAACTCATCATCATAGAATTTTTCGTCTTCTTCATTGTAGAACATGCCAATTTGACAAGGACAATCTTCCGCAAAATGGACTAAGGCATAACCTTCCAGGCTGAAAACCTCGTCCGCCACAATGATATTCTCGACCTGATTATCGCCGGATTTCAGCAATGCAAAACTGCCCGATTTCATTATGAATACTCCTCAATAATGATGATGCCTGCGGCACCGTTGCCACCATTCATAGCGAGACCCGAATAACCACTATCGTAAGCACCACCGCCCCCCGACCCCGGCGCAGCACCAAAGACACCCCGGCCAGCTCCTGCACGCCCACCACCGCCAAAATATGAATCTCCACCCTGCCCGGAGACGGCAATTAATCCGGATTGTCCATCACCGCCGTACCCACCAGAGAGGCGAATGTCTCCCGTTGTTGCCACGCCACCATCACCGCCGTTAGTATTCGAAACTCCGGATTTTCCACCCCCGTTCCCCCCCGGCGCTGATAGCACAGTCGAAAATTTGGTCGTTCCACCATCTGAACCGTTGGACGCTGCCACACCGCCAGCACCACCGGCACCAATAAACAGCGAATAACTTACCGCTCCGGTTAACATAAATGTCGATATGATGGTCGCACCTGCCCCGCCGCCTGCGCCAAAGTAGGTTTCTCGATTAGAGGACGCCTGACAGCCACCTCCGCCACCTCCGCCCCCAGTTAACGTGATGCGGATGAATTTAGCCCCCGCAGTCGGTTTATACGTCGCGCTGGCCGTGAACGTCCGCGTGTTGAGTAACAAGCCAGAGGGTTTATATGCCTGTGAATAAAACTCAATCCAATCACCCCAAACGGTGCCCGCCCATGTACGCTTCCAAGTCCGATTATTCAGGCTCCCTGACGTCCCATAGCCGCAAATTTCCTGAACAGTACGATAGCTGGCCGCACCGGTTCCTGACTGCCACGTCCTTACCTGCAAAAAGAACGTACCAGCGTCAGTGATAGGGCCATTAACGGGATTAGTCACAACGCTATCTCCCCGCGTCAAGACCGTATTTAAATCCGTCCCCGTCGTCGCCTTGACCGCCGGGGAAATGCCGTATTCAGCAAGCCCGATATTCTCCTGTGCGGCCAACTGTGCATTGCGTCCGGCGACGCGGATCTCACTCAGGTTATTGGCCTTTGATAATCGGGTGTTCGCATTGTCATTCGCCGCCTTCACCGCTTTAGGGGTTGCCGCTCGCGCCTCACTGTTGCTGTCAGTGGCGCTATTTAGTTGCACAAAGCCCTTTTCCGTTAAAGTGGCGTCGGGGTGATTGCGTGATTTCTCATGCTGGCCGATTTGTTCATCAACATATTGCCGCGTTGCCAACACAACAGCTGGGTCAATCTTGAGCGTCACCGCCTCGGTGCTGGAGACAATCAGCACCATGCGAATGGTTTGCGTGCGGCCGCTGCCTTCCTGTAGCTGCGGCTTGTAAGTCTCCGGGCAGTTGGCGACTGCAATCAGCGTACCGTCAGCGGAAAACAGGCCAATCTCCCTAATCCACCATCCGCCCTCGTTTTCCGGGATGATTTGCTCAGCGATAATCTGACTGTCGTTGCCGGGGTCAATGGTCAACATATTGATGGCCGCGCGGCGTTTCTCGCCCTTAAGGGCCGTTTGTGCCGCATCCGGCGTCGGCAGCGTGCCGCCCCCGTCACCAACGGCGATATGTGTCATATCAATCTTGGTGCCAAGTGCGGCCGCATTCGCCAGTTTTGCCGCGCCCTGATTGGTCAGAATGGCAAAGAATTTTGCTGTCATGCGTTTACTCTCAGGTTGTCAATAAGATGAATTGCCGCGCCGCTGTAGCCGGTGCCGCCAACGGTGATAGTTTCAGGTAAATAGGGATAAATGGTTAAAGCGTCGCCGCTGTAGCTTGCGGCCCCCACATAGCCAGCGCCAGCACTGGACAGGCTAATCGCCAACCCGACAAGGTGCCGACTGGCCGGTTTGGCATCGGTAATCATGCGCTCCAGCTCCCGATACATTTCATCTGTGATACCGGTTTCCAACACCCCAACAACCAGCCGAAAAGTGCCGGGAGCCTCATTGAGTTGCCACCACTCGCGCACCTCAATCAGATAGCCGAGCGGCTCAACGACGCGACGCAGTGCACTGATGGTGCCTTTATGCCGGTGAACAAAGTGCGCACTCTCGATAACGCTGCGTTTTGTTGTCTCCTGCCAAGTTTCATCCCATCGGTCGACGGAGAATGCCCACGCCAGATACGGCAACAGGTTTAGTGGGCACGTTTGAGGATTCCAGAGCTGTCGCAGCGGTACAGGCACCCGCGCAAACTCAGCGCAAGCCCTCGCGGCTGCCACTTCTAACGGCGACGAGCCGACCGGCAGCAAGCGGCCCTCACTCATCAGAACCCCCTACGGTCAGCTGATAGTGAGAACAGCTTGACGCCTGCGTTTCGTCTAGAACGATATCAGCCAGCGGGCTTTTAAGCTCAACACGCTGCACACCCTCCACATGCAGGGCGGCATAAATGGCCGACAGGCGAATATCCCGGCCAAGGCGGTGCTGCGTGCTGATATAGGCTTTGAGCTTTTGCTCAGACGCCTGACGAACAGGCTCGGCCTCAGGCCCTGGAAACAGGTAGAGCACGGCGTCAATCACATAGGGCACTATCTTTGCTGACTGCACCGTCACCCGGTCGGCCACCGGGCGAACGTCCTCGGCATTCAGCGCCGCTGCAACAATCGCAATCAGCTCCGGGCTGGCCGTGCCGTCGCCCTCTCGGGACAACACCGACACCGTGACGCTCGCCGGGGTCGGGCTGGTGACAGACACATCGGCGACACGGCCGTCGGCGCTGCGGCCATGAAATTGATATGCCCCCACTGACCCGGCCACACTCAGCCCCTCAAAGGCTTGCTGGATACGTCCCCGGAAATCGCTGTCACTCTCCATGACAGCGGCCACAGAGGGCAGCGCGCTGTCATCGGCCGGAGTGACCACCAGTCGGGTGACGTTGTAGTTTCCGCCAAGCTGGTCGAGGTCGCTGCCGGAGGCAAAACCCAACATCACCGCTTGTGCCGCCTCATTGACGCGCTGGCGTAGCAATACCTCACGATAAGCATTTTCCTGCAACAATTTGACGATAGGCTCAGACTCCAACGCCAAAGTGCGGGCAATCGCCTCTTGCTGGTCTGGCGGATACAGGGAAATCAGCGTCGCCTTACGCTCGGCAAGCAGGCTTTCATAGTCCAGCGGCTCAACAACATTTGGCGCGGGAAGCTGGCTTAAATCGATAGTCGGCATAGTGTCAGCTCAATGGAACGGTTAATGAAAATGTACTGCCACTGGTGTCTTGGCGCACGCCGGTGATATCAACGAACATCTGACCGTTGAAGGTTTTCTCGAAGGTGATAGACGTCAATCTGACGCGCGGCTCCCATTTGAGGATTGCCATGTAGCAAGCGGCCATTACCTGACCATTCACCGCCGGGTTTTGCGGCTGGTCAATCAGGGCCGACAGCAGGGAGCCATAGTCCCGGCGCATCACCCGCGAGCCAACCGGCGTGATGAGGATATCGCGCACGCTCTGGCTGATGTGCTCGCTGTCCGTCAGGGTCTGGCCGGTGTCCCGGTTCATGCCGGTGTATCTCACGGTCATTGGGTTTTCTCCGTCCAGTCACTGCCGCGCTGCACGCCGCCGTGGCTATGTTTATCTACCTGTACGCCGTTGGATTTAAAGGCGCCGTCGGTATGCTCGATATCCCCCGACATTTTCCCGCCTTTTTTAACCTCCAGCGTGCCGGTGGTCAGCTTGTTGGTGCAGACCACATCCGGCGTGTCGAGGGTGATGCTTTCTGCGGCTTTTACCATCACCACTTTGGTATTGGCGGTTATCGACTCGGACGCTTGCACGTCAGCAGTTTTAATACCGGTAACGGCCAACGCGCCGGTTTCCGGCTCGTATTCGATGACAGCACCGTCGGGAAAGCTAGCGTGATAGGCATCGGCCGACGCCGACGGGGCCGAAAAATCGTCGGAATAGATGCCCGGCAGCACAAAAGCGGTATCAAGTTCGCCGCCCAACGCCAGCAGCAATACCTGCTCACCGACAGAGGGGGCCCACCATGTGCGTGCGCCACCGGCGCGACAGGTCAGCCATTGCAACCAGTCCGACGTATTACCGCCTAATTGAACGCGGCAACGCGCCCGCTCAGTGTCGACGTCAACGATGACACCAATACGGATGAGGTTGCGCACTGCGCGCGCGAGTTCTGAAATCGTTTCGAGAGTATTCATGAGGAAAGGATGCCGCCGAAGAGATCCAGCAGCAATTTTCGTGCGTAGGATGGCCCGTCAGACAACGGGCTAGTCGCTCAGGCGAGCAATAATGACCTCTTCAACAATCTGCCGGTCTGATTTACTAAAGCCCAATAACGGCCGCGCGTCATATTGTACGTCCCGGCTATGTCGGTTCGGACGGTCACGCAGCCCCTCCTGATGCACGCGCGCGATACGCTGCACGCGCCCCGCAAACTCGACCAGCGCCGCATCCGCGGTACCTTTGGCTTTCATGTAGCGATTGGTGCGCAACTTGGCGAACATCTGACGCTTAACGCGCCCTTTTTTGCTGCGGATTGGCTGACGTTTACGGTCAGCGTAGGGCGAACCGTCCGGGGCCTGCTGGCGCTTAATCCTGCCCTGTTGACTGATGCGCAGGCGCTTCGCAATCTCAGCAGCCATCTGACGGCGACGGGATGCAGACAGACCGGCAATCAGCCCGGCGAGCTTGTCATTAAAGGGTTTTAACTCATTCATCCCATTCGCTCACTAGCTCACCATTAACATAGAGCTGCATCGGCCTTTCCACTGGTATCGGCAAGGGTGGCTCCGGCGCGTGTGAGACGTGCAGCGCCCGGTCAACCTCTTTCACCAGCGTGCGCTCGGTCAGTTTCAGGTAGATACTGACATCAATACTGTCGTCATCGTTGATATCGACCTCGTAGGTGAAGCCCTTTTTCTTGCCCTCGTCCGTGGTCATGATATCGGGCTGATTTTCCCGCAACCATGCCCCAATCGGTACCAGCAGAAAATCAATATCATCCGGGTAGTCCGTGACCATCACGTTGAGCGTATAGCGGTTTTCAAAGGACAGGGACGCGGCCAGCGTTGCACCAATGACCCCACTGTCGATAAAAATGCGCAGCATATCCGGGTTAGCCTTGAGTTTCGGCACCGCATCATAAAGCGCTTTGCGCAGACTTTTCGGTTTTAACATCTTGTTCCTCCTGACATTTTTTCACGGTCTCAACCTGTAGTGCACAACTCGCGAGGGCGCGCTCAAGATTGAAGATATCCGCGCTTAAATCACCGTTGGTTTTCGGGGTGCTGCCGGGCAGCGCGCAACTGCTGACCTTCGGACAGCCAGCGTAAATAATCGTCAGGGGTGGCAAAGGCCGGGCGGGTGTGCAGCCGGATAACGTCATCAGGCAAAGCAGACTGATACCAGCGGCGCAGAGCTTCATTTTCATTGAGCAACCTCGTAATGGTGTGATTGCGGCGGCTTGCCATCTGGTCAGCGGCGGCGATGCGTTGGCGTAAAATGACCTGCTCGCGCTCATTGCGCAAAGCACTGTCCTGTAGCGCAGCGATAGCCGCGCGACTTTCGCTTAGCGCTGCTGCAACCCTGACGTTTTCCAACTTCGCGGCATCCAACCTGTCGCCGAGCGTAATAACCTGCCATTTCAACAAGGCAATGACCGCCAGCAACACCAGCGCCAGAAAAAGCTTACTACCGCTGCTCATAATGCCCCCGTCATACACAGCGCCAACTCGCGCGCCCGGCGATTCTCCAATCCAGCAGACCTGACGCCGTTGACAAACACCCAGCGGGGAAGCTGATTGCACGCGGCCGGCCACTGCTTTTTATTGATAAAATGCGCCAGCGTCGACTTGCAGGCTGCACCGGTACCGACGTTAAACGCAAAGCTGACCACGGCATCATAGACCGGTTGCGGCATGGCGACCGGCATACACTGTGCGAGTCGCCTTTCGACCTGCATCACATCAGCGACCAGATTGGCCGCCGCCTCACGCTCGGTAATGGTCCGTCCAGGGCTAACCCCGGCCGTGTGACCGATGCCACTTGTCCAGACGCCCGCACTGCATTGATACGGACTGAGGCGGCACCCTTCCAGATTGGCAATCAGCTCAAGACCCGCCATCGATGTATGCAACCGGGCGAAATCCGGCAAGAGGGCCGCAAGCGCCAACACGACGGCAACGGTGCAACGTTTAACGATTGATTTCATCGAAAACCTCCCGACGGATGCCGACATTTTTCAGCAATAAATAACTTTTGCGGCGGTAATACCAGTTAATGACAAAGGTACCGACACCGACCACCGCACCGACAATCATCGCGATATCCTGCGCGGAATATTTCCCGACCCATGCCAGTAACACCGCGACGGTGTAGGCAATAAACGAGGTAACTTTCTCCATGGTTAATCCCATAGCTGAACGGTTTCGGATGCCGGGGCCGCGTCAATCACTGGCAGCGTGACCACCGTGCCATGCGGCAAGATGACGCCCCATTCAGCAAGCCCCGGATTAGCCAGCAGCACCGCCTCGACCACACCCTCGGTGCGGCCGTAGGCGCGATAACACAACGCGTCGAGCGTATCCCCCTGAAACGCGATGACGTTCATCAGATTTGCCCGACAATACTGCGCGGCTTGCCCTGAAGCCGGGCAATTGACCAACGCATATCCCGCCAGTGTTCATCAATGGACACCTCAACGCTGTCGGCTTTTTTGTCCCCCTTGGCGCTGGCATCAGCTCCCCGATAGCGTTCGTAAAGGATGGCGGTGGTCATGGCGCAGACTGCGCTCAGGTAGTGAAAACACTTCTCGCTTTCGCCGTCGATTTCATCGGCCGGAATGGCTGTAAGTGTTTTGAACCCGGCAGCGACTTGCTGCTCACGGTAGTGATACAGCTCCGCATTCGTCTCTGAAATGCCGCTGCAAATAGCAAAGCGCAGGCGTTCCGGTGTGACCGTGTACTCCAGCCGCATCAATTCGCGGATGCGTTTCGGGTCAACGTCCGGGAAAAAGAACGTGTTTTTAATCACCGGTTCCGGCTCATCTGGCTGCGGGATAATGGCCGTTGGTTCACCCTTCGGCTCAACCGGGTTATGCATAATCACTGTCGTCATGACAACCTCAAAATAGGTGGGCGGTGGACGGTGGCGTTGATAAGTCTAAGGACTCTCGCGGCCACCGTGCCGCCCGGCGCGGGGCGCGTTCTGTTAACCGGCGGCTTTTACCGCCTTGCGTGGTCGTCCGCGTTTAGCCGGAGAAGCGGCGGCCTTGCGCGGGCGCGCGGTTGTTTTTTTGGCAGCGGGTGCGGGCTTAGGCTTGAGTGCGCTCTGGCACTTTTGAATTTCCTTTCTTACCCCGGCATTGCTGTCGAGCTGCATCGCGCGGGTGAGGTGTTCCAATGCCTGTGCAGGGTCACCGCTGTCGCTCAACATGAGACCGACGACCTTGTAGAGCTTGGCCTTCACCATGTCAGGCATATCCTCGGCGGCGGTCATCTCAATGGCGACGCGAAGGTCATCGATGCTGACCGCGTTTCCTGCCTTGCGGCAGCGTTCCGCCGACAGTGCCACCTCTTCGGCAAATAAATACGCGACCGGCCGTTTATTGTTCGGCACCTTGAGACGGTATTGCAGGGCATAGGGGGCAATTTCCAGCGCGCCGGGAATGTCATCGGCGTCGAGTTTCCACTGCATGACCGTCATCAGAATGTCATCCTGTGCGCCTCGCCCCTCAGCCAAGACACCCGCCACCCATGGCGCATATGCCGGCAGCATGGCGCGTTTGTGCTCGGCCTTTCTTTCGACGGAATGAATTAGTTTCAGCTTGGTGCGGTCTGCGGCCAGCTTGACGAGCATTTGCTCGTAGGCGGTGGCATGGCGCAGCGGATTATCCACCCGCTGCGCGGCCTCCACGGCCGAGACCCGCATCATGTGACGCTGTG